>Ga0209298_10002793_pt1 | contig 10755 bp, 25 predicted proteins | sample S_140806_EF_Meta_FD_187325 | JGI IMG/M metagenome (GOLD analysis project Ga0209298, IMG submission 187325) | Freshwater microbial communities from Lake Simoncouche, Canada to study carbon cycling - S_140806_EF_MetaG (SPAdes) (version 2) | ecosystem: Environmental > Aquatic > Freshwater > Lake ... | reverse complement strand
AATCAGTTGAAGAAAGTTTAAAAGAAGCAGAACAATCTTTAAGAAATGCACTTGCATTCTCTGCAAGATCCGAACGTCCTACAATTTGCTGTTCAATCTCTAAGATGATACATGAGATTGAAACTCTCCAAACTTATGATAGCTTAATGGATAAACTGGAAAGTAGGCAACCAGGAGATAGTGGTTCCTTTGGTTCTTTCCTTGGTTAAGAACTGTTAATCAATCCCGAAGAGAACCTTAAGCATTCTTCATTTTCATAGATATGGTGTTAGGATAATAACACATTGATGGAGAATTATGACGCTTGCAAAAACTGGGCCCGCAGAACTTACAAAAGAAGAATGGAATGAGTTAGTTGCACTGAAAGATGCAATCAACTATTCTCCTCAGACAGTATCTGCCTCAAAAATGGAGAAGTTTACTGAATTGATGGTGCGTTCTTTGGAAGGTAAGGGTGATGTGCCAATCAAACAAGTGTCATAAGCCATTTTCCTGATGTCACGAAAATGGTTTATAATAGGTTCAAAGACCAAAAGACAATGAAATTATCAGTAATTTTTCTTTCGTCAATTCTAATTCTTCCAACACCAGTAATTGCACAAACTGCTACTGTATATGGCGAATGTTATAGAAATGTAGAAGAATATCTACCTGGATATTATACCTCTGATGGTACTTTTGTGAGTGGACAGGTCAGAACAAGACGCGAATCTGTTTTCTGCGGCAATCAAGGATATGCTGGCAGTCAGCAATATCAACAACAGGCACAAGCCTCTACTCCAAGGTGTGGAGCAAGAAATACCAGTCTTGGTGCTTTACTTGGTGGCGGAATTGCATACTTTGCAACTTCAAGAAAAGACTATTCCACATCTATTCCTGTGGGTGCAGTGTTGGGTGCTGTTGCTGCAAATCAAGGCTGCTATTGACTTGACACTGATACTCTCCTCTCTTATAATTCACTTATCAACTTGATCTCATCATGAAACTTCGAACTCTTATTGCAATTATTCCTTTTGTTGCGCTCCCAGTTTCCGCACAACAATACTATCCTCCAGCATTTTATTCTGCACAATCAGCACCAGTTGTTGTGCCTCCAACAGTTATCAACACACAACAACAAGAACATAACTCTTCAAAGAAATCTTGTAGGGAAAGTACTATTGAACTTTTCTTGTTCAGTATTAGGAGAACTGCTGGAGATTGTACTCCATGAAGACTTACTCAGTTCGTGACTGGGTAATGATTTCTATATCATTTGTTATAGCAATGATTATTTCAGTAACTTTTTCTACCTGTTGCTTTAGTACTATGGAAAGAACTAAAACACTTACGGTGGTAAGGTAACTGGGCCCCTGAAAGTGTTCCTATAGTGTAAGACCCAAACAAAAAATGGCAACTCGCTCACGCATCGGACTTCAACTTGCTAATGGTTCTATTCTTTCTGTGTATTGCCATTGGGATGGTTATCCTGAGTTTAATGGAGTAAAACTTGTAGAGAACTTCAACTCTTATGAGAAAGCTGCCGAACTGATTGATGGTGGCGATATTAGTGCCCTGTGGACTAATTCTGGTTGGAATAATGAAACTCTGCCTGTCACTGGTCCTCTATATTATTCCAGTCGTGGTGATGTAACTGAACCTCGCCTCGATTCTTGCCTTACTCAGTATCTGGGTGATGGTGAAGAATATGCTTATCTGTTTACTCAATGTGGAGAATGGATATGCTATAATCTTCATTATCAACCTACTTTGGTTGAAATCAAAACACCTGCTGCTGCTTAATGTATGATAAACGTCAGTCTAAACACAAATGAATTGAATATCTTGCTGTCTGCTCTCAATCATCTTGCACCTAATCAAGAAGTGCGACTTGAGAAAGAATATGGCAGCACAGCATCTCTTTACAACAAACTTTATAGTATTGCAGAAAAACAACGATGATTGATTACGATGATGATCGCAAAGAACTTCAAACAGAACGATTGATTGACAATTTTATTGAAGATTGTGAGCGTGAAGCAACACGTTTAGAAATCACAGTAGACTATTATCTTGCGGAGTTCACATGACTTTTCTTCTTGGAATGGCTCTTGGTTCACTTATTACAATCGGTGCATCATTTATTGCTGCTGCTGATCGCAATATACTTGACGAAGGCGACAAAAACTACTACAATTAAGGGGTAATTTACAACAGACAATGGCAACCAAGTTTCTTTACATCGTTGGTCACTACATTCCATTTCCCAGTTCAGAATATGGCGGCATTTGGAATGTGATTGCAGAGAGTGATGATGAGTGTTTTGATCTCATTACTTCTAGCGATGATGATTACTATCAGCAGCACTATTCACGCCTGAAAGAGAATATTCTTCAAGCAGAAAAGTTTGCTCTTGCAAACGATCAAACTTCCCGCGTTGTTGATTCTTTTACTACCTGATTATGACTACTATTTCAACCGAAAATTATTTGGCAATTACATTCAAGCAACAACTTAATGAACAAGTTGCTGCTCTCAAAAGTAAAGTCAAAGAACAACAAGATCAAATCAGTCAACTTGAGAGATTGATTCTCATTATGACTGAAGAAATTGATGAAGAAAAAGTGTATGATTGTTGATTTTCCTCACAGAGCACCTGAGAACTATTCTTATGAGTATGAAGAGTTTCGGCATAATGTTGTTCGCATTATGCTCCGTTGTCATCGGCAATTTGACTTTAATCTGGGTAAACCAACAGCCACCGTTTGGGGTTTCTATAACACAAAAAACAAAAAGTATTATGCCCCAGTAAATGTCAAGACTGTAGGTAAAGAAGTGGATATTAAGTCCACCAGAAACTATACAGCAATGCCAATCAAACAAACACCATTAGAGGCAGCATTTGGATGACTACATTCTATCAAGGATTAGAAGTTAGTTATAATGAGCACATTGGTTTTGTTGATTTTGTATCTAATCAGTACATTACGGTTTGCATTCAACAATCTGAGGAAAGATCAAGAGATGTGTGTATTTTAGTTTATCCACATCAATGGAAAGATGTTCGCTTGTTGAAGGAATCGGAGAAATGAAACACAAAACAGCATGGAGATGGTGGTCAAAAGCATTAGGCGAGAAAGCATCCAAGTGTGATAGAGAGAGTGACAAAATATCACTCATTCGTACCTTTATCTTTCTGACTTACCTAATCACCAATGCTTTTATCGTGGCAGGAGTTGTGAGGCACTGGAACGATAATCAACCTATTGAGATTTACATTCATAATGAAGTACCAGGTAGTTTACCTCAGACCGAAAAAGAAAGGTTATTCAAAACAAACAGCATCGTTTCTCTCTATTGACGATGCTGTTTTTTGGCAGCAAGTCATAGAAAAGCAAGGTGCAAAGGATGTACAAATACATGTGAAGTGAAACTGGGCCCCTGAAAGTGTCTCTATAGTGTAAGCAATCAACTCAAATGGACGATTTCGACGATCTTTCAATCGAAGAGTTCTCTCACTTTGACTTTGTTGAAGAAATGAGTGAATCTATTGATGCTGAAGAAAAGTTTAATGTCAACGATTACATCAACGGAAACTACGATTACTAATGAAAACTGTTAAAATCTTCGGCATTTATCACACCTACGTTACAAACAAAACTTACCTGAAATGACTCCTTCAACTTATGCTTTTAATGGTGATGGTGTCACCTTTCTTGGACTGATTGGTGTTGTCTCAACCGCAATCATTCTTGTTACAATCTTTCGCTCATTCTACAACTCACCTCTTAACAAATGAAACCTGCTGAAATCATTTATCAACTGCGCGAACTAAATGTTGCTTGGCGCAAACAAAACTTTCAATATACAAAGGAGCAACAAGCACTTTATGATCGTTTAGCACAACTTCGTCGTGAGCGTGTGAGTTACTTTTATGCTAATGATCTAGTGTTTAAGGGAAGTCGTGCTGCTTATGATAAAGAATTGGCAGAAGAAGCAGCAGAAGCAGCAAAGGTAGCTGCAGAAGTAGCAGCATCTGAAGAATACTAACCAGTTTCTTAACTGTCCACCCTCTCCACCATTCTGGATGGAGGGGGTTTATAGTATAAAGAGATAAATAAAAAGAAACCACCTTGTTTCTGATGAAGACGTTCTCTCAATTCTGTAATGAAGCATACGATGCTGCTGTTATGTCAGGCAGCCAAATCCGTCGTCAAGGTGAAGGTGGAAGAGTTGGAACTCTGAGAAAAAAATCAACACCAGAAATTCGCAGAACAAAAAGATTAGCTGGTGGACAAAGCAGACCATCATCATATAAATCAAGAGCAGATATTGGTACACAAAAGTCTGCATCTGACAGAGTACAGCAACCAACACAAGAGCGTGGTTCTGCTGCACTCTCACCCAAAGAAGCACAACGCAAGGCATACCTAGAGCGTAAAGCTAGAGAAGCAGGTGGTACTGCAAAACCAAAAGAATTGGAGAAGCAAGCAACTAAACTGCTTGCCAAGAAAGCAGCACCAAAGGCAAAAGGACCAGCAAAAGATGATAGATTTTCAAGTTCAAGAAATCCTGAAGATCACATGGTTAGGGGAAAATATACTAAACTTGAAAAGAAACAAATGGTAAGAGCTGGCAAGAGATTGCATAGAGATCTTGCGAAGGGTGTTGATAAACCAGCAAGTCATTATAAACCATAACTGGGCCCCTGAAAGTGTCTCAGTAGTATGAGCACTAACCAAATGACCAACTTTGTTATCGACCAACCCAGAATGATCAATGGTAAGGAATACTTAGTCACCACTGTGAATGGTTTTGATCGCGTTCAAATCAATAACAAACTGCACGACATTGGTGAGGTAATTCTTAACCTCAAGATGGAGCAAGATCGTCTTGTTCAGATGCGTAACTTGATTGATAGGCAGCACGAAGAAACTGATGATTTGTTTAACGAATTGTTTGGTGCCTGATACACTTCACCAGCACCCTCTACAATCGCCTGTAACACTATGGAAACTGTGAATGTACCTCTCACTACCCTTGAAACTCTAATTGAGGGTCTTGAAAGTGCTGTGAATGTATGCTATACTGCACCCAGCAATCCTAATGCGGAAGGTTATCCTTATGCTACTGGATATTCACGTGCTGCAATGCAACAAACCATCAAAACTCTTGAAGCACTGAAGACGCAAGCACAGTAGTAACTGGGCCCCTGAAAGTGTCCCTATAGTATGAGCACAACCCTTATGAGCATTCAACTCCGTCCTAATCAACAACGTGCTGATGTTGCTATGCAAAAGTATAGCAAAGGTCAGGTCATCGTGCCTACTGGCGGTGGCAAGACTCTGAACATGATCCACGATACTATTCGTGAGTTTCTGTCTCAAACTGCAAAGACCATTGTTGTAGTCTGCCCTCGCATTTTGCTTGCTGAGCAACTCTCTAGTGAGTTTCTTGAGTGTATCACCAATGCTTCTGTGTTTCACGTTCACAGTGGCGAAACCCATCACCAATCTTCTACTCGCCCTGGTGAGATTAAGCAGTGGGTGAGTGATACTCAAGGACACAAACTGATCTTCACTACCTATCACTCACTGTCTCGTCTTCAGAAGGCAGAGATTGATGTGGATACGATCTACTTTGATGAGGCACATAACTCTGTTCAGCGTCACTTCTATCCTGCAACAGAACACTATGCTGCCAATGCTAATCGTTGCTACTTCTTCACAGCTACGCCCAAGCATTCTCTCACTCCGACTAAACCAGGCATGAATAATGCACGGGTTTATGGTCAGGTGATCATCAATGTTCCTGCTCCTGAGTTAGTTGCTGGTGGTTTTATTGTGCCTCCTAAAGTACACGTTAAGCAACTTCCTATGGTGAAGGGTAAGCAGGTTGTTTTTGATCGTGATGCAGAGAATCTGCTGGAAACGATTGATGAGCACAATGTCGGTAAGATTTTGATCTGTGCGAAGGCAACCAAGCAAATCGTTGGTTTGGTATCAGAAACTGATTTCTGCTCCGAACTCAATCAACGTGGTTACTCTTGGATGTACATTACTGCCAAGACTGGCCCTGTCATTGATGGCAAGAAAGTCAATCGTGAGGTATTCTTTGACACCCTAAGTGCATGGGGCAAGGATAACTCCAAGAAGTTTGTTGTGTTGCATCATAGCATTCTATCTGAGGGCATCAACGTATCAGGATTGGAAGCAGTGCTGTTTATGCGCTCCATGGATTTTATTTCCGTTTCGCAGACTATCGGTCGCGTGATTCGTTTGCATCACGATGATGCAAGGGGTCTTGCCGAGGGTAAGATTGTTCCTGGAGCTGTTGATACCTACACCAAATCTTTTGGTCTGGTATGTATACCAGTTTATACAAAAGTTGGAATTACAACTGCTAAAACTGTTCAGGCAGTTGTTGACACGATATTCAACAAAGGTGAACCAGCAATATCTGTAGTTAGGAGGTGATTAAAGGTCTATAATGTATAAATAATAGTGTGTGATTTATTATAGTCCTATGCCTTATAAAGACCCGATAGAGAAAGCTGAGTATATGAAAAAATACCAGCAAGATAACAAAGAAAAGGTGAATGAGCATAACCGCCTTTCAAGAGAAAAGACCGACAGAGCATCCAAAGACCGAGAAAGATATGCCACTGATGAAGAATACAGAGAAAAAGTTCTTTCAAAAAATAGAGAACTTGCAAAAAAGCATAGGGCACAGAGAACAGAAACTCAACGATTGAGAAGACAAGAAAGACGCAAAGTTCTTTTGGAACATTTGGGTGGAAAATGTGTTGGATGTGGTATAACTGAAAATCTTCAGTTTGACCATCTGGATAGAACACAAAAGTCATTTAATATAGGTAAAGCACTTGACCACTCTCTTGAAAAACTTATACCCGAAGTTGAAAAATGTCAGTTGCTGTGCTATGATTGCCATGAACTCAAGTCTCTCATCAACCACGACAAAGATAGGTTGGCAGAAGGATACCGAGTCTCTAAAGTGGATAGGTTAGGTGACAAAATTATTGTGACTTTAGAACCTGCTATCTCCGTGGTCACACGATAAGTCTCACTGAGAACCCAGTCCACCACTGGGTTCAAAACGTGTTTTTTTGAAGATTTTACTGCAAACGACCTACAGGTCATCCAGTGCAACCAAATCACCGATTTTTTCCAAAGTATAGCAAATGAAAGAAGGATTTACAGTCGGAAAGGATTTAGCATATGCAGCTATTCCGTATGGTCCAGGTGGAAACTCTGGATACATCATCATACACAATGGGCAGCAACTTGAGAGAGTGTGTAGGACTGAAAGTTCTGCACGGAAGTATATTGAAGAGCACAAGAAGAGTACATCAAAGGGCAAACTGCCAGTTGATTGATACTGGGCCCCTGAAAGTGTCCTTATAGTAGATACCCACACCAAATGTCTTACCTAGAAGAAAATCTACTCCCTTTGATTTTGACGATCAAACCAAAGAAAACACAATCTCATATTCTTTCTGCACTAGGTCTTTCTGGACGTGTTTCTACACAATCAATTTTGATTGCATTTGGTGAACGTATTGAAAAATTTTGGAATCTTGTTATCAGTGATAGCTTGATTGCTCAAAATCTTATTGAAGAGAGTAATTTGATTGATGTAAATGGTTGCACTCGTCAGATTGATCATTTATTTGAGGCATTATGCAAAACTTGGTATCTTGAAAGTAAATGCAATCTCAATTTTGATAGTGAGAAAATTCGTGCATCTAATGCAAAAATTGAGGATATTACTCTCACTGTTGGTGGTAATGTAAATTCTGGATATTTTGTTCCTGTTGTTGCAGAAGTTAGCAAGAAAGAGAAAACCAAGTATAATAACAAGGGCGTGGAAGTTTATGGCGTGAATTGGATGATTGAAAAAATCAATGCACCTTTCACCTCTGAAGAGTATTTCACTTTCCTTCGTGAGGTTGTTGCACCTGTTCTTGTAGAAATGGGTCTTTGATGCTATAATTAGTAAGTAACTGATTGAGTACCTATGAAACCAATCGTTTGTTTAAAACCTTTAATAAAATATCAAGGGGGCAAGAGTAAGGAACTTCCCCTGATTAAACAACTACTGCCATCACAATTTACAAGAGTTGTTGAACCTTTTTGTGGTGGAGCTGCAGTGTCATTTGGTCTAGGCTATCCTGCTTTGATGAGTGACATCAACCGTGATGTGATTAACCTCTACTCTGTAGTTGCAAATGAGGATCTGTACCCTCAACTACAACTCAGAGTAGAGTATATCAAAGGTCTGGAGCACGATGATCTTGAGCAAGAGTTTTATGCTGCTCGGGAAGTAATCAATCAATCATGGGATTGTGTAGATCAACTGGAAAGAGCACTAGCATACATTATTGTGCGACAGTTGTGCTTCTCTGGAATGGAGAGATACAATTCCAAAGGTGAGTTTAATGTTCCCTTCGGACACTATAAACGATTTTCGTGCAATCTGTCACCTGATCATCACGAATACCTAAAGAAGAAATGTATATTTCGGTATGGAAGCTTCGTTGATTTGTTTGAGCAGATCAATGCAGATGATTTTGTGTTCATTGATCCTCCGTATCTTGAGCGACTTGGATATACTGAGGGTGATGGTGGTTTGAAACTACATGAAGACCTTTTGAGTTGTCTCAAGGCAACAAAAGGGCAGTGGATGATTATACATTCTGATCATGAGTTTTATCGTGAGAGTTACAAAGACTTTAACATTATTGAGAAAGACTTTGCCTATGCTCAACGATTTGGTAAGGATAAAGATCATTCAGGTGCAAAAGTCAAGCATCTATACATCACAAACTATGATGTTGATTGATAGTAATTGGGCCCCTGAAAGTGTCCCAGTAGTGTGAGCAGTGCTCACAACTCACTTTCAAATTGTTTATGTCCCAAACCAAAAAGATTGCTCCAGAACCTCTTTTGACCTGGAATGATTATGCCGAAGACATTAAAGTTCGTTGGCAGATTCATGAGTATGAGTTTGCTAAGTTCGGTGAAGATGTAAGGAAAGCAGTTAAGTTCTGTGCTCCTTATGTGAAGCAAGCAGTAAATTATTCTGTGTCTAAGTATCAACAACTGATTGCCTCTCGTGTGGCAGTTTGAAGACTGATACAGTAGGGGTTGCGAAACCCCTTTTTTTCTGTCATACTATACTCATGCAAAACAAACATCTCGAACATCCTGAAGACCAAATCTTGACTGGTGATCTATCAGTTCTGAACTGGTTTAGCGATCCACAATCTACCATCAGCGTCAAGATTGATGGTGCTCCAGCTGTAGTCTTTGGCACAGATCCTGAGACTGGTAAGTTTTTTGTGGGCACCAAAAGTGTATTCAACAAGAAAAAGATCAAGGTAAACTATTGTGTTGAAGACATATTGCGTAATCACGGCAACACTTTTCGGGTTGCAGAGATTCTTATTGCCTGCTTCAACAATCTGCCCCGAATTGATGGTATCATACAAGGCGACTTCATCGGATACGGCGGGAGTGACACTTATTGCCCCAACACTATCACTTACAAGTTTCCAGATTGTGTAGAAGAGGCAATTATCTTTGCTCCTCATACTTCCTATTCTGGTGCTAATCTGCGTGAGTGTGTTGCATCGTTTGGTGCAGATGTTCCTGATTGTGAGAATGTGAAGTGGGTAAAACCTGCCGCATCAATCAACCCTTATCGTGAAGATATTGGTGATATGTGTGACTTTGCCCGTCAAATGTCCACTCTATGTGAGTTTGTTTCTGATAGGAAGGCATTACAAATCAAGAAAGAACTCAATGCCTGCATTCGTGAGCAAAGAGATGTAGAGGAGAATGAGATTGCCGAAAAATGTGATTGTGATGTCAACCTGATACGGCTTTGGAAGTTGGTTGCATCTATCAAGCAAGATCTGTTCTGCTTCATTGATAGTGACATTGATATTGAATGCTACATCAACGGCAAGAGAAGCGATCATGAAGGTTATGTGCTCACCAATCAATATGGTACGCACAAGATAGTTGATCGTGAGATCTTTTCACAACAAAACTTTACACTAGAGAAGAATTGGATATGATTAACAGGAACTCACATCAGTTTTATTCTTGGTGGCGCAAGAATAGAGATGGGATTGAGAAGAGAAATCTTCATACTTTTTCTGGAATGTATAGAACAGTACTTGGGGAAGAGTATTATCAAAGTTGGTGGGAGTTTCATTCAATGCTTGATAAAGGATGGTAATGCTCACTGGGCCCCTGAAAGTGTCCCTATAGTATGAACACAACTCAAATGCAAGTCCAAGCACAACAAACCATCGCAGATAGCGTTCTCAAGAACACCTACCTGCTGATTGAAGCACTGAAAGATAACTATCGTCAGTATGCTATTCGTGGACATCAACGTACTATTGCAATTCACGGTACTCAAGTTGAGTATCATCAACAGAGGATTGATGAACTGAAAGCAGGTGATTGCTCGATTGATTATCAGGTAGAAACTGGTAAAAAGTATCACAAAGTCGTCTTTATTGATGGTGGTGGTTCTCGCTCCGTTCATGCCTTCATTGATAAGCAGACTGGTGAAGTTTATAAGTCTGCCAGCTGGAAGTCTCCTGCCAAAGGTGTACGCTATGATCTGCGATTGATTGCTGATCGTGAATATCTTCTGCAAAATGCTGATTGGTCTGGTGGTTATTTGTATGCTCGCTAATGCCTACTGGGCCCCTGAAAGTGTCCCTATAGTATGAACACA
>Ga0209298_10002787_pt1 | contig 10765 bp, 15 predicted proteins | sample S_140806_EF_Meta_FD_187325 | JGI IMG/M metagenome (GOLD analysis project Ga0209298, IMG submission 187325) | Freshwater microbial communities from Lake Simoncouche, Canada to study carbon cycling - S_140806_EF_MetaG (SPAdes) (version 2) | ecosystem: Environmental > Aquatic > Freshwater > Lake ... | reverse complement strand
CATCGGAGATCGTGAAGGCCCAGAAGACCTGAACACCGGAGAATCTGCTCTACTAGTTCTTTTGGGGGCTCTTTACGAAAAAGCTTTTTATATTGACTTGTCATTACCCTAACCTGTTATGTGAAACTTAAGTGCCATTAGGAATAACTATCTCTACGCTCCGTCATCCAGGAATCTTCATCAACCTCGCCAACTGAATACGAACAGCTTACTACACCTTCTACCCCTCTCACTGGAAACTCGGAACTCCACAAGAGGGTCGTCCCACCTTGACGATACACTGTTGCGCCATCTCCTCTGAATTCAATATAGTTTCCACGCAGCTGTGGTCGAAGATTCAGGGATCCAAACGAGAACTCTGCGAGAGTATAAGAACCATCAAGAAATGCCTTGTAGGTAGGCCTGGCTGGAAAGAGTGTGATATCTCCATTGAGCAGAGTTTCCTGAACCACCCCATCCTTATACCACTCGATAACCGCACCAGTTCGACAGACAACTCTTACACTCATACAGTTCTCTTGTGCGGCCATCTGCTTCGCCTCGGCTGGCATAGATGGCCGGTCACGAAAGATAGTAATCGGCGTGCTCATTGAATCCATCAAAAGCCAGGCGCTCTGGTAACAGGATGTCATACTCTAGACTCTAGTAGAAACCATCCTTTAGACAAAGAACAGGCGCATTAAATCCAGCGTATGGGTTTTCCCTTGCGCAAAGGAAATCCAGCCCTTTAAAATGAGTTGATAGATAGCCTGATTCGTAACGGGAGGGATAAATCCGAGCTGTTTTACAGAAGATGTCAGTTCATGGAGAAAATCTTCATAGGATATTCCCGTCGACCAAATATCCATGAAATGCGTCATCATTGCTTCCTTATCTTTTCGGATATACGCACGGAGAATATTGACGCACATGGAAAAAGAGGGCGAAGCAAAGAGGGATAAAATGTCCGTTGACACTATAGTGCGCTTTCCAGAACCCTTGTAAAAACAACAGAGAATTTGGCAAATATGTTTAATCTCCGTTGGAGTCTGTGCGAGGCTGATAAAGATTGCCGTGGCACCTGCGTCTATCTCAAGATCGGCGCAGCCATTTTCAATGCAAAAATGTTTCACCAGAATCATCGGAGAAATTGTATCCAGTTCAGCATGAAGACATCTTGACTTAAGAGGTTTTATCAAGTCACCTATATGCCGGCTTACAAAGATAAATCGGGTTGTATGCGAATGTGTCTCCATAGGACGTCTTAGCGCCTGCTGTGAGATAATAGGAAGAGAATCCGCATCATCGACTATAATAAAGCGATACACACCCTCTCGTGCCGAACTGTGCCGAACGAACTCCGCAACAGATTGTCTCACGCAATGGATGCCACGATCTTGCTCGGAAGAGAGCCATAGGACCCATTCAGGGTCGGATATCGATATCTTATGGCTCAGATAATAGGCGGTTAAAAACTCTTTTACAATCGTGGATTTTCCAGAACCATATCCTCCAGAAATAAACAAGTGGGGAGGGTCTCGGAGCACAGTATTCAATAGTTTAACGGTATCCTCTTGCCCTACAAGAGTTGTCACTAAGGACATCCTTATTAAAGGCATGGGGCGGTATTCTTAGGCCTCTGACTCTGATTCACAGCCATTTCGGTCTAAACAACTGTACGCAGTAAATAGAAGACAAATGCCCTCATTGTATGATACACTGGGGGTCCCTAGGTCCGCAGATGGCGATGAGATAAAGAAGGCGCACAGAAAACTCGCTATACTGCATCACCCTGATAAGGGGGGTGATGCGGAGAAGTTCAAGGAGATTCAGAAGGCCTATGAGATTCTGAGTGACGATCGGAAGCGCCAGATTTATGATCAAACTGGGCAAGAATCAAATGAGGCCGTGCAGGATTATTCCGATGGGATTCCCTTTGGTGGGGGCGGCATGCCTTTCAATATGGGTGGTAACCCGTTTGGTGGGGGTGGAGTACCCTTCGATATTGGAAATCTCTTTGGAATGTTTGGCCCTCGGGGGCCGGGTCCAAGGCAGCAGACAAGGCCCAAGGGCCCGCCAAAGGTTCATGAAATACCCTTAAGTCTCTCAGACTTTTTCCATGGCAAGGAGCTCCAGATTAAGTTCGAGCGCCAGAAGTTTTGTGATGCATGTAAGGGTTCTGGAGCAGAGAAAATGGAGACCTGTGGCGGATGTAATGGGTCGGGGACAAAGACACAGATGATCATGATGGGTCCCGGAATGATGGCGCAGATGCAGCGGCCCTGCGAGGAATGTTCTTCTACCGGAAAGCGGGTAGGGACATCCTGTGGCCCCTGTGGTGGCAAGAAGTTTAAGGCACAGGAGAAATCATTGACTGCAAAGATTACTCCTGGAATGCGGCCTGGGGAGACGCTGGTATTCTCCAAGGAATGCTCCGACCAGCCAGAGTTTTCTGAACCAGGTGATGTTCATATTACGCTTCAAGAGGCAGATGAGGCCATTCACTTTCGTCGGATGCCCGGTACGGATGATTTGCAGACGGCAGTTCGGATTTCCTTAAAGGGGTCTATTCTCGGCTGTACAGAGGTCATTCAAACCCATCCTGCGCATCCGGGTGGTCTTGCGGTCGTGATTCCAGCTGGTACTCAGAATGGCGAGGTGCTTCAAGTGGTAGGAGAGGGTATGCGACAGAAAAGTGGAGGGCGAGGCGCCCTTCACGTTACGGTGATGGTTACAGTCACGGCCTCAGAAAGGGCCATCTTACATGCGAATGCTACACAGTTGAGTGCAGTATTTAGCGGGGTGTGAATGAATTAGGGTCTGTCGCAAGCTTCCACTCGGGATTCATCCCACCCAGGGCTGCCTGTTCTTGTCCGGGGCTCAGGAGCATTCCGGGCGCACCAAAGTCCTGGGCGCCGGCAAGAGATGTTGCTGCGCCACCACGCATGCGTCTACGCCTCGTGGCCTTGCGACCACGGCGTGTACCCTTGCGGCTACTCTTGCGGCCACGCTTTGTTCCCTTGCGGCCACGCCTGCGCCTCCCCCCTGCCTGGTCACTCATTCCCTGGATAGCCTGTACAGACTGGTCTAGAGGGGTAAGAAAGGCCTGTCCCCGAAGGCCATCCTCGAGTACTCCAGTATAGCCGGGTGGCGCAGGAGAGGGATTAAATGAAACTGCACCACCATGCTGGCCCGCATGAAGAGACGCATATTCAGTACCCTGACTCAGCATCATTTTGCTAGGAGAACTAAAACTAGATTCGTAAGTGGAGTTCTCAACTGGCGCAGGAAATACGACCTGCGCTCCGCCAGACCAACAGCGCTTTCCACGCACCATTCTTGCCCGCTTTGGCTTAGTACGACTCTTGCTGCGCACCATTCTATAGTAGAAAAAGAAGTTATTTGTTAATAACGGTATCAAGCATCAGTTTCATTGTATCAGTGTACCCACCAACAAAGCCTTTAGGGGAAAACACCATCGGAAAGGTCTTGTGTTCTTTTCCAGCCACGGTGGTAATAAACTCCAGAAACGCATCTCTATCGGCTAGAAGATACTCATCGCAGTTTATGTAGGTAAACTCTTCCTCATACTCTGCAAGCAGCGCCTTCACTTTCCCACAATAGGAACACCCACTCTTACCATAGACGGTAAATCCGCAGCTAGTTGGCATTGTGAACTCCATATACTATATAGGGTTCACAGCGATTTTAAGCATGTAAGATTTAGAATCCACGCAGCGCAGGTGCCTGAATACGACGCTTCTGGATATTCCCACTCACGATGTAAATGGAGTTCTCCGTGGTGATAATATAGTCCTCCAGCACCTTGTATACCTTCTGGACAAGGCTGGTGAACTCCTCATTAGACTTAATAAGCATCTTCTCCTTGGTCTCCTGGTCCTCGCCTAAAAATGCCTTCTGTACAGCAGTATCCCTGTAGTAGTCGAGCTGAATAGGCTTATCCTGCTCAAGGGACAGCTTAGCAGCATGGACAAGGACCTGCGCAGAAGGAACGGGGCTCGCTGTAGCAGGGTTTGCCGGGGCAGGGACTACAGTGCTGGGAGGAGGGGTGGACATGATTCTGGCTGATTCTGGGAAAGCGCAATAAAGAAATTTACGCAGGAACAGGGGGCGCCGGGACCTTTGTTACCAAATCCTTGTGCGTATGTAAAACCCCATTCATGAATTCGTAGGCCTCATCAAGCTGTGCCGTATTCCTTGCGCCCGTAATGATAATACTGCCCGTTTGAAACGCCGCAATCGTAATCTTTTTACAGCTCCCGATGCCCGTCCCATCTCCCTGCCCTGTACAGAATCGGGGACAGGTACAGATGCCCTGCTTCTGCTGGTATGCCTCGTTGTAATAGTACTTTGTATTCACGCCCTGGTAAATCGTCGTCTCAAGAGTGCTTGAAAGGCGATACTGCTGACACAGAACACGATGTAGCTCCGCCCGTTTAATGAGGGCGCTGACCTTGTAATCAGAGTTCAAGAGTTGAATGGAGAATTTGTGAATCTGAAGCGGCTGCTCGGAAATCTTCTCCGGTAACTCTGCAATCGCACTCAACATGAACTCCAAGACGGATTTGGAGAACTCTTCACTCGTAACTCCCGTCATCTGAAACCCTCCGTTCGCAAAGAGCTTGATATTCACTTCCTTCAGCTCATCTGTAGTACCTCTGTGCTTCCGAATCACAATCGTGCTCTGATTAAAGAAGGTCTTGTCACTCACTCGGCGCTTGGTAAGCATATCACGTGCCGAGTGTCCAATCACTTTTGTCTCATGCTCCATTTTCATAAATCCCTCACCCATATAGCCGATAGGAATCAGTAGGCCCTTTATCTGCTGAAAGAGCTTCCCGAGATTAATCTGCGTTCCAAGATGCCCTGTTGTCACCAAGGTAGAGATACGGAGAGGTGTGAAGGTTAAGGTATCCATGTACCCTTTATGTCCCAGGCATTTCCTCCAATTTTACACGGATGTGAGTGTCAAACCAGTTTGCTAAGAGATTTGCGCGAACCTTCGAGGAACAACATCTGAGTAGGTCCGTGTCACTTATACGTAGCATTTCTTGAAGCGCATCAAACGTAAATGTACCGGTAACTTTCGCAATACAGAGACAAAACATGGCCAGTTCCAGAAAAACCCATTTGGGCAACGCCTGTTCTATTTTTGCCAATATCTGCGAAGGATGCGCCGTCATACATTGATGCCAAAACTTCGCACAGTCCTGATACCGCCCAGGATTTAACAAGAAGAATCGGATATCACCACGGCGGAACTGAATATCAATGCCAGCCATTGTTTTACAGAGTTCCTGACCCATAATATGTTGAATGCGTAGCTGAAAATCATTTACGCTAGGAGACTCAAAGGGAATAACGGTGAATTTATGGATAATCGATGGATGAATACGTGAGACAGAGTTACAGAGAAAGATAATAAGGATTTTTTGCGGGTTCATATCAAGAAGTGGTCGTAACGCAATCTGGGCCTGGTCGGTTAATGTCTCTGCCTCATCAAAAATAATGACCTTTGGCCCAGTGGACACAAAGAGGGAATCGAACGAGGAGCGAATAAATGGATACACACGCCCTCGAACTGCTTCTAGGCCCCGCTCATCACTTGAGTTCAGGAATAGGGCTCTTCCAAAAAAAGACGCAGATTTTGAGGACTTTACGGGGGCCTCATGAAGAGCTTGAACAAATATTCTTGCCGAGGTTGTTTTACCCGAGCCTGGGGGACCAATCAAGAGAAGATGTGAACGAGACTCTGGATTAGTTATCATTGTTTGTAAAATATTTTCGATTCTAAGGGGTAATCCTAGACCGTTCATTACACTACAGTATTACATGAGGTTTAAACCACACCATGTGGAAACGGCTTAAACTTTGTAGTGCGATATCAATACAGTATAAAATGCCCCCCAGCAAAAGCAATAAGAAGGTCGTCGCACAGCCACCTGTAGAGGAAACAACTGTGGTTGATGCGGTGCCTACAAAGAAAAAGGGCGCAAACAAGAAGCCTGTCAAAGTTGTTGCGATTGTTACGCCACAGGGGATTGAGGGGTCATTTCATGCGGAACCGAGGCGACCTCTCATTGTACATCTGGGAATCCGGATGAATGATATTACGTTCAATGATGCTGCTGCTACCGCAGAGCCCGAGCCATACGATGCGTCTACAGGTGACGTGTTTTCAGATGCGCAAGAACACTTGGAGCAGCCTATAGCTACTCCTGCGCCTACAAAGGGGGTGACTGCTATACCAGATACTGTGGTCGAGACGGTGAAGCCGATGCCCTGTTTTACAAAGATGAATCTGATGGTTCAGTTCAAGAATGTTCATGATGCGAAAAAGCTGCCCGAGAAAACAGATATTGCGTGCTTTTGGTGTGTGCATCCCTTTGAGCATCAACCCTGTATTATTCCTGAGAGGGAGGTCCACGGAATCTACACTGTCTATGGGAACTTCTGCTCACCCGAGTGCGGCGTTGCCTACTTGCTAAAGGAGGGGATTGACCCTCATGTGCGCTGGGAAAGGATGGCTCTTCTTCATCGTATCTATGACCAGCAGGGGATTGGGCAGATTTTCCCTGCTCCCGCAAGGGAATGCTTGAGTGTCTTTGGGGGGCCAATGAGTATTGATGTGTTTCGGGCGACTCTGCTGAGCAAGAAGGTGCGTGTGGATCTGCATATGCCGCCCATGGTGAGTATCTTGGGGTCCATTGACACAAAGCCGATTGATTTCTTCGATTCCACCTCACGGCATGCGGGCCTGCCTGTCTTGCCGCAGCGTTCTGTAGAGGAGGGGTTGCGTCTGAAACGCAATAAGCCTCTAAAGGATAAGGAGTCCACTCTTGATACTGTGATGAATATTAAGATTGGGTCCTACCAGCCAGCTGGACTTTCACGGGGGTAAAATTTAAGTATCGATGTGTCGAGTATCGAAAGCATAGAAAGTATGTCAGAGTATTCCCTTAGTGATACTCTTCGCACACTTGCGGGTAAGCTGGATGGCATTCAAGAGGTGTTGAATGGATCAAATGCAGCGATGCGCCCACCCCCGAATCTGCCCTGGTACAGTGGTCATAGCGCATTCAATACTGTGCCCAGCATGGGGACTAGCCCTGGCACAGCGATTCTATTAGACAAGATGGAGACGCTATCCGCTCAAGTCGAGGAGCTGCGTAGAAATATGGCAGTTCTCCGGAATCAGCATCAGCATCAGCAAGCGCAGCCACCATCAACTGCTGCATCTATTCTTCCAGTACATCCCATGCATGGCATTGAGGTTGTGCCAAAGAGGGAGGTTGTTCTTGGCGACGAGCAGGCTCATTCATTGAGTGTTGCGGATCGTCTCCTCCTGAATAAGGAGGCAAAGAAGGCTCTGGAGGCGGAGGAGATGGGCGCATCCCGTGATGATGAGTATCCACTTGGAGAGGATGACGAGCAGGATCAGGAACAGGAGGAGGATCTCTGCTCAAATACAATGATGATGCAAGTTCCAACTAAGAGAGATACTGATATGGATGTTGAGGATGCGATGGCGCAGCAGCAGGAGGAGGAGCAGGAGGAGGAGCAAGAGGAGGATGAGGAGCAAGAGGAGGATGAGGAGGATGAGGAGCAAGAGGAGGAGGATGAGGAGGGTGACGGGCCACAGGAGGATGAGGAGGGTGACGAGCCACAAGAGGAGGAGCTGACGGAGTTTGAGTACAAGGGCAGCACATTCTATCGTGATTCGGATAACAATGTCTTTATGACAGACGAGGACGGGGATCTTGTGGAAGAGCCAATCGGTTCTTGGAATCCAGAGAAGAATCGCATTGTGATGAAGAAGGCGTAAAATAACCTATACCATAGAATAGAAGATGGCTACATTTACTCCACAGATAGTTACAGCCGCAATATTCGTCGCAGTATTTTTTATTGACTTGTTTCATTATAACTATAAATATTTACCGGTACATGCTCTTATAGGTGTATTCTGTATTATGCTTGTCTCTGCGCTGTATCAGCAGGGTTTTTACGGCACTGCATGGCTTTTAGTGGCATCTCCTTTCTTGATTATTATAGGCAGTATTATGATTCGAGACCATAGAATAAGTCTTTCGGAATCAACTACGCTTCAGCCAACTGAACCTGAAGATACACGTGCGTCCGCCCCATATTTTCTCTAAGGTCTAAGGATATGGGCTAGACTACATCGTATATACCATGCTGAATCCACTTCTTTTATTGCGCATCTATAATACTCTGTATACTGTATATGATGAATGTGTTACACATACGGTATATATCTGGGAAACGCTCGTAAATGCATACACGACGAAGACGCATGTGTTCTTTGAGGGGATTGCTACACCCTATCTAAGCTCTGCGGTAAATGTTGGCGCACCGAGTAGTGCTGTACCTCTTTGGCACTATAGGGCCGACACAAAGACATTCGTCGAATGGAGTCTTCAGGGAATGACACATCAACATGCCCAACTTCTTCAAAAGAGAGAACTGCCTATTCTGAGTATGACAGTTATTGATGGAGAGAGAACCCTTCATGATCTCACAGACTTTATTGGGCCCATTCAAGTGTTTCATTCAAACCCCGAGATATTTCCATCGATTGCGCATATTCTTGCTGCATGGTCTCTATCTTCCGGTATTGTACTGAATCAGTTGAACACATACTCCGCAACCATTATCACAAGCTCCGCAGATACGGTTACTGTATCCATTAGTAACAATGAGTATTTACATAGCGCACTGGCTGAGCCCGCCCCGCAAAGTACTTAAAATTGATAGTATAGTACACTTAGAATCGTTCTCAGTAATGAGTATCGATATAAATAGTGTTCTGCCTTCTGGTACGTGGACATTATATTTCCATGCACCAAGGGAAAAGAGATGGACGATGGATACATTCAAGCCTATAGCGAAGATTTCTAGTATTGCGGAAGTTCTTTCCATATTCCAGGAGCTTGGAGATAAGATTGGTCGTGGCATGTACTTTTGTATGCGTGACCCCACACCTCCGCTCTGGGAGAACTATCAGAATATTCGTGGCGGGAGTTACTCCATTCGGGGCTCCTTTGAAGACGGGAGTGATCTGTACAAGAGTTATATTATCGGCGCAATGCTTGGCTGTGTTGCGGAGTCCGCAGATGACCAGATTGTTGGGCTAAGCATTAGTCCAAAAATCATGAATGGCCAGAATGGGGTGCAGAGAGTGGGGTTCTATGTGATTAAGATCTGGAATAAGGATTCCGAGAAGTATAACTCGCCTGCGGGAATCCAGCTCCTTCATCCGAAGCTCGTACCGGCCGATGTGCTCTATACGCCGCATGTGGAGAAGAAGATGTGATGCTACTGCATCTGCACTTTTCCTCAGAAAATCGTCATTTTTGCGTCCAGGCTCATAATCCCATCCTGGTGCTCAACGGTATAGTACAAGAAGCGCCCCACATTGCTCGACAGTGTACACAGAATATCGGGAATGCTCTGCATAATAACCAGCTCAGCCATGAAATAGTTATATGCCGTGATCTTAATGCGGCGTGGAGAGGCATTGAATGCGATCTGGTTATGCCCCTCGGGCTGTGGCAACGGGGTTGGCAGATAATGTATACTCCAGCTCGGATCCGCCTTCTTGATAAAGGCTGCTCGTAACGGAAGGGTATCCGTCATGATAAAGATATGGAGCTCATCGAGATCTGCATCCGCCTGATACTTTTTTGTTGCTGCGATATATCTGTCAATAGAAATACTTGCCATTTCCCTTGTTGTGATCTTATCACCTGCACGGATATGGATACCGAGATCAAATGTCTCAGGTAGCGATGCCTTATCAAAAATCTCTTTCACGATCGGTGTCAGCTTAGGGTTCCACTTGAACAAATCCTGGGCTGTTGCACGTAACATATCGAGAGAAAGAGCCTTCACCGTCTCCATCACTCGTGGAAGATTACGCTTGAGAGATACAGCAGAGGGCACCATACTATCGACAAAGACCACGCCACTCATATCGGCAAATGTGTCTTTAATAAGGGGGAGCGCAGGAGAAATACAGTTCTGCATATCATAGACCGTAAGAGGCTTTCTCGGCTCCTGAAGGCTAGCATACGCATACGCATACAAAAACTGGTTAAAATTTGCGCAGAGTCCCTGCTCGTTCGTCTCAAACAGAAGAGGGCGATCCATAGGAGTCTCACTCCGTGGAAGAGGACGTGCGCGGACCCAAGATGTCATCTGGTTTTATTGCCGGAAGTGGGAGGGTCACTCTAGCCGCAGTTTACATCCCAGAACCCGATTCAGCTTCACCAGTTGGCTCGGATTCGGAATGATCTTTCCAGACTCAATAGCATTCACTGTATTAGCAGGGAACTGACACATCTGATTCAACTCTATTTGGGTTTTCTTCATGGCTGCCCGCCGCTGCATGAGCTCCGTGCGCGCTACTGTACTCAGCTCCTTTGGCTTTCCTATATCCTGTTGCTCTAGACGCCGCTGAGCAGCGGCCTCTGGGGTAACATTCTTTGGAGCGGCTTTAGCTGTCGGACCCAACCCGGTCTTAATCGTTGGCTTCGTCCCACGGATCAGTACTGGTGTCCAGTCTTGTCCGTCCATTGCTGTACCACGGTTTAGGGGGCCTAAATCTCAATTTTATTTGCGACGACGTGTGCGCCCACCGCCCATGCGGGTCAAGTTCCTAGTCAAGTTTCTAACATTCTTCCCCGCTGCGTTCATTTGCTGTCTAAAACTCCCCTTCTTCCCTGTTAAACTACTTGCTATC
>Ga0209298_10002783_pt1 | contig 10769 bp, 6 predicted proteins | sample S_140806_EF_Meta_FD_187325 | JGI IMG/M metagenome (GOLD analysis project Ga0209298, IMG submission 187325) | Freshwater microbial communities from Lake Simoncouche, Canada to study carbon cycling - S_140806_EF_MetaG (SPAdes) (version 2) | ecosystem: Environmental > Aquatic > Freshwater > Lake ... | reverse complement strand
TTTGACGCGGTTGAAGTTCGGCTGCTCGTGGCGCTGCATGCCCACCTGGGTGGCGAGCTTGCCCTTCTTCGTCTCCCAGGTGGCACGCACGGTGCGGGCTTCGTTCACCGTGATGGCGAGCGGCTTCTCGCAGTAGCAGTGGAGGTCACGTTTGAGTGCCCAGTTCGCGATGAAGGCATGCGTGTGGTCCGGCGTGCAGACGACGACGGCGTCGAGGTCCTTGTGATCGAGGCACTTGCGCCAGTCGATGTAGGTGGTGGCTCCTGGGAAACGCTTCAGCGCATCGGGAAAGCGGGCCTCGTTGATGTCACACAGCGCGACGACGTTTTCCTCCGCGATGGAATTGTAATGCGCCAACCCGCGGCCCCACACGCCGATGAGGGCGACGTTGAGTTTGTTGCTGGCGGCGTTTTGTCCGAAAAGCGGACGCGTGATCATGGAACCGGCGACGAGGCCGGCAGCGCCGACGAAGCGGCGGCGTGACAGTGGGGCAGGGGAGGTTTGGGGGCTCATGGCGGAATAGATTACGCCGTTTCGAGGCTGTTTTGGCAAGTCTCATCTTGGGCAAGTCCTGCTCAAAACGACGCAATTTGAGCGGCGCGGTCTTTGGAAAGCGTTCTAGACTGGGAATGCACCACCCGACGCCAATCATGAAAAAGTTTCACTACCTCATCGCCGCCATCGATTTCACCCCCGCTTGCCGTGTGGCCCTCAAAGAGGCCGTCATGCGTGCCTCGCAGGATGGGGCCACCATCACCGCCCTGCATGTGATGGATAGCTTCCTCATCCACGAGCTGAAAAAAGCCCTCTCGCTGGAGCCAGCGCAGATCGTGAGTGAGTGGACGGAGCGCTTGCGGAAATTCATCGCTGAGAGCGAGGTGGGCGCGGAAAACGTGCGCTGCGAGGTGCGCATCGGCCATCCCTTCACGGAGATCGCGGAGTTTTGCCAGGCGCATGAGGCCGATCTACTCGTGATGGGAGCGAAAGGCTCCAAAGACGAGCCGCATCGCATCGGAGCCATCGCCGCCAAATGCATCCGCAAAGCCCCGGTGGATGTGCTCGTCGTGCGCGAGGATGCGCAGTCGCCGCACAAGAAGATCGTCACCTGCGTGGACTTCTCCGAGAACTCCGCCAAGGCCGTTCAATGCGCCCTGCACCTCGCCGCCCTCGATGGCGGCAGCGTGGATTGTTTGCATGTGTATCAAAGCGCCATCGCCATGTCGCTCGATTACGGCGGCTTCATGCCGGCGATGCCTGCGGCCATTGATCCCGAGGCGCTGGGGAACTGGCAGAAGCAGTTGGAGGAGTTTTTGGAGCCCTTCACGCGTGAAAAAGGTGATGTGAAAGTCACGCCACTGGTCGTTGAGCGCATGAACATTCGCGAGGCCATTCTGGAGCACGTCGAGACGACCGGTGCCACGCTTGTGGTGCTCGGCACACGAGGCAAAACCGGCCTGCGCGAGTTTCTGATTGGCACCACAGCGGAAAAAATCGTGCAGCACGCTCCCTGCTCGATCCTCGCGGTGAAGCCGGATGGGTTTGCCGCCGCAGCGGATTGATTTCGCCATGAAAAAGAAATCCTGCCCATCCGAATCACCCAGCATCGCCGAGTTGCAGACCGCGCTCCAAGTCAGCGAGCAGCGTGCCGGGGCCATCGTGGAGACGGCGGTCAATGCCATCATCACCATCGACGAAGAATGCATCATCGAGACGGCCAACACCGCCACGGAGCGCCTCTTTGACTACTCGCTGGATGAGATGGTGGGGAAAAACATCATGATGCTCATGCCGGAGCCCTTTCGCTCCCGCCACGATGGCTATGTGAAAAACTACATGCGCACAGGAGAGCGGCGCATCATCGGCATCGGCCGCGAGGTGCTGGCACAGCGAAAGGACGGCAGCGTCTTTCCCATCGATCTGTCCGTGGGCGAGGCGTTGCTCCCCAGCGGCCGTCGCATCTTCACTGGCATCATCCGTGATCTCAGTGAACGCAAGGCGCTGGAGGACAAGATCCTCCACATCAGCGAGGAGGAGCAGGCTCGCATCGGCCGTGACATCCACGATGATCTCTGCCAGCAGCTCGCCGCCATCGGTTGCCTCGTCAAAGTGGCGCAAAAGAAACTCGCGCAGGCAGGCAGCCCTGAGGCGGAAAACATGGACGAGATCGTGCGGCTCGTCAGTCAGGCGAACACTCGCGCCCGCGAGACCGCCCACGGCCTCATGCCTGTGGTGCATGATTCCGATGGGCTGATGGATGCGCTCAAAGAACTCGCCGCAGGCACCGCAAGAGCGTATGAAATCCAGTGCGACTTCCGCTTCGATAATCCCGTCCGCGTCCAGGATACCAAAATGGCCATCCAGCTCTTCCGCGTGGCTCAGGAAGCAGTCTCCAACGCGTTGAAGCACAGCCAGGCCACCCGCGTCGAGATTCATCTCGCCCGCCAGAATGGAAACATCGTGCTCAATGTGCGGGATAACGGCCTCGGCATTCCTGACACGCCGGCCAAAGGAACTGGCATGGGCCTCTTGACCATGCAGCATCGCGCTCAAATGATGAGCGGCACCCTCAGCGTCAGCCCCCGGCCGCAGGGCGGCACCCAGGTCACATGCAGCGTTCCCGCACTCCTCAAAGCTCCGAACCCGTGAAACGCGTCGTCCTCGTGGACGACCATCCGATCATGCGCCACGGCCTCGCCCAGCTCATCCGCATGGAGAGCGGCCTTGATGTGTGCGGTGAGGCCGGCAGCGCCCGCGAGGGACTGGAGGTGATCGCGAAGCTGAAGCCCGATCTCGCCGTCATCGACCTCACGCTGCCGGATAAAAACGGCCTCGAACTCGTCAAAGACATCCGCGCCATGCATCCGGCCACCGTTTGCCTCGTCCTCTCCATGCATGACGAGGCCATTTATGGTGAGCGCAGCCTCCGCGCCGGTGCCCGCGGCTATGTGATGAAGGAAGAGGCGGCGGATAACCTCGTCACCGCCATTCACAAGGTGCTCACCGGCGGTCTCTACGTCAGCGAGACGCTCAATGCCCGCATGCTCGAGCAGATGACCGCCCCCACACGCTCCAAAGCCGCTGGCATCGACTCGCTCACGGATCGCGAGCTCGAAATCCTCGAACTCATCGGCAAAGGCGTGGCCACCAAAAACATCGCCACACAGCTCAGCATCAGCGCCCGCACCGTCGAGGCCCACCGCGCCCATGTGAAGGAAAAGCTCGGTATCACCGATGGCGCCGCCCTCGTTCGCTACGCCGTGCAGTGGATGGAAAGCCGCGCGAAGGTTTAAACGATCACTTCAACGCCGCGAGGAATGCCAGCACATCTGCTGCTTCTTGCTCGGTCATGGCTTGAAGCAGGCCTTCCGGCATCAGCGAGGCTGGTTGGAGCTTCTGCGAGGTGATTTGAGCGTTCGGAACCGTCAGCGGCTGGCCGGTGGCGAGTTTCAGCGTCACCTCTTCTTCATCGCGTTGGACGAGGAAACCCATCTGCTGCGTGCCGTCCTTTAAGGTCAGCATCCACGTCTCGTAACCCTTCGCGATGGTCTTGGAAGGTGTGTGAATGCTTTCGAGCAGTTGCTCGCGATTCAGGCGTGCGCCCACTTTGCTCAAATCAGGTCCGAAATCGCGACCAATGCCGTTCACCAGGTGACAGGCCAGACACGCGGCCATTTTGCCGGTCATGCTCAGCAGCTCGGAGCCGCGTTTTGCATCGCCCTTAGTGGCGAGGAGCTTCTTCGCATCAAAATGCATGCCCAGCGTCTTCACCCGCTGCTCGAAAGGCACGAAGCGCTCGAAGTAGCAGGAGATCTCGGGGTTCGGATGTTTGGCGAGAGCGGGATCAAAAGCCTGCTGGCCACGAGAAATGGCATTCACGGCCAAAAGAGCTTCGGACGACGTTTTGACATCCTTGGGCGTTGGAGAGGCTTTTGAGCCAGCAATCCAGTCCCACAGCAGTTTGAAGCCTTTCGGATCGACTTCACGCGCCCCGATCATCGGCATGTGACCATTTCCGCTGCGAGCGATGCGGGCCATTAGCACGCTTTGATGTGGATTCCCGGGCGAGATCACGCGGGCAGCCGTGAGGCCGAGTTCACCGCGAACAGGCTTTTCATCGAGCATCATCGTCTCCGCCATCGGCAGATCCGCGTTTACCATGAGCTGCACGCTGCCGCCGCCATGCCGACGATGACAATGGGCACAGTTCGCATGCAGCCAGGCCCGCGCCTGCGATTCAAGATCGTCCTTGTCATGCAGACGATTCTTCAGCCGAGCCATGAACTTCTCGTCGAGCAGCTCCTCGGGCTTTTTGCCGTCGATCTTCACGAGTTGATCCGGCTGAAAGCCGAGAGCGAAGCCGCTCCAGTTCGTGTGGCAGCGGGCGCACTCGCCGCGTCCGTGGATGCGCCAGGGTTGCTTGTCGATGGTGAACTCCTCGCCATCCGGGCCGACGAGTTCCGCATCCGTGCCCGCGTCGTTCCAGCGGTAGGAGTAACCATTCCAGGTTTCGCCATCGAAGTGCAAAATCTGTGTCTCGATGCGCCGGGCTTTGGAATGTGGTGCAGTCGTCCCGACTGCGTCAGGCCGCCGAGACGGCGGCACCACACTCAAGCTCACCGTGCGTGCGAGAACGGACCCGACGGGCCATTCGACCTTGTAGTTCAGTTTGTCCGGCTTGCCGCTGACGGTCGTCTTGATGCTTTCACCATTTGGTAGGGCCACAAAACGCTGCGCGGTGGCTCCGTCCTGCCACATCGGCTCGGCGATCTCGAAGGGCAAAACGCCCGGAGCGGGCTTTTGCGAGGCCGTGTCGGCGAAAAGGCCCGACTCGCTCAATTTGCGCGGGAACTGGCTCGGTTTGCCGACCGCTGGATTTCTGGCGAGGCGGTAGATGTGCGTGCCCTTCTCCCAGTTCATCCAATACAGCTCGCCGTCCTCGCTTTGACCGAAGGTCACGATCTTGTGCGGTGTGTCGGCGATCTCCTCGCGTCGCGTGACCTGTTTTCCATCATGCCACAGAGCCCAGATCTTGCCCGTCTCGTAGTCGCCGTAAATGTAGGCATCGCGCAGCTCGGGAAAGCGGCTGCCTTGATACACATAGCCGCCGGTGATGCTTGCCGCCTCGGTGTGCGGATGCGCCGCCACGGGCGGTATGATCTCGCCGGGGCCTTTCGTCTCCGGTTTGATTGGTTGCGAGGCCTCCATGGCGCTCCAGCCGTGGTTCCCGCCCTTTTGCACGAGATGAATCATCTCCCAAAGCTCCCAGCCGACATCGCCGCACCAAAGTCGCCCGTTCGCATCGAAGCTGATCTTCCATGGATTGCGGAAGCCGAAGGCCCAGATCTCTGGCATCGCGCCTTGAGTGGTGACGAAGGGATTGTCCTTCGGGATCGAGTAGGCTTTGCCGCCTTCCGCGTGGTCCACATTGAGGCGCAAAACGCAGGAGAGCAGATCATTCAAGCCCTGACCGGTATTGCGCGGATCAGGCGGCGAGGGCACCTCGGCATCGCCGGTGGAGCAGTAGAGCATGCCATCCGGCCCAAACTCCAGCGACGCGCCATTGTGACCGCCGCACAGCCAGGTGAGCAGCACCACTTCCGAGGCCGGATCGAGCGCCGGCGGTTCGTTTTGCGTCAATTTGAAGCGCGAGAGCTTCGTGCCATCATCGAGCTTGTCGCCAATCGTGTAGGTGATGAAGACGAAGCCATTCTCCCACCACTTCGGATGAAACGCGATGCCGTAGGCGTGCGAGAGCTTCTCGTGCTTCGCCTTCAAATCGATCAGCAGATCCCGCGACGAGGCCACGTCTGGCTTGTCCGCGAAGGTGAAGACCTTCCCCGTGTTCTCCACCGCCGCAAAACGATGCGCGCCCGGCATCGCGATCATCTCCAGACCATCATGCAACTCGACCCGCGTGAACGTCTGCTCCGCGATGAACGGCTTCGGTGCCTCCGGCGTGCCATGAATGCGCGAGGTGGTCCACTGAGCGGACGCGGAGGCGGCGAGCAGGAAGAAGAGGAGGGAACGCATGAGATAATCGTACACCGCCTCTCCGAGGCGGATCAATCAAGATGTTTGCCGCCTCGGAGAGGCGGTGTACTTTTTCCAATGCGCTGCTTCTCCTTCTTCAAGCCACAAGAGCGTCTGGATATACGCTGGCGGAATCTGCCTCACTGGGAGCAGCCGGACGTTTGTTATTTCCTCACCTTTCGGACAGCGGACTCGCTTCCACGAAAGGTCATGAACGACTGGGAAAGGGAGCGCCGAGACTGGCTGGCTGCTCGCGGCATCGACGGCGAAATCGAAGACTGGCATGCCGCTTTGGTCGAGTTGTCGGCGGAGGATGCCAAGCACTTTCACAGGCATTTCTCAGCCCGAATGCACAAGCTGCTGGATGCTGGACATGGTGCCTGTGAATTGAAAAAGGAAGTGATCCGCCAGGTGGTGGTCGAGGCGCTATTGCACTTCGATGAGAGCCGCTATCTCCTGGGTGGTTTTGTGGTGATGCCAAACCATGTGCATGCACTGGTGCAATACCTTGGCGATACCCGATTGAAGCCTATGTGTGCTTCTTGGAAGCGATTCACGGCGAGAAGGATCCATGAGCTCTTGGATCAGACCGGGCATTTCTGGCAGGGCGAGACCTACGATCACATTGTTCGCAGTCAGGACGAGTTTCTTCATTATCGCGACTACATCCGACAGAACCCGGAGAAGGCAGGATTGAAGGAGGGCGAATACTCTCTGTTCCTGCCGAAGGTGGTAGAATGAAGCACACCACCTCTCCGAGGCGGAAGTTTGGGGATGGCCGCCTCGGAGAGGCGGTGTACGTTCCTACTTCAAACTGAGGATGAACGCCTTCACATCGGCGAACTCCTGCGGCTTCAGGATGAGGTTCATTGGTGGCATGGGGGAGACGCCGAGTTTTTCAAAGCCTTCCGCCAGCTTCGCGTTCGGTGTCATGAGGGATTCGAGGATGTAGGCGGCGTCTTTGCGGCTGGCGATGCCGTCGAGAGCGGGGCCGACGGCGCTGCCCTGGCCTTTGAGGATGTGGCAGTTCTTGCAGGCGGCGATGGGGTGTTCCCAGAAGATCTTTTCACCGCGCTTGGCGTCGCCGGCGAGCTTGGTGGCGTCGTCCTCGGTCTCCATGATCAGCTCGCAGAGCTTCACGTCGTCGAAATAGGTATCCCCTTTGCCGACGTGGAGGAGGTTGATGCTGGCTTTCGGGCGGTCTTTGCTGTTGAAGATGACTTCCACTTCGGTCCAGTCTTGGTCGCGTTTGAGAGTGTTCGTCTCGGCGCGGCCGATGTGATCATTCAGGCTGGCTTTGCCGCGAAAGGCGTGCGTTTTGACCCACGCGCTGAGTTTGTAGTCGGTGTTCGGTTTCAAGGCCACATCGGCGAAGAAGCTGGTGTCGGCGTTGTCGCGGGTGATGACGCGGAAGCCGTGTTTGCCACTGTGGACCATCTTTTTGTCGATGACGATGCCCCACTGCGCTCCGGCATTGCCAGGAGCCTTGCCATACTCACGATGAGCCCAGCCCACGGGGGTTTTCTTGTCGGCGGCGAGTTCTTCAAAGCCGGGGTTCGGCAGCAGATTGGGGCCTTCTTTGTAGTTCAGGGCCTTGTGCTTCTTGCCGAGCATCTTGGCGGCTTCCGCCAGCCATTCGTCGTTTTTGACCACGGGATCGCTGGCGAGCTTTTTGACGAGCGTTTTGATCTCCTCGGTCGTGGGGAAGTCCGCGAGCTTCACGAAGGCCGCGAGGCGGGTGTTCAAATCGGGATCGGAGAAGACACCGGAGCCGAAGAAGAGATCCTGCGCGGCTTTGTCACTGCCGAGAGCACGGATGGCGTTGCGGCGGAGTTTGGCGTCTTTGGAGATGAGGGCGGCCTGGTGTAGCTGCGGTGTGAGTTTCCCTTGGGCGTGAAGCACCCACAGACCGTGGAGATCGGTCGGATCAGACTGATCGGTCGAATCTTCAATGCGGCGCTGCTGCTTGAGAAGGCGGCTGTAGAGCGTGTTCGTGTCCTTGGCAGATCCCTTCGCGGTGATGCGGTAAATCCGCCCGCGGCTGTGATCCCGCAGCTCGTTCTCATGCGCACCACCGACGCCAGTCGTCGCCACGAAGCCGCCGCGTTCTTTGCTGGGCGTGGGGTTGTGCTGGATGATGTAGTTTTCGAAATCCGCCACCCACACCGCGCCATCGGGACCGACTTCGGCATGCACGGGGCTGTTCCATTCGTCGCTGCTAGCGTAGAGGTTGAAGGCATCGAGCGCCTTGTAGCCGGCACCGTCGGGCTGCACGTCCATGAGGGACACGACCTTCATTGTGGGCTCGCAGACCATCGCCATGCCCTGGAAGCGCTTGGGCAAAGCATCGCTGTAGATGAAGTTCGAGCCTGCGGCGGCGGTGTAGCCGCCGAAGACGTCCACCTGGCGGAAGTTTGGCGTGATGGTGTGGCAGGTATCGACGACGTTGATCTTCTTTGCGGTCTGGCCGCGGCTGCCTTCCGCGTAGGCGGTGGCGGGGATGCCGCCGAAGAAGATGGGTGCGCCATTCGCGGTGCCGCCGAATTGATCGCCGGCATCGTTGGTGCTGTGGCCCCAGGCATTGTTGGTGAACTGATGCAGGAACTCGATGGCGCTGCCGTTCGCTTTAAAGCGATACGTTCCCATGGCGAACTGATGCTGCTTGCCGCCGACGTATCCTTCGATGCCGCTGTAGCCGACGCAGCCGTAGATCCAGTTGTCGAAGCCGTAGTGCAGGCTGCTGGCCTGCGCGTGCGTGTCGCGGATGCCCCAGCAGTCGATGATGACTTCGCGTTTGTCGGCTTTGTCGTCGCCGTTGGTGTCTTCGAGGTAGATGAACTGCGGCGGCGCGGCCACGATGATGCCTTGGCGGGCGAAAACGATGCCAGTGGGCAGGTTCAGTTTGTCGGCGAAGACGGTGAATTTGTCCGCCTTGCCATCGCCATCGGTGTCCTCGCAGATTTTCACGCTGTCCTGGCCTGCTTGATTCTCGCTGACGCCGTGTGGATAATCCCGCGTCTCGACGACCCAGCAGCGTCCGCGCTCATCCCACGCGAAGGCGATGGGCTTCGCGATGTCCGGCTCAGCGGCGAAGAGTTTCAGCTCGCAATCGGCCGGCACTTGCGTGCGCTCCATGCTGCCTTGGGGCGAAAACGGCTTCTGGAAAGTCAGTGGCTCCGGGCGCTTCTCGTAGTTCGCGACCTGCGGATGCTTCTCACGCTGCTCGGGCTCTCTTTGGGCCAAAAAGGCTTCGTAGGCGGCTTTGCGCTCGGTGGAGAGCTTGGAGAGGATGGCCTCACGGCTCAGGTCATCGCCCGCGTTGACGACGAGGTCGTAACCGGCGTCCACCTTCGCCTTCGAGTAGTCAAAGTAGATGGCATCGCGCCCCAGATCCCGCATCGCGTTGTGCAGCGGCGCGGTGTCCGCGCCAGGGCTGTCGATGTAGAGCACGCGGATGGGATTGGCAGCGGCAGTGAGGGCTGTGAGCAGAAAGAGCAGCGGTTTCATGGTTGGGTAAGTATGCTACGGGCTGGGCGTGCTGGCTGTGCGGACAACTTTTGGGCGAAATCGGCCACTTTCCATTTGGCGAAACGCGGCCATCATCGCGGCCCGATGGAATCAAAACTGCCACGATGGATGAGATGGACGCTACCGCTGCTCAGCGGCGGTCTTTTAGTGCTTGCGTTTCCCGGCTGGAATTCGCAGCTCGCGGTGTGGCTGTGGTTGTTTCCGCTGCTGGCAGTGCTGTGGCCGGTGAAGAGTTCCAAGACGAAGGTTTCAGGTTTCAGGTTGGGTTATCTTGCGGGTCTGGCATTCTTCCTGCCGAACCTGTGGTGGATCAGGCATTCGTCCCGCGTGATGCTCGGTGGGGCACGCGATGGTTCGTGGGCGGGCTGGGGGCCGGAGTTGTTGGGATTCGGCGCGGTGATCGGGCTGGCGGGCTGCTGCGCGGTGTATTTTGGTCTGTGGGCGTGGTTTGTGGCGAGGTTCGCGAGGCCTCATCACACCACGCTCACGCGGGATGCTTGGTGGCCGAGCACGCTGCATTCGTTGAGCTGCTCGTTTCTCGCGGCGGGAGCTTGGGTGGCCTGCGAATGGCTGCGCAGCACGACGGTCTTCACGGGCTTTGGCTGGAACGGTCTCGGCGTGGCCTTTCATCAAAACATCGTGCTCATTCAGGTGGCGGATACGGTGGGTGTGATGGGATTGTCTTTCCTGCCTGTCTTTGTGGCCTGCACGGCATGGAATTCTCTCACGCGCTTGCTGGCTGCCTATCACGGCCGAGGCACCTGCAAATCACGCGTCGATTTCACCGTGGCGATGGTGCTGCTACTCGTGACGGGTGGTTACGGCATATCAAAAGTTTACCGGATGCCAAGCGACGAAACCCGCACTCGGGTCGCGATGGTGCAGCCCAACGTGTCTCAAGCGGATGCAATGACCGGTGCGATGGCCGAGCGGACGTATGAGCGCCTGCGGGATTTCACGCGGGTCTTTGCGAAGGATCGTGATCTCGTCCTCTGGCCGGAAAGCGCCCTGCCGGTGAACCTCAATGACAAATACGGCCAACTGCCGCCCAACTGGCATCAGGGCTACTTCGAGAGCTTCATGATGCCGAACAGCGCGAAGCTGCTCACCGGCACGGAGATTCATGTGAGCGATGAAGAAGCCTATGTGTCCGCCATTTTGCTCGATCATGAATTCGCCAAACGCCAGGAGCATCACAAAGTGCATCTGGT
>Ga0209298_10002777_pt1 | contig 10788 bp, 14 predicted proteins | sample S_140806_EF_Meta_FD_187325 | JGI IMG/M metagenome (GOLD analysis project Ga0209298, IMG submission 187325) | Freshwater microbial communities from Lake Simoncouche, Canada to study carbon cycling - S_140806_EF_MetaG (SPAdes) (version 2) | ecosystem: Environmental > Aquatic > Freshwater > Lake ... | reverse complement strand
TTGTTCTTCAGCATAAGGATAATAAACAAAACTATAATGAGAAGACATATGTCTATGTGAATGAATATATTGTTTTTTAATAGTATAAGTTGCCCAAGCTTTAGTTATATAAATATCAAGCAAATCTAAATTAAGATGTTGTAATTCTAATGCTTCAACTATCTTTGGTTGAATTGCATTAAATAACTTTTGAAATCTTTCATCATGATGAATACTATCATCTATAGATTGTAGTTCATTTGGTTTAATATCCGTGGTCCGTGAATACTGGCTATTGGTTGGTGTTACTTCAGAATTGATTAATGGAACAATGTCCTTGTTTATTTCTTCAAAATTATCTAATGCTGTAATATAAATAGCTTTACCAAACCACTTTGATATATTGCCCATTAAATATAAATATACTTTATTTAAATAAAGTCAATTAAGAAATTCTTAGGAACCTATATTGGATTTCACCGTTTCCACCAGCAGCACCGAGTGTACAAAAACCTATACCTTGATTACCATATTGAGCTCCTCCTGCTCCTCCTCCTGAACCTCTTGTGCCAGCAGTACCATTTACGTTTTGACCTACAGGAGATCCTGTTCCTCCAGCAATATTTCCAGCATAAGAAGCTGCTCCATTTGATCCACCTATTTGACAGTTGTCTCCGCCGCAGTTTCCATTAACTATTCCAACAGCACCACTGCCTGATTGATTAAAAGTTCCTACAGGTCCACCTGTACATGTAGATACACTTACAACAACACCTGATTGATTAAAGGATCCTGATGTAATAGCAGTTCCAGATATAGTTGAAGATCCTGCAGTTCCTCCAAATGTAGGTCTTATTCCACCACCTCCACTATAAGCACCACCTCCACTTGTTAATGAAAATATACTTCCTGTTATAGAACCAGATAAAGTTGTATCTGTTCCAGGACTTGCTGTTGCACTATATTTATTAGAATTACCAGCAGCTCCATAAACACCCGCAACTAGTGTTAAAGTTTCTCCAACAGTAACTGAAAATATTTTATCTGATATATAAGCCCCAGAGCCACCACCAGACCCAGATGATTCTCCACCCGCTTTATCATAATCTGCACCACAAATACCGCCTCCTCCTCCACCAACTGCTGCTTGAATATGAATAGCATTAGCTCCTAATGGAACTGTTGTAGTTGTAGATGTACCTGTTACTGTTATAAAAGATGTTGCTTGAAATGCAATAAATACTGTTTTCCAATTTCCAGATACGTTAGCATATCCTTCATCAACGGATTTCCAAGTTCCAGATACATTTCCTGAAATATCTGTAACTGTTTTGAATGTACCCGAAACATTTGCTGAAGTTACGGTCATGTTTAATTAGGCTGTATATTTAAACCAAAGGTCTCCATCAGCTCCACCTGCTGGATTAGATGTACTGATTGTAAATTTTCTAAGTAATTTATTAGCTGTTACTGCATCGTTTGCAATTTTATCTGTTGTAACTGCGTTAGAAGTAATTTGTGTTGCTGTAACTGCACCATCTGCAATTTTAACTGTTGTAACTGCTGTTGCATTAATTTTAGCTGAAGTAATAGCGTTATCATCTATTTGTGCAGATCCGATAGTTCCACCTAAGTTAGTTAAACTAACTCCATTAATATTTGTTCCATCTGAATAAGCAAGATATGCTTTACCATTTTCAGTAGTAAATCCTGATCCAGAAGTTGTTTTAAAAGTTAAACTATATGCACCATGAGTTACTGAATCTTTTACAACATAAAACTTTTCAATACCATCTGGTAAATTAACTGTAGAATTTCCTGATAACGTTCCTGTAAGTTCAAGCACCATATTTCTAGCATTAGAAATAGTTGCATTAGACATTGCTAACGTTGTAGTTGTTGATGTTAAAGCAATATATTGATAACCTGCAACTGCTTGTTGTATTAAATTCCAATTAGAGTTAGTTTTATCTCCCCATGTGTTAGAGGCTTCCCCCGTAACCATTAACTCTAGTTTAAGATCTGTAGAATACGATGATGGCATAATTAAGCTATTATATTAGTTTTAAGCCGCAATATCAACCACGTTCCATGTATTGCTTGTATTGATATTCACAACTGCCCAAGAGATAATCAAAGGAGAGTTAACATAAGTTGTCATTTGAACCCCTGTAAGCTCTACACCAATACTAATTACTACTGTTCCTATAGTTGTATTTAAAGATACTCCTGTAACATTAGCATCTATAGATACTGTACCTTGAGCAGTTCCAACTGTAGATTGTAATAAGTTAGTTGATAAAGTTACATTAGCATCGGCTGTTGTATTTTCATCACCTAGAGCAACTGTTAATAAATTAGTAGTAGCATCTACTATAGCGTCTGCATTAACTATTACAGTATTAACTGTAGTTTGTAATAAATTAGTTGATACCTCTATTAAACTTACTGCTTGAGCATCTACGCTATTAACAGTTGTATTTAACTGTTGCCCTGTTAAAAATTCTGCAAATGCAATATCAATTTCTACTACATTGACTGTAGATACAAGCTCTACTTCAGCGCCCGATGCAACAAAAACATTTCCTCCAGCTTCAATAGTTACACTATCAATAGTGGATTGGATTAAGTTTGTGCTTACATCAATTGCAACATCAAAATTAAGATCTACGTTACCTTGGAATATATTTAATAAGTTTGTATTTAAATCTACTGTTGCTGTACCTGTTAAAGCTACACTATCAGCTGTAATAGTTAATAAATTTGTAGAAACTTGTACATCTACATCTACAAAAGTAGAAACGTCAGATATGGCTGTTGCAGCACTAACACCCGTAAGCTCAACGGTTTGGTTTATAATACCTTCTGATGAAAAAGGTGCTTCTGCAAATGCTGTTGCTCCAAAAAACATATAATAATCCTATAGTGGGAAGGGTTGGTGTATAGGTGGAAGACCCCTCCCAATATGGAATTATATCATATTGTTAATGATGCAAAAAGACGTAGGTTATTTAAAAGGTTTCCCAGTTACCCAAGAAACTAATGAATTTCTTTCACCTTTTGTTACGGGCATAACTTCATGTAAGGTATAAGATGGAAATAGTATTAATGTACCTTGTGCTTTATCCATTACTTTACCTTTTTCGTCTGAGTATAAATAAAGTTCTCCACCCTCATATTCTTCAGGATTAGTTAATTGAATAGATACCGATAATTTCCTAACAGGGATATTAACATTGCTATCAACATGTCTGCCATATTTACCACCAGGTGCTGTATAATTAGTAAATTGAAATCCTTCTAACATTCCAAATAAATCAAATTTAAAAAATCTTTCGTTAAGATTTGTAACAATATCTGTAACTCTACGGAAAGCCCAATCTAAATTATCACATGAATACAACCAAATTATTTTACTATCTCTAACTCCTTCAGATTTATTATCATTAAATGTTGTTCCTTTGATTAGACCTTTATCTTTTGCAATATTAATTATTTGTTCACATTCAATTTTTGAAAAAGCATTATTCCAATATGCCCAAGAATTAACTTGATCTAATTCAAAAGACCAAGCTGCATTTTCTATTTTAGGTTCTTTTTTTTGTAAGTCTATTATTTCTGCCATAATAGGATTTTTATATAGAATAATTAATTAAATGTCTAGGATAATAATTCCCAAGACTGTGTAGATTCATTCCAATTATATAGATTATTTGTATCTGGTTTAGATATAGGAGCTTCCCAAACACAAGTAGTTTCGTTTAATATCCAACTATTATAAGGTTTTTTAGGAATGAAAGCATCTTTGTCTTCATCGTAAGTATAACCTATTCCAGCGTGATTTTTTCTAAATGGTGTTCCACCATTATCATGAATTCCTCCATGAGTATTATAAGAAGTTTGTTTCCATATTGGCCACCCATATAATTCATTTAAAAATTGAATACCTAATTCTTCTCTTTCAACACCATTTGAATCTTTTAATACTTCATTATTAACAGAAACAACTGCTATAACCTTTGAATTTAATCCTATTTTTGCAAAACTAGCCATTATGTTGTATAACTCCCTGATCCATTAAATTGCATTATTGTATTACTTCCTGAAGTTGTAACTGTTGGGCTTCCTGTTGTTGTAGCAGAATAATTAGTAGTTGGAACACTCAATATAACAACTCCTTTTCCTCCTGCTTTTCCAGGTGTATCGGGAACACCTACTCCACCACCACCTCCACCACCAGTGTTTGCTGTTCCTGCAACTGCTTGAATTCCACCACTACCATTAGTACCACCTCTTCCTCCACCACCAGTTCCTCCAGTTCCTGCTGCGTTGTTACCAGCACCCCCTCCACCTCCACCAGAATAAGTTACTGATGAACCTGTTATAGAAGATGCTGTACCAGCACCACCATTCCCTGAAGCACCACTTGGTGTACCATTACTGCCAACACCACCAGCACCTCCACCACCACCAGCAGGATAATTACTTCCACTAACTCCTATACCAGAGCCACCATTATTACCTTGACTTGGAGATGTACTTGGTGTGTTTCCTGAACCTCCAGATGTAGTACCACCAGCAGCAGGACTTCCAGCACCCCCTCCTGAACCTCCACTAAGACCAGCAGCAGTTGGATTATACGTTCCGCCACCTCCTCCACCCGCACTTGTAATTGTTGTTAAACCTGAACCTGAAATTGAAGAATCTGAACCATTTGAACCTCTTTGAGTATCATTTGCACCACTAGCACCACCATCACCTACTGTTACTGTAATTACTGTTTCAGGATTTACTGTTTGAGTTGAAGTTCTATATCCTCCACCACCACCTCCACCTGCTACGTTAGCACCACCACCTCCTCCTCCTGCTATAACTAAAAAATCTATTGAATAAGATTGTGGTGTTTCTAAAGTTACATCATCATCTGATATTGGAATCCAACCTTTTGTTGCACCTGAATAAACTAATTGTACTGTTTGACCAGCAGTATTATAAACTGGATTAGGAGAAGTATTTCCTTGAAAATTTAAAGAATTTTGATTTAAAGTTAAATTATTAGTAGCCCATGTTCTATTAAAATCTGAAAGTATAATTGTATTACCAACTGAAGCTGAAGCTGGTAAAGTTACTGTAATAGCATTTGATGAAGTGTTTACAAAGTATCCTGTATTAACTGCTACAGTTAAAGCAGAAGTAACTACGTTTGATGTCCAAGTAATTCCACCACCTAATAAAGTAGCACCAGATGCTACTGCGATAGTTTGACCAGAATAACCTAAAGTTAATGTTGTAGCATTAGTCTGACTAATAATATTACTAGTATTAGTATTTTGTAATGCGTCTGCTCTTATAATACTAGCCATTGATCAATTCCCAGTTTTGAATTTGTTCGTTCCATTTATATCTTTGTCCGTCCATAGGATAAGCAACAGGTGATTCCCAATTACAAGTATTTTCATTTAATATCCAACTATTATAAGGTTTTTTAGGAATAAAAGCATCTCTATCTTCATCATAAGTATAACCTATTCCTGCGTGATTTTTTCTAAATGAAGTTCCGCCTTCTGCATGTATTCCAGCTCTAGTATTATAAGAAGTTTGTTTCCAAATAGGCCACCCATATAATTCATTTAAAAATTGAATACCTAATTCTTCTCTTTCAACACCATTTGAATCTTTTAATACTTCATTATTAACAGAAACAACTGCTATAACCTTTGAATTTAATCCTATTTTTGCAAAACTAGCCATTATGTTGTATAACTCCCTGATCCATTAAATTGCATTATTGTATTACTTCCTGAAGTTGTAACTGTTGGTGAACCTGTTGTAGTAGAAGAATAATTAGCAGTTGGTACACTTAATATAACAACTCCTTTACCACCTGATCTTCCAGGTGCTGCTGCACCTGTAGAATCTCCTGCACCTCCACCTCCACCAGTATTTGCAGTACCATTTGAATTAGTTCCTCCACCACCAGTTCCTCCAGTTCCTGCTGAACCTGAAAGAGAACCACCTCCACCTCCACCAGAATAAGTTACTGATGAACCTGTTATAGAAGAAGCTGTTCCATTACCTCCATTTGCACCTGAATTAGAATTAGCATTAGAACCAACTGCACCAGCACCTCCACCTCCACCTGCACCATATTGTGGTGAATTAGCACTATTACCACCATTATTACCTTGTGATGGTGATGTACTTGGAGTGTTGCCATTTCCACCACTTGTACCAGTCCAAGCACCACCTCCACCTGAACCACCACTTGCTCCAGTAAGCCAAGCTGAACCACTATAAGAACCACCTCTACCACCACCAGCAGAAGTTATTGTTGTTAATCCTGAACCAGATATTGATGAATCTGAACCACTTGAGCCTATATTATAACCACCAGGAGCACCTCCAGCACCACCATCTCCAACTGTAACTGTAATTACTGTTCCACCAGTAACTGATTGTGTTGAAGTTCTGTATCCACCTGCTCCACCACCTCCTGCACCAGCATTTCCACTTGGGTGACTACCAGTACCACCACCTCCCCCTACTACTAAAAAGTCTATTGAATAAGGGGGTGCTATTAAAGCATCTGATCCATTATTTACTCCAGATGTTGCAAGCCATCCACGTGTTGTATCTGTATATGTTAAAAAAACTGATTCTTTATTTGTACTAATTAATTTATTTAAAGTTCCACCCTCCATTTTTAATCCATTAGGATTAACTGTAATATTATTTGTTGAAGCATAACCAGAATAATCATTAATACCTACTATACTTCCAAATGTTGGTGAAGCTGGTAAAGTTAAAGTAATTGCTGCTGTTGATGTATTTACAAAATATCCTGTTCCAGCTGATACTGTTAACGCTGAAGTTACTAGTGTTGAAGTCCAATTTAATCCGCTATTATAAGTTGCTCCAAATCCTGAAGAAGTAGAACCAGCAGCCAAGGTAACTGTATCACCAGTCGTACCAATGGTAAGTGTGTTACCACTATATGATGCAATTTGATTTACTTTAAGTAAAGGCATTATTCAACTAGCTCCCAGTTTAAATTTTGTTCGTTCCAGTTATACATATTACCATCATTAGGTTTAACTACTGGAGCTTCCCAGTTACAGGTTTGCTCATTTAATATCCAACTATTATAAGGCTTTGGTGCAATAAAAGCATCTCTTTGTTGATCATACTGATATCCAATTCCTGCAAAGTTTTTTCTAATGTTATTATTATATGAAGTTTGTTTCCAAACAACATTTCTATCTTTATAAAGATTATTTAAAAATTCTACTCCTGCTTGTTCAGTTACTGCAATATCATTAGATACTACAATTACTTGTTCAACTATATTTCCAACTCCTATTTTTGCAAAGTGTGCCATTATGCTGTATAACTCCCCGATGCGTTATAAAGTAATATTGTATCTGAACCTGATGTTGTAACTGTAGGTGAACCAGTTGTAGTTCCAGTATATCTAGAAGTTAACATACGAAGTATCACTACTCCTGAACCACCATTTCCTACAGCTGAAGGATTACCTGCCCAAGCACCACCACCTCCACCACCAGTATTAGCAGTACCTGCAGATGGAACATAAGATCCATTATAAGGAGAACCAGAACCACCATTTCCTCCACCACCAGAACCACCCAACCCATTCGCTCTACTATTACATGAACTTCCACCTCCTCCACCTCTTGTAACAGAAGAACCAGTTATTGAAGAAGCTAATCCAGCTCCTCCAGCTCCGTTAGTATCATTCCATGTTTTTCCTAAAGCACCAGCTCCTCCTCCACCAGCTCCTCCTCCAGGAGGCCATACTCCTCCAGGACCACCAGCATATCCTTGATTAGTTGTTCCTGAACCAGCAGTTTGAACACCTTCAGATCCACCTCCTCCTGAACCACCAGAACCAGATGGTCTTAAATTATTTCCAGCACCTTTACCACCACCTGTTGATGTTATAGAAACATTTGTTCCTATAATTGAAGAATTATTACCATTTGTCTGACTTCCAGAAGGAGAAGTGACTGTTCCACCTGCTCCAACTGTAATTGTATAAACTGCACCTCCAGTTAATGTAATATCTGATTCTGTACTTCCTCCACCACCAGAAGTTTCTGAAGCATAAGAATTTCTATATCCACCTGCTCCTCCACCTCCACAACCACCAACATCATCCCAAGCTCCAGCTCCTCCACCAGCTATAACTAAAAAGTCTGCAGTATATGTTTGTGGTGTTTCATCAGAAACATCATCATCAGAGATTGGAATCCAACCTTGTGTTGATCCTGAATAAACTAATTGTACTGTTTGACCAGCAGTATTATAAACTGGATTTGGTGAAGTAAATCCTTGAAATTTTAAAGAATTTTGATTTAAAGTTAAAGCGTTTGTTCCCCATGTTCTATAAAAATCTGAAAGTATAATTGTATTACCAACTGAAGCTGAAGCTGGTAATGTTGCTGTAATTGCTGCCGAAGAGGTGTTAACCCAATATCCAACTCCTGCTGATAGTGTTAATGCTGAAGTTACTACATTTGAAGTCCAGTTAACTGCTCCGTTATACGTAGCTCCAAAACCACTTGAAGATGCTCCTGAAGCTAAACTAATAGTTTGACCAGTTGTACCAATAGTAATAGTCGTAGCATTCGTCTGTGTAATTAACGTAGACGTATTATTATTCTGAATTGTATCAACTTGTAAAATTCCGCCCATATTTATACTATTACTAAACTTCCTGTTACTGTTTGTGTTCCTGTTATACTAACAGGTCCTGCTAATACTCCAGATTGTATTGTTTGAGTATCTGTAAGTGTTGTTGCGTGTGTATTAACAAATGTTTGTGGATCCATTACTGGAGAAGGTGTTTCCTTCGCTGGTAATGAACAAAATATATCTTTAATTCCTGTAGTAAAACTTACTAATGCACTTGCATTAGAACTAGATATTACTGTGTCTCTTGTAAAAGTAGTAGCGTTCGTTAATGAGCCAATACCAACTTCCCACTGACTGCCTAAGGCAATCGTGTAATAAGTTGAATTACCTGCTCCAATGCCAGAAGAAAAACTTTGAAATCCTAGTTGAGCTCCGCTTAGTGTAACGGTGCCTGTACCAAGAGTTGAAGTAGTTTCTTTGACTCTGTCGTTTATAACGAACGCCATAAAACTACCTTCTAACTAATTCTTAATATTGCATTTGCTGATGTAAACGCTGGGAACACAATTGTAAATGTTCCTGCTGTTGCTGTTTTATCTCCACCAAAACTTAAAGCACATACAGCTTTGTTTGCTGCTGATGTGTTATAAATTAAAGCGCCCGCTGCTGTTAGCGTAACTCCTGTGAATGATAAATCTGCAAAGTCAACAATTGCTACACCTGTATCAAGTGAAGTTTGTTGTCCAGTTAAAGTACCGCCTCCAGCTGTATACTGACCAGTGTTTGATACTTCATTAGTTGAAGTATAAACAGTTGTTGATGCTGATAAGTTTGCTGCTGATGTATAAAGTGATAATTTAAAAGTGTTTCCACCTGTCGCTAAATTGTGTACGCCTTCTAAAATTTGTTGTTTAAAAGAATTACATACTGCTTGTACTATTGCCATATTTTGTACTCCTTATAGTTTATGGTGATGGTGAATTAATTTTAATTCTTAATGAACCATCGAAATACTCATCTCTACGTCTTCTACCTGTTTGTTCAATCGTAAAGCCTTGTAATGCTGTATTATACTTGTCTTGATATAGTTTGTACATATCCATAGGTCCTTTTAAGTATGCAAAAGCTTCTACTAAACAAGCATATAATAATAATTCTGGTGCGTTCTCACTAATATAAGTAGTCGTATTTGTAGTACTTAAATTATCAGGGGTGTAAACATAATCTAATGTTACTGGATAAGCAGCAGCTGGTATGGGTGCTACTTGAATAGCGTTTTCTCTATACATTGCATAATATTTAGGAAAGCCAGATGTTCCTGAACTATTATATTCAGTTATAAACGTATCATCTCTTGGCTCTAGTGATATTTGAATAGAAGATGTATTTGTAGCAATTACTGAACGAACGATTAAGGCTCTTCTAATAGAAGTTGTTCCTTCATCTGTATTATCATCAGGTAAACTTAAGTATTGATTATTAGTATTAAATGTTGATATAGCATATTGTCTAGCATAGTCTGCATCTGCTTCTCTAAATATTCTATATTCAGAATTTTTAATAAAAGTATCACAAATACTATTAGTTAAAACTGAGGAGCCTACTTCTGTATAATCTCTAATTTGTTGTAATAGTTCTGTGTATGTCATGATATTATAATTGTTACATCTCCAACACTTGTTGCTGCAGATCTTAGATAATTAATTACATCTCCACTGATTCCAGGTTGCATACCATTTGCTAAATATTGACCTGGCCAATAATATAAATCTAATTGTACTACACAAGCTCCACCTGGTCTAATGTCTGCTCTTGGCATTAATAATGCTTCAGGATCAGCTGGATGATATGGAGGATCTAATTGAGGATGTTTTGGTTCATATTCAGTAAAATGAACAATAGATCCGTTCCATTCTTTTCTCATTTCTTTATATGGAAATTGTGCTCCACTTCTATCAGAAATTGCTAAAGATTTTTTACCTCGTGCAAATGCCATTAGTATCTGTCTCCAAAATAAGTATAGGGTGAAATAAATACAGAAGTTCTTGAAGAATCTTCTTCTAGAGCTCTTTGTAATTCATCTTCATATAATAATTTTAAATTCTGTATTCTTTCTGGTGCATATTTTTGTGAAATATAAAAAGCAAGTCCAGA
>Ga0209298_10002776_pt1 | contig 10791 bp, 10 predicted proteins | sample S_140806_EF_Meta_FD_187325 | JGI IMG/M metagenome (GOLD analysis project Ga0209298, IMG submission 187325) | Freshwater microbial communities from Lake Simoncouche, Canada to study carbon cycling - S_140806_EF_MetaG (SPAdes) (version 2) | ecosystem: Environmental > Aquatic > Freshwater > Lake ... | reverse complement strand
GTCGCTGCGACTCACTCTTTCGAGTAGTATCGACTCAGGTTAGGCCAACTTAACCCCAAATCGGGCTTGAGATGAGCATGAATTAACGAAGGAGCAATACAAATGGCTAGAGCAGTCGGAATCGACCTAGGAACAACAAATAGCTGCGTATCGGTACTCGAAGGTGGAGAGCCAACAGTTATCGCTAACGCAGAAGGCGCTCGCACAACCCCATCGATCGTGGCATTCGCAAAAAATGGCGAAGTCCTCGTCGGTGAAGTTGCTAAGCGCCAATCAGTGACCAACGTTGAACGCACAATTCGTTCCGTAAAGCGTCACATGGGTACTAACTGGACCACGGATATCGATGGCAAGAAGTACACACCACAAGAAATTTCTGCACGTATTCTGCAAAAGTTAAAGCGCGACGCCGAGGCATATCTTGGCGAAACCGTAACTGATGCAGTCATCACCGTTCCTGCATATTTCTCTGATGCAGAACGTCAAGCAACTAAGGAAGCTGGCGAAATTGCCGGACTCAACGTGCTTCGCATTATCAACGAACCAACTGCAGCAGCGCTCGCATACGGTTTGGATAAAGCCGATCAAGAACAAACAATTTTGGTATTCGACTTAGGTGGCGGAACATTCGACGTTTCGCTATTGGAAATCGGCGATGGTGTTGTTGAAGTTAAAGCAACTGCCGGCGATAACCACCTTGGTGGAGATGACTGGGATCAAGTTTTGGTTGATCACTTAGTGCAAACATTTGGTTCAAAGAACGGAATTGATTTAACAAAAGATAAAATGGCGATGCAACGTATTCGTGAAGCTGCTGAAAAAGCAAAGATCGAACTTTCATCATCACAGCAAGCATCAATTAACTTGCCATACATCACTGTCGATGCCGAGAAGAATCCATTGTTCTTAGATGAAACAATGACTCGCGCGCAATTCCAAACACTTACCGCACCACTGCTTGATCGTTGCAAGAAGCCTTTCCAGCAAGTTCTTAAGGACTCAGGAATCGCGATTGCAAATATCAAGAGCGTCGTACTTGTTGGTGGCTCAACTCGTATGCCAGCAGTCGTTGATTTAGTCCGCGACCTAACTGGCGGAAAAGAGCCAAATAAAGGCGTAAACCCTGATGAAGTTGTGGCCGTTGGCGCATCCCTACAAGCAGGTGTTTTAAAGGGTGAAGTCAAAGACATTCTTCTTCTCGATGTCACACCACTAACACTTGGTATCGAAACCAAAGGTGGCGTAATGACAAAGATGATTGAGCGCAATACAACTATCCCAACAAAGCGCAGCGAAATCTTTACAACAGCTGATGACAATCAGCCTGCTGTGCAAATCCAGGTTTACCAGGGTGAACGCGAAATGGCTGCTTACAACAAGAAGCTAGGCATGTTCGAACTAACTGGTATCGCACCAGCGCCACGTGGAGTTCCACAAGTTGAAGTTACCTTCGACATTGATGCAAACGGAATCGTCCATGTTGGTGCAAAGGATCTTGCAACTGGCAAAGAACAATCAGTCACAATCAGCGGTGGATCTTCCCTTTCTAAAGAAGAAATTGATCGCATGATGGCCGATGCCGAAGCACACGCTGCCGAAGATAAGCAACGTAAAGAAGAGGCAGAAATTCGCAACAACGGTGACTCACTTGTCTACCAGACAGAGAAGTTCATTGCAGATAATGCAGAGAAGTTATCTGAAGGCGAAGCAGCCGAGAAGAAATCCGAAGTTGAAGCAGCACTTGCCGAACTAAAGACTGATCTTGGTGGAGCAAACTTCGAATCGATTAAGGCAAATACCGAAAAGGTAGCAACACTTAGCCAAGCACTTGGCGCTGCAATGTACGCGGCAGCAGGAGCTGCGACCGGTGACGGTTCAGCAAATGAAGATGGCGTTGAAGATGCTGAAGTAGTTGACGAAGGCAAGGAATAAAAATGACAGACCAAACAACTGAAGAAGTTGTGGAATCTGTTGAAGATGTAATCGTTGAGGCTGCCCCGGTTCAGGAAACTGATCCGGTGGCGGCTCTCACCGCTGATTTACAACGGCTTCAGGCCGAGTACGCCAATTACCGAAAGCGTGTTGAACGCGATCGGGCCTTGGCACACGAAATGGCTATTGGTGCGGTTTTAACCGAACTGCTAGCCACCTTGGATGACATTGAGCGCGCAACCGAACATGGCGAACTAACTGGTGGATTTAAATCTGTTTCAGATCAAATCACCGGCATTACGAATCGCTTAGGTTTAGAAAAATATGGCACAGCCGGCGATGAATTTGATCCACAAATTCACGAAGCGCTGATGCATGACACAGGCGCAGATGTTTTAGTTCCAACTGCAACAAAAATCTTGCAACCAGGATATAAATATAAAGAACGTATTCTGCGCCCTGCCCGTGTTGCGGTTACAGATCCATCTGAAACCACTGCGGAATAACACTTTCTCATGGCCGCTAAAGACCTTTACGAAAAGGATTTCTACAAGATTTTAGGCCTTGGCAAATCTGCCAGCGGCGATGAAATTAAGAAGAAATACCGTTCTTTAGCGCGCGAACTTCATCCTGATAAAACAAAAGGCGATTCTGCACTAGAAGAAAAATTCAAAGCAGTTTCAGAGGCTTACGACATTTTATCCGACGGTAAAAAGCGCGCCGAATACGATCAAGCAAGAGAAATGTTTGAACGTGGTGGAATGCGCGCACCACAAGGCGGTCAAAATTTTCAAGGTGGAGATTTCACAGACATGTTTGGTGGCGGTAACCCGCAAGATATCTTCGCTAATTTATTTGGTGGTGGCGGCAGGCGCGGTCCACGTAAAGGCCAAGACTTGCAAACTGAGGCAACAATTACCTTTAAAGAAGCGGCTTTCGGAACTACGTTGGAATTACGTTTATCTGCCGATGGCGGACCATCACAAAATATTTCGGCACGCGTTCCCGCTGGCGTTAACGATGGTGCAAAAATTCGCGTAAAAGGTAAAGGTTCTACAGGGGAAGCCGGCCCGGGAGATCTATTTATTTTGTTACACGTGAAGCCACATGCACTCTTTTCTCGCAAAGGTGAAAACATTGCAATCACAGTGCCAGTTTCATTTACCGAAGCAGCACTTGGCGCAGATATTAAAGTCCCGACACTGGCTGGCGATGAAGTAACCCTACGTCTTGCCTCAGGTACATCTAATGGACGCGTTTTGCGAGTTAAAGGCCGCGGCATTGTTAAGGGCTCAACAACAGGTGACTTGCTTGTAACTGTTGAAGTGCAAGTACCGGCCAAACTCGAAGGTGCTGCGTTAGAGGCGCTGCAAAAGTATGCCGAAGTTGTAGCCGAAAAAGATGTGCGCGCTGAATTAAAGAGTAAGGCAAGTCAATGACAACAAATGAGAAAGATAACGAATCTCCTAACGATGACGCTGGACTTTATGTAATTTCAGTTGCTGCTGAGCTATCAGGTCTGCACCCACAAACACTGCGCCAATACGACCGCTTAGGTTTAGTTTCACCCAATCGCACAATCGGACGCAACCGCCGTTATTCGCTGCGCGATATCGCATCCTTGCGAATGGTTGGTCGTTTAGTTGGCGAAGGAATTAATCACGCCGGAATCAAAAGAATTATCGAACTGGAGTCTGCAATGGCGAACATGGCTATCGAGGTAGCGCAATTGCGCATTGAAGTAGATGCTTTAATTAAAGAGAATCCCCCAAAATCATTGGTAATGCGCAAGAAAAACGATGTGATCGTTTACAAAGAAGATAATTAATTCGGTGTAGGCTCGCCCCTATGAGCGCTCGGGATACGTTAAAGAACGAAATAGTAAACAAGGCTGTTGTGCACGGAAAAGTGATTTTATCTTCCGGAAAAGAGGCCGATTATTACGTTGATTTGCGTCGTGTGACCTTGGACCATATTGCAGCACCATTGGTCGGCGAAGTTATGTTGGAGCTTACTAAGGATTTGGATTACGAGGCAGTTGGTGGCCTAACACTTGGCGCAGATCCAGTTGCAACAGCGATGATGCATGTGGCCGCACGCAATGGCAAAGCAATTGATTCATTTGTAGTTCGCAAAGCAGAAAAAGCGCACGGACTGCAACGCCGCATTGAAGGTCCAGATGTTGTTGGAAAACGAGTTTTGGCAGTTGAAGACACTTCAACAACTGGTGGATCAGTATTAACAGCTGTTGAAGCTTTGAAAGAGGCTGGCGCGATTGTCGTTGGCGTTGCTGTAATTGTCGAACGCGGTGCCAAGCAAGCAATTATTGATGCTGGTTATGAATACCGCGCAGCGTTTCAACTCGCAGATCTTGGTTTATAAAACTAACTTAAATGGCGCTTAGTTCGCCACTCGCGAAGTATTTCAATTCCGACTGGGATTACGCTAACCAAAATTATTAACCCAACAACTGGCAGAAGATATTTATCAACACTGCCTTCGAGTTTTTCACCTAAGTAATATCCAGCGATAATCAAACCTTCGGTCCACAAGACGGCGCCGACACAGTTCCATAAAAAGAATTTCTTAGCGGGCATTTTTATAACGCCACACATCGGGTTGATCAGGGTTCGCACAAAAGGAATAAAGCGCGCCAGAACCAAAGCTTTACCGGTCCCGTATTTATTTAGCCACCGCTCCGTTGCTTTGACTTTCTTCTGATTAAAAACACGGCCATCTGGTCGATCAAAGAGTTTGACGCCATATTTAGCGCCGATCAAGTAACCAGTCTGCGACCCAATAATTGCTACCAACGGTGCGGCGATGAGTAAAGCCACGATATCGATTTGCACGCCATCAAAAACTTTCGCTGCAGCCCCTGATGCGCCAACGCCGGCAAGAAAGAGCAACGAGTCGCCCGGAAAGAAAAGCCCAACCAAGAGGCCGGTCTCCATAAAGATGATCGCTAAAATTCCAACCAAACCTAGTGTTGAAATAATCGAATGCGCGTCAAAGAGATTAACGGTTTGTAAGAAATCCATACCTTGAGGATAAGGTACGCGCCATGCCTTCGTACTTAAGACCGCTGTTACATTTCGCACCTGAGCGCAACTGGATGAACGATCCCAATGGACTGATCTTTTACAAAGGCAAGTACCACCTATTCTTTCAACACAACCCATTGGAAAACGTATGGGGCAACATGTCTTGGGGCCACGCAGTTAGCGAAGATTTGATTACCTGGCACGAACAAGCGGTTGCAATTACTGGTGATGAAACACATGCAATATTTTCAGGAAGTGCCGTAGTTGATTATTTCAACACCACTGGGTTTGGATCGCTAGAAAAGCCACCAATGGTCGCGATTTACACAGCGCACAAACATGATCATTCACATCAATCGCAAGCCTTGGCATACAGTTTGGATGAAGGCTCTACTTGGGTTAAATACGCAGCAAACCCAGTTTTAGATTTAGGCCTGGATCACTTTCGCGACCCTAAGGTCACTTGGGATCGCACAACCGAGTCTTGGTTGATGTCTGTTGTTCTACCGAAGGAACGAAAGGTTTCTTTTTACTCATCAGAAGACTTAAAAGAGTGGCGCCATTTAAGTGATTTTGGTCCAGCTGGCGCCGTCGATGGCGACTGGGAGTGCCCTGATCTATTTCCGATATCAGTCGACGGCGATGAAAATAAAATTAAATGGGTACTTCTTATTTCACTTAACCCAGGTGGCTTAACGGGTGGATCAGGAACCCAATATTTTATTGGCAACTGGAATGGCAAAGAATTTATCTCAGATGACGCTAAGGCTCGCTGGGTTGATTACGGAAGAGATAATTATGCTGGCGTTACTTTTAACGATGCTCCAAATAGCCGCCGCATATTTATTGGGTGGATGAACAATTGGGCATACGCAAACGATTTTCCCACTTCACCTTGGCGGGGTGCTATGACACTTCCGCGAGAACTAACTCTTACTTCCGAAGCGGGTGCGCTATCACTTGCCGCAAATCCAGTTGTTGAATTAAATAATTACTTAAGCGAGAAGTTGTCATCAGGTCAAAGCGCAGAAGTATTAGAAATTAGAGCCAGTCTTTCAACTGCAGGGGGTAACGCAACAAAGATTCGGGTCACAGGGGAAAATGGCAAGTTCTTTGAATTTGGTTACGATGCAAAAAATAAATCACTATTCATTGATCGAGCACATGCTTGGAATGAAATTGAATCAACCCATCTTCACAGTGCACCAATAATCGGTGATGCAGAAATACTGGATATAACCGCAATTGTGGATCGCACTTCGGTAGAAATATTTGCAGCCGGAGGCAAATATGTTTTAACCGATTTGATATCTCTGCCCGGGGCAAACCGAGGTGTCACTTTCGAGATCGCCGATGGGTGCCAAGCCCCCCGCTCACTGCAGGCTAGGGCTATCACGCCACGCCGATAAATCCCCGCGTAGCACTGCAAAAAACCTGCAACTGGGCTGAAAATGTCATTACATCGTTACGTCCAAAACCCGAATTGTCCGATTTTTAAATTCTAAGTTCGGGTATTTTTCCGCTCAAATCAGCTTCCAACTCCAGTTGTCGGCTGCCCCCTGAAAGGAAATATATGAAGAAGACAAAGCTCGGAGCGCTCCTAGCCGCTTCAGCAGTTGCACTTTCATTAGTAGCGGTAATGCCATCTGCATCAGCAGCAGCATGCCCAAAGAAGGCAACTGTAACAATGCTCGGAACAATCAAGCCTGAAATCCAAGATCAGTTCTTGGCTGCAGTTGCTGATTACAACAAGAGCCAGAAGTGCTACACAGTTAAGTCGATCCCAGGCGATCGCAAACTTACATTCCTACAAAATGTGACACCAATGTATGCAGCCAAGAAGGCTCCAACAATCATGTACACATTGCAAGAGATCCCTGACATGGCTGACAAGGTCATGGACTGGAAGGGTACAAAGCTTGTTGGCTTGGTATCTAAGGATCTTCTAACCGCTGCAAACATTGGCGGAAAGCAAGTTGGTGTTCCATCAACTGCAGAAGCATTCGGTCTTCTTTACAACAAGGAAGTACTTGCTAAGGCTGGCGTAGATCCAAAGAAGATCACAACACGCGCTGATCTAGAAGCAGCATTCAAGAAGGTACAAGCATCAGGTACAGGAGCAGTTCGCTTCTCAAGCATCTGGTGGTCACTTGGTGCACACTTCACAAACATCTACTTTGCTAACTCATCAAAGACACACGAAGGCCGCCTAAAGGTCCTTGATGGTCTTTCAGATGGAACAAAGAATCTTTCTTCAGATCCAGTATTCAAGGACTACTTGGCTACATTCGATCTTCTAAAGAAGTACAACCAAGCAAAGCCAAATACAACTGACACTGAATACGACCTATCTGTTGCAGATCTTGCTTCAGGTAAGGCTGCATTCTGGTTCATGGGTAACTGGGCAGAGCCAAACTTGCTAACAGCAGCTCCAAACTCAAACTTCGGAATCATTCCTTTGCCAATCAGCAATGATGCAAAGGCATACGGAAATAACTCAATTTCTGTTGGTATTCCGGGTTACTTCATGGTTGACAACAAGCAGTCAACTAAGGAACAACGCGCAGGCGCAGTTGACTTCCTAACATGGTTGTACACATCAGCACAGGGACAAAAGCGCGTAGCTGGTCCAGTTGAAGATGGTGGAATGAACTTCATCCCTGTTTACAGCGGATTCAAGGTTCAACCAAAGACAAACATGGCTAAGGAAATCTCAACATACGTAACAAGCGCACGCACAATCGAATGGGTCAACACCTTCTACCCAGCAGGTGGACAAGATCTATACGGTGCATCAGGTCAGAAGTTGATGGCAGATGCCATTACTGGTGACCAGTACGCAGCTGAACTACAGGCTGCTTGGAAGGGCGCTGTTAAGACCTGGCGCGGAGTTGCTAAGTAATTAGCACTTCAACTTCTAAGTAACCTGTAAAAAGGCAACTAGAAATAAGCCGAGGTCACCTTGGGGTTTATTCCCCAGGGTGACCTCGCTACTATTATGAAAAAAGTTTTAATAATTTATTTGATAGAGGGCTAAGAAAATGCGCACAGGAAATAGTTGGAAGAAGTTCGGCATATTTGCCGCTTTTCCGCTCGCTGTTTTCGCAATTGTGTTAGTCTTTCCTTTCGCCCAAGGTTTCTATTTAACATTCACCAACTGGGATGGTTTCGAACAAACCGCCTTTGTTGGTTTTGATAACTACACAAAATCATTTAAAGATCCAGTTTTTTGGTCGACCTTGGTCTTTACAACCAAGTTTGTAATCGTCTCTCTTGTTGCAGTCAACGTAGTCGCATTCGGTCTAGCTTTATTGGTCACCGCAAAGTTGCGCAGCGCAAACATCTTGCGAACATTCTTCTTCGTCCCTAACCTAATTGGTGGCGTGGTCCTCGGCGTTATTTGGCAGTTTATTTTTAACACTGCCCTGGTTTCTATCTCATCAAAATTTAGTTTGCCCTTCTTCCAGGAATCCTGGTTAAACCAAACAACCACTGCATTCTGGGCGTTGATTATCGTTACCGTCTGGCAATCATCTGGTTACATGATGATTATTTACATCACTGGACTTATTAGCATCGAACAAGATGTTATTGAGGCAGCACGCGTTGACGGCGCATCACCATTTAAAATGTTGTGGGCGATCAAGATGCCACTTATGGCACAAGCTTTTACGATTTCATTGTTCTTAACCCTGCGCGGTGGCTTTATGGCATATGACGTTAACTTGGCGCTAACCGGTGGTGGCCCATACCGAACCACCGAACTTATCTCTATGCATATTTTCCAAGATGCGTTTGCTTTCGGTAACTTCGGAACAGGCCAATCAAAGGCCATAGTCATGTTCATAATCGTTGCCGCAGCAGCATTAGCGCAAGTGACTATTAGTAAGCGCCTGGAGGTGGAGCGATGAAGGCTAGCCTCGGTATTGCCAAGAAAGCCACTTTTATCAGCGGTTTAATCATCGCTATCGCATACTTTGCGCCATTTGTGCTTGTTTTCGTAAACGCGCTTAAGCCAAAGTACGACATCTTGGCTAACCCACTCGCGTGGCCAACACAGATAACTTGGGACAACTTCAATCAGGCGATGACAAAGATGAACTTCTTTAGATCGCTCACCAACTCAGTCATCATCACTGTGCTCAGCGTGGGCGCGCTTATTTTATTCTCATCAATGCTCGCTTATTACTTGGCCCGCACCAAATCAAAATTCACCAAGACCACATTTTTAATTCTCGTTGCATCAATGATCGTGCCATTCCAGGCTTTAATGATTCCTTTCATGTCGATCTTTGCTCAATTTGTTTCACTGAATAACCGTGCCGCACTGGTCTTTTTCTACATTGGATTCGGTGTAGCACTTTCTACATTTTTATATCATGGCTTTATCTCAAAGATTCCAATGGATCTTGATGAAGCAGCATCTATGGATGGTGCAAATGATTTCGCTATCTTCTGGAAAATTATCTTCCCGATGCTGCGCCCGGTGACGGCAACAGTTGCGATCGTCAATGCACTTTGGATTTGGAACGATTTCTTGTTGCCACGTCTTGTATTAACACCAGAGACGCAAACTTTGCCACTATCTACTTATCTTTTCTACGGACAGTACTCAACCGAATACGGTCAAGCGATGGCTGGCCTCTTACTCGCCGTTCTTCCAATAATTGTCTTCTACTTAATTTTGCAGAAGCAATTCATCTCCGGCATTTCAACCGGCGCAGTCAAGTAAGGAATAAATCAATGTCTTTATCGTTAGACCGTGATTGGTGGCGTCAAGCCGCTATTTATCAGATCTATCCACGTTCATTTAAAGATTCAAATGGCGATGGCATTGGCGACATCAAGGGCATTACTTCCAAGATTGATTACTTATCATCACTAAGCCTTGATGCAGTTTGGCTATCACCATTTTTTCCATCAGCACTGGCAGATGGTGGTTATGACGTCGATGATTACCGCGATGTTGATCCAAAACTCGGATCACTTGCTGATTTCGATGAGATGCTGAAGAAGTTACATGAAGTTGGCATCCGCGTATTTGTAGATATTGTCCCTAACCACTCTTCTAATCTGCACGTTTGGTTTAAGGAAGCTATAGCCGCCGAACCCGGTTCTGCCGCGCGAAATCGCTATATTTTCCGCGAGGGCAAGGGCGCAAATGGCGAACTGCCACCAACAGATTGGCCATCACACTTTGCACCGAGTGCGTGGACACACGAATCAAAAATGGGCGGCAAGCACAACCAGTGGTACTGCCATTTATTTGCTCCAGAACAACCAGATTTCAACTGGGACAACCGCGAGATTGAAGAAGATTTCCTAAAAACTTTAAAGTTTTGGGCTGATCGTGGCGTTGATGGATTCCGTATCGATGTTGCACACGGCATGAAAAAAGACTTATCTGAACCACTTAAGAGCCAACCAAACTTCCCAAGCTATAAAGATCTCGAACAAAACCCTGGCCAAAATGTTTTATTTGATAGAGAAGAACTTCATGGCGTTTACAAAGAATGGCGAAAGTTATTTAATCAATATGATCCACCTCGCGTTGCAGTTGCGGAAGCAAGTGTTCCTCCTTCAAGGTTAGTTAAATACGCGAGCCCAGATGAATTAGGTCAGAGCTTTAACTTCGAACTATTTGATGCCAACTTTAACGCTGGCGAATTTAAAGTAATTATCGATCGCGCTTTAGTAAACGCCAAGAAGAACGGATCATCAACTACGTGGTGTATAAATAATCACGATCAAATGCGCCCGGCAACAAAGTTTGGATTACTTCCGACTGTCGACCGAATTCGTTGGCGTAACTCAA
>Ga0209298_10002769_pt1 | contig 10812 bp, 8 predicted proteins | sample S_140806_EF_Meta_FD_187325 | JGI IMG/M metagenome (GOLD analysis project Ga0209298, IMG submission 187325) | Freshwater microbial communities from Lake Simoncouche, Canada to study carbon cycling - S_140806_EF_MetaG (SPAdes) (version 2) | ecosystem: Environmental > Aquatic > Freshwater > Lake ... | reverse complement strand
ATGTCGCCATCCACAATGTCAACTACCTATCTCATTATATTGTTGGAGACGAGGTAATTATCAATAACGTCAATGAACTCGTAACAACCAACCATTCAAAATTTGGTAATGGCATTCTAAAAAAAGGCGAACCTGAGTCTGTAAGGATTTGGTTGGAGTTATGCAACGAAAATACCGGTAGAAAAGTCCTTCCTTTCAATGGCATGAGGGCTGCAGATGCCTTTTTATGGACCAGAAATAGGCAGGATCAAGTTTTACAAGACAAGTTCATCGAATTAACTGAAAAGCAATTTGATAATAAACGTGGCTATTATGGAAAAATTGGAGACAGAACTGTTATCAAGAATTGTAGAATCATTAAAGACACTTGGATTGGTACAGATGCTTATTTAAAAGGAGCTAATAAAATAAAGAATGTGACCATCAACTCCAATGAACTTGCTAAGACGCAAATTGGAGAAGGATCAGAATTGGTGAATGGTATTATTGGATACGGTTGTAGGGTATTCTATGGCATCAAAGCCGTTCGTTTTATCATGTCTGATTACTCACAATTAAAATATGGTGCAAGATTAATTAATTCCTTCTTAGGACCAAACGCGACCATCTCTTGTTGTGAGGTTTTGAACTCTTTAATTTATCCAGCACACGAACAGCACCATAACAATTCCTTTCTATGTGCTGCACTCGTAATGGGTCAAAGCAATATTGCTGCTGGTGCGACATTAGGATCTAACCACAATAGCCGAGGGGCAGATGGAGAAGTGATTATGGGAAGAGGCTTCTGGCCAGGGCTATGTGTGAGTATTAAGCACAATTCTATTTTCCCAAGTTTCACCATTTTAAATAAAGGGGATTACAATTATGAATTAAATATTCCAATTCCATTTTCGCTTATTAGCAATGATCTTACAAAAGATGAATTGGTGGTGATGCCTGGCTATTGGTTTTTATACAATTTTTATGCCTTAGCTAGAAATGCTTGGAAATACCAAAATAGAGATAATAGAAAAAATATAGACCAATATTTTGAGTACGACTATTTAGCACCTGATAGTGTCAATGAATTAATCAAAGGCAGAGATGTGATTGCATTAGCAGTCGCAAAAGCACAATTATTAAAAGAAAAGAAGTCTACAACTATTGGCGATGATCAATTAGTGCAACTAGGCTACAAACTTCTTAAGACAAAAACTAAAAAAGAAATTGACCAATTGGATGTTTTTGTAGATGGATTTGAAAATAGCAAACGTAAAACTAGATTGATTAAATGCCATGACGCATTTGCGATTTTTGAAAAAATGATTTTCATGTATGGCATGGACCAGTTAATACTAAAACTGACACAAAATGGGATGAAAAATTTATCATCTAAGGTGAAATCTATCAACACAGATAGTGCAGCCATTGAGTGGAGTAATATTGGCGGACAGCTGATCCCAACTAAATCTGTTCAAACCATGCTACAGCAAATAAAAACAAACAAATTAAATAGCTGGCAAGAAGTGCACCAATTTTATCAAACACAAACAGACAATTACCTTTCTAAAAAGAATTTACATGCACTTTATTGCCTAGAATTAATAGAAGGGGTATCCATTAGTAGACTTAGCATTAAAAAATTGAATGAATGGTTAGATCGTTATCAAGCTATTAAAGAAGAAGTGACACAAAAGATAAAAAGCTCCAGAGAAAAAGATTATACCAATCCATTTAGGAAAATGGTGTACGAAAATCAAGCCGAAATGGACGCCATTGTAGGTGACTTAAAAGACAATAGTTTTATTGAACAGCAAAATGCTGAGCAAAAGCAATCAAATCAATTCATCATTGAATTCAAGAAAGCATTAAAAGCCAAATAGGTTCATCCCAATGCCAAGTTGCCATTGTGTTGTTTTCCACTTTGCTTGATCTTGCAATTCATTGATATCTTGTAAACCAATCACGTATCTACCATAAACAAAAAATCCGCCAAGGTCAACTTTTGCACCTCCCACAAAGGAGAACTCACCTTCTTTGAAAGCCAATTGTGCATTTTCAATACCATCCTTCTTTTGATCAATTACTATGCCATATTGAGGCCCTGCTTGCAAAAGCAACCCTGAGAATGGTTTTACTTGAACCAATAAGGGTACCATTAGATAGTTCAAATGATAGGTCTCTGGCTTAAATTTATTATCACCTAGCACATCTACAATAGAGGGATTAGTAGCTAATTTGGTTTGAGAAAGTAAAAATTCTGGCACTAAACTTATTTTGTTTGTAAGTCCAATCTGAAAAGCGACTCCTCCATGATAAGATGCCGAATGTCGATCTACAGCTACCGAATTGACACTAGAAAAGTTTTGACCCACTTTAATGCCAATGCCTAATTTTTCTTGGGCTCCTGCATAAAAACAAACATGCAAAATGGCAAATAAGAGTAATTTTTTCATAAAAGATGTATTGTGATAGGATGTAAAATTATAACGTGTAAGTATAAAATTTGTTACATATTCTGCATTAATTTTTATAAAACTACACTAATTCTAATAAAGTTATTTCTGGCATAATACCTACCCTGCCTGGATATCCTAAAAATCCAAAGCCTCTATTCACATATAATTTTTGTTCTCCTTGTTGGTACAATCCAGCCCATTGTTTGTACACCCATTGCACAGGACTCCATTTGAAATAAGGATTTTCTAAACCAAACTGCATACCATGTGTATGACCAGACAACATCAGATCTACTTGAGGGAATTCAGGAATCACTTGTGCCTCCCAATGACTTGGATCATGACTTAATAAAATAATAACATCTTTGGGGTCCACGCCATCTAGGGCTTTATTCAATTGTCCATATTTAGGGAACCTCGCTTTTGCACCCCAGTTTTCGATGCCCACTAATTTTATTTTTGCACCACCCTTTTCAATGGTGACGTTTTCATTCATTAATAATTTCCAGCCCATAGAAGCATGAACCGCTTTTAAAGCATCCAAATTAGCTGTTTTAGCTTCTTTGGAAGGCCATTGCACATAATCCCCATAATCATGGTTACCTAAAGTGCTAAAGACCCCTTTTGATGCAGTCAATTGACCAAACACCTGGGTCCAATCCAGCATTTCAGTTGCTTTATCATTCACCAAATCCCCAGTAAATAGAATTAAGTCTGCTCCTTGTTTTTGAATTAAATCGATCCCTTTTTGAACTGCCTCTTTATCTTTTAAACTACCACTATGGATATCACTAATATGAATAATTTTAAACCCCTTAAATGCGGCAGGCAAATTTTTAATAGCCACTTTTTTTTGCACTAATTGGTACTTGTATTTATTACCAAAACCATAGAGCAAAGAAAAAAATAAGGATGAAGCAACCCCAACTCCTAGCCAATTTAAAAATGCGGATCTAGGAATCCCTTGCTCTGTATTCATGAATTTTGCACCAGCTGTAGATGCCACCTGCCCTAAGGTCCAAAAAGCACCCCTCCTTAAATCATCCACTAAAAAAAATACGACCAGCGTAATTTGAGCAATCACCCAGCCAATCCCAATCGAAAAAATATACTGTCTAAAATAGGGATTCACAATAAATGGAAATAGCAAAAAAGAACCCAAACTGGTAATACATATAAACCAATAGCCAAAGCTAATAGCTGTTTTTACCCCTGCGCTTGCTCCATTCAGCATGATTTTTAACACATGAAAGATGTAAAAATCAATCAAAATTAAGAAAGTAATGAGGATGAATACAAAAACGGGGTTCTTCATAGTTCGGATTAAGGTGTAAAATTAAGCCTAATTGTTACTATTTATGCCGTATTTTTGGAGCAAATTAAGGAGGCTTTTTATATGGCAAGAATTATTGGTATAGCAAATCAAAAAGGAGGCGTGGGTAAGACCACTTCGGCAATCAATATTGCGGCAAGTTTGGCTGTTTTAGAATATAGAACGCTGTTAATTGACGCTGATCCTCAAGCAAATAGCACTACTGGAGTTGGTTTTGACCTGCATAATATCAACACCAGCCTTTATGACGCGATGATTAATGGCACCCCATTGTCAGATGTTGTTTTGAAAACAGAAATTCCACATTTAGACCTTGTTCCTTCTCATATAGACTTAGTAGGTGCAGAAATCGAATTGGTGAATTTCCCAAATAGAGAAAACGTTTTAAAAAGTTTAATCGCTGCAATAGCCGATCAATACGATTTTATCATCATTGATTGTTTGCCATCCTTAGGATTGATTACAGTAAATGCCTTGGTTGCCTCCAATAGTGTAATTGTGCCAGTGCAATGTGAATTTTTTGCTTTGGAAGGCTTAGGTAAATTATTGAACACCATTAAAATTGTTCAAAGCAGATTAAATCCAGAATTACAAATAGAGGGTATTTTGATGACCATGTATGATGGTCGACTTAGATTAAGCAATCAAGTTGTAAGCGAAGTCCGAAAGCATTTTGATGAAATGGTATTCTCGACAATTATTCATCGTAACGCAAGATTGAGTGAAGCTCCAAGTGTGGGCAAGCCTATCATTTTATATGATGCAGATAGCAAAGGCACAGTGAACTATTTAAATTTAGCGAAAGAAATTTTACAGAAAAATGGCATGACGAATATGAGTAATGCCGAAAGAATAATAGATTAGTACAATGAGTAAAAGCACACCCAACAAAGAATTAATAGGTAAAGGGCTTCGCTCTTTATTACAGAACATGGATGCAGAGTATAAAAACCCTGCAGGAAAGGTTCAGCCTGCTGCAATCGAAAAAGCAGTTGCAATCAATAGGATTCCTTTGACAAGTATTATCGTTAATCCTAAGAATCCAAGGAAGGATTTTGAAGAAAAAGCATTGCAAGAATTAGCTCAGTCTTTGAAAATGCATGACTTGATCCAACCAATTACAGTTGCACAATTAACCAATGGTAAATTCCAATTGATTGCAGGTGAAAGAAGATTTCGTGCTGCTAAACTTGCAGGATTAAATGATGTGCCAGCCTATATAAGATTGGGTAACGATAAAGAATTATTGGAACTAGCATTATTAGAAAATTTACAAAGAGTCGATTTAAACGAAATTGAAGTCGCATTGAGTTACCAAAGAATGATGGACGAATTGAACTATACTCAAGAACAAGTAGCAGAGCGAATGGGTAAAGATCGTTCTACTGTGTCCAACTATATTCGATTATTAGAATTACCACCTGCTATTCAAGCTGCACTCAGAAACGGAAGCTTGAGTGTGAGTTTAGCTAAATTATTGATAGGCAAAGAGGTGGATAAGCAACTTTTCTTATTAAAAGAGATTATTGAAAAAGGATTGACAGTGCGCCAAACAGAAGCACTGATTAAAAATTTAACGCCAGCACCAGGATCAAAAAATACATCTAACGCAAGCCATCCAAATCAACTTTCACCTATTTATCAAAGGTTGGAAAATAAATTGAAGGATCATTTTGGAACTCAAGTACAAATAAAGCATCAAAAAAACGGATCGGGGGAAATTACAATTAGCTTCAATGATTTAAATGCTTTGAACAAGATCCTTGACGCAATGCAAGTAAGTATTAGTTAGATGAAATGCTTTTATACCATATTGTTTTTGTTGTGTTTACAACAAACCTTGTGGGCGCAAGATAGCACAATCAATTACCTAAAACATTCCCCCAAAAAAGCAACCAATCGTTCTGCCATTCTACCAGGACTAGGACAAGTTTATAATAAACAATATTGGAAAATCCCATTAGTATACGGTGTGTTATCTGTTCCTGTTGTCACCTATGTGTACAATAACGATTTATATGCAAAAACAAAATTTGCTTATGAAGCAAGGATTCAAGAAGCCAATGGAGATAATTCCAATGTGATTAAGATTGATCCAACTTTAAAAAATTTAAGCGCAGGTTCACTCCAGAGTTATCGAAATATATTTAGAAAAAATAGAGACATATCTATTATGTGGTTTATAATTGCTTGGGGAATCAATGTGGTGGACGCTTCTGTATCTGGTCACTTAAAAGAATTTGATGTGAGTAATAATTTAGTAATGCAGGTGGCTCCGATGAAATCAGATGTATATCAACAAGCTGGCCTATCTTTACAATTCAAATGGAAGTACACAAAATAAAAATACGCATGAAAAAATTACTATTTATCCTAGCATTATTAGTTACTGTTCAAGTACATGCACAAAAACTAATTGGTGGGAACAATATCATCAAGGGTAATTTAACCAGCTTTGCTTTGAAAAATTATCAATTGACGTATGAAAGAAGTTTAAATCGTTTTATGTCTCTTTCGGCTAGTTATCGTTATATGCCAAAAGGTGGACTTCCATTACAATCGACTGTAAAAAAATATATAGACAATTCGGCCATTAATTATGATTTATTTCAAATGGGAAACAATGCCTTGACATTTGAAGGTAGATTCTATTTAGGCTTACAAAAAATGTCTGGCTTTTATATTGCACCTTATGCTCGATTTGCCAATTTTGATTTAAGTGTGCCAGTAGCATACACTTACAACCCAGATGCAACAGTAGGTGCTATCATTGGCAATAAACCAATTACAAAAACCGCCAATTTAAATGGTATAATCAAGTCTAGCAGTTATGGTGCTTATATTGGGATGCAAAAACAATTGCTTACAAAATTGGTGCTTGATATCTGGTTCATTGGAGGGCATTATGGTAGTTCAAATGGTGCATTAAATTTTGCTGCGCCAGAAAAATTACCGACTCAAGCAGTTGATGCACTTCAAAAAACATTGGACGATACCAAATTGAGTCCATTTGAGTTAACTTCTAAGGTGACCCAAAATGGCGCAACCGCAGACATGAAGGGACCTTGGGCAGGCTTTAGAGGCTTAGGCATTAGCTTGGGATTACGCTTTTAAGTAAACAATACTTGATTCATTTTCTTTAACTTTATTCCTGCAAAACGCTCCTTATGATACCTAACTATTTACAAGATTTATTTAAAGCACAATCTTACGATCCTAACAATTTTTTTTTAATCGCTGGGCCATGTGTGGTGGAAGATGAGGCCTTAGTTATGGAGATTGGTGACAAGGTTTCTACGATCTGTAAGAATTTAGGTATCCCCTATGTATTTAAAGCAAGCTACAGAAAAGCAAATCGCACTAGTGCGAATTCATTTACGGGCATTGGGGATGATACTGGAATGGAATTGATCAAAAAAGTTGGTTCAAAATACAATGTTCCCACTACATCGGATATTCATGCGCACGAAGAAGCCGCGATTGCTGCGCAGTTCATTGATATTTTACAGATCCCCGCATTTCTTTGTCGTCAAACCGATTTATTAGTAGCAGCCGCGCAGACAGGTAAAATTGTGAACGTTAAAAAAGGACAATTCTTAAGTGGCGCTTCTATGAAATTTGCAGTAGATAAAATTAAATTAGCAGGTAACGAAAAAGTCATGTTGACCGAAAGAGGTAATACATTTGGCTACCAAGACTTGGTAGTAGATTATAGAAATATCCCTGCTATGGCAGAAAACAATGTACCTGTGATTATGGATTGTACGCATTCTTTGCAACAACCTAATCAAACATCTGGCATCACTGGAGGCAATCCAAGTTTAATTGAAACGATTGCGAAAGCAGCCATTGCAACTGGAGCCGACGGATTATTTATTGAAACACATCCTAACCCAGCCAATGCAAAAAGCGATGGCGCGAATATGTTGAAATTGGAGTTATTGGAACCCTTGTTAGAGAAATTAGTGCGCTTACGAAGAGCAGTTTTATAAAACTGCGATGAAAGCGGGTATTTATTTAGTACTTTAGTGGATTGCGCTTACCTAAAAGGATATAGTGCTTCATGCTTCTCCAGAATGCCAATACCATGTAAATGATGACAGGGGATCCGAAGGTTAAAAAGGAGATATAAATAAACCACATTCTTATTTTAGAACTAGCGATACCCAATCGCTCCCCGATGGCCGAGCAAACACCAAAAGCGTGTAATTCTAGAAAATCTCTGAGTTTTTGCATTTCTATATGTTTAAAGCTATAACCAAATCTAACTAAAAAAGTGGACATAAAGTGTATTTTTTGATTGCGCCGAGGGTCATTTTCGCTTACCTTTGCATCAGTTTTAACACCTAAAATTGACAACTATGGCTTTTGATATCGAAATGATCAAAAAAATGTATGCTGAAATGCCAGCAAAAGTAGATGCAGCTCGTAATATGTTGGGCCGTCCTTTAACTTTATCAGAGAAAATTTTATGCTCCCATTTACATAGTGATCAAAAATTAGAAGGCTTCGAAAGAGGTGGTTCTTATGTTGATTTTGCACCAGACCGTGTAGCCATGCAAGATGCAACAGCACAAATGGCTTTATTACAATTTATGCAAGCAGGTCGTCCAAAAGTGGCTGTACCAAGTACAGTGCATTGCGATCACTTGATCTCTGCAAAAGTAGAAGCAAAACAAGATTTACAAGTTGCGACAACAGAAAGTAAAGAAGTATATGATTTCTTAGCTTCTGTGTCTAACAAATATGGCTTAGGTTTTTGGAAACCAGGTGCTGGTATCATTCACCAAGTGGTTTTAGAGAACTATGCTTTCCCAGGTGGATTGATGATTGGAACAGATTCACACACCGTGAATGCGGGTGGATTAGGTATGTTAGCAATTGGTGTGGGCGGTGCAGATGCTTGTGATGTGATGGCAGGATTGGCATGGGAATTAAAGTGGCCTAAATTAATTGGTATCAAATTAACTGGAAAGTTAAATGGATGGACTGCTCCTAAGGATGTGATTTTAAAAGTAGCTGGTATCTTAACTGTAAAAGGTGGTACTGGTGCAATTGTTGAATATTTTGGTGAAGGTGCTACAAGTATGAGTTGTACAGGTAAAGGAACCATTTGTAATATGGGTGCCGAGATTGGTGCGACTACTTCTACATTTGGTTACGATGCAAGCATGAGCCGTTATTTATCTTCAACAGGCCGAGCAGATGTTGCAGCTTTAGCAGATACAGTTGCAGCACACTTAACTGCAGACCCAGAAGTATATGCAGATCCTACAAAGTATTTTGACGAAGTGATTGAAATTGATTTAAATACTTTAGAGCCGCACTTAAACGGACCATTCACGCCAGATTTAGCGACACCAATTTCTAAAATGAAGGAAGTAGCTGCTGCAAACGGATGGCCTACAAAAATTGAAGTAGGTTTAATTGGAAGTTGTACCAACTCTTCTTACGAAGATATTAGCCGTGCAGTAAGTTTAGCAAAACAAGTTTCAGCGAAAGGTTTGACCATGAAATCCGAATACTTAATTACACCAGGTTCTGAACAAGTAAGGTATACGATTGAAAGAGATGGTTTCTTAGACGTCTTCAGCCAAATTGGTGCAAAAGTTTTTGCCAATGCATGTGGACCATGTATCGGTATGTGGGAGCGTGTAGGTGCTGAGAAAAAAGAAAAAAATACCATTGTACATTCTTTCAACAGAAACTTTGCAAAGCGTGCAGATGGCAATCCAAACACCTACGCATTTGTGGGTTCTCCAGAATTAATTACTGCATTGGCCATTGCGGGTGATTTAAATTTCAATCCATTAACAGATACATTAACCAACGATAAAGGCGAACAAGTTAAATTAGACGCCCCAACAGGTGATGAATTACCATTAAGAGGATTCGCAGTGGAAGATGCAGGTTTTCAAGCACCAGCAGAAGATGGTTCACAAGTAGTTGTAGCAGTAGATCCAGCATCTAAACGTTTACAATTATTAGATCCTTTTGCAGCATGGGAAGGAACTGATTTAAAATCATTAAGATTATTAATTAAGGCAAAAGGAAAATGTACCACAGACCATATCTCTATGGCTGGTCCATGGTTAAAGTTCCGTGGTCACTTAGATAATATTTCAAATAATTTATTGATTGGTGCTGTGAACTTCTTTAATGAAAAAACAGACAATGTAAAAAGTCAAATCAATGATAACTATGATACTGTTCCAAATACACAAAGAGCTTACAAGGCTGCTGGCATTGGAACGATTGTGGTGGGAGATGAAAACTACGGAGAAGGAAGTTCTCGTGAGCATGCTGCGATGGAGCCAAGGCATTTAGGTGTACGCGTTGTATTGACAAAGTCTTTTGCACGTATCCACGAAACAAATTTGAAAAAGCAAGGTATGTTGGCTTTGACTTTCGCAGACAAAGCAGACTATGATAAAATTCAAGAAGATGATAGCATTGATGTAATTGGTTTAACCAATTTTGCGCCTGGTACACCATTAACTTTAGTGTTAACACACAAAGATGGTAGTACAGATAGCATTCATGCCAACCATACTTACAACCAACAACAAATTGAGTGGTTTAAAGCAGGTGGTGCATTGAATATCATCAGAAAACAAGTTGCAGGATAGTGCTTTTTGTAGGCTTCTATTGAAATATAAAGCCTACAAAAAATCACCTCTAAAGATTTTCAAAAACCCTCTGAAAATTCAGAGGGTTTTTGTTTTATATAAGTTTTATATAACCCCTAAGATTTTTTATCTTTAACCTATGATCAATACTGCACTAGTCTCTTTTGGAATGAGTGGAAAAGTTTTCCATGCACCTTTTATTACAAGCAATCCAAATTTTCATTTAGTTGGAAGCTGGGAGCGTTCAACTAAAAATATTGAAGCCGCCTACCCTGGTACAAAATCCTTTGCTAGTTATGAAGATTTACTTGCTGATGCTTCAATAGATTTAGTGGTGGTGAATAGTCCAAACGATACCCATTTTACTTATGCAAAAAGTGCACTTCTTGCGGGTAAACATGTGGTCGTAGAA
>Ga0209298_10002767_pt1 | contig 10816 bp, 10 predicted proteins | sample S_140806_EF_Meta_FD_187325 | JGI IMG/M metagenome (GOLD analysis project Ga0209298, IMG submission 187325) | Freshwater microbial communities from Lake Simoncouche, Canada to study carbon cycling - S_140806_EF_MetaG (SPAdes) (version 2) | ecosystem: Environmental > Aquatic > Freshwater > Lake ... | reverse complement strand
GCCGAAGCGCTGCACCACGGCCACGGAGTTCGCCGGGACGGAGTAAAAGCTCGAAAAGAGGCCCACCACAACGATGAGGGCGATGAGGATGCCGAGGATGAGCGCCGAGTTGACTCGGATTTTCGGAGCACCGGGAAGGGGAGGTAGAGCAGCCATGAGGCTGACGATAGCCGAGCGGGCGGTATCGTCTATCGGCTATTGTCTATTCGTTGAGCGGGGGAATAGACGATCAACAATAGTCGATAGTATGCCTCAGAGCGCCATCAGCGGCGCTGGCATGAGGAAGGCGTGCTGCTCCAGCAGGCTCCAGGCACCGTTCCAGCTCAGATAAGGCGCGGCATAAACGACGAGCACATAAGCAAGCGCCACAGGGAAGATGCCGAAGCGGGCGGTCCAGCGCCAAAACCAATGCCGGGGTGCTTCGCGGCGCTGCGCCCGGTTCATCGCCCAGCCGGTGAGCAGGCGGGCAGGGAAGATGAAGAGCACAAAGAGCAGCGCCGGTAGCCAGGCGAGCTCGCGAGGCGTGAGTTCGATCTTCAACACATAGAGCGGGATGGCCAGCAGCACGGTGACACACAACGCGGTCCAAAACGCGAGTGGTGCGCGGACAAATAACCGCCGCACTTCACGGATTTCGAAGATGGCTTGGAAGCGCTCCGTTTGCGCCAGATGTGCCTGAAGAAAGGGCAGGTGCATCACCACAAGCAGCAGCAGAACCCCGCCCAGCAACGAAAGCGCCACCGCGCCTCCCACCGGTGCCCGCGTAGCGGCAAAGAGGATGCCCGCGGGCACGATGAGCCATGCCAGCGCCCCGGCGAAGCCTCGCAGGCCGAGCCAGAAGTAGAACGGCAGCCGCAAACCGAGCACATAGGTTTGCAGCGCGTGTTTGACCTGCGAGAGGCTGTCGGCCGAATTTAGCCAGCGATGCAGCTTGATGGGTGCAGGCCACAAAAAGTGCCACCAGCGGCCGCCGCGCAGGCAGGCCCACACGATGTGGATAAGCGTCAAAACGAACAGCACGATGGCTCCCGCCTTCCACAGCATCGCGATGCGACTGCCAGCAGCGATGATCTCTGCATCACGCCAGAAGCCCTCGGCGATCCTCGCCGGCCACATCACGACCCACGCACCCGCCGCCACGCTGCCGATGACGGAGGCTTTGCGCACGCCGATGAAGCCGTCCCGCATCCGTCCTGTTCGCGCCACCGTACCGCTGACGTGCAGCAAATACCCCAAAGACAGGAAATTGAGCCCCGGAATGACGGAGCACACCGCCACGAGAACCAGCACGGCCGCGAAACCGAAGGCCCAGTCGATCCACGAAGCCACGCGGCTCGTGAAGGCAGGTTTGGCGGAGGCTTCGTCGTGCATGAATGGCGGTGGAGCGTGCGGGAACTGCGAACCAACGCCCAAGTTTCAGTTTATCATCGCGAAATCAGCCTGACGAGCCACGTTTCCTCTTCCCCCCAAAACCTCTCATGACGACGAAATCCCTGTTCGTTCTCCTTTTGCCTGCCTTCGCGGCTTCCGCCGCGCCGCCGCGTGGCGAGGAGGCCTATCAAAAGCGCATCCTGCCGCTGCTGGAAAAGTATTGCTACGACTGCCACAGCGACGGCACCGACAAAGGCGACTTCGTCATGGACGAGTACAAGGACTACACCTCCATGACCGCGGACAAGGTGCAGTGGGATCATGTGCGTCAGCAGATCGCCACCCATGTGATGCCGCCGGAAAAGAAGGACAAGCCGGCGCTGGCTGAGCGTGATGAACTGCTCGCCTGGATCGACGACACGATTTTCTGGTTCGATCCGAACAAGCCGGACCCTGGCCGAGCCGTGTGGCGTCGCCTCAACCGCACGGAATACAACAACACCATCCGTGACCTGCTGCTGGTGGACATGCGCCCGGCGAATGAATTCCCGCCAGACGACACCGGCTACGGCTATGACAACATCGGCGATGTGCTCGCTCTCTCGCCGCTGCTGATGGAGAAGTATCTGCGGGCCGCGAACGCCATCACGGAGAAGGCGCTGGATACCTCCGAGGTGGAGCGAGTGGACCTGGAACTCGGCGCGAAGAAGTTTTGGAACCAGAAAGGCACGTCGAGCGAGAACGAGGGGGTGCGCTGGTTTCACAGCGAGGCGGAGGCGGCCACGAAATTCAACGCACCGGCCTCCGGCACCTATGTTTTCAAGATCAAGGCCTCCGCCACGCAGGCCGGGCCGGACGCAGCGAGGATCGCTTTTCAAATCGACGGCAAAGAAGTGGGTCAGTTTGATATCACCGCCCGCTTTCGCGGAGAAAAAGGCCCCTGGCAGACGATCACGCATGAGGCCCGCCTGAGCGGCGGTGAGCACAAACTGAGCGTGAAGTTCCTCAACGACTTCCAGGACGCGGCAAATCCCGATCCCGAAAAGCGCGATCGAAACCTCGCGGTGGACAAAATCGATGTGGAAGGCCCGCTCGGACTGCTGCCGCCGCGTGGCACGCGTCTCGTGCAATGGCTGCTGGAAGGCAAACCGGCTGGCCGGCCCGAGTTGAAGCTCAGCGGCGAAGATTTTCAAATCGGCGAAGGCGATGGCAACCGCGACACCGGTGCCATTTACCTAGCGAGCAGCGGCTTTGTGAAGCATGCCGTCGAGGTCGAAAAGGCGGGTAAGTATCGCCTCACGATCAAAGCGGGCGCTCAGCAGGCGGGTAGTGAGCCAGCGAAGTTTGATGTGCGCCTCGGTGGTAAAAACGCGGGTTCATTCTCCGTCACCGCGAAGGATCAGGCACCGCAGTGGTTTAACGCGGAGGTAGAACTGCCCGCAGGCCGCTACGAGATCCAAGTCTGGTTCTTGAACGATTTCTACGATGAGAAAACTCGCCAGGATCGCAATTTCTGGCTCCATGAGCTTTCCGTCACCGGCCCGATGAACGAACCGGGCGGTATCGCGACGGCAGACGTGCCTAAACTGGTCGAAAAGCTCGGCACGCGTCTCTTCCGCCGCCCGATGAAGCCGGATGAAAAGGCGAATTGGACCGGCGTGGCCGATCTGGCGCAGAAAGAAGGCGCGAGCCCGTTTGACGCGCTTGGCTTTGTGCTGCGTGGCATGCTGGTCTCGCCGTCATTTCTCTTCCGGGCACCGCCACAGGTCGTTGGCGATGTCAAAGATGGCAGTGGCTTGATCGATGAATACTCGCTGGCCTCTCGCCTGTCGTATTTCATCTGGTCCGCCCCGCCGGATGACAAGCTGCTGCAACTCGCCGCGAAGGGTGAACTGCGCAAAAACCTCGCTACCGAGGTAAAACGCATGCTCGGAGACTGGCGTGCCTACAGCCTCGCGGAGGACTTTGCCGGTCAATGGCTCCAGCTTCGTGATGTGGAGATCGCGGATGTGGATACGCGGCGCTTTCCTGAATTCAAAGGCGGCATCAGCTCCTCGATGAAGAAGGAAACGCAGTTGTTCTTCAATCACCTGCTCGGCGAGAACCGCCCGGTGATCGAGTTTCTCTCCGCCGATTACAGTTTCCTCAATGAGAAGCTGGCCCGCTTCTACGACATCAAAGGCGTGAAGGGAGACAAATACCAAAAAGTGTCGCTGCAAGGCACGCCGCGCGGCGGCATCCTCACGCAGGGCAGCCTGCTGCTCGTCACCTCAAATCCCACCCGCACCTCGCCCGTGAAGCGCGGGAAGTTCCTGCTCGAAAACATTCTCGGCACGCCGCCGCCGCCTGCGCCCGGCGGCGTGGCTCCGCTCGATGAGAAAAAGGCCCGCTTTGGCAATCTCACGCTGCGCCAGCAGTTTGCCGAGCATCGCAGCAATGCCTCCTGCGCCGGTTGCCATGCCTTCCTTGATCCGCTTGGCTTCGCCTTCGAAAACTACGACGCCATCGGTCGCTGGCGCACGGAGGAAAAGAAGCAGCCCATCGACGCCAGTGGTAGCCTCGTGCGCGGGCAGACCTTCAAAGACCTCGCCGAGCTGCGTGCCATCCTCGTTCGTGACATGGGCGGGCAGTTCACCAAGAACCTCGCGGAAAATTTGATGACCTACGCCCTCGGCCGCGGCCTCGAATACAGTGACAAACCCGGCGTGCAGGCCGTGCTGAAGCAATCCGAAGCCACCGGTCACAAATTCCAAGAACTGATCCTCGCGATCTGCCAAAGCGTGCCGATGCAGCGCATGCGGGTGGAGTGAGGGTGGTGAGGACGGCTCTTGTCGATTTCAATATGGCGAATATGCTTCGCGGCATGTCCGCCACACTTAGACCCGTCCCGGCCACCGTACTGCCCAATGGCACTGTGCGTTTGCTGAAAGATATTCGGTTGCCGTTCCCCGCGATGGCGATGGTGACGCTGCTCATTGAAGAAGATACGGCCAAGGTGTCGGAAACGGCGGTGCTCAGCCAGGAGGCACTCATGGATTGGAACCGCGAGGAGGAGGCTGCATGGGCGCACCTGCAAGAGGCGTGGCGAGAGACTGCGCATGCATTCTGAAAGTGAGTTCGGACTGGGCTCGGCCTGCACCCCTTACCTAACCTCTCCCCGCAGTCATGCCGAACTGATGATGTCCACCTTCAGCGGGGAGAGGGACTGAATCGCTCGACTTAAGTCCAAAGGCTAAATTCGTATTCTCCGCGCTCTTTTCGTTCTTCGGCATTCATCGCGGTCCCTCTCCCCGCGAAGTGTGACCGTTAGATCTTCAGCACGATGGCGGGGAGAGGTTAGGTGAGGGGAGTTGTGTGACCTCTTTGGCTTTGGCGAATGCTCGAACATCCCACTGAATCGTGGACGCTGGACGCGGCCTGATCGAGCAGCATGTGCTGGCTGGAGAACGCTACGAACTGCGCATGAAGTCCGGCAGCGGCACCCTGGTCAGCGAGGCGATTCCGGGTTTCCAAGCACCCGTGGAGGCGTTTTTTGATGCGAAGGCCAACACGGCCGCACTTCGCGAACTGCTGTGAGATTCACTTCACCCCAATGCAGTAAACGGCCTTTTCACTGCGGAGGAAGAGCTGATCACCGCTGACGGCGGGGGTGGCGTGGAACTGGGTGGTGTCGAGGGAGAGTTCGTTGGTACGGATCATCTCATACTGCGGCTTGGCGGCGAGGATGAAGGTGCCGTTGCGGCGGGAGACGCAGATGAGTTTGTCACCGATGAGGACGGGCGAGGCGTAGAAGGGCTTGCCGCCGCCGCGGGCACCCATGAGGACACGTTCGCGATAGACGTCCTTGCCGGTTTTGGCGTCGATGCAGGTGGCGAAGCCTTGATCGTTGATGACGTAGAGGTGGCCGTCTTTGAGGATGGGCGTGGGGACGTAGCTGCTGGTGTTGCTGTCCCACAATACGGCGTTGGAGGTGGTGTCACCCTGGCCGCCGAGTTTGATGGCGACGCTGCGCGTGGAGGGAAAGCCGCCGAAGAGGTAGGCTTTGTCGCCATCGGGCACGAGGCTGGGGGAGACATTGCCGGTGAGGCCGTGCTGCGCATACCAGCGGAGCTTGCCGGTGGCGGGATTCATGCCCCAAAGCTCCTGTGGCACGGCGATGACGAGATCGGTGATGCCGTCGTGGGTGTACACATTTGGCGTGCCGTAGGCCATGCCGAATTCGCCCTCGGCTTTCCACGCGATCTTGCCGGTCTTTTTGTCGAGGCCGATGATGGCCTGGGATTCATCGCTGGCATTGATGATCACGAGGTCACCCACGAGCATGGGGCTGGCAGCGGAGCCCCAGCGGGTGCGGCCGGAGCTGGTGCCGCAGGAGGTTTGCCAGAGCTGCTTGCCGGTCATGTCAAAGGCCAGCGCTCCCGTTTTGCCGAAGAAGACATACACGCGCTCGCCATCGGTGACGGGGGTCTGTGTGGCGTAGCCGTGCTCGGTGATGTAGCCACGCCATGGGTCCTCCTCAGCGGCGGAGGGCACCTTGGCTTCCCAGAGGGTTTTGCCATCGGTCTTGCTCAGGCAGAGGAGATGCCGGGTGAGCTTTGACAGGTCCTTCGCATCTTCTTTGTCGCCGTAGCCGGTCCAGCAGGTGACGAAGACTTTGTCGCCAAACACGATCGGGCTCGATGAGCCGGGGCCAGGCATCTCGGCCTTCCAAACGATGTTTTCGGAGTCGCTCCAACTCAGCGGAACCTTCGAATCCGTTACGACGGCCGCTCCGTTGGGGCCGAGGAAGCGCGGCCAGTCTGTCGGCGCGGCGGCGTGGAGAGTGGCGGAGGCAAAAACGAGGGCGAGGAGCGGTTTCATGGCGGCAGGAAACCTCGCCGGGCGGAAAAAGTCACGCGTTGCTTTGAAGAACCTCCAGCAGCCGCTCCACAGGAAGCCCGACGACATTGGAAAATGAGCCGTCCATGCGTTCAAGGAGCATCTCGGTATGAGTCTGGATGCCGTAGGCACCGGCTTTGTCGAGCGGGTTCACTTTCGAATGGTAGTCGCGGATGATGGCGTCCGTCAGCGGCTTGAAGGTGACATGCGTGATCACATGAAAATCCCTCACCACACTGCCATCGCGGGCGAGCACGACGCCGGTGCAGACTTCGTGAGACCTGCCGGAGAGTCGGCGAACCATCCGAAGAGCCTCCTCCATGTCCGCAGGCTTTGCCAATGGCTCGCCATCCACATAGACGAGCGTATCCGCGCCGAGCACGAGATGGCCTGGACGCAGGTTGGAAGCCGCGAGAGCCTTTCGCCGGGCATTTTCCACCGTGAGCTGTTCGGGCGTCAGTGAGGCAACGTGGGCCTCCTCGACATCGGTGGAGAGGATTTCAAAGGGAATGCCCGCTTCGCGGAGCAGATCCGCCCGTCGCGGTGACGCGGAGGCGAGCACGAGATCGCGTGAGGTGCTCACGCGTTGCGTTTTTCGATGGCGGCCACGTCGTCCTGGCGGATCACACCATCACGCTTTTCAAAGGTGCGGTAGCGGTAGTAGCCGGTGCTCTCCTGGAGTAGAGGTTTGCCGTTGCACATCACCTCACGGCCATCACGGGTTTTGATGCAGTAGGCTCCGGGGGCGGAATTCATATCGGGCATGGCGCAGGATGTGGTCATCATCAGCGCGGCGGCGGTGGCGAGGCGTGTCAGGAGCTTCATGGGATCGAGTCATGGTCAAAACGACCGTCGTGTGACGGCCCTTTCTGACACGATGTTCATCCTCGGGTGGTTTTTCAAGCAACGAGATGTTTGAACCTTGCCGCCGCCTTTCTATTATCGTGGACGCATGACTGACTCCCCTCCTGCCATTGGCATCATCGGCGGCTCCGGCCTTTACGACCTCGACGGATTCTCCAACCGGGAGGAAATCAGCGTCCCCACGCCCTTTGGCCCGCCGAGTGACACGCTCATCGCGGGCCAATTCGCCGGGCGGCGGGTCGTTTTCCTGCCCCGGCATGGCAAAGGTCACCGCCTCCTGCCCACGGAGCTGAATCACCGGGCCAACATCTGGGCGCTGCGCAGCCTGAATGTGCGCTGGATCATCGCCGTGACGGCGGTGGGCAGCCTGCAGGAGCAATACCATCCGCGTGATGTGCTGCTGCCAGACCAGTTTTTCGACCGTACGAGCCGCCGTGAGCATCATACCTTCTTCGGCCGTGGCATCGTGGCCCATGTGGCCTTTGGCGATCCGATTTCGACGGGGCTGCGCACGCTTTTGCATGAGGAAAGTCAGGCCCTCGGCCTCCGCACCCACAACGGCGGCACCTACGTCTGCATGGACGGGCCGGCCTTTTCCACGCGAGCGGAGTCCAACGCGAACCGCCAGCTTGGCTTTGATGTCATCGGCATGACGAATTTGCCGGAGGCCAAGCTCGCCCGCGAGGCGGAGATCGCCCTCGCCACGCTGGCGATGATCACGGACTACGATTGCTGGAAGGTCGAGGAGGAGGCGGTGACCGCCGAATCCGTCATCGCCCACCTCCATGCGAACGTCTCCGCCGCGAAATCCATCCTCGCCCGCGTCATCCCACGCATCCCCGCCGTGCCAGATGCCCCCGAGCACCGCGCCCTCGACACCGCGATCATGACGGATCGCTCCCTCTGGCCAGCGAGCACGGTCGAGGAGCTTCGGCCCATCCTCCGCCGCTTCATTTGACACACCGGAGCCTCGCGCCTAGTATCAGTGCACTTTCCTTCAGGACAGGAAATGGCGAGGTAGCAAAGTGGTAATGCACTGGTCTGCAAAACCGGTATGCGCGGGTTCAATTCCCGCCCTCGCCTCCATTTTCTCCTGTGGTCACGGCTGCCACTCTTTGCGAAAAATGGTCCTTAGCTCGCTTCGATTCGCCCCATTGGGGACATGCTGGTAAAAGAAGGCGAGGAGCTTGCGATCGAGATCGGACATTTTCTGGGCGTCGGAGTCATAATAGCTCAGGCAGGACATTTCAGTTGGCTCGATTTCCTTGGTCCAAAAAAGGCCAAATGTCGCCAGCATATAGGAGATGAGGAGGGCTTGGCACTTCTCCGGCGGAAATTTGTCCGAGCTGAGCATCAGCACCGTGCGCTCGGGCATTCTTTGGTCATCCCAATTGACAAAATAGACGATGCCATCTCGCACGCTCATCCCGGTCTTTTCTTTGGTGACGAGTTTTTTGATGATCTCGTGCGGGCCGATGTGAACTTCGCAGATGCGTTCACCGGGGGCGGCCATCAGGCCGGCGGTGGTGCAGATGTCCTTGAAGGTCTCCTCGGCATATTTTCCGAGTTCTGGGTCTTTTGAGTTCAGGCGCAGAATAGGAAGGTTTTCCCAACGGAGCGCGGTGCTGTCATGCCAATTTTGGCCGATGAAATCCTCTAGGATGCGCAGCATGCGTCGTTGCTCGGCCTCGGCGTCCTTGGCAGACGCTGCGGGTTTTGCAGCAGCCGGTGCGGCCATCGGAGTCTTGGCCTGCCATTGCTGCACAAAAGTCTGATCGGCAGCGGAAAGCGTGGCCAGGGGCAGGGTGAAGACTTGGCCGTCCGCCCGGCGGATGCGGATGGAGTCGTTTTCGACGGCCACCAGCTCGGCCTCGACCTTGCGTCCCGCGTTGTCCGTGAAGGTGCGGGCGTAGGCTGGAGTAAGCGTCAGTGCGAAAAAGAGCAGGAGGGCGCGAGCTTTCTTCATGCGATACCTTGTATCAAAGCCACCCGCGATGCATCAACGGGAAAATGCTGGCTTTGGGTCGAGAAGGCGAAAGCAGCGAGCAGCTTTGATTGACCATCGAAGCATGTCAGACGAGTCCAACCTGTCAGACCCGTCCGACAGCCACTCTCTCATTTTCCGCTCGTCCACTTCGCGGCGTTGATGAGAAGCTGCTGGTAGGGCTTCAGATCATGCACGCGGGCGTCGTGACCGAGGGCGAGGCCGACGATCTTGGCTTTCGGGTGTTTGGTGATCCAGACGCTCGGATGTGGCTTTTGGTATTTGTCGCTGTTGCTCGTTTCGGCGAGGACTTCAATGGAGGCGGTGCCTTCGGGGATTTTGTCTGGCTCGGCGTTCACGTAGTAGAGTTCGTCTTCGACGGTGAAGGTTTCTGGCACGCCAGCCATGACTTCATGACCTTTGACCTTCTTGACCTCAAACGGATGGATCTTGTCATGACCACGAGCACCGCCGCCGACGATGTCGCGATTGATCTCCGGCCAGCCGGCGAAGCCATACCAGGTGCCGGGATGCAGCATGACGATGCCTTTGCCCGCGGCGGCGAAATCGAAGAGGGCTTTGCGATAGGCGGCGGTGTCGAAAAATTTGCGGTTCACGCTGATGATGGCGGCGTCGGCGTTGGCGAGTTCGGCGGCGGCTTGATCGCGGTCTTCGGTGTAGTGGACGGTGAAGCCGGCGGCTTTGAGCGTGGCGACATCGGTGGTGCCGAAGAAGTCTTTGAAGTTGTGCGAGGAACCGCCGCCGATGACGAGGATGCGCGTTTTGCCAGCTTCCCACTGCACGGGAGCAGTGGGAACGAGCGGGCCATCGCCTTTGCCGCCTTCTTTGGGGCCGGTTTCGGGAGTGGTGCGGGCACTCTTGCCCGCATTGGGGGCGCTGCCTTTGCGGGCAGGAGTGCCCGCATCACTTGGTGCCTTCGGCCCTTTGCCTTCGATGTCAGCGGTGACGGCGATGATGACGGGCGGTGTCTTGTTCCCCGCAGGGCTTTCGAGGATCAAAGTCTTCGCGACGGCTTTCTTCGTGAGTTCGAGCGTGAGGAGGCGCGGCTCCTGGCCGTCGGCGAGGCCTTCGATGCCTTTGGAGCCGGGGACTTCGACGGGGCGGATGTAATCGCTGAAGTGGATGCCGTTGAGGAAGGTGAATTCCTCCTTCTCGCCGCCTTCATAGACGACGGTGGCTTTGAGCGCGGGTGCTTCGTCACGCACGGCGGGGAAACCCCAGCCGGAAACGCCGCTGAGGAGTTGCAGACGCTTCGCGGCGACGTTGATGGCGACTTCGGCCTTCGCGGGGAAGGTCTGCGAGTGGTTGTCTTTGCCGGGGCCGCCTTTGAGGACGATCAAATTGCCGCCGGTGGAGCTTTTCGTGGGTTCCTGGATGAAGAAGGGCACGCCTTCGACCTTCACGTTGCCGAATTTGCTGAGCTTCACGCGGCCGCCTTCGGGTTTCGCGCTGGCGAAGACGCCGTCGCGGCTGTCGGCGGTGAAAGCGTCGGCGAGATGGAGGATGCGGAACTGCTTCATCGCATCGCCGCAGATGAAGGCGAGGATGTCGCGCAACGGCTCAGGGCCGAGGGCGTCGAGACCTTCCGGCATGAGGCTGCGGCGGGTGTTTTCGCGCTTGTCGATGTCGCTCTTCGCGATCTCGCGCACGCCGACCTGCGTGGCGAGCGTGACGGTGGCGTTGTTTTCACTGGTGACG
>Ga0209298_10002763_pt1 | contig 10822 bp, 9 predicted proteins | sample S_140806_EF_Meta_FD_187325 | JGI IMG/M metagenome (GOLD analysis project Ga0209298, IMG submission 187325) | Freshwater microbial communities from Lake Simoncouche, Canada to study carbon cycling - S_140806_EF_MetaG (SPAdes) (version 2) | ecosystem: Environmental > Aquatic > Freshwater > Lake ... | reverse complement strand
GCATCAATTTCATCAAGGTGGTTATGCCAAAACCAATCCAGCAATGATTGATTTTATGAACAGGCTTTGGGATACAGAAAATATACCAACAGATATTGTGTACACCAGTAAATTACTTTTTGGTGTAGAACAATTGATTCAAGAAAATTATTTTGAAAAAGATGCATCTATCTTAGTCATACATAGCGGTGGATTGCAAGGGAATCGATCTTTGCCAGCAGGTACTTTGAAATTCTGTTAAACTAATTCACAATTAAAGATGGATTCGAAATGGAATTTTATTTTTTGCTTCACTTCCTCGTAATCTACTTTTTTTCCTAATTCTTTTTCCAAAGAAGTCACGGTCTTTCCTTCTATACCGCAGGGTACAATAAATTCAAAATGGGATAAATCGGTATTCACATTTAAAGCAAATCCGTGCATGGTGATCCATCGACTACACTTAATCCCCATGGCACAAATTTTTCTTGCTACAAAGGGATCCTGTGGGTCTAGCCATACGCCTGTTTCACCAGCACTTCTCTCTCCTTTCAATCCATATTCTGCCAATACTTGAATAATCACTTCCTCCAAACTTCTTAAATACCATCCCAAGTCTGGTTTGAACTTATCTAAATCAATAATAGGATAACCCACCACTTGTTGTAACCCATGATAAGTGATATCTCCCCCTCTATTGATATGAAAATACTCAATGCCCAATACTTTTAATTGTTCATCGGACACCAATACATTGGACCTGTTACCATTTTTACCCAATGTAAAAACAGGGGGATGTTCTACCAACATAAATCGATGTTGGGTTGCCGCCTCAGAAGCTTCCATACCCTGGGTTCTGGCTTCCGTCTTAAGTGTCACAGCTGCTTTCAATAGCTGTTCTTGGTAGTCCCATGTTGGCTGGTAGGATTGAATGCCTAAATCTTCGAAAATTACTTGTTGGCGCATAGAACAAAGTTACAAACTAAGCTTCAATAACTTACTTTTGCATCATGTCAACTGAAGAGCTACAAATAGAAAACGAAGATGTGTATGAGAAACTGACCTTTGTCGTAGATAAGGGACAGGAACCTATGCGTATCGACAAATGGGTTCAAATGAGAATCGTGGGATTAACTAGAAGCAAACTACAAAATGGGATTGAAGGTGGATTTTTGACCGTGAATGGGAAAGTAATTAAAAGCAATTACCGCACCCGTCCGGGAGACGAAGTGGTGTATATGAGTTATGTCAACCCAGATTACACCGAATTGAAGCCGGAGGAAATGGCCTTGGATATTGTGTATGAGGATGATGCCATCATGGTGATCAATAAACCATCCAATATGGTGGTGCATCCTGGTATTGGAAATTACTCGGGCACTTTACTCAATGGTGTGGCTTATCATTTATTGCAACAGAACCCAGATTTGAATGAGGAAGTGCTGCCAAGATTTGGCTTGGTACATCGTATTGATAAAAACACCACTGGCTTGATTGTACTTGCAAAGACGCCGGAATCTGCAAGTCATTTAGCAAAACAATTTTTTAACCATACGGTTGAACGAAAATATGTTGCCTTGGTTTGGGGGAATATGGAAGAAGACGAAGCCACGGTGAATGCGCACATCGCAAGGCATAAGACATTTCGTAAAATGTTTGACGCCTACCCTGAGGGAGAAGTTGGGAAGCACGCCATCACACATTATAAAGTGATTGAGCGTTATAATTATACCACCCTTGTATCTTGTGTTTTGGAAACAGGTAGAACACACCAGATACGTGTGCACATGAAACATATTGGACACACTTTATTCAATGACCAAGAATACGGAGGAGATAGAATTTTAAAAGGGACTATTTATACCAAGTACAAACAATTTGTAGACAATTGTTTTGATGCTTGTCCTAGATGTGCATTACACGCTGCTACGCTCGGTTTTATTCATCCAACCACCGAGGCCATGATGCGCTTTGATAGTCCATTACCTTCGGACATGGAAGCTGCCATTACCAAATGGAAGAACTATAAAGCAGCTGCGCATACTTAGTTAAAAACAGCGCACATAAAAAAGCCGCTTCGAAATCGAAGCGGCTTTTTACTTTGAAATAAATTCAAATTATTTTTTGTTTTGACTTGCAGCCATTGGCGACAATCCAATGGATTGACCTCTAGAAAAACCTTTAGACTTGAATAAAGCAAACTTGCTTGGCGCAGTTACATTTGGCCATTTGTTATTGCTCTCATCAATATCAGCAGTTTCACGCATTGGATCTAATTGAATGGATACCGCTTTCTTATTTGTCAAGAACACTTTTGTTACTTTGTTCTCGTTCTTTCTCCAGATTTGTGCTGGTAGACGTTGTGTTTCTTTAGTACCATCTTCAAAAGTAAATTCAAGGATAATTGGCATCACTAGTCCGCCTTTATTGATGAAACTTACTTCATACAAATTAGCACTAGCATATTTTGCTTTCTCTGCATCAGTTAAACCTTCAGCAGCAGGCATTGCCATAGCTGGTTGCTTCGTAACAGAATCATAAGGCTCTAAACCTCTGTCATATCTCCAATAGAAATCACGTAAGCTTTGATCTACATCTGTTAAAAATACAATAGACTTATCGGTTCTGTTTCTGATTTTTGAAATGTCCTCGAAGCTATTCACTTCTGGTTTTGACAATCCTCTTGGTCCCATTGTTCTTGCACCTGGTGCAGTTGCAGATGCATCATACACTGCATGCTTCACTGTGTCAATCGCAATATCTACAGGATCGATGCTATAGAACCAACCTCTCCAGAACCAATCTAAATCTTCCGCACTGGCATCTTCGATTGTTCTAAATAAATCGGCAGGTGTTGGGTGTTTGAACGCCCATCTTCTTGCATATTCTTTAAATGAATAATCAAATAAGTCACGACCCATAATTGTTTCACGTAAAATATTCAAACCAGTTGCTGGCTTCGCATAAGCGTTTGGTCCAAACTGAATAATATTTTCACTGTTTGTCATGATTGGCTCTAATTGATCTTTTGGCAATTTCATATAATCTGCAATTGCAAAAGCAGGACCTCGACGACTAGGAAATTTATTGTCATATAATTCTTCTGTCAAATATTCAACATAGGTATTTAAACCTTCATCCATCCAAGACCATTGACGCTCATCGCTATTCACAATCATTGGGAAGAAGTTATGACCTACTTCGTGAATGATTACACCTAACATACCATTCTTAGCTGCTTGTGTATAAGAACCATCTTTTTCGGTACGACCATAGTTGAAACAAATCATTGGATATTCCATACCATTAGATGCTTCAATACTTTGTGCTACTGGGTATGGATAAGGAATCGTAAACTTAGAATAGGTCTTAATAGTATGTGCAACCGCTTTAGAAGAGAAAGGACGGTATAAACCATACGCCTCTTTTCCATAAGCGCTCATACACATTACTTTCTTGCCTTCTACATTTGCAGCCAAAGCATCCCAGATAAATTTACGGCTTGATCCAAAAGCAAAGTCACGTACATTTTCTGCATTGAACACCCAAGTTTTTTGAGTAGTTGCTTTTGTTTTTTCTGCATTCTTTGCTTCTTCTAAAGTCACAACCTCCACTGGTTCAGCTGAAGCTTGTGCTTTATTCCATCTAGCCAATTGAGCTGGACTCAACACAGCAGGATAATTTTGACAAGCACCTGTCGCCATCACAACGTGGTCACTTGGAACCGTGATGGCCACTTTATAATTACCAAAAGTCAAAGCAAACTCACCTCTACCAGTAAACTGATGGTGCTGCCAACCTTGGAAATCAGAATACACTGCTAAACGAGGATACCATTGTGCCATAGTGAATAAGTAGTTGCCATCTTCAGGGAAGAACTCAAATCCACCTCTACCAGCAACAGTCAATCTATCTGTAATTTTATAATTCCAATCAACTTTAAATGCAAATTTTTGACCAGGCTTTAATGCAGTTGGCAATTCAACACGCATCATTGTTTTGTTCAAAGTGTATTTTAATTTAGCACCTAATAGATCTGTGATTTTTACAATATTCACGCCCAATCCATTGTCGCTTTTTGCTTCCTCTAAATTATCAATCATAGCAGGACTCATGCCTCTGCCCATTGAACTACCATCTGGGTAACCTGCATTTTTAGTGGTGCTATGTTCGTTCTCATCCAATTGCAACCAGATATAGGTTAATACATCAGGTGAATTGTTGAAATAAGTAATGGTCTCCGCACCATGCAACATTAAATTCTTTTCATCCAAAGTTGCTTTGATGTCGTAGTCGGCTCTTTGTTGCCAATACTTTGTTCCAGGAGCACCACTCGCCGTTCTGTATTCATTTGGCGTTGGTAAAATAGTACCCAATTGTTCAAACTTGTTTCCATGGTTAGAACCAGGGTTGTTGCGGATATCTTGTGCCATAACTGTCAAAGCAGTCAAACACATAATTCCGAAGGACAATAATTTCTTCATTGTTGTTTCTTTTTCGAGGTTTAAAGAGATGCGAATCGATCTATGATCATACGTAAAGATAATAATATCGTTATGAAGGAACCATACCGCATATACATTTTTCTAGGTATTTTAAGGATGCCTAAGATACCATAAGATAAGGCTAAAATCACCATCACAATCAAAATTTGACCTATTTCAAGGCCTAAATTGAAGGAAAATAAGGGTCCTAACAGGGAATCCTCCTTACCCAAGAGGCTTTTTAAATAATTACTGAATCCTAACCCATGGATTAGCCCAAAAAAGAGCGCCAAACCATAATGGGCAGAATAGCGGTGTTTAAACTCAAAGTCCTTGACTAAAAAATTGGAAACTGCAGTAATCAAAATGGTCACTGGAATTATGAATTCAACCCAATTAACGGGAATATCTAACAAAGAAAGGGTACTTAATACCAATGTTAAAGAATGACCAATCGTAAAAGCAGTCACCAAAATCAATATCTTTTTCCAATCCAACCAGATATAGCGCAGGGTCAATGCAAACACAAATAAAATATGATCTACCCCTCCTAAATCAATAATATGCTTAAAACCTAGTCTTAAATATAAAAACAGCTCGTCCATAAATGAATTTTTCTGGTGTTAAATTAATGAAGACCTTTGTAACTACAAAATAAACTACTATGGCTTGGATTGGTTTGAAACATTGGATGGTATGGATGCTGACTGCAATGCATCCCTTCTTTATATCTGTGGTAGAAATTGAACACAATGCAAAAGACGCCACAATTGAAATAAGTGCCCGTACCTATACAGATGACTTAGAGAAAATGATTCAAAAAGAATTCAATGTGAAGTTGGATTTAAGCCAAGCAAATCAAAAAGAACAGGCCAATAAGTATATCAACTTATACATGCAAAAAAAATTAGCACTACAAACCGGTGGAGTAAAATACAAGATGGACTTTGTAGGTTACGAGATTCAGAAAGAAAGTACCTGGAGTTATTTTGAAATCAAAGAAGTCAAACAGGTCAAACAATTGAGTCTATTTTGCGAGATCTTATTTGGGATAGATCCAAATCAAATCAATATTATACATACCACCGTTGGTGGTGTCAGAAAAAGCTACGAATTAGCTTCCCCTAAAAATACGACCCAGTTTAATTTTTAAACAGCATTTTTGGACTCTAGTTATAGGTATCAATTTTTGAGACTCAATTATAAAAATAGTTTCAGGCCAACTATTTTTTCAACTCCATTAATACATAAGGCGTTAATTCCTTGTCTCTTGTTGATGGATTTAAAAATTCCAGCGTCAATAAAGTGACATGGAATCTTTTGCTTTGGTACATAACAACAGAATTAGGGAAATCTACTAATAAATTTTGAGCAGGTATGCTATCTGCCACCACCCATTGCCCTTCTTTTAATAAACTACTATCCTGAATAACAGGAAATACATGCTGCCCATAAAAATGAAAAGCATAACTATTGGGGATTTTATATAAAAAAACCTTTTTAAAATCCCATTTTTTTTCCTTAGCTACTTTGACCAATGCATTCCCCCATTGGTATTGTAATAAATTTGGATAAAAGAAACTATTTAAAATGATGTTTAACCCAATCATCAAGACCAAACTCATGGCAATCCATCTTTGGATCAAGTTTTGGTGTCTTGGCCCAATTTTAATCATAAAAAAAATTGTCCCAAAAAATATCCAAAGTCCCCATGGACCATCCATTATTCCAAATGGAATTTTAATGATTAAAACCATTGCAATCAATAAAATCAGAAAAATAAATAGATGGAAACCAAAAAACCATTTAATCCATTTATGCAAACGATCCGCTTGTTCTAGCAAAGCGGCAAAATGTGCAGCAGTCAATATCGCAGCCAATGGGAAGACCACAAAAATATAATGTGGTAATTGCGCCTGGCTTCTGGACAAGACTAAGTAGGTCAATAAAAATCCAAAAAAACTAATTCGTTCAGTCTGCACTTTAAACAAGCCTTCCTTGAAGATGGTAAGACCCTTTGCTAGAAAAGCCCACATAAAAATAAAAATCCAAGGTAAAAAACTCCATAACATATTCTCCAAAAGGAAAGTCGGATAGCTCATTTCATGGTAATAATTTTCACCTGTATACCTACCAAAACTTTGGGTCCAATAATAAAATCTCAACCCAGATTGAATGGGTAGATTGTTAATTAACTTACCTGTTTGTAAATCGAATTGTTGGTACAAGCCCCAACTCATTGGCAGTAATAAAATTCCTATGAGCACAATTCCAAAAAGATAAATTGGTTTGAAAAAATAAGCCCATTTTTTTTCAAAAAACCATTGTGGTGCAAAAGCCAATACAGGCACTACCAGTGCGATAGGCCCCTTGGTCATCATGCCCCCAGCAATCGCCACCATGGCCCAAAGAAAGTCTGGACATGCATTAGAGGACTCCCATTTTGCAATTAACCAAATACTCAATACCACCCAGCCCATCAACATGGTATCCGTTCTTACATCATGTGCCATTAAGAAAAAGGCTTGGCAGCTTGCTAAAATTAATACTGCTAAATAGGCAATCCTTTGATTGTACTTTAATTGAGCAAATTTAAAAGTAGCATACAACGCAATCATCAAAAATATAAAAGAAGGTAACCTATAAGCCCAATCATAGATGCCAAAAATTTTCATAGATAAGGCAGACAACCAAAAAAGCATTGGGGGTTTGTCTAAATAATCTTTACCTAGATCGTAAATTTGTAGGAAGCTATTTCGTTCTAACATTTCTCTACTAATTGATGCATATTGGGCTGCATCAATATCCATTAATGGAATATTCAATACTCCGATTAAATGAACACCTAAAATAGCAATTAAAAAAAGCCAGAAAGTATTTTTATTCATTTTTATAAATTAGCTTAAAAGAGCCCCCCTTTTTTTATTAGTATCTTAGATTTTTACTTCAATTCCATTGGACCTGCCCATTTTAAATAGGCTTTTGCCATGCCATATCCTGAAACCAATCCTATCATAGTGCCTCCAATAATATCCAATGGATAATGCACGCCTACATATATTTGAGCAAAAGAGATGATACCGGCCCATACAAAAAAGAATTTTGTAAGACGTTGTTGTGTCATCCCCCATGTGATGAAAATAAACATAGCGAGTCCAAAATGATTGGCAGCATGTGAGGATGTAAAACTAAATCCGCCAGAACATTGGTCTAATAATAATCTAGTTTTTCCGATTAATGCAGGATCATTACAAGGTCTTAAACGATGAAAAAATGGTTTAAAAATACTGCTACTTATTTGATCTGTCAACGCAACATTGATCAAGGCAAACAAAAGCCATTTAAGTGTTTTCCAGCCTATTTTGTAGACCAACCAGATCAATAGCCCAATATACAAGGGTACCCAGTTATTCGAATGCCTGGTCCAAGGCAGTACAGTGTCCAATAGAGGATGGTGCCAGACCCCATTGATTTGGTGAAACAATGCCTGATCGATGTCCTTAATTTGTTGAAAAATACTTAACCCCATGCCGTAAAGATACATGGAATGGAAAAATTTAAAGTAAATTTGCTGACCGATTTATTTTAATATTTAGCTATGTCATTAATCAAGAGCATTTCAGGATTTAGAGGCACCATTGGAGGTCGTCCAAACGATAACCTAACGCCTATTGATATTGTAAAATTTGCTTCTGCATATGGTACCTGGCTGATCAGAAAATCAGCTGGGAAAAAGAAAGTGATTGTGGGTCGTGATGGAAGGATGAGTGGCCTAATGGTAGAAGCCTTGGTGGAGCAAAGTTTATTGGCCCTTGGTATCGATGTGGTGCATTTAGGATTGAGCACTACACCGACCGTAGAAATGGCAGTGGTATTTGAAAATGCAGATGGCGGCATTATATTGACAGCCAGTCACAATCCAAAAGAATGGAATGCCCTTAAATTATTAAATGAGAAAGGCGAGTTTGTAAGTGGCGAAGAAGGAAAAATAATTTTAGCTTTAGCAGAACAAGAAGATTTTATCTATGCCCCTATAGATGCCATGGGAGAATTGATTGGGGATGACAATAGTTTGTCAAAACATATTCAAGCAATATTAGACCACCCATTGGTAGACATTTACGCCATTAAGAAAGCGAATTTTAAAGTAGTGGTAGATGCGATCAATAGCTCTGGTGCATTTACGGTGCCTGCTTTGTTAAAGGCAATAGGTGTTGAGGATATCGTTGTGTTGAATGCAGCAATGACAGGAGACTTTGCACATAACCCAGAGCCATTAAAAGAACACTTAGCTGAACTTTGCGATACAGTTGTAAAAGAAAAAGCACATCTAGGTATTGCTGTTGACCCAGATGTAGATCGATTATGTTTTGTGAGTGAGGATGGTAATTTATTTGGCGAAGAATACACTTTGGTAGCCGTTGCGGATTATATCTTGCAACATACCAAAGGCGCTACAGTGAGTAATTTATCTTCTACTAGGGCATTAAGAGACGTGACCGAGCAACATGGTTGCACTTATTTTGCAAGTGCTGTAGGTGAAGTGAATGTAGTTGCAAAAATGAAAGCAGAAAAAGCAGTGATAGGTGGAGAAGGCAATGGTGGTATCATTGTTCCGGATTTGCATTATGGCAGAGATGCTTTAATTGGCATTGCACTATTCTTGTCACATCTTGCAAAAGCTGATACAAGCTGTTCTAGTTTAAGAGCTGGCTACCCTGCTTATTTTATGAGTAAGAAAAAGATGGACCTGAACGCTAATTTATCATTGTCAACAATATTCGAACAATTGAAAAAGGAATTTGCAGCATTTCCAATGAATGATGTAGATGGATTGAAAATAGACTTTGAAAACGAATGGGTGCACTTAAGATCAAGCAATACAGAACCAATTATGCGCATTTACACTGAAGCAAAAACACAGGCAGCTGCAGATGCATTAGCAGATAAAATTATTCAGCTGATCCTTAAAATTCAGTAATTTAGCAATCATGCAGAGAATTTATTTTGATAATGCAGCCACGACCTCCCTTGCACCTGAAGTGCTTGAAGTGATGATGCCTTATTTGACCGAAAAATTTGGTAACCCTTCCTCCATTTATAGTTATGGAAGAGAAACAAGATTGGCCATTGAACAAGCCAGAAAATCTGTCGCAAAAAACTTAGGTGCCAAGCCCGCTGAAATATTTTTTACAAGTGGTGGTACAGAAAGTAGCAATACTGTTTTAAATGCCGCTATAACCGATTTAGGTTGTAAGCATATTATTAGTTCTCCAATCGAACACCATGCCACTTTACATACGGTAACGCATTTAGCTAAATTGCACAACCTGAAATTAAGCTTTGTACAGATTTTGCCTAATGGACATATTGATATGGATCATTTAGTAGGATTACTAGCTGCTTCAACTGAAAAAACAATCGTATCCATCATGCACGCCAATAATGAAATTGGGAATATGATTGATATGAAAGCTGTAGGACAACTTTGTAGACAATATCAGGCTTATTTTCATAGTGATACGGTACAGACAGTAGGTCATTTTCCTTTTGAATTAAGCCAAGTACCAGTTGATTTTATTACAGGAGCTGGACATAAATTTCATGGACCCAAGGGGGTTGGTATTTTATACATCAACGAAAATGTAAAAATTAGTCCCTTAGTGCATGGCGGCTCTCAAGAGCGAAATATGCGTGCAGGAACAGAAAATTTATATGGCATTGTTGGTTTTGCGAAAGCACTTGAATTGGCTACAGAAAAATTCCAAGAAGACCGTCAATATATCCAATCATTGAAGCAATATTTGCATGATGAATTAGTTGCTAAAATTCCTAGTGTAAGTTTTAATGGAGATCCATTTGGAAATAGTTTATATAATTTATTAAGTGTCAACTTTCCAAAAAATGAAAAAACAGAAATGATCTTGTTTAATTTAGACATGGATCATATTTGTGCGAGTGGCGGAAGTGCCTGTTCAAGCGGCGCCCAACAAGGCTCGCATGTCATCAATGCGCTTAACAAAGGTTCCGAAATAGTCACTGTTCGTTTTTCTTTCTCAAAACACAATACTACAGCAGAAATTGATCAAGTTGTGACAGCCTTATTAACAATGTTAAATTAATTGAATTAAGCACTTTAAATAATAATCAGCTTTAGAATAAATAAATTCAACTAAATCAATCATGATTTACAAAAAAAGGCGCTTCAAACGAAGCGCCTTTTTTAATAGCTATACTTAAATTAAGGTTGAGCTGCTACTGGAACTCCTTTTTCTAAATTCTCAATCACATTGATCAACTGATAACAAGTTAAGATATCTTGAATAAAAGCGGATTGTTTATTATTAAACTCTGTGGCT
>Ga0209298_10002762_pt1 | contig 10824 bp, 13 predicted proteins | sample S_140806_EF_Meta_FD_187325 | JGI IMG/M metagenome (GOLD analysis project Ga0209298, IMG submission 187325) | Freshwater microbial communities from Lake Simoncouche, Canada to study carbon cycling - S_140806_EF_MetaG (SPAdes) (version 2) | ecosystem: Environmental > Aquatic > Freshwater > Lake ... | reverse complement strand
ACAGTTCGCATATTTCCGCAGTTCAGACTATTTTAGGTTATGCTTGAAGAAAGGAGTATGCATGCCTAATCCACCTAAGCCACTTGAGCAGAAGCGTTTGACAGGTAACCCTGGGAAGCGGGCTTTGCCTAAAGAGCAGAACATTGTGCTGATTCCGCAGGTTGAGAACCCACAACCGTTGCGCCCGTTGGGTGAGATAGGCTCTGCGTTTTGGGATGAGGCTTGGGGTAAGGGTCAGTTGTGGTTGGGTCGCACTGATAAGTGGTTGGTGCAGTTGACGGCTGAAATGTTGGATGAGCGTGAGGTGTTACGTGAGTCTGTGTTTATGAATGATGGTGAGGATTCTTGGCGTGACCGTAGGCAGTTGCGTGATTTAGAGCGTTCTATTATCTCTAATTTGTCGCTTCTTGCTTGGACTCCTGTTGACCGTAGCCGTTATGGGTTGGCTGAGGTTAAGGCTAAGTCAAAGTTGGCTGAGTTTATGGAGAAGCATGGTAGTGCCTAATGCTTGGCCTCCTGCATGGTTGACTCCTGTTCCTGATGCAGCATTAAAGTCGGGCAAGGGCGAGTCGGTTATAGATTTTGCTGAGATTTTTGGCATTATCACTAAAGATTCGATTGCGGGCAGTGCAGGCTCACCACTTATTTTGCGTGAGTGGCAAAAAGAACTGTTGCGTCATGTTTTTGCTAAGGATGATGATGGTGGGTTGCGTCATCGCATCAACCTAATCGGGATGCCTCGTAAGCAGGGAAAGTCAGCCCTTGCGTCTACGCTCGGCGTTTACAGCCTTTTTGCTGCGGGCATTAAGGGTGCAGAGGTTTATTCGTGTGCTGCTGACCGTGACCAGGCTCGTATCGTGTTTGCTGACGCTAAACGCATGGTTGAGGCTTCACCCGACTTGATGGGAATGGCGAAACTGTATAGGGATGCTATCGAGATTCCTGAAACAAACTCTGTCTATCGTGTGCTGTCTAGCGAGGCTTTCACAAAAGAGGGTCTATCACCGACAGCCGTGATTTTTGATGAGTTGCATGCACAGCCCAATCGTGAACTTTTTGACGTTATGTCACTTGCTCAAGGTGCTAGAGGCTCAATGGCTACCCTCATCGCTATCACCACTGCTGGCGTAAAGACAGACAATACGGGACAAGACTCTATCTGCTATTCCCTGTATCAGTATGGTAAGCGTGTAGCCCGCGGTGAGGTTGATGACCCAACCTTTTTTATGTCATGGTGGGAAGCACCACAAGAAGCAGACCACAGAATCCAAGAAACGTGGGAAATCGCTAACCCTGGACTTGGTGACATTTGTGCGCTGTCAGACTTTGAATCATCTGTGCGCCGAACCCCAGAATCAGAGTTTCGCACTAAACGTTGCAATCAATGGGTTTCCTCACAACAAACATGGTTACCTACAGGTGTTTGGGATGTTTTAGAAAAAGTTGAAGAACTAGACCCTGACGCTGAGTATGTTCTAGGTTTTGACGGCTCATTCAACGGTGACACCACTGTAATCATTGGTTGCAGGATGCCTCGTGATGAAGAAGAAAAACCTCACCTCTTTCTTGTCAAGGCTTGGGAAAAACCGATTGACTCTGACGATTCGTGGCGTGTAGACATTCAAGACGCTGAACAAGCCATTCTTGATTTTTGTCAACATTACAAAGTTCGTGAAGTTGCTTGCGACCCGTTTCGTTGGCAACGGTCTATGGAAGTATTGCAAGATGCTGGTGTGCCTATTGTGGAGTGGCCGTCAACATCTGCTAAACGTATGGTTGTTGCTTGTGCCAAGTTTTATGATGCTGTCATGGAACAGCGTGTAACGCATGATGGTGACCCGTTACTTGCTCGTCACTTAGATAACGCTGTTATTAAGATAGACAATCTAGGTCCGCGCATTGTGAAAGAAAACCGTTCTAGTTTACGCCGTATTGACGCAGCCGTTGCAGCAGTTATAGCGTATGACCGTTCAGGGTCTAGAATAGAAGAAGCAATAATACCAGGATTCTATATTTAGGTGGTCAGTTGTTAGCAACAATTATTCAAGCAATAGGTATTGCTGTAGTTGCATTGGGTGTAGGTCTAACGTATCCCCCTGCTGGCGTTGTAGTCGCTGGTATTGGCATGATTTTGTTTGGTTTGGCTTTTGAGCGGAGTAAGTAATGCTTGGTAATCTTTTTGGTGAAGAAAGGGCATTATCGTATCAGCAAGTTTTTGCTAACGGCGAGGACTTTACTACGCAAACTGAGGCTGGCGTAACAATCAATGCTGATAGTGCGTTCAAAATTGTTGCTTTCTTTTCAGCCGTGTCACTCTACTCAGACACAATTTCAACGCTTCCTGTTGACTCTTTCATTCGTGTAGATGGTGACCGTAAACCTTATCGCCCACGCCCGACATGGATTGACCAACCAGACGTTGACCTAAGCCGACAAGCACATTATGGTCAAGTTGTTACTTCGCTACTTGTAAACGGCAACTCATACACTCGTGTATTCCGTGACCGTAACGGTGATGTTGTAAACCTTGTAGTCCTTGACCCTCTAAAAGTAAAAGTTGAACGGTCAGCACTTGGTCGTAAAGTTTTCATCGTTGATGGCGAACCAAAGCCACTAACAAGTAAAGAAGTCATCCATATCATTGACTTGGCAGTGCCAGGGTCACTTTATGGCATTAGCCGTATTGACAAACTCAAGGATGCTCTAGGTGTTGCTACTGCTCTACAAAACTTTGCTGCCCGCTTCTTCATGCAAGGTTCAACCACTCAAGGAATTATAGAGTTTCCAGGCAACCTCATCCCTGAACAGTTGAAAGCAATTCAAGAGGGATTTGATTCACGTCATCGTGGATGGCGCAAATCTCACAAGACAGGTGTTTTATTTGGTGGCGCAACCTATAAGGACACTAGCGTTCCAAATGACCAAGCACAGTTCCTTGAATCACGCCGATTTGCTGTAGAAGAAATTGCTCGCGCGTTCAACATTCCATTACACATGCTTGGCATCCCTGGCACAAACACTTACGCATCTGTAGAACAAAACAATCTACAGTGGATAAGCCACTCGTTGCGACCTATCTTGGAAAAGATTGAATGGTCATACTCGCAACTACTTGCAGGTAACGCTTTCATTAAGTTCAACTTCAACGCTCTACTGCGTGGTGACCTACAATCCCGTGCAACCGCATACAGTATTTTGCTACAGCAAGGTGCAAGCACTATTAACGAAGTTCGTAGACTTGAGGACCTTTCACCTGTTGATGGTGGTGATGTGCCTCGTGTTCCACTAGCAAACGTGAGCCTATCGGCTGCTAACTTGCAAGAAACACAGTTGCGTGTAGACATGGCAGACAAACTTGTTAAAGATGGTTTTGACCCTGCTGGTGTTCTGGCTGCACTCTCACTACCACCTATTGAGAACAATGGACAAGCAGGCGCATAATGGCAATCACTTCAGGAAATGTAACAGTATCTACTACTGCTGTAGCGATTGATACTTCTAGTCCTAATCCATTTCAACTTGTTTTACATAATGAATCTGGAACTAACACTATTACTTTAGGCAATAGTGCGGTTACTGCTGGAAATGGTTTTGGATTACACGCAAATACAACAATTACTTTAAATCTGGCTGCTGGTGACCAACTTTATGCCATAGCCTCATCAGGTTCGCATGATGTTAGTTGGATGAAAATTTCGTAATGCCATACTTCATTAGTAACAAAGCCAAAGGCTGTAGTGGATGGGCTACCGTCAAAGAGGGTGGCGAAGTTCTTGGATGCCACACCTCTAAAAAGGCTGCTATCGGCCACATGGTTGCTATCTCACTTGCAGAGAATATGAAACCTGGTGGGCAAATAGGTAAGCGTAATGCTTCAGGTCAGAAAATCATTATTAGTGACATTGATGGCACTCTTATTGCTGGTGGTCGTTTAATTCAAAAAACTTACGACTACATTAAAACTCTTGAGGGCAACCTATTCATCGTGACTGGTAGACCAGCATCACAACGCTCTGAAACTGCTAATCAACTACACAGTCTTGGTGTGCGTTATTCACGACTTATTATGAATAATAGTTCAACTGCTATTAGCCCAGAGTATAAGAAAGCAACAGCGGAACGATTACTGAAAACTTACAATGTGGTTGCTGCTATTGAAAATAATCCAACTGCTTTAGGTTACTATCGTGACCTCGGTATTGATGGAGTGAATCCATCAACTATCAAGGCTGACACTAAACGTGAACTGCGTGTAGACACTATTGCACCACCTAGTTACATGCGGGCTGCTGCTAGACGTGGACTTAAGTATTACGAAGATGGTAAGGGTGGCGCAGGTCTAGTTCCTGCAACTATTCGTGAAGCCCGTGAAATGGCTGCTGGCCGTGTATCGGCAGATAAATGGGTTCGCCTTTCTGCATGGATTGCCCGTCACCTACCAGACCTTGATGCTTCTAAAAATAAAAACGCTACTGACCCTAACTATCCTGGCGCTGGTCTAGTCGCACATCTACTATGGGGTTCAGGGCCAACTAAAACTCAGGCATTGAGAGCAAAACAATTTGCTGATTCAGTTGTTGATAGACTGAAAGCATCAGGTGAAAGAGAAGTAATGATTGAAGAACAACGCGCAAGCCTAGACAGCATCGCTATTGGTGATTGGGTATCTTGGACTCCACTGCTTGAGGATGAACCAGAGTATGGTCAAGTTGTCGAAGTGTTAGGTGTGCAAGCCTTAGTCAAATGTTTCGATGAAGAAGCAAATACATGGTTTGAATCTGACGAAACCTCACTTGTATTGATTGCTGACCTTGACAAAATTCAACCACTCACGAACACGAACATGATTGAAGATGAAATGTCTATGAGCAATCGTTCTAAATGGATTCGTGCAGCATGGGCTATTAAGGCTCGTGTAGAGGGTCTACCTAGCGACATTCGTTCGGTTAACGGTCACGAGATTCGCACTAACCTATCAGACTTTGAGATTCGTGACAGCACCGATGGCATGACCATTAGTGGATATGCTGCCGTTTTCAACAGCGATAGTGAACCGCTACCTTTTATTGAACGTATCGCACCTGGCGCTTTTACTCGTTCACTTAAGGCTCGTAATGAAATCAAGTTGCTTTGGAATCACGACAGCGGTGAACCTATGGCCTCTGTTCGTGGTGGAAGCCTAAAACTTTGGGAAGATGCTAAAGGACTTGCTTATGAAGCCACTCTTGCTAACACCACTCGTGGTCGTGACGTTGCAGAACTTATCCGCAGCAAAGTTATTGATGCCATGTCTTTCGGTTTCAACGTTATCAAAGACACTTGGGATGAGCGTGGCAACCGCACACTTGAGGCTGTCAGAATTCACGAAATTTCAGTAGTTAGTTACCCCGCATATACGGCCACCTCTGGCACTGTATCAGTTCGTTCTGCTGACGGTGGCATTGACGCTGAGGCACTTGCTGATGCACTACTCAAGTTAGAATCAGGCGAGGAACTTGAAGAAGCCCACGCAAACCTAATCAAAGATGTTGTATCTAAACTTCAGAAATCTCCAGAAGTTGAGGAAGTATCAGGCAACATTCTAGACTTGAAACAGAAACAACTTGAACTCCTAATGAAAAGAATCTAATGGCTACCAAACAAGAAATCATTGACGCTATTTTGACAACGGCAGGTAACCCTACTGCTGGCCCTATCCAAGAGTGGGTTGAGGCTTTTGCTGATGCCATCATTTCCCTTGACGCGCCCATTACTGAGAAGCGTGTAGTCAAGGCAGAAGAAACTCGCTAACCCCCCTTTCCTAGCGAGTTCACCCCCACAGGTTTTGCCCCTTTTCCTGTGGGGGTTCTTCATTTCTGTTGGCGTGTATAAAACATTATGTAAACTTATTGTTGTAGTTGAGTGTTAGCACCACTACCTCGTCTGTTGAGTGTCAGCACCGCAGAGTCATTATTCATTTCTATTTAGGAGATTCATGTCTGAATTTGCAAAATTTCAGTCTGAGGCCCGCGCAAAGGCTTGGGAAGCAGCAAAGGTCATTCTAGACCGCGCAGCAACCGAGAAGCGTGACCTCACTGCTGAAGAAAACGAGTCGTATGCTCGTATTTCGGCTGAACTTGACGAGCGTGCTGCGCTTATTGAGTCGGCAAACAACCTCGCTGCCCGCGAAGAGCGTGCTGCTGAGGCTGCTGCTTCATTCATCCCATCGGTAACCCGTTCGGTTGATGACAGCGACATTCTGCGTGCTATCGCTATGGGCGAGCAGCGTGGACACGAGTTCATCTCGGAGAAGCGCACCATCGTATCAAGCGACAACACCGTTCCAAAGTCGTTCTACAACCAGGTATTCCAGATTGCCCGCCTTGCTGGTCCAATGCTGGATGTTGCCGATGTTATCAACACCACCACTGGTGAGAACCTAACCATCCCAACCCTGACTGCACGTTCGACTGCAACCATCAAGGGACAGGGAACTGCAATCTCGGAATCCGAGCCAACGTTCTCGTCTATCACTCTTGGTGCGTTCAAGTATTCGTTCCTCGTTCCTGTAGCCAACGAACTGCTAAACGATGCAGGTTTCGACCTTTCATCGCTTATCGCAGAACAGGCTGGTAACGCTATCGGTTTCGCCGTCAACACTGGCCTAACCTCTGGAACTGGAACTGTAGAACCTAACGGTATCCTCACTGCTGCATCCTCTGCCGTCACTGGTGGAACTGGTGTTGCAGGTGTGCCAACTTACGAGAACCTCGTTGACTTGGTATATTCTCTTGACGGTCAGGCTCGTCTACTTCCAGGCGTGGGCTTCCTTGCTGGTAAGTCGGCTATCGCTGCTATCCGCAAGATTAAGGATGGTGCAGGTAACTACATCTTCACCCCTGCCACTGCTGGTCAGCCAGACCAGATTCTTGGCTACCGTCTAATCGAAAACCCTGCTATGCCCGCAACCGCAACTTCCGCTAAGTCGGTCTTGTTCGGTCACCTGCCATCTTACAAGGTGCGCACCGCTGGTGGTATCAAGGTTGCACAGTCTACTGACTATGCGTTCGACAAGGACCTAACCACTTTCCGTGTCACCATGCGTGTTGACGGAAACCTAACCCACACCTCACACGCTGTTTGGTTCAAGGGTGGCGCAAGTTAATCACTTGCTCTAGACTGGACACCCCCTGAAGTGCGTAGGCTTCGGGGGGTGTTCTTTTGCTATAATGGTTTTACTACGAAAGGTAATAAATGGGTAAGAAAAAGGTTGTATCTGTTTGGTCTAATAGTCCGTATCAGCCGACAGGTTATGGCGTTCAGGCTGGTCATCTTGTTGACTATTTGAAGCGTGACGGTTACGAGGTTGCTGCGCTTTCTAACTATGGTCTTGAGGGTAACAACTCTACGTTGCAAACTCCGTATGGTGAGATTCCTCATTATGCTCGTGGCATGGAAGCCTACTCTAACGATGTAGCACCGATGCACCATTCTCATTGGATGCAACAACATCCTGGGGCTAAAGACCTGTTTATTAGCCTTTATGATGTGTGGGTGCTTAAGGGTGCAGCGTGGGACAAGATGAATAACATAGCGTCTTGGACTCCGCTAGACCATGTAACTATGCCACCTGCTATTGAGGCATGGTTGCGTAAACCTAATGTGACTCCTATTGCCATGTCACCTTTTGGTCAGAAACAAATGAATGATAAAGGCATTGATTGTTTGTATGTGCCTCATGCTATTGATACTAAAGTTATGAAACCAACTTATGACATTAATGGTGTTTCTACTCGCAAGTATCTTGGTTTTGGTGATGATGATTTTGTTGTTGGTATGGTTGCTGCAAACAAAGCCTCTGGCATGGTTCATCGTAAAGCCTTTTCAGAGAATCTTGTAGCGTTTAGTATTTTCTTGAAATCACATCCTGATGCTAAGTTGTATCTACATACTGACCCACTTGGTTCTGCTGGTGGATGGAATTTGCTAAACCTTTGTGATGCTTTAGGTATCCCTGAATCGGCAGTGCGATTCCCTAATCTTGTTGACTACAAATACGGCATTAAACCTGAAGTGTTGGCTGCATTTATGACTACTATGGATGTGCTGCTTGCACCATCTTATGGTGAGGGTTTTGGTGTGCCACAAATGGAAGCACAGGCTTGTGGAACTCGTGTTATTGGTTCTAGTTGGGCTGCTACACCCGAATTATTGTCTGATGATTCGATTATGGTTGCTGGTCAGTTAACGTGGGATTCAGGTCAAAATGCTTGGTGGATGATTCCTGTTGTTCCATCTATTGTTGGTGGACTTGAAGTTGCGTATCAAAAACCTCGTGGCGTATCTCAGCAAAGCATTGATTTTGCTGCTGACTTTGATGTTGATGTTGTTTGGAAAAAGTATTGGATTCCCGCATTGGATAAGTTGTTTGCATGATTCCCGTATTAGGTTTTGCAACACTTAAACGCTTTGACCTTGCTGACCGTTTAGTAAAATCTATTGACCATCCTGTAGAGCATCTTGTCATTATTGATAACTCTGGCACTGGAACTTACTTGCCACCTGAGAATGATTTTGTGCAACATGTTTGGGTTATACCTATGCCATTTGGTTTGGGTCTTACTGGGGCTTGGAATCTTATTATCAAAGCCACTCCGTATGCTTCGTATTGGGTGTGTGTGAATGATGATGCGTGGTTTGAGCCTGGCGCTTTGAAAAAGATTTGTCACGAGGCTGACCCGTCAACAATGAACTTTCCGTCTATCATTCCTCACTGGTCTTGTGCCATTTTTGGTGAGGGTGTAGTTGGTAAGGTTGGCTTGTATGATGAGCGTTTCTATCCGCTCTATTTTGATGATAACGATATGGAACGCCGTATCAAGCATCACGGTTTTGAGATTAACTGGATTGACGCTAAAGTGCATCACGATAACAGTTCTACTTTAAACTCAGGATTTCAAGATGCTAATGGGCGCACTTTTGGTAAGAATCAGAAACTTATGGATGAGAAGATTGCGTCAGAGGATTTCTCTGAGGGAAATTGGAGTTTGCAAGTGCGTAGGGATAACCGTTGGGACTGAAAGTTTATACGGGTGGAACGTTCGACCTGTTTCACTCAGGCCATGTAGCGTTTCTGAAGCGTTGTGCAGAGATAGGCTCTGTGACTGTTTCTTTGAATACTGACGAGTTCATTGCAACTTATAAGGGTAAGCCATCTGTAATGTCGTTTGCAGAGCGTAAAGCAGTGCTGCTTGGTTGTCGTTATGTGGATGCTGTTGTGCCTAACTTTGGATGTGAGGATTCTAGAATTGCTATTGAGCATGTGAAACCTGACCTAGTTATTATTGGTTCTGATTGGGCTAGACGTGACTATTACAAGCAAATGGGATTTAGTCAAGATTGGCTTGATGAGCGGGGTATTAGTCTGTGCTACATTCCATACACTGACGGCATTAGCACGACAGAGTTGAAGAAGCGTATTGTTGAGCGAGTAAAATAGGTTTAGTAAGGAGTTCCTTTGTCTATTACTAATGGTTACGCAACTTTGACTGAGGTCAAGGCTGCGCTACGCATCCCCTCTGCTGACACTGTTGACGATTCGCTTATTGAAATGGCTGTTGAGGCAGCCTCTCGTGCTATTGACACCTACACTGGTCGTTACTTCTATAACGCTGGCACTGCTGCTCGTGTATTCGTTGCAGATAGCAGTTTCTACACTGTCATTGATGACGCTATAACTATCACTGAGGTTGCTACTGCTGACGATTTAGATGCAAACTTTGGCACTGTATGGGATTCGTCTGACTATCAGAAAGAACCTTTGAATGGTGTTTCTGGTGGCATCACAGGATGGCCTACAACGGCTCTACGGGCCATTGACGATAAAGTGTTCCCAACGTCAGGCACGTTCGGCTGGAAAGGCCAAGAGGCTTGTGTCAGGGTCACTGGCACTTGGGGATGGTCTGCTGTTCCTATGGCTATCAAAAAGGCTACAATCTATCAGGCTGCCCGCTTCTTTAAGCGTGATGAATCACCTTTAGGTGTTCTATCTTCTCCAGACTTGGGCTTTATCCGTGTTGGAACTAAAGTTGACCCTGACGTGGCTATGCTCATTGACCCTTATCGCACTATGAGGCAGTATTACTGATGGCTACCCTTTCAGAGATTCGTGAGGGTATTGCTACTAACCTTGCCACTATCAGTGGTTTAAGAACAGCAAACTACATTCCTGCCGTAGTAAACCCGCCTGTGGCTATCGTGTCACCTGACGGCATTGACTACCACAAGTCATTTGCTAATGGCATAAACACTTACAACTTCACTGTAACTGTGATTGTTGGTCAGGCTGATTCTCGCACTGCTCAATCATTGATTGACGCATACTGTTCGCCATCTGGTGCATCAAGTATCAGAGTTGCGATAGAATCAAATAAGACGCTTTCAGGAAAAGTATTTGACCTGATAGTATCTGATATGAGAAACTACGGCTCAACCACCATTGGAGAAACAACCTACTTGGCAGCAGAATTTACTTGTGCTGTTCAATCTAACTAAGGAGTCAAATTGGCAGTTTATGTAGCCACAGACCACAAAATCACTGTAAACGGCACAAACCTTTCTGCTGTTCTACAGAGCGTATCGCTTGACCTTTCGGCTGACGAACTTGAAACCACTGCTTTTGGTGGCGGATGGCGCACCCGTGTTGCTGGTCTGAAGTCGGGTTCTGTAACCCTAAACTTCTTCCAGGATTTCGGTGCTTCGATGGTTGATGCAACACTACAACCATTATTCAACGCTGGCTCATACGCTACTGTTGTAATCACCCCAACTAGCACTGCAACTTCG
>Ga0209298_10002756_pt1 | contig 10828 bp, 11 predicted proteins | sample S_140806_EF_Meta_FD_187325 | JGI IMG/M metagenome (GOLD analysis project Ga0209298, IMG submission 187325) | Freshwater microbial communities from Lake Simoncouche, Canada to study carbon cycling - S_140806_EF_MetaG (SPAdes) (version 2) | ecosystem: Environmental > Aquatic > Freshwater > Lake ... | reverse complement strand
TGTATAATGGTCAAACCGGGGAGTGTCCGTGCTTATTTTACTCCGAACGAGACGTCCGATCACATCCAGACCTTCCAGATAGTTTTCTGCTCCAATAATATGCATGAAAATCATTTGTCCGACGCCTCCCTGGCCCTAGGAGCGATTTTGACCTTTTTTGGTACCGAAAATGTCGATTTGGTACAAAAAATCGACCTCCCGAGCCCCACCCCTCACCTCGGTTAGGCTCGATCGCTATGGGATCTTGCGGGAGCCTCACGGGGGGTTTTATTAACGAGATGGGAGTGATACATCACATCCCCGATCACGGGAACATATCCCAGGGACCTAAAAAAATGCTAAATTTGGCACATTTCGCTGAGGTCTCACTGGTGCCCCCCCGCTGCCCTGGGAGGTCCCCTGAAGCCGTCTGAAACCATACACCAGCGGGGTTGGATCTTATTTTTGGACAGCCCTGCCTCACAGCGAATTGGACATGAGCGATCTAGCCGTCCTGCTAGAATGTGATGGATCCGAGTACCGCCTCTGGATGGCCACGACTCTCGATCGGATTTCCATGGTAAGCAAGTCGTTTTCATTGAGGCGCTTCAGGATCTCTGCTAGTTTGAACTTGACCTCTATGTATGACTTTGATATATCTGCATGCCTCTCGAACTCCTTGATGCGCTCCTCTGCTCTCACGAGGTCGGACCCCACCATGAGGAGATCGCAGAGGAACCACAGGGACACCCCCGCCCACATGCAGTGAACGTGCCACCACTGGGAGAGCAGGAGTGGGAAAAAGGATAGGAGCGCGCATAGGCAGGCTAGGACTGTGAAGTGCCTGTGCGACATGCTGGGTGTGGGGTGAGTGAGCGGATGCATAAATATCCTGATTCAAAGGGAGGGGGTATTGTTTATTACACGCTCGCGATCGCATCCTCGACCAGATCGCGGTCGGCGGCGGTGTAGGACTTGATCATCCGCCTGGTTCCGTCCACGTATCTCAGTTCCTCATGGATCCTCGTTGTGCCGCTGGCGGTAGGCCTTGGCGACGAGCTTGCCGGCCTGGATCAGCTGGGAGTGGTTCAACCGACGCCCAAGATCCAAGGCCACGTCGCTGATGGTGATGGGAGCGTGGTCGGTAGTATGACCATCAGCGATGGACAGGGAGGACGAGGCTGGGACCACAATGTTTTTGACCTGATCCTCCAGCTGCATTAAGAGTCGACCGTTGTTCCTCCATGCAGGATTCAGCTTGCTCATGATGTCCATGGCGGTGCTGATGTTGCCCAAGGCCAAGCTCCTGTACTGAGCGTCCTCTGTCAGGCGACGCCTCTTGCGGTCTTGATTCTCCTCAGCGTCGTCCTGTAGAGAGGCTCGGGCCATCTGAGCCAGAGGGGAGCTCGACTCGGCATTGGCTCTGATCTCATCGATGAGAGACTCGTCGCCGGCCATGTAGCGCCGGATGATGTCAGCGAACCGGACTCGGATCTCCTTGGCTACTTGCCCAGGGAGGACCATGATCAGTTCAATGGCGTGCTGGAAGCTCACCAATCTGCTCCTGGAGCGAATAAAGAAATTCTCTTTATTGAATAAAGAGGGGTTTAACTCCCTCAAACACTCGTTAGATTCGTTGTTGCTCTTCCCAGTCACGACCATGACCAGATCCACTGCATAAATCAACCCATCCACCGTCACCCTCACGTCCGCGTTACGTCCCTGCACGATATCTGCGAAGGAGATTGTATTTGCGCTGCTAGAGCCGACTGTCATCGACATTGTTTGTTGAGATAACCTAGACCCACTTTGTTGCTTCTACCAGCGACGTTGGATTGTTTTTTCACCTGTCGTGCGATCATACGTGTCGCACGCGCAAGCTACCGCTGAGCACATGATCGAGGCGGTGCACGCTGAGATGGTGATGCGGGCGCGAAACAAGGATGTTTAGGCATTTTTAATCTGCTGCTGGAGGGCAACAACGAGCAGCCTGCCCAGCTCTGCTTGGATCTCCTCTTCTCGAGTTGACAGATTAAGGAACCTCTGATTGAGCCAACTGTGTTCTCTTATTGATGCATTGGGGACTCCTGAGAACAATTGTTTTTTCCTGATGAGGACCCCCCTGGTAGCGGCCCTGTTTTCGTAGAGAAGCCTTGTCATGTGCTCGATGTCGCTCCGGACGTCCCCCCTGGACGCCATCGCGGGACGTGATACACAGAAGCGGTGTCGGCGCAGGGATGGAGGGAGGGGCGCAAATGCGGACTGGCACGGGGCTGATGCCAAAAAGAGAAGCACTAGGGCTAAAAGTGCGTATGCTGTGCCGCGGGTGTTCATAAATGCTGTTGTGTTGGGGTGTGTGGGATGGGTGTTTAATACCTGGGATCTTAAGCCCGATTTTTTTAGCGTGGGTAAGTTATTTAAGCATTGGATTGGCATCATGGCATCCCCCTTGCATTCAACTGAAAGCGGATTTGAAAATGACGAGTTTGTTCTACGGCCTTTCCGCCCTGCTCATGGCAGCGGCGCACTACACTCTGTGTGACGAGACCTCCGTTGTGGAGGCGTCTACCTGGGTTTCCATGTGGGGAGACCTCGCTGCGGGCTGGCTGCTCGCGAACCACAGGCCTCTGGCGGGGCTCGTCCTCACTGGCACTACTGTGTTTTCCATGTGGGTTGTGATGTCCGTTCTTCAGAGGATGGACGAGAGTGATGTGGACAGCAAAGAGCCGCTGTCCAGGTGTGCCTCCCAGTCATCAAACAGGGATGCCAATGCAGAGGAGGAAAAGGTTGAGTTGTATACGTACCCCCCATCTGTGCAGTGCCATTACGTGGCCGTTGCTGATTCTGTCCTGATGGCTGCCCCCGCGGAGACGGACATGTCCCTCACTGGCCCTTATAACTCTGGCTCCATTGCCGTCGACCCTTTGATGCGTTCGTATATGGGCGGCGATCCTTATCGCAGGGCGAAGATGGCTGCTGCTGCTGCTGCTGCTGCCCTACAGGTCGCTGCACAGACCGACTTGGAGGATGGTGAGGTTTCCATGGAGTTGGAGGACGGTGAGATGTCCCCTACTGAGATCAGGCTTCATGACTTCAACTGCAGGTACGCCGAGATCAATCAGATGAAGCGCAAGCTGTTCGATGAGTACCCCGAGATCGCCGATCAGTTGGATCGCCCCGCTTCTCGCCCCCGCACCGCCTAAGTCCCCTCGGGGCTACACGGTTCTACCTACACGGGACTGGAGACACGCGCGCACCAGCGAATACCGCGACATAATCAAATTGCTCTTTACTGAGTGTAAGTAAACTATTTGTTATTTTCCGTGCGCCCTCAGGGCTTGCTCAACAATGTCGCGATCGCGCTCTGTGTACGAACAGACAAGGCGCACAGCGCCGCCGCACTGCTGCTCGTGCTTGGGAGGGGCGGTGCCGTGCTTGGCGGTGTAAAGCTTGCTGATTTTGGTGCCTATGCTGATAAGGTCTGACGCGGAAAAACGATACCCAAGCTCTGCCGCGACCGTGCTGATGGTAAGCGGTGCATTCAGGGATTTGGCTTCTCCGTTTGTGATGGCCTTGTAGTTGCCCGCCGCCGCGCTGGAGATGTTCACTATGGTATCCTTGAAGTGCAGGCGGGTCCTATCGTCGAGCTGGCCGCCAGGGCACAGGGTTGCGTACATCTCCATGAGCCGTGCCTGGGTGTTCACACGCCTTGTATGAAGATCCGCCTCCATAACATCGAGCTCCAACGCCTTTCTCTTGCGGGTGTGCTCGTCCTCGACCTCGTCCGCCTGCACGGGAGGGAGAGCCGCCCTGGCTGCCTGGTTGATCATCCCCCGTGACTCGGCATTGGCATAGACTTCGGCAAGAAGAGTCTTGTCACCAGCGTAGTAGCGCGTGAGAATGTTGGATGCCTTTTTGCGTAATTGCTTGGCCTTTTCCCCCGGGAGTTGCATAAAGAGAATGATGGCGCCCTGAAACTGAATCATGGGCTGCTCCTGTTGCCCACGACCAGGAAATTTGAAGTTCGTTGAAAAACAACGAAGTTCGTCTTTGATGGAATCAGACATCATTCTCCACGTGTAGCCAGCTCTGTCATTGGTTTGTCCACACATCACCATGATGAGGTCACGCACGGACAGGTACTGCACGCCATCAACCACTGTAAACCGCACAGTGGCGCCAGGGATGATATCATCAAATGGTATGATGGTATTTGAATCAGCCATGTCTAGGCACAGACTGCGCGATTGTTGCTTGTGGACGTGGGAGGGCTCCTACCAGCGACGTTGGATCCTAAAAAGACGCTACGCGCCCGCGACCACAACGAACAAAAAAACGAGACCAATGCTCGAATCGTTTTAATGAGTATTGCCAATATTTACTAATTCGTCAGCTCTCCCTCCTCGCCAGAGCTCTCTTCAACTATTTGTTATTTTTTGCGTGCCTCACCTCCGCTGGGTGTCCACTGTCTGCGGCTGGAGCGTCAGAGCCATCGGATTGTACTTCATGGGTTCGCCGTCCACGTTTCCTAATACGGCCAGAGATTTTTTGTACATGCTGTGGGGTTCTTGAAACACGTATTCTCGGCTGAGCGCATCCCGTTGGAGCTGGGCAATGGCACATGGGTAGCAAAAGGCGGAAATGCACAGGCTTTCGCATGCTGTCTCGGTTCTTCCGAGTTTTCTTGAGAGGTTCATGCGTAAAGACATGAGAATGAGTGGCATGATGGACATGGAAGTGCACAAGTCGATCCCGCAGTAGCAAACTGCTGGGAGTGTGCACGACTCAAAGATGCCCAGATCTTTGAGTAGGATCGCGTGAGCCACGCCTGGTAAAAAACTAGCCAGGCAACAGAAGCCATAGTTTGCGTCGTGCTGACAGCAGTCGCAAATACCCGAGCTCCAGTGCTCGCCAATCCACGGTTGCTGGGATTGTATGCCGTTTTGTGGGGGGACTTTCAAGTTCATTGCTGCGTGCATGTAACATGTGTTCATGGGCTTGATCATTTTACTGTCAGGTGGGTGTGTGCTGTTTGTTTTATATACAAAAATATGAACGGCAAAAGCCATCAAATGTTCATTCAAACCCACGACGACCCAAACGTTTACTCGTTCTTCAGCTCTCCCTCCTCGCCAGAGCTCTCTTCGTCTGTATCAGAGATATCTTTCAAACAATGCAGATTCTCCCCCAGGTCGCGCACGTCCTCAAATCCCGGGCCGAGCACCTCGAGGTGTTCCGTCTGGTACTCCATGGACCCCCCGAATTCCTGGAACGAGGCTGTGTTGTCTAGGTCGTAGAGTTTGTCGCCAGTGAGCTTGATAGCTTCTTCGTGCACTTGGTTGTCAAGCTCCACAAGCTTGTCTCCAATCTCGTAGAGCTGCTTTCCAAGCAGGCGAAACTCTGCGAGGTACTTTCTGCGGATGTCCTTGACAATCTTGGCGTTCTCCACGATTTTTTCCGGGCTGGGGCGCTTGCGCTTGCTGCCGCTCATCGCGCCGCGCATGGCTGATTTGGGTGGGGTTTGTGGGAGGCGTCTGGCCTTTTATTATGTTTTTTATAATTGCAAAGAGCCGCTCCGATATTTTGGCGTCTCTTCGGAGCGATTTTAATCAAAAGTGGCTCTTCGGGGCGATTTTAATAATAAGTGGCTCTTCGGGTGAGCTGTAATGGTAAGTGACTCTTCGGAGCCTTTTCGGAGTCCAGCTGTAGATCCTGTCAGTGGGTGGGTATAAGTAATTTCAGGCGCCGATCCAAGCCACAAAAATCGATGTTCACGCAACAGACCCTTGGAACAGCATGGGAGCAAGTACGCCGCCGCGGCCCCGCCAAGGACAGAAACCGTCCGCTTGACTTGGACGAGTTTCCAACCCGGCGCCAGCGGGAAGCTATGGAGCGCGCCGAGTCTCCGCCGCCCACGCAGCAACAGCAGCAGCCTATGCTGTTCTCTGCGCCGCATCAGCCGCCGCAGATGATGATGATGGGACAGCAGCTCTCTCCTGGGCCGTGGTCTACTCCGGAGTATATGGCGCAGATTGACCTCATGGAGGTTCTCGGCTGCCAGGAGTCGAATGCTCGGATGCAGTATCTGAATGGTGTGAATGGCCTGGTGGTGATCCTACAGCAGGATGTGACGATGAAGTCTGCCATGATCATGTCGCTCACAGAGGAGAACACTGACCTCAAGCGGAGGCTCGCATTGCGGCCGCCGCCGCCGAGTGAGGACACGCAGGCCAAGGTGGCATCGCTGGAGATCGAGCTCGCCAAACGCCAGGCCGAGGTTGTAGAGCTGGAGGAACAAAACCACTCTAGCGCCATGCGCTCAGTGGGGAGGCTCGGGGAAATCGAGGAGCTCAAGGCGAAGCTGCTTGCCGCCGTTTGCGCCAACATCAGCGCCACTCCGGCGCAGGTCGCGACAAACGAGGAGGTCGTGAAGGTGCAGGCGGAGCTGGACCGTGCGCGCGCGGCCGTGTCGTGGATCGAGAGCAAGCACTCTGAGCTTGTGGTGGACCTGGACGGCGTGCGCGACCAGCTCAAGAAGGCCGAGGACGAAGGGGGGTCTCTGAAGCTGGCCAACTCCCTGCTGCACCAGTCTTTGGAGGCGAAGACTGAGGAGCTCAAGCGGGTCACCGCGGAGCTGGCGCAGGTCAAGGCCCCAAGGAAGGAGGACGGGGAGCTGACCGCGCTGAACGACAAGGTGACTGGCCTTAGCGAGAGGAACCGGACGCTCAAGAGGGATCTCTCCGAGTACAAGGTGCAGCTCGCGAGCACGCTGGAGGAGTGCAAGCTCAGGGACAAGGCGAACAAGGAGTCTGCGCGGCGCGTGGGGGAGCAGAACTGCCGCATCTCGTTTCTGCAGCGGCAGCTGGAGGAGGCGAACGCCAGGGTGAGCCGGTTTCAGCAGGAGCGCACGGCCAAGGTGGGGGCGATCAACGAGCTGTGGGAGAAGGCTGTGGAGACTGCGACGGGGGTCGATGCGCAGCAGCCGGACGTGGCGCGGATGCACGTGGAGATGGTGATGGCGAAGGAGGAGCTCGCCAAGAGCCAGAGCCACTGCCAGACTTTGATGACCCTGAATCGCCGGCTTATGACCGGGATCTGAGGGTTTAAAGTTCTTTAATGAATTTTTCGAGTTGCGTGCGCACTTTGTGTCTGCCCTCTGCGGGGATCATGTCTTTGTATCCGCTTTTGTTTGTGTAGATGATCCAGCATTTCACGTTGTCGGGTGTGATGAGGCCTGGGTCTGTGCTGTCTTTTGCCATAGTTAGTTCTAGGGCCATGGGGTGGCCCTTTATGGTAAAGGCGATTTTGGACGCTTCTCTTTGCCTGGTGCCTGGGTCTGCTAGTGATTTGACGAGGGTGAACATGGCGTCCATGATGTCAGGGGTGGGATTGCTGTCCTCTGCTGTGTTTAGTGTGGGCTCAAATGCAGTGGACTCGAGAATGACCACGCGACAGTGGAGGGATTCAAGATGGTGTGCGAAGGCATGGGGGTCCATTTTTGCGGTAAGAGGGATAAGGGGTTTCTTTTATAGAGAGTGTGAAAATCGAGAAAAGATATGAGGCAACAGTTGATTTATTCACGTCGGCCATTTTCGGCAAAGGCCATCCTTTACACCGAGCTGTAATCGCGTTCGTCTGTTACAGCTCTTCGGACCCATATGGCTCTTCGGAGCGATTTGTGGCTCTTCGGGATACGTGACCAGACCTGGCATAATAAAAGCACTACAGGAAACCCGAGACCGCAAATCAGAGCAAGCACGCGCCATGTCCGAATCAGACAGTGAAGGAGACCAGAACATGGCCAGGGTCGGCCACATGGGCCATATTCTGAGGAAGACGTCTGTTGACATCGCCCACTTCGTTGAGGCCATCGAGGCCGCGATGAGGGAAGTTCGGTTCAGCGATGATGTCAAGGAGTCCATTGCCGCCGCTGACAAGGAGTGGTGCCACAAGATGTCGATGGTTGTGTCTGCGTTGTACACGGACATGCTCTCGTTTATTCACGAGGAGTCCAAGATTCCGGATTACTTTGTTCGCCCCGAGGAGGGCATGCGTCACATTCCCATAAAGGGGGGGGTGTTTATCGACGGGGAGATGATGGAGCGGGAGCTGAACAGCGCTTGCTTGCGGTTTAACCACGTCATTACTGATATGACTGAGATTTACAGCTCGTTTGAGGACCAAGGGGGGGTGGACATGGTTGTGTGCGTCGGGGTGGTGCACGATCTGCTGACTATTCTCGGGGAGCTCAAGCCCAGCATTGTCGCCGTGGCCAAGTGGTGCAAGGAGAAGACCGAGAAGAAGGTGCTGGACGACTTGCTGCCGACGCCGACCAGCCCGATGAAGCGCCGCCGCGCTGCCGGGAGCGGCAGCGACGACGATGAGGACATCTGCAAGACGTTTCGGTGCGCCAAGGGGTTGACTGTGGATTACGACGTCAGGGAGATGTCTGTGAAGTTCGATGGGAGGACCTATCAGATCCCGCACGACTATGAGTACTACCTGGTCTTCGACGAGAAGACCACTGTGGTGGCCTACGAGTCGTGCCTCTCTGTTCGGTATTACCGCAACGGCGAGATGAAGTGGGTTTCTTGCAAGGAGATCATCAGGCCGGAGCAGGGTTGCGGCAGCGGAAGTGGGAGCAGGCGGTTTTCTACGGGTTCCTGCGCGGCGAAGAAGGTTGCAGCGGTCCGGGAATCTGCACTGTGCAAGAAGTCTCCTGCCGTCTGCGGCGGCGAGGGAGGGGCCTGTGGGTTGGCTGCCCGCGGCAAGAAGGCCGCCAAGAAGCAGAAGGCTGCCAAGGGCGACGGCGGCTGCGGCAGCGATGCGTCCTCTATTGCCAAGGACTCCCTTTCTGGGGAGTCTGGCAGCGAGAGCAACGCTGTTTAAAAAAACGTGATCCTACGTCGTTGGTTGACAATAAAATGAGGATATTTTCTTTTCCGAGAATGGCATGCAATCAGTTGACTGATACCTTAAAGCGAAAACTCCATGATTTACAGATTAGTAACTTGACTCCAGAAGATGCTTATAAATTATATAGGCTTGCTGCCCTTGATTATTATGTAAGTATTGACACAATGCCGCCAGACCGTTTTAAAGACATCATATTATGGGCCATGGCTACTGCGTATCCGCGTGATGAGGATCGTCTATTATTTGTTATGGATAAATTTGGGGAACAACCTGGGTACACTGCTTTGGAGGAATCTGACAGTGAGAGTGATGATGATTGAGTTTTTGGGTGGGGATTAAATTCTCGTTTTTGGTGTTTGGACTCCAATATTAAAATGAGTGTGTTGTGGGGAGAGCATTCAGTAAGACTTTTTGAGTCCTGACTTAGTACGATGACCATTACCCGCATTCCAAACACCCGCTCCGCTGTTGCCTCGCGCAAGACTAGGCGTCTTGCCATTAAGAGCAAGCGTCTCGCTGCCAAGCGCGCTAGGCCCAGTGCTGTGGTGGTTGAGCCAGCTTCTTTTAAGATGAGGCTCCTGCGGGGCGCCGGTGGCCTCGCCTTTGCCGTTGCCGCCGCGCCGTTTCGGTTTATTCTGTCACGAGCCAGCGGCACGACTCAGGCCAAATCTATTGACTCATCTGAGTCTGCCAAGTACGAGCGCCGTATCGCAAAGTTGAAGCGCCATCATGCCCTTCTCGATATGGCAAGGGCCGAGCACGCCCTTAACATGGCGAGGATTGAGTTTGAGCGCAGGGACGCCAAGCTTGAGCAGCTGGCGGTGCCTCCGTCGCTTTGGTCCCAGGTATCTACCGCGGCGATGTACGTGGGTATTGGAGCCGTCGTGGCATCCAATCCCGGCGCTACACATGCAGTGGCAAACGCCGCGGTGATTGCCGGGCGGTATGCGCTCGCCATGGCGTTTTAATCGATCACGTGACTGTTTTTAAAAACAATAAATGTGGGGTCATCCGCGTCCGTGTAAAGTAGTTTTAATTTTAAAAATGAGCTGAAACATCCGAGTCGTTTAAAAGAACTTCTACAGCCGGCCATTTGGAAATATAGGCAAATTTTCGGAACGAGCTGTCGTATTTAAGAGCACGGCACGCGCGGGGTCGACTCTACAAGCTTTAAGTTTGAGATACGAGTAAAATGTCTGCAATGCTTACGTACACATACAGCCTCGCCAACGGTGGTGATGAGAGTATTTGCGTCAGAGTCCGTGACGTCCTTGGGCTGGGATCCCAGTCGTTTCCGTTGAGGAATCCGAATGGAACTCCTGTCAAGCTCACGAGGAATGGTGTCACCGTCACTGTCTCAAAAGTTGATGGCGTATACAGGATGGAGAGCAAGCAGGACGGTGTGAAGTACCGGGAGATTTTCTCTGGTGGAGCATCTGGGTTGATGCTGCTTTTGTCTGGCGACTTTGTTGAGCTGACTGAGGATATCCGCACTCTCGAGTGGGAGTTTGTATCAAACGGGGGATTTCTTCATCGCTTCTCCCTGACCCGCGACGATAAGAAGAGCAAGACCAGCGACGTGGCTATCAAGATGGAGGATGCGTCCGGCTCTGGCTCTGCCGTCGAGGTGGCCGAGGCTCCCAAGGCCGCTGAGACCGCCGAGGCTCCCAAGACCGCTGAGACTCCCAAGCACATAAGGCCTCACCCAGACGTCGTCGCCCGCGGCCAAGCGCGCGCCGATGAGAAAGAGGCGTTTCAGGCCGCCGGGGAGGCCGCTCTGCCTGGTTCGAACTGGGGAAACGCTCGCCCCACCAGCAGGACGGCGAGGTTTGACCCAGCTGCCATCGAGGCCAAGGAAAGGGCTGACGATTTTCGCCGCCGCCGCGAGCAGATGGAGGCGGAACTTTCGGGAGGGGCTCCCGGAGGAAGCTTT
>Ga0209298_10002755_pt1 | contig 10833 bp, 11 predicted proteins | sample S_140806_EF_Meta_FD_187325 | JGI IMG/M metagenome (GOLD analysis project Ga0209298, IMG submission 187325) | Freshwater microbial communities from Lake Simoncouche, Canada to study carbon cycling - S_140806_EF_MetaG (SPAdes) (version 2) | ecosystem: Environmental > Aquatic > Freshwater > Lake ... | reverse complement strand
GAAGATGCCCAGCACGAACAGGCCCGCGGTCGCTGCGATGGTCAGCCAGCGATAGCGCATGCAGGCATCGATCAGGCTGCGCAGTCGGCGATAGCCCCCGGCCGTGTCCACGGTCTGGACCGGCGGCAGGCAGGCTGACCCGGTCAGTCCGTAGAGCTCGGCGGCCACATCGTAGACGCCGCGCTCGATCAGGGCCCGGACGCCGAGTTGCATCGGCTCCAGCGCGCTCTGTCCACCCGAGAGGTCGACGGCCATACCACCGAAGATGTCGAACACACCGGCGCGAATCTCGCGGCCGACGATCTGTTTCTGATAGGCGGCGATGGCCACCACCTCCTGGGAGATGGAATCCACCAGCCGCAGGTCAATCGCGACATTCATCACGAAGCGGGAGCCGCCGAGGATGGTCTTGGGGTCCTCGGGGTCGATGGCCCCCACGCCCAGCTGCCCGCCCGATGACTCGATATTGTAGTTGAGCTCGGTGATGCCGCCGACGAGGTAGAAGCGCGATCCGGCGATCTGGCCCGCATTGACCGGGCGCGCCGGTCCGGGTGTTTCGCCGGCGCCGGTCGGGGCATCGGAGAGGACCTGGGCGGTGGCATAGGTGCGTTCGACCTCGGAAACCGTGCGGTCCGCCCGCTCGACCAGCGGAACCCCGGCCCGGCCCAGGGCCGTGACTGCGAACAGCGAGGCCCCCTGGGTCACCCGGCGTCCCGTCTCGAGATCCAGCTTGCCGGTGAGATCGGCGATTTCGCCGACCGCCAGGCGGGGCGCGGCGAGGCGCAGGCCGGCGGCGGTGTCGGCGAGGCAGGTCAGGGCGGGCGTCAGGGGCGTGGCATTGGCGGTCGCCGGTGCTCCCCCGACCGGCTCGGCATAGAGGCCGGTGGCGGGATTAAAGCCTGTCGACCCGCACCCCGAAACAATCGAGGTCGTCAGCAGGACGGCGATCAGGGTGCGGCGACTCACGAATCGATCTCTGCCCTCTCAAGGCACCCACTATAGGCCTCGGGGGTCTGCATGCCAGCCAGCAGTTCGAAGACGCCCCGTTCGACGAGGGTGCGGACCGCGGCCTGCAGGGGTTCGACCGCCTGGGTGCCGCCGGACACGACACCACCGACGGTGTCGGAGCCGCCGGTCACGCCGAGGTTCATCTCGCGGCCGAGCAGCTGCTTCTGGAAGGACACCGTATCGACGACGATCTGGGAGCGGCTGTCGACGAGGCGCAGGTCGACGGCGACGTTCATGACATAGCTGGAAGCGCCGACGCGGCCCCTCAGGCCGGTCAGCTCGGACTCGCCGAACTGGGCATTGAGGCCCGACGACTGGATATTGTAGTTCAGCTCGGTGATCCCGCCGACGATGAAATACTCCGATCCGGCGACCTGACCGGCGAAGATCGGGCGGAAATTCTCCGCTGACTGCCCGGCCAGTTCGGGCGTATCGGACAGCAGGTGCTTCTGGGCGTAGTCCAGCTCGATCTGGGAGACGGTGTTGTCCAGCCGCTCGACGACCGGCGTGCCGGCGCGGGCCAGGGCGGTGATGGCAAACAGGGAGGCCCCCTGGGAGACGCGGGCCCCGGTATCGAAATCAACCCGTCCGGTCAGGTCGCCGATGCGACCGACGGCCATCCGGGGCGTCCGCAGGCCGAGGGTCTGGTTGCGCTCGGCGAGACAGGTCAGGGCGACCGAATAGGGTGTGGCATTGCCCGAGGCATGAACCCGACCGCCGCGGACCGAATTGTCCGGCGTACCGGCGGCGGCCAGTCCCGGAGCCAGCAGGCTGGCGGCGGTCAGGGCCATGATCAGAAGACGGGTGGGGCGGCGGGTCATGTCAGGTCTCCGTTAAGGGGAGGAAGGGACGGTCAGCGCGGGGGCGTTGTTCCGTTGGGTGCCACGGCGGTGGTGGTCCCCCGGGTCGAGTTGGCGGTCACGGACCCGTTGGCGGTCACGGTACCGGTGTTGGTCTGGTTCGAGTTGACGATCACAGTGTTCCAGGATCCGGCGACAGAAACCGTCAGGAGATTGCCGATCGCCGTGCTCGAAGAGTTGATGGCACCGGTCGAGAAATAGTCAGCGCCGCTGACGGCCTGATCACCCGTATTCCCATCGGATTCGAAATAGCTGCTCGAATCAGACTGGATAATTCCATTGACGATCAGTCGGTTACCCGTCCGTTCGCGGGAGGAGGAGCCATAGGTCCGACCTTCCATCTGACGACCGTTGGCATAGCCGGCTTCATAGGTGGCCAGCGAGCCGCCGCGCGCGGGTGCGCTCTGGGCGAGGACCGGCGTGGCCAGGACGGCACTGCCGGCGAGGGCGAGGACGGCACTTTTCAGGATTGACCGGGAGCGGTTCATGATGCGACACCTTTTCTTTGACGTTGGTGTCGCCGCGTTGCAGCGCGACGACACCGGGAAGTCAGTGGTTTTAGAAGCCCGTGACGGAGAGGCTGTTGCCGATGGCGGCAGCCGTCGCCGTGACCGAACCGCCGACGTTGCGGACGGTGGTGTTCGCGGTGGCGTAGACGCCGGCCTGGTTGATCTGGTTCGAAGCCAGGCGACCAAAGTCAGCGTCGACGCTGGCCGAGTTGCTCAGGGCCGCCGAGGTCGCTGCCACGTCACCGCCGACATGCTGGATCGTGGCGTTCAGGGTCGAGGTAGGATCGTAGGCCGCCAGCTGGGTGTTGTTGATGGTGCCGACCCAGCCGCTTTTGATGCTGGCAGAGTTGGCGATGGCCGCCGAGGTTACCGAGACATCGTCCGTGACGTTGGAGATCGAGGCCGAGAGGTCCGAACGGGCGTCGCCCCAGAAGTTCTGGTAGTTGTTCAGGGTCGCGAGGCTGGAGCCGGTGCCGCCCGTGGCCGAGAAAGAGTTGGCGATGGCGGCCGAGGTCAGGGCCACGTCGTTGCCGACGTGCTCGATCGTGGCGTTCAGCTGGGCGCGGATGTTGGCGTTGTTGCGCTGGCTGTTGTCCAGGCTTTGAGCCTGGGCGGCACCAGCCGAGGCGGCGAGGCACAGGGCAATCGCCAGGACGGAAGCGGTGGTCTTCATCGGAGAGTTCCTTTCATTGCCGGGTATTCGGCAAGGGAGGAGGAGCAAGGGCTGTACCAGCGGCCCGGCCCCGGCATCTTCAGGGTTCGTTAACCGGGACGGGCCCGATTCCGGCGGGAATCTGCCCCAAAATGGGAATTTTCCCGCCGATTTGCGGAACCTTTGCAAAACGTAAACCCTGTCGCTCAAGGTTTTGTTCAGAGTGAATTTATCTTTACGTTTCCTTGACTTCAAAACGGGACGGACGCCTGCCCCAGTTTGGGACAGGACGGGTCCCGGGCCGGGCCAGTGACCCGGACACGGCGATTTTCGCCGGAAGCGGGCTCCCCGATCCGGCTCTCTGATGACGGACAGGCCGCGCCCATGACCGCTCTCCCTCTCCCCCTCCCCGACCTGCTCCTGCTGCTGCTGGCCCTGACGGCGGCCGGACTGGTGGGTGGGCTGGTGGCCGGGCTGTTCGGGGTTGGAGGCGGGACGGTGATCGTGCCGGCGGTCTTCTATGCCTTCGAGGTGCTCGGCGTCGGAGGCGAGGGAAATCTGCATACGGCGATCGGGACCTCCCTGCTGACCATCGTTGCAACCTCCTGGCGATCCTTGCGCGCGCATCGGGCGCACGGGGCGGTCGATGAGGGCGTGCTGAAGACCTGGACGCCCTGGGTGGCGGCGGGGGCGCTGGTGGGGGCGGGGGTGGCCGGGTTCACCTCGATGCAGGGCCTGGCCATTGTCTATGGCCTGTGCCTGCTGGTGGTGGCGGCACAGATGGGGCTGTTGCCCGAGGGCGTGAGGCTCAGGCGGGACCTGCCGACCGGCTGGGGACGGCGCGTGACGGGCACGGTGATCGGCGGGCTGTCGGCCATGATTGGGATCGGTGGCGGCAGTTTCGGCGGCATGATGATGAGCCTGTGCGGACGACCGATCCATCAGGCGGTGGCCACCGCCTCGGGCTTCGGCCTGGCCATAGGGACGGCAGCGACGCTGGGATTTGTGGCGTTCGGCTGGGACGCCGGCGGACGGCCACCGCTGACACTGGGCTATGTCAATGTGCCCGGGGCCTTGCTGATGGCGGTGCTGACCACAGCGGTGGCCCCCTGGGGGGCGAAGCTGGCGCACGCGCTCGACCGGGCGGTCCTGAGACGGGCGTTCGCGGTCTGGCTGCTGGTGACGGCGGCGGCGGTGGTGGGCAAGGCTTTATAGGGGTGTGGGGGATGGGGTGTGGGGGATGGAGGGAGACCGGAGCCGCACTCCTTACGGCCCTCGACCCTCGACCCTCGACCCGCCCCGGGGCCGCCCTAGGGTCGCAGCGTGATTTCCGACGGTGTCGCGCTGAAGGATGACAGGCGGCCGAGATAGCTCATACCGAGCAGGCTATGCGGCAGGCCACGTTCGACGACCAGGGCCTCGACCCGGTCCACGCGGGTGCCGGCGACGGCGACCGTTGCCAGGGCGACGCGCGCGGCACGGACAGGGCCGGAGGCGGTGACGAGCGAGCCGGAAAAGTCGTCGGCCTTGAGCTGCAGGCCGAGACGGGCGGCATCGGCCGGGGTCAGGACCACGACGCTGGCGCCGGTATCGACCATGACCCGCACGGCCTTGCCGTCAATCAGGGCGTCGGCCCAGTAGTGGCCATCGGCGGCCTTCAGCACCCGGGCCGTCGCGCCGTGGGCCGGGGCATGGGCGGCTGCGGGCGTGGCGGCAAAAGCCTGCCCGCGCGATCCGGCATGGTTCAGCCACCCGGCGGTGGTCAGGGCAGAGGCCACGGCCAGGGCCATGATTCCCGCTGAGGAAACATCGAAACGCATGCGTCGTCCGTCGTGAACACGCCGCTTCTGCGGCGCCTGTCCTGTCGCATACGGCGGTTGGGATGCGGTGAATGGGGATGGTTTGTGGGGGGTTAAGGCGAAGGCGAGTGATGAGTGGTTAGTGATTAGTGGTTGCTGGATCGAATGCCGGCTGCAGCCGAACGTCTAAGGTGCCCGCCCCTGCGAACCACTCATCACTAGCCACTAATCACCCCGCGCCCGCCCGGGCAGCTGCGCCATGATCGCGGCGCGTTCCGCATCGGTGAAACCGCTCCAGCCGCCGATCTCGGACAGGGTGCGCCTGCAGCCGAGGCAGAGGCTTGTGGCACCGTCGACGATGCAGACCTTGATGCAAGGGGTGGCGATGCTGCGGGGCGGATCCTGGGGTGTCCGGGCTTCACTTGATGACATGGATGCGAAATATGTTCCGGTGACGGATTAAAAATGGTTGCCATTCCGGCCTCATGGCGTTACCTTGACCATGACGCGAAACGACTATGACGGTGAGACTCCTGAAAAGCACGACGTGTCTCTTTTCATCTTTCACGCGAAAGGAGACGCCCGATGAAAGATCGAGACCGCAACCTGCAGCATGCCATGATGTCCTTTGCCCTGCTGGGCGGGATGCTGGTGAATACGAAGAACGGCCACGGGGCCGGCGACCGCGTGGTCAGCCACCCGTCGAATTTCGTGCCGATCAGGCTTCGCAAGCGCGACTAGATCAAAGGCAGTCCGGAATCCGGCTCCGGAGTCAGGACAGCTGACATTGCGGCGGGGCGCGGTGTGCGGCACATCGGTCGCATGACCCTGATCCGCCGAGACCGCCGCGACCACATCGAACTCTGGACCCTGGACCGGCCCGACCGGCTCAATGCCCTGCCCGACCCCGAGGACGGCGAGGCCTTCGCGGCGGCCTGTGAGGCGGTGAATGCGGACCAGGGCGTGCGCTGTGTGGTCCTGACCGGGGCGGGCCGGGCCTTCTCGGCCGGTGGCGATCTCAAGGCGATGAAGGACCGGCGCGACCTGTTCGCGGGATCGGGTGCCGAGATCCGGGAGGGTTACCGGCGTGTGGTGCACCGGATCGTACGGTCGCTTTACGGGCTGGAGGTGCCGCTGATCGCGGCGGTGAACGGCCCGGCCATGGGGCTGGGCTGTGACATCGCGGGACTGGCGGACATCCGCATCGCCTCGGAGACGGCCAGTTTCAGCGTGCCGTTCCTGAAGCTGGGCATTCTGCCGGGGGACGGCGGGGCCTGGCTGATGCCGCGCAACATCGGTTATGCGCGGGCCGCCGAAATGCTGTTCACCGCGCGGGTGCTGGACGCGAAGACGGCGATGGAATGGGGGCTGGTCAGCCGGGTGGTCGCGCCGGAGCGGCTGATGGATGAAGCCATGGAGATCGCGGCGGACGTCGCCTCCCGCGCGCCCCGGGCCCTGCGCATGACCAAGGCCCTGCTGCGTCAGGGCCGCGATGCGACCTTCGACCAGATCCTGGAAATGACCGCCTCGATGCAGGCGCTGGCGCACCTGACCGACGACCATCTGGAAGGGGTGACGGCGGCGCTGGAGAAGCGGGGGGCGGTGTTTGGGGGGACGTGAGGGGCGAGTGGCCAGTGGCCAGTGGCGAGTGGCTAGTGATTAGTGGTTGGCTGACGCCGGTGCGGGCGCGCGGGCTGCGCCGCCCTTCCGCTGGCCGTGACGCTGCAATCACTAATCACTAATCACTAGCCACTCATCACCCCTAGCCCGCCTGGGCCGGAGCCTGCATGGCGCGGGCGGCGGGGACGCCGGTCGAGGCCGGGCGGGGCGCGCCGGCGGTTTCGCCGGGCTTCATGAATTTCACCAGCACGCGCTGGCCGATCAGAAGCGGGGCGTCGCCCGCGCTGACGACGACCTCGACCACTCGCTCGTCCGAGCGCTGTGACGGGTCGTCCGAGGCCAGTTTGCGAGCCCCGAAGACCGCGGCGCGGCGCAGGACGGCACCGACATAGACCTTGGTCGGATCGCCCTCGGGGGTGATCTCTACGGCCTGGCCGGGGCTGATGTTCGGAATGTCGCTCTCGACGATCTCGGCGCGGGCGATGCGCGGGGCATCAGGCTCGAGGTCGAACATGTTGGACACGTTCAGGGTCGAGGCGCCGGCACCGGGATTGGCGTAGCGGCGCACGATCCGGCCCGACTGGGGCGCGCGGATGACCGTGAGCTCGACATTGTAGGCGGCCTGGTCGCGGCGGGCGCGGGCGGTCTGGACAGACGCCTGCTGGGAGGCGAGCCGGGCCTGGGCCGTGGCGATCGCATCGCGGGCCTGATCCATGCGCGAGCCGGCGACGAAATTGGACTCGACCAGCCGGGCGAGACGGTCGTGCTCGCGCTGGGCGGTGCGGATCTCGACCTGGATCAGGCGCAGCTGGCTTTCGGCCTGGGCGACGTCGGCATTGGCGCTCTGCAGGGCCAGACGGGTCTCATCGTCTTCCTGGCGGGCGAGGATCTGGCCGGCGACGACCCGGTCGCCTTCCTGGACCAGAACTTCACGAACGATGCCGCCGCGACGGGCCGCGATCTGGATGATGCCACCCTCGACATCGACCTTGCCGTTGGCGATGGCCGCATAGGGGCTCTCGACCCGGTTGGCCTCGGTCTTCTCTGCCTCGGCCTTCTTCGCCTTGTCGGCGCCTTGCATGTAGTTGAAGCCGAAGACTATGGCGGCGATCAGCACCAGGCCGATCCAGAGCCATTTGTTCTTGAGGAAGGCGGGCATGACGGAGTTCCTGAGGCGGTTCAGTGCGACGCGAGCGTGGCGTCGGGATTGGGGGTCCGGCGTTCATCGGAGATGATGATGCCGTCTTCGATCTTGATGACGCGGTCGGCCCATTCCTCGAGGCGGGGATCGTGGGTCACGCAGATGACCGCAGCGCCGTGTTCGGTGGCGGCGCGGCGCAGCAGGCGGATCACGATCTGGCCGTTCTCGCCGTCGAGGGCGGAGGTCGGTTCGTCGGCAAACAGGATCTGCGGGTTCTTGGCCAGGCAGCGGGCGATGGCGACGCGCTGCTTCTCACCGCCGGACAGGGCCGAAGGCCGCTGGTTGAGGCGGTTGCCGAGGCCGACTTCCTTGAGGGTCGCCGTCGCCTGACGTTTGGCGTCGCCCTTGGACAGGCCCTGGAATTTCAGCACCACCTCGACCTGTTGCAGGGCGGTCAGGGCCGGGAAGAGGTTGAAGCCCTGGAAGATGAAGCCGCAGTGGTCGAGGCGGAATTTGTCGATCTTGCCCGACGAGAGCTTCCAGAGGTCATCGACATCGAGGGTGTCGACCCGGCCCTCCTCCGGGCGCAACAGGCCGGACAGGGCGGCGATCAGGGTCGACTTGCCGGAGCCGGACGGGCCCATGACCATGGTCAGGTCACCGTGGCGGGCGTCGAAGTCCACGCCCTTCAGCACCTCGATAAAGGATTTGCCGGACTTGAACCGCTTGACCAGCCCCTTGGCCTCGATGGCGAAGTCGCCGTGTTTTCCGTGCGCCTTGGTGTGAGCGGTCATCGCAGAAGATCCGCAGGCTGGCTGTTCTTGAGGATGCCGAGCGACAGCGCCCCGGACATGATGGCGATGGCCACCAGTCCGCCGCCGACGATGATCAGCAGGACCGGCGGCAGGGCGATGATCACCGCATTGGCGGCGGCAAACATCTGCACCAGAAAGGTCAGGCCGATGGCGGCGGCCACGCCGACGAGGCCGACCCAGAAGCTGAGCTCCATGACGATCCGGTTCAGCGACCCCATGCCGACACCGAGGGCCCGCAGCGAGGCGAACTCCTTGATATTGGCCATGATGGCGCCGCGCAGGGTCTGCCAGGTGATGGCCACGCCGATGATGGTGCCCAGCACCACACAACCGCCGATGATGATGACGAGAATGCCTTCCTCGAACATGGCGCCGGCATTGGCGTCGGCCAGCTCCTGACGCGTCCAGGCCTTCCACTGGCCGTCACCGAGGGCGTTCAGCTGGGCCGCGACGGTATCGGCCTGGGCCGGATCGCGCAGCTTGATCATCAACGGGCCGACGCGCGGACCGGTGTCGGCCTGACCGAGCATCCGCAAGGTGTCCCGCGACATGACGATACTGGCCTGCATCATATTGGGATAGCCGCGGGTCACGCCGACCACGGTCACCGTCTGGCCGTTGTACAGGGCCTTGTCGCCGAGCTTGACGCCCAGTTTGGTCAGGGCCGTTTCATCGATCGCCACGGTGTAAGGCTGGCGCAGGGCATCGACCAGTTCGTCGGAATAGTCCGTAGGAATGGTGACCGCGCCCGGGGTGGTGTCGATGATGCTGGCCTGGACGAATTCCTGCTTCGGTGCACCCTGCCGGGCCCGCTCGGCCTGGGACATGGTCGGGTCGACGTTCTTGACCGACTGGAAGGAGCCGCCGGCACCGTCGAGCGGCTGGACCTCGACCACCTGCGGATTGCGGTAGGCCAGGGGAATGAAGCGGCGCGGCACGCCCGAGGGGCCGCCCATCAGGCTGGTCGCACCGGGCTGCATGATGATGATGTCGGCGCTGGAGCGCTCGATCGTCGCGGTGAACCCCTTGCCGATGCCGATGAAGACACCGGTCATGGCGAGCACGAGCAGGCCCGACAGGGCCAGGGCCATGACGGCGGCCATATAGCGCCGCCACTCATAGAGGAGGGTTGAAAGTGCAAGCGACATGGAAACGGAAAGACCCCTGACGTTGACCGCTATCTGACGATGCAAGGCAGCGGGGCCAAGTTAAATCGGGTTAAGGCGATCACCGTTACGGATTTGTAAGACCGGAAGCGTCGCGATGGACGAAAACCATTCATCGTGTCTATGCAGGGAGCAACGATCGGCGACCTCCGCCGACACCCCCGGGAGAATTCGCAGAATGATGCTTCGCTCGCTCCGCGCCGCCGTGTCGGCGACCGCCTCGATCGCCGCCGTCGCCGGCTTTCTGGCCGTGATGGCCACGCCCTCCACCGCCCGCGCCGATGAGGGCATGTGGACGTTCGACAATTTCCCGATCCAGACGGTCAACGACAAATACGGCACCCGGATCGACCAGGCCTGGCTGGACCGGGTCCGCAATGCCGCGGTGCGCATCCAGGGCTGCTCGGCCTCGTTCGTTTCGGATCAGGGCCTGATCCTGACCAACTGGCACTGTGTCGTCGGCTGCGCCCAGGAGCTGTCCTCGCCCGAGCAGGACTATGTGAAGAACGGCTTCCTGACCGCCAACCGCGAGGAAGAGAAGCGCTGCCCGGGCCAGACCGCCGAGGTGCTGGTCGACATCGTCGATGTGACCGACCGGGTGCTGGCGGCCGGCGCCGGGCTTGAAGGCGCGGCCTTCAATGCGGCCCGCACCGCCGCGACCAATGCGATCCAGACCGAGGCCTGCGCCGGTGATCCGAAATTCAACTGTCAGGTCATCAGCTTCTACCGGGGCGGCCGCTACGCCCTGTACAAATTCCGCCGCTATGACGACGTCCGACTGGTGTTTGCCCCCGAGAACCAGGCGGCCTTCTTCGGTGGGGACCCGGACAATTTCAACTTCCCGCGCTACGCCCTCGATGCCGGCTTCCTGCGCGCCTATGAGGACGGCCGTCCGGTCGAGAGCCCCGGCTTCCTGCGCTGGAACCCGAACGCCCCGGCGGAAGGCGACCCCGTCTTCGTGGCCGGCAACCCCGGCTCGACCTCGCGCCTGCTGACGATGAGCCAGCTGGAGCGGCTGCGCGACCAGCAGCTGCCGCTGACGCTGATCCAGAACTCGGAACTGCGCGGACGCCTGCTTGAGTATTCGCTGACCGGCGATGAAGCCAAGCGGCTGTCGTTCGACCCGATCTTCGGCCTCGAGAACAGCTTCAAGTCCCAGTACGGCCAGCATCAGTCGCTTCTGGACCCGGCCTTCCTCGGTGCCCGTCGTGACGCCGAGACCGAGCTGCGCGCCCGCGTGGCCGCCGACCCGGCCCTGGTGCA
>Ga0209298_10002745_pt1 | contig 10858 bp, 9 predicted proteins | sample S_140806_EF_Meta_FD_187325 | JGI IMG/M metagenome (GOLD analysis project Ga0209298, IMG submission 187325) | Freshwater microbial communities from Lake Simoncouche, Canada to study carbon cycling - S_140806_EF_MetaG (SPAdes) (version 2) | ecosystem: Environmental > Aquatic > Freshwater > Lake ... | reverse complement strand
CATTTCTTTTCATAGAAAAAAAAGGGGCCCTGTTCGGAACCCCTCAGTATTTGGTGATTTCACTTATCGAATCAAGTTGACATGACCAACATACTTATGATCATTGCCACTCATATCCTTGAATTTTACTTCCCACACGTATGTATCAATTTGAGAAATCGGTCCTCCAACTTGCGCACCATCCCATCCTTTGTTAATATCATTGGAGATGAAGATCAAATTCCCCCAACGATCGAACACGTACATCTGGAAAGTCGAATAATTGATTCCCTCTCCGTAGACATAGAAGATATCATTTCTTCCATCACCGTTTGGCGTAAATGCATTTGGTGCGAAGAATGAATAATCCGGCTCAATGTATACATACTGCGAATCCCACGCGTAGCATCCATATTGATTCACCACATATTGTACAATCCAGAAAGTTCCTGTATCGGAATAATCAAAGTTGAATGGAAGTACAAGGTTAGTAACAGACGAGTCATTGGCATCTCCCATCCAATAGTGAGTAGTATCGCAATTGATACAATTTGGTGCTACTGAAACTGTAGGCGCCAATATTGATGTCGACTGCGGTGAAACAGTGAAACCTGCAACAGGAATAGGGTAAACAGAAATTAATCCCGGATATGAAATTGAATTCTGACATCCGAAAATATCCACCACAGAATAATCCACAGTGTAATTGCCCATTCCTGTGTAACAATGATTCGGATCAAGCGCCGTGCTGGTCGTGTTGTCACCGAATTGGTAGATCCACGTTGCTGCTGCAGGAGTAGAAGTTCCAATGAAATCAACACATACCGGGTCACATCCACTGGTAACTGAAGGAACAACATTCAGAACCGGTAATGCCAATACGGTAACTACAACTTGATCTGTTGCAACGAGTGAGCCACACTGGTCACTAACCGTAACAACATACGTAGTAGTCGTTGCAGGTGATGCAGATGTTGATGCTGCATTCGGATTCGCTAATCCGGTAACAGGAGCCCAACTGTAAGTGTATGTTCCTCCATCTCCTCCGGCACCAATAGCAGAAATGGTTGTGTTGCCTCCTGGACAAATCGAATCATCAGAAGAAGACTGCACAGTCAGAGGAGGATAAACTGTTACCAATACTGAATCGTGATTCTCACAACCAAACTGATCCTGAGAAACCACAGTGTACATGGTTGTTGAGGCAGGGTTAGCGGTAGTGCTGGCGAGGTTAGGTGAACCAAGACCAAGAGTTGGACTCCATTGATAATTCTGTCCGCCTGTAGCAGTTAATGTTACAGCGTTCCCGCAAATGAATACATCCAATCCTGCGTCAATAACCGGCAATTGGTTAATCAACACACTGACAGTATCCAACGCTACGCAACCGAATTGATCGGTTACGGTAAGTTCATAATCGGAAGTTACCAATGGATTCACCACGACATTCGCCGTTGCTTGTCCTGACACGATTGCAAAACCTGCCCAACTATATTGCACACCACCAGATCCTGAAAGCCCAATGCTATCGCCCTTACAAATGGACACATCGGGACCTGCGTTCGCCGGAGGAAGATTGCGCACATTCAACGTGACTGTATCTTCTCCAAAACATCCAAATTGGTTCGTTCCATACAGATAGAATGATGTTGTAATTACGGGTGCAACTATCGGTGCAGAGGTATTTCCATTCGTTATGACAGTAGAATTGCTGGCCGTCCATATGTAATTCGTAGCACCAGTTCCCGTGAGCTGTGTAATCGCTCCAGGACAAATACTATCATCCAATCCAGCCGTGACGATGATGTTGTTACTCAAATCAACAAATACAGTTGCGGTATCGGAACATCCAACACCTGAAGTACCAATAACGGTGTAAGTTGCAGGACCAACCGGGAGGAATTCTACTTGGTCTCCCAATGGTGTAAGTTGATTGTATCCTCCATTGGCTGCACTCCACGTGTAGGATGTTGCTCCTTGAAGGAATACTGTATCCGAAGACGAAGGACAAATTGTCAAACTATCATCCGACACAACCAAAACCGGGATTTGAGTAATGTTTACAGTAACTTGACCTGATGAAACGCATCCTTGTGGGCTTGTGGCCGTTACGTTGTAGGTTGTTGTGACTAGCGGAGCAGCATTTACAGAATCTTGAGCAACAGTATACGGAGTTACACTCAAAGATGGATTCCACACATACGTATTCGAACTAGATCCTGCATCAATATCTACATTGTCTCCCGCACAAATTGACGCTGTAGGAGGTGAGAATGTAATTACGGGAAGCGGATTTACGATTACTGTAACTGAATCTTTACCAGGACACGTTGCTGCAGCTGTTTGCAATGTATAGGTGGTGGTCACTGTTGGACTCACAGTGATACTTTGCGTTGTTGCTGTATAAGCGTTTGGTCCGCTCCAGTTGTACGTATTCGGAGATCCTGAACCGTTAAGTGTTACAGCTTGTCCGATACAAATTGATGGATTCGCAGGGGTAATATTTACGTTAGGAGTAGGAATTATTCCGACACTAATGACATTGGAATACAACGGAACGGCTGGATTGCACGGATTCGATACTTGAGCTCGGAAATACAAAGCGCTCATCACTGGGCAGAAAACATATGGATTGGTTGTAGCGCCAGCAATGTTCGCCCATCCTGTGACTCCGTTAGGAGATTGTTGCCACTGCAAAGTTCCAACAGTAAAAGTTGATAAGGTCAGCGTAACACAACTACCCTGACAAACAACAGGAGGAGACAAGCTCGCCGTGCCAATACTAGGTGTAGGGTTCACTGTAACAGGAACAGTAACAGGCGTCACAGGATAGCAAGAAAGATAGCCGCCATTTACCGTAACTGTGTATGTAGTTGAAGTTGCAGGATACACGCTGAAAACACCAGTTGTATTGGAAATATTTCCTGGATTCAAAGTATAAGTTGGTGCACCGTTACCACAACCACCCACACCACTAACCGTCGCTGTAATTGTAACCAGTTGGTTCGGACAAACAGAAGTTGGATTTGCTGAAGCACTCAGAATGAATGTAGGAGCAATACCGGGTGTTGTAAATGTAATTGTCGGCGACCATGGACTACCACTGCCACTGCCGCATACACGCTCCCTTGCTCGGAGCACATATTGCGTTCCGGGACATAAAGAGGAGAATGGAATAACAATGGGGGTGTAAGGCTCTAGCACACAATTATCTAACCAGCCGGATGCTGCATTGTAATTCGGGATATTCAAAATAGAACGAAACCATGGGTAAGTGTTCCAATTTGTTGCTGTGCACGACGGAGCTAAGCCAGTGAAGTTGGCCGCACTAAAGCATGCCAATTCCACTTCCATGTAATATGGCCCGCATCCGCAAGTTGCAGGATCTGAACTTCCGTTAACCGTAACGGATGTTGGTCCAACTACGGTGTTAAAGCCAACCAAAGCCACACCATGACATGCCTTTGCCGTATTGGTAAAACCTACCAACATGACTATAAGCCCAACAACTGAAACAAGTAGTTTCTTGCTCATTCTCATTTCCCGATAAAAAGTGTAATTCTATTTGCCAATCCAAATTTAAGTAAAAAACACATGGCGCTTACTGTAAAATACCTAATTAATGAACACACTAAATTAGCTCAAAAAAGATGGCTTCCAGACAAGGTTTTCGACTAACGGAACGCTTGTTTCGATCAATGAAAAACAGGAAACACTATTACTGGAATTCCAACCATACTTTGGGAAGGAATATTAACAATCCGCAAAGCAATGAAGCAACCGCAAGAATTAGTACTGCGGCTGCTGCAACATCCTTTATTCGCCCCGCCTTTTCTGAACGCGCGGGATGCAACAAATCCACCATTTCTTCAATGGCCGTGTTGATCGCCTCGGCGGCCAATACCGAACCAGAACAAAGCGCGACAATTGCCCATTCTATTCTGGAAATGCGAAAAAAAATGCCCAACAGAATTACTGATAACAAGGCAAGCACATGAATTTTCACATTGCGCTCAGACTGCAAAAGCGTACAACATCCCTTTAGGGCAAAACCGAATGAACTCAGTATACCGTGTTTCTTCTTGCGCATAATCACTCGATGATAATATCGGGACGCGCGGCGCGTAAAGCAGCAATTCCAGATTCGTTAAGATTGCTTACGTCAATTCGCTTAAGCGTGATAACCTTAATCAATGGAGAAAAATCGGTAATATTATTTCCCTCTACGTTGAGATAGGTTAACTTGTTGCAACGCTCTATTCCATTGAGCGAAGTAAGTTCATTATTCTCTAAGCTAACCTCCTCCAGCATGGGATATTTTCCGAGTTCGCCAATGGAGGTAATGGAATTATTTCCAGCGTCAATGCGTTCTATACCAGAAAATCCAGTGAAATATGCCAACTCGTCAATGTCTGAATAATCAAGTTGCAACACATGATCGTCACCGAATTTTGGAAACGCCAACAACTCTTTTTCTACCCGATTCACATTATAATTGGAAGAGCGCCAATTGGTACGACGACAACTAACTAGCTGAGAATACACCTTTCGATACAATCGCAGCGAGAATTCATTTTTGTTACCCCAATCACGATTCATTAATTGATCGTATAACTGAACGATATCGTTATCACTTTCGAACGATTCATTCATTTCGCGCTGCGAGAATTTTTCTGGGTGAAGATTCAAGTCTACGAGATAAGGAAGCGATTGATAAGATAAAGATGAAATATAAGCGCGATTAATATAATCTGACTTATACAGTGAATACCACGTAATCACGCGCGTCCAACTTACCGTAGAGGAGAAAACAAATACCACGAGAAACAGCCACGAGTTAATACGGAACAGCCATGTATTCGTTTTTCGATTGTATACTTTGACTGCGGTTGATGCTGCACCGATGGCAGTAAGAAGAAGATAAAAATACACACCAATTCGCTTGTACGTCATACCGAACATTTCCGTGTATAGGTTGTTGCGACCGGCCATAAAAAACAACATCAATACATTCTGAAATAACCATGCCACAGCCAACCAACGAAGAAGATTATAACCGCGATTATAATTCAATCTTCCGCGGAAGAAAAACAACACGAGGAGCATTGCCAGAAGCACATTCACGATGAGTAATCCAACGCCTTGGTGGACATAACTCGTATAGGTAATTCCTTCCGGAAGCTTACCATCTCCAAATTGAAAAAGTAGGTCAACGCCATTTACAAACAGCACGAGGACATTGAGCAGCACGAGCAGCAAAGTACCCATGAAACGCTCATTATCTTCACTCATCATGCTATCGCCCCACTCCGTTTCTGTTTCTGGTTTTTGCTGAAGATTACGCTGGTAATTTGGACTAGACTCACCAATTCCACCAAACTTTCGCACGTACAATAATCCATATATAGCAAGGGATCCGAGTCCTGTGAACATGCACCAGCCCCATGATATCCAATCTAGATTGATGTGCTTGGTCAATTCTTTAAACAAGACGTTTGTTGATCTATACAAGCCAAAGAAAAGAAGTACCACTACAATAGCAATAAACACTGCCCAGAACCTTCCGGATTTGCGTTTACCCGTTGATGCTTCACCCGCAGCTCTTGACGCGCGACGATCAAAGTAATCGATGAACACAAAAACGTACGACCCTCCAACGGTACAACTTGATAGAAAATAAGAAATGAAAATAGAAGTACCGGGTGCTGCGCTTTGTGCGCCCAAGAGCAACAACGAAACAATGTTTGCGGCAATCGACAATCCCGAACCATGGATGTACACTGAAATTCCAGAAATCAGAACCAAAAGCGCTGATGCCATCCAGTGTTTTTTGCGAACGCTTTCTGGACGCATTAAGCCCAACGCTCCAATCATGGCGATGGAGAAAATCATGAAGTTGAGTCCGGCAGTTTGACGATAAAACAGGAAACTGTACAGTGCTACGCTGAGCAGAAAAATGAAGTCGTTTCGTTTCATAGGATTTTGCTACGAACGAAAGTTACTATAGGTTATTGTATGCGTAAGAAAAACCACTGTGCTATTCTGAACTTTTAACACAATTCACACTAAACAGAAAACCCATACGCAAACATCCCTAACACCGCAATGATAAAATATCCGGTAAGTGAGGCAGCTCCTGCATAATCTTTCGCAATTCGTTGTCCTCCGAGCAAACATACCAGCGTAAAAGCCGAAAGAGAACATCCATATCCCGCCCAGTCGGCACCTTTCAGTGCTATGATAAATGCAATCCCCACGACGCATGCAATTCCCGAAATCAATTCTAGAATTGTCAATACAACAAGTAAAAAACCAGTCATTGATTTTAACGGAGTGTTGGCGAATTGCGACTTGAAATAAGACAGATTTCCTTGAAAACTTCGAACCTTGTCATAACCCGATTGCAGAAAAACGATTCCAAGGAACAATGTGCACAACGCAAGTATGATCGTTAATATCACTTCACGATTTGTAGCCATTCCGTGTTCAAAAACTTGCAATAGTTGTAGGTTCATGCGATCATCCGTTTAGAGCAAAATTCATGAGAAAATCAATTGAAATTCTAGTATTGAATCAGAAAGCGGCAAATCCATCCGCATGCTGATGAATTGCCTTGATGGTATTCTCATCATGGATCACGCCTTCCGGCGTCATGAGGTCATTGATTTTAGAAATGGGTAGCAACGAAGGATAAACCGTGATGCCTAAGTAATGGAATGCACCGCTTAGATGATCCATTCCGCGCAAATTACCCGCACGACCCGCACCCAAACCAGTAAGCGCAACCTTCTTGCCTTTGAGATCACGTGGATGCACTGCATCGAAAACAAGCTTGAGGATACCCGGAAAAGTACCCTGATACTCAGGCACTACCAAGATCATCTTAGAAATCCCTTTGAAATATGTTTCGACTTGCTTCTGAAAATCAGGAGATTGCTTGTCTTGTGTCCAGTGTGAAGAAAAATCAGCCGGAAGACTTCGCAAATCAAAAAGCTGAGCATTCACACCAGTCGCCGTGAAGCGCGAGAGGTACTCCTCAGCAATCCTAATTGTTTTATTACCAGCACGATTGGTTCCAGATACGATAGTTATCATTGTTAACGATTCGGTGTTATTGTTCAAAAGTCTCTCCAGATATCTAGGGCCAAATTCAGTACCTTCGGACGAAATTCGGGGCGGAGCTATTGCCTGCGAATTAACGCATTTTTAGTTACAGATTTTCATAGGCGATTTAAAGCGCTGAATATTGACGCATGAAGATTACGTATTACGGACATTCTTGTTTTGGTATTGAAGTATGTGGCAAGCATTTGTTGTTTGATCCCTTTGTTACAGCAAATCCGCTAGCATCGAGCATTAAAGTTGAACAAATTCCTGCCGACTACATTCTGGTTTCGCATGGTCATTTTGATCACATTTCCGATTGTGTTGCAATTGCGAAGCGTACTGGAGCAACTGTAATCACAACATATGAAATTCACGAGTGGTTGCAGAAGCAAGGAATAAAGAATACACGTCCGATGAATATCGGTGGCAAATGGATGACGGACTTCGGCAAAGTGAAATGCGTTGTGGCCGTTCACTCAAGCAGCCTACCTGACGGGACTTACGCGGGCAACCCAATGGGCTTTATCATTGAAAGCATAGAAGGCAGTTTTTATTTCGCGGGGGACACTGCATTAACGATGGACATGAAACTGATTGGAGAGTATCGCAAAATTGACTTCGCGCTGCTGCCGATTGGTGATAATTTTACAATGGGAATTGACAACGCTATTCTGGCGAGCAATTTTATTGGTTGCAATAATATTGTGGGAATGCATTACAATACATTCAGCATGATTGCGATCGACGAGCAGGAAGCGATCAACAGTTTTACGCGTGCCGGAAAGAAATTAACGCTGATTAAAATCGGTGATACAATTACAAAACCCTGAAGAGGTGCAGATATGGGAAAAATTATAGCGATAGCAAACCAGAAAGGCGGAGTTGGGAAAACAACAACAGCAATTAATCTTGCGGCAAGTTTTGCGGTGTTGGAACATCGTACGTTGCTGGTAGATGCTGATCCGCAGGCGAACGCTACATCTGGTGTAGGGTTTGATCCGAAGAACGTAAAGACAAGTATTTACGAATGTATCATTGACGGCAAAGAACCGCGTGATATCATTCTTCAGACCACCACTCCAAATTTAGATATTCTTCCAGCGCACATCGACCTTGTTGGTGCAGAGATTGAGATGATCAATCTTCCTAACCGCGAGCGCATGATGAAAGGCGCATTGGAGAAAATCAAGAAGGATTATGATTTCATTATCATTGATTGTTCACCTTCACTCGGATTGGTAACGGTGAATGCATTAAGTGCTGCTGATTCTGTAATTGTTCCCGTTCAATGTGAATATTTTGCATTGGAAGGACTCGGAAAATTGTTGAACACGATCAAGATCATTCAGACCCGATTAAATCCGGAACTCGCGATTGAAGGAATTCTTCTCACCATGTACGACATCCGTTTGCGCTTGAGTAACCAGGTGGTAGAAGAAGTAAAAACGCATTTCCAATCGATGGTGTTTGACACAATCATTCAGCGAAACACCAAATTGGGTGAAGCTCCAAGTTTTGGAGAAACAATTATCATGCACGATGCTACGAGCAAAGGCGCGATCAATTATTTGAATTTGGCGCGCGAGATTTTGCAGAAGAACAACATGACTCGATTGAGTGACGAAGAAAAAATTATCAATATTACGCAAAGCTAGACGCGAGAATAGAGAAACGAGACCATGAGCATAAAGAGAAACGCATTAGGAAAAGGATTGAGTGCATTACTGGAAAATGCAAATACGGATATTACCAGTAATCGCATTGGAGGTGAAGTATCAGCAGTTGTTGGTGCAGTAAGTAATATTCCATTGAAGCAGATTGAAGCCAATCCGTTTCAACCACGTACGCATTTTGAAGAAGAAGCACTTCAGGAACTTGCAGACTCACTGAAATTGCACGGTATTATCCAACCGGTTGCAGTGCGCAAAATGGGGTACGATAAGTTCCAGTTGATTTCTGGAGAGCGTCGTTTCCGTGCCGCACAATTGGCCGGACTCGAAGTAATTCCTGCGTATGTGCGCGTTGCCAATGATCAGGCTATGCTTGAGATGGCGTTGGTAGAGAACATTCAGCGCGAGAATCTTGATGCTATTGAAATTGCGATCAGCTACAAGCGTCTAATTGACGAATGCCACTTGACGCAAGAACAATTGGCTGATAAAGTGAGCAAGCAGCGTGCTACGGTTACTAACTACTTGCGTTTACTTAAACTTCCTGCAGAAGTACAGAAAGGAATCCGCGAGAAAATGATCACCATGGGACATGCTCGTGCTTTGATCAACGTGGAAAAACAAAGCGACATGCTCGAATTGTATCACCGCGTGCTCGAAGAGAATCTTTCTGTACGTGATGTAGAAGAATTGGCGCGCGACGTGAAGAAAATTGAGCCTCGCGTTAAGCACAAGAATTTACAAGGTGATCTTGACGAGAAATTCGCAGACAAGCTCAAAAGTCTTTCGAAACAATACAAAGCAAAGATTACTCTGAAGAGCAACAACGACGGACAAGGCAAGCTCATCATTCCGTTCAGCTCTACAGAAGATCTTGATAAGATTCTTGATGCACTTGACATCTAACCGATACGGATTTTTACTCCTGCGTTCACTGTTGGTTATTGCCAGCATTGTTTGTATGAGTGCTTATCTCCATTCGCAAGGCCATACTACTCCAATTTCACGCGCATTTTCTGCCCCACAGCAACCGTTCCATGAAATGGATACGGTGGTCATGCCCCCTGTGCATTCGCCTAAAAAAGCGGCGACCATGAGTGCATTGCTGCCGGGGCTTGGACAGATTTACAATAAGAAATATTGGAAAGTACCCGTGATTTACGCTGCGTTGGGAGGACTTGGATATGGATTCGGATGGAATCAGAAGTATTTCAAGTACTATAAGAATGCATTGCATTTTCGTTACGACAACAACGCCAGTACTATTGATCCGCTTCCACTCTACCCCGACGAAGCTTTGGTAACGTACAAGAACTATTACCAACGTTACCGCGACGCGTGCGTAATTGGAATGGCTGCTATATACACGTTGCAGGTATTAGATGCTGCAGTGGATGCACACTTGTTTTACTTCGATGTAGGCCCAGATTTGTCGCTGCAATGGACACCGCGCGCAGAGTCGCAAGTATATGGCACATCCTTCGGTGTAGGACTTTATTTAGGCTACCGTAATTGAGGTGTATGTGCTGAACACATAGCAAAACTGATTCCCTAATAACTGATTTCCATGCAAATTCGCCAACATCACATGTGCGCATTGAGGTGTATTTCAAGATTTTTTCAATTATTTTAACACGACCATTGCGCATTCCCTCGTGCTGTACTACTTTCACGCTTTAACACAAAAACAATTAATAACAACCCACCTTACATGCGTAAATTACTTTTCCCTGTAGTTGCGATCCTCGCACTCACTTCATTTGCAACAAGCAGCTGCTCTAGCAAGCCAAAAACTGCTGAAGAGCGTAACGAAGTAAAACCGGACGAATCATTCAAAAACGTGAAAATCAATTCACTTTATTCAATGTCTCTTCCTGATTATTTGACAGAAGGAAATGACCTGAACGATCAGGCTTCACTTCAATATCAGAATATCTACAAAGAAGTTTATGTGATTGTAATTGATGAGTCAAAAGAAGACTTCGTCAATACATTCAAAGAACTAGGGGAATACGACGATGCTAAAAGTGCATGCGACAACTATGCAACAGCACAAATGGAGTCGATTGAAGGCAACATGGAGACTGTAACATCAAAGTCGG
>Ga0209298_10002742_pt1 | contig 10864 bp, 9 predicted proteins | sample S_140806_EF_Meta_FD_187325 | JGI IMG/M metagenome (GOLD analysis project Ga0209298, IMG submission 187325) | Freshwater microbial communities from Lake Simoncouche, Canada to study carbon cycling - S_140806_EF_MetaG (SPAdes) (version 2) | ecosystem: Environmental > Aquatic > Freshwater > Lake ... | reverse complement strand
GAGGTGATGAACGACACGCTCGATCAACGCGTGCGTCTCGCCGCCGCCATGGGCGACTGGAAAGAGCTTGGCGAGCTGAAGGTGCAGGCCGTGGAGCTGAAATCGCTGGCCATCGTGCTCGTGATCGCCCGCGAGCTCGCCACGCATGATCGCCGCGTGGAGGCGCTGAATTTCCTCACACAGGCCGAGCGCACGCTGAAGGAGGATCATCAGCGCTTCACGCTGCGGCTGGAGCAGCTTCAATGGCTCTCGCAGGACGCCGCGTGGTCGCCGGAGCGGGACCGTGCCCGCCTTTCCGCGCTCTTCCGCACGCCCACACGGGATCGCGAGACGCTCGTGCGCCTGCTCGACTGGCTCAAAAAGGAAGCGGAAGGCCGCCACGCCGCCGCGTGGGTCCGCGTGCTGCGTGCTGAGGCCGCCGCAGGCAGTGATCGAGCCGCTGCGGCGCTGGCGCTGAGTGCTTTCGCCAGCGTTTTGGATGAGACCACGCCTGCGATCCTCCGGCAGGCTTGGGCCGATGCTGTCGAGAAAGACCGCCTCTGCATCGAGCTGACCGCACAACGCCTGCTCGAAGGTCAAAAGGCCTCGTGGGCACGCCAGGCCTGCCAGGTGGCCGCCTCCATCCCCACGCTGCGTGAGAGCGGTCGCAAGCTGCCGCTCGCCGTCCGCGTGGCGCAGGCCTTGGGCGACGAGGCGGAGGTGCGTGAGCTTTTCAACGAGACGCTGCGCATGCCCTTCCCCGGCGGCGGGCAGACGGTGGCCTGGGCGCTTGCTTTGGAGGAAACGGGTCACGCGGACCTCGCCCGCGAGCTTTTCGATGCCGCGCTGAGGCAGATCGAGGCCGGCGAGAGCTTGCAGCCAGAGATTCACGCCGCGTGGACGCGTTTTCTCATTCGCCAAAAAGACTTCGAGGCCGCGGAGGCCTTCCTCATGCGCATGAACTGGGCGATGCCCGGCGAGGTCGCAAAACTCGTGTTTGAACTCCACGCCGCGTGGGGGAAACTAAGCAGCCTCGCCGCCGAGCTGCCGAAATACCGCCTCCCCTCCGGCACCGCCCGCGAAGCCGCCTTCCTCGCCAAGCAGCAGCTCGACCAAGCCGCCCCACCCCCATGAAGTTTCTCTTCAAAATCATCCTCTGCCTTGGCGCGGTGTTTTTGTGCTCGTGCAGCACCAAGAGCAAAAAGAACAAGGACCCGATGAGCCAGACGCTCGGCCAGCGACTCAACAAGCCGGACATGAACCGCGTCAGTCCATATCAGAAGTACATGAATGATCCGTCAAAAGGCCGGAACATCGGTTCGAAGTGGCAAACACAGGGACATCATGCTTCGAGCTTTAGCGGGGCGAATCAGGCTAAGGGGTTAAATTACTTCAAAACCTCCGACGCCAAGGGGCTGACGATGTCGCGGGATGGTCAGGCTGCTTTCAATGAAGGCGGAAAGGCGAGCCGCTTCGGAAATCAGGCCTTCGACGCCTCCATGAGCCGCGATGCCACCAAGATGTCCCGAGATGGCGGCAGCTTCTTCCGGGATGGCGGCAAAGCCTTTGGTGTTGATTCCGCTCTGCCTTCCAACCAGCAGATCGGCAAAGCGCCGAAGGTCATCGAAAACCGGCCGCTGGACGACCTCAGCAAGACCTACTCGGAAGACGACATCAAAAGGCTCCTCGGCCGCCCTTGAGAAAGTGGCACGATTTGGCGCGATTTTGAAAATCATGCCAAAAACTGATTGAATCGCGCCAATATCATGCCAAAATCGCGGTAATCATGCCAGAAATCACGTCAGAATCTCTAAATCGTGCCATTTCCGAGGTCGCCAACGGCCTCGGCATTGACGAGATCGTGGCACGATTCGGCGAGGAAGCCTCCCGCCGCACGCTCCAACGTCGTTTGGACGAAATGGTGCGTGCCGGGCAGCTTGAGCGGGTCGGCAAGGCCCGGGCGACAAAGTATCGCGTGGCCCAGCCGCCGACGCAGCCTGCTCCTGCGCCGCTTTCGATCCCGCTTTCCGAGTCAAACCTCCTCCGCGAGGACCAACCTGCCGACGCGGGCGATCCGCTCCGTGAACTGAAGGACTACTTCCGCGAGCATCACAGCCTGCGAAAGCCCGTGGGTTACCGCCGCGAGTTCCTCGACAGCTATCTGCCGAATGAAACGGCCTGGCTGCCAGAGAGTCTGCGGGCACATCTGCGGGTCCGCGGCCTGCCGCCGGACATGGAGGGCATGCCGCCGGGTACCTACGCCCGGCAGGTGATGGACCGGCTCGTGATCGACCTCGTGTGGAATTCCAGCCGCCTCGAGGGCAGCACCTTCTCCCTGCTGGAGACGGATTTCCTCCTCCAGCAAGGCCGCAGCGACGACCCCGCGCGGCAGCAGGAGGCGCTCATGATTCTGAATCACAAGGCGGCCATCGAGTTCCTCGTCGAGGAGCCGGAACAGCTCGGCTACAACCGCTACACCTTCCTCAATCTGCACGCGATCCTCACGGAATACCTGCTGGAGAGCCGGAAGGTGGAGGGAGCCCTGCGCACGAAGCCGGTGGGGATCGGCGGGAGTGTTTTTCATCCGACGAACAACCCCGCGCTCATCGAGGAGTGCTTTGACCTCATCCTGCAAAAGGCCGCGGCGATCCATGATCCGCTGGAGTGCTGCTTTTTCCTCATGGTGCAGATGCCTTATCTGCAACCCTTCCTTGATGGGAACAAGCGCACCTCGCGCCTGGCGGCGAACATCCCGCTCATCCAGGCGAATGTAGCGCCGCTGTCCTTCACCGGCGTGCCGGTGCGGGATTACACGACGGGCATCCTTGCCGTGTATGAGCTGAATCGCGTGGAGGTGCTGCGGGAGGTCTTTGTGCATGCGTATGAGGAATCGTGCGCCCGCTACGGCGTCATCCGTGGCGAGATGGGTTCTCCAGATCCGATCGCTCTTGGCTACCGCCTGGAGCTGAAGGACCTCGCCCGCGAGGTGGTCGTGAAAGGCATGACAAAGCCTCAGGCGGCGGACTTCCTCCGTCGCTGGACGGCGAAAAACATCACCGCGAACGACCGCGAGCACTTCCTCGAGCTCATCGAGGAGCGGCTGCTCTCGCTGCACGCGAACAACCTCGTGCGCATCAAGGTGCGCCCGTCCGAATTCGAGGCGTGGTGGCCGGCGTGGAGCGGTCAGCAGGGCAAATGAGGCCTGAAATCACGGCGTCGCGGCATGGAGAATGCCGCGGCGCTTTTTGTTTTGAGCGAGTTCGTGGCAGGAAGAAGGTCATTTCGGGTGTAAAAGCCTGCCATGAAGCTCCGCCACGAACTCCAGGCCGAATACGCCCGCTACCGCACCCGCCGCTGGTTCTTTAAAGAATGCGGCGTGGGCCTCGCCAGCATCGCGGCGATGGATCTGGCTGCGAAAGCCGCGCCCACGGCCGCCGACCCGCTGGCCATCAAGAAGCCCAACTACCCCGCGAAGGCCAAACGCGTCATCTACCTCTTCATGGGCGGCGCGCCGAGCCATCTGGAGCTTTTCGACAACAAGCCCGAGCTGTCGAAATGGGATGGAAAGCTCCCTCCGGCGGATTTGCTCAAAGGCTACCGCGCCGCCTTCATCAATCCAAACAGCAAGCTGCTTGGCCCCAAATTCAAATTTGCCCGCCACGGTCAAAGTGGTGCGGAGCTGAGCGAGCTGCTGCCTCACACCGCGCAGATCGCCGATGATCTTACCATTGTGCGCTCGATGAAGACGGATGCCTTCAATCATGCGCCGGGGCAGATCTTGATGAGCACTGGCTCGCAGATTTTCGGTCGGCCGAGCTTTGGTGCCTGGACGCTCTACGGTCTCGGCACCGAGAACCGGGATATCCCCGGCTACGTCGTCATGCAAAGCGGGCAGAAAGGCCCCAGCGGCGGCATGAGCAACTTCGGCTGCGGTTTCCTGCCCACCGTTTATCAAGGCGTGCCCTTCCGCAGCAGTGGCGAGCCGGTGCTCTTCCTCAACAATCCGCAAGGCGTCGATGATGCCACGCAGCGTGACACGCTCGACGTGTTGAAGCAGCTCAACGAGGAGCGGCTCAACGTCGTGGGCGATCCCGAGATCGCCAGCCGCATCAACAGCTTCGAGCTGGCTTACCGCATGCAGCAGACCGCGCCGGAGCTTATGGACATCTCCAAAGAGCCCCAGCACATCCTCGACATGTATGGTGCGAAGCCCGGCGAGGCATCCTTTGCCAACAACTGCCTGCTCGCCCGCCGCCTCATCGAAAGTGGTGTGCGCTTTGTGCAGCTCTTTCACGAAGCCTGGGACCATCACGGCGGCCTCACCGGCGGATTGAAGACTCAGTGCGGCCTCACCGACAAGCCCTGCGCCGCTCTCGTGCGTGATTTGAAGCAACGCGGCTTGCTGGAAGACACCATCGTCATCTGGGGCGGTGAGTTTGGACGCACGCCGATGGTTCAAGGCGGCAGCGATGGCCGCGATCATCATCCGAATGCCTTCAGCATGTGGTTCGCCGGCGGCGGCATGAAGCCCGGCCTCACGCTCGGCGAGAGCGATGAGTTCGGATTCAATGTCACCCAGGATGCCGTGCATGTGCATGACCTCCACGCCACGCTGCTCCACCTGCTCGGCTTTGATCACACGAAGCTCGCCGTGAAATTCCAGGGCCTCGACATGCGCCTCACCAACGTGCATGGCGAGCTGGTGAAGAAGATGCTGGCGTGAGAAGGAGGCAAGGTTGGCCACTGGGTTGACTCTGTTTCACTCCATCAGCAAGCTCCCGATGAAGGCATTCGATGAACATGCGGTTGCGCCCGCAGCGTCCGGTGATAGCCTCTTTCGCATGAGCACCAAACAGCTTACTTTATCCTGGCTGGCCGAGCTGCCTGATGAGGCTCCAGCGTGGCGGGAACTGCATGATGATGCACGCCTGCTGCGGGACATCGCGGCAGCAGAAAACGATGTGCGACATGGTCGTGAGCGGCCGCTCGCCGAAGCGAAACAACTGCTGGAGCAAAAATGGACTCAACGCCGTTCCAAGTTCGTCTGACAGATTCAGCGTTGCAGGATCTCCATGAGATCGACGACTACTGGTTCCAGCATGGAGAGCCAGAACGGGGTGAGCAGTATGTGCGCGATCTCATCGAGAAAGCGGAGCTGGAGTTGGCCTTTCCGGAGCGGGCGGAAAGTGGGCGTCGCGTGCGTGTGGCGATCCTGCCTGACACACGCGAAATCTTGGTCTTCAAGGGCAGCTACCGGATCATTTACAGGATCGATGCTGCGGAGCACGTCGTTCACATCCTGCGCTTCTGGCACAGCCACCGCGACGAGCCGGAGCTAGAGTGAAGACGAATTCCCCTCTGTAGCAGCGCCATTACTTGCCCTTCTTCGCAGGCTTTTGCGGTGAGGAGGGATCTTCGTTCACGTTGCCGTGCCACTGCGGCAGGATGTTTTTGGCGTCCCAGGCTTCCCAGGCGGCTTTGAGCTCGGCGACGAGTTCGGGCTTCGATGCGGCGAGGTCGTTTTGCTCGCCGATATCGGTGCTGAGGTCGAAGAGCTGCCAGGCGGAGTTCTTCTTCTCTTTCATGTCACGGGCAATGACGAGCTTGTGAGAACCTTTGCGGATGGCTTGCTGGGGTCCGAAACGCCACGCGAGCATGTCGTGGGGCGGTTCGCTCTTTTCGCCGCTGAGGTGCGGGACGAGATTCACGCCTTCGACACCTTCCGGTGGCTTCACACCAGCCACGGCGCAGCTCGTGGGCAGCACATCGAGCGCGGTGACGGGATGGTCGTAGGTTTTGCCAGCGGGCAGCTTGCCGGGCCAGGAGACGAAAAACGGCACGCGGATGCCGCCCTCGTAGGTCTGGCCTTTGTCGCCACGTAGCGGGGTGTTGCGGCCGGTGTTGTAAGCAAAGAAGGGCTTGATGCCGCTGCCGCCGTTGTCGCTAAAGAAGAACACCAGCGTGTCGGGATGCTTGGCCTTCACTTCGGCCATCAAGCGGCCGATGGCGTCATCGAGGCCGATGAGCAGGGAAAGGTAGCCGCGACGGTCAGGATCGGTCACGGAGGGCGGGACACGCTCTTTGAGCTTCTCGGCGATCTCCAGCGGCGTGTGGACGGCGTTGTAGGCAAGATAAAGGAACCACGGCTTCGCGTTGTGCCGGTTCATAAAGCTCAAAGCTTCATCGGTGAAGAGATCCGTGGTGTAACCATCGAGCTTCTGCACGTCGCGGCCTCGGTAAATCATGTCATGCGAGTGAGCGGAGCCGAATTCTGGCTCGGCATCCTTGTGGAGGAGGAAGTTATGCCCGCCGACGAGAAAGCCGAAGTATTCATCAAAGCCACGCGAGAGCGGATGATGCGCCGCATCAAAGCCCTGATGCCATTTACCGATGAGCGCCGTGGCATAGCCGGCATCGTGCAGCGCATTGGCGATCGTGCGCTGATCAAGCGGCAGGCCGAGCTTCGCCTCGTCGCCGACATGCGGATTGAACTCATGGCCGAAGCGGGTGGCCGCCTTGCCAGTGAGAAAACCTGCCCGCGAGGGGCTGCAATATGGCGCGGAGACGTAGCCGCTCCTGCAGCGCACGCCGGAGGCGGCCAGGGCGTCGATGTGAGGTGTGGGCACCTCGGCACCGCCATGCACGCCGATGTCCGCGTAGCCGAGGTCATCTGCGATGATGACCAGCACATTCGGCTGGGCGGCGAAAAGAGCGGAGGAAAGGATCAGGAAGGAGGCGAGGAAGCGCATGGACGCACTTAAACGCCAGTGATGCGCCGCTTTGTCACTGCCATTTCGAGGTCGTCCAGACCTTCGGCTGGTCGTTTTCGAGCTTTTCGAGGTCGAAGGGCCCTTTGGCCTTCACCTCGATACTTTGGCCGCGCACTTCCAGACGCAGGCCGGAAGCCAGATGCTCTTTTTCGAGCCAAAAACGCAGCCGCAGATCCCCGGAGGCGTTTTCAGCCACTCGCGGCGGCCGCTCGGCGGGCAGGATGAAGGGCGGCACTTCCTTACCCTCGGAGGTGAGGAGCCGCACATCCGGCGGCTGCATGAAAAGAGGGCGCGGGGCGGTGTTGCGGAAGCGGAATTCGATGTCCAGCCGGGCATTGGCAAAGTCTCGTGTGAGCGTGCAGCGCTGGATGCGCAGGACGGCGTCCTCCGCCATCGTGGTGGCGGCTTCGGTCGCCTCGGCGGCGTAGGGGGCAGGCTCGCGGAGCGCCCACCAGGCGGCGACGGCACTGGCGAGCACGAGGAACCAGACTTCAGGGCGGGAAATGAGGCGCATGCGGGGGCCAAGAACGGGTTTTTCAGTGGTTGTCAAACCCGCAAGTTGTCCTAGCATGCCCACCCCTCCGGCCCGGCCTTGGCTTTTCAAGCCCTGCCCTATCCCGCGAGCGGACCTCTGACTGCCCTCGAAATTCCCTGCCATGAACATCAACGTCGAACACCAGCCTAACTGCCGCGCCGTCGCCCACATCCGCGTGCCTGCCGATCAAATCGCCAAGGAGCGTGACCAGATCGTCGCCTACTTTGCCCGCATGGTGAACCTCCCCGGATACCGCCCTGGCAAGACGCCGAAGAGCATCGTGGCCAAGCGCTACGAAAACGAGGTGAAGGAAGAGCTCGAAAAGCAGCTCATCAATGACGGCCTCCGTCAGGCCGTGAAGAGCGAGGGTCTCGAAGTGATCAACGTCCTCGCGGTGAACGACAAGATGTATCACGACACGGATTCCAGCTTCTCCTTCAGCGTCGAGATGAGCCTCCAGCCGAAGTTTGACCTGCCGGAATACAAAAGCATCCCCGTGAAGCTTCCCCGCATCGAAGTGACCGATGCGGACATCGATCACGACCTCCTCCACATCCGCGAAAATCAGGCGTCCTATGAAGATGTGGACCGCGCCGCCGCCAATGGCGATGTCGTCGTGCTCTCCACGACGGGCAGCCTCGATGGCGTGTCTCTCGACGAAGCCATGCCGGATGCGCCCGCCCATTTGAAGGAGATTAAGGAGAACTGGTTCCTGCTCGCCGAGGAAGATGATTTTCTCCCTGGCTTCTACGCCGGACTCGTGGGCATCGAAAAAGACGGCGAGCGCAGCCTCACCATCACCATCCCCGAGGACTTCCGCTTTGAAGCCCTGCGCGGCAAAACCATCACCCTGGCCGCGAAATGCCATGGCGTGAAGTTCAAGGCCGTGCCTGAACTCACCGAAGAATTCATCAAGAAGATCGGTGGCGATGAAATGACCCTCGAAAGCCTCCGCAACGAGGTCCGCGATGCGATCCGCCGCCGCAAGGAGCAGGCTCGTGATGCCTCGAAGGGCAATCAGGTCATCGCGCACATCTTTGAAAAGGTGGAGTTCGATCTCCCGCAGGAAGTCGTGAACCGCGAGGCCCAGCGCCGCACCAACGAGATCGCCACCCGCGCCATGCAGCAGGGCGTGCCCGAGGAAGAACTCATCAAGCAGCAGGAAGAAATCCTCAACAGCGCCACCAATCAGGCCCGCTCGAATGTCAAAGTGAGCTTCATCCTTGAGCAAGTGGCTAAGAAGGAAGCCCTCGAAGTCCCCGGCCAGAAGGTCGCCATGGCCCTCGCCCAGATCGCCGAGCGTCAGAACAAGCCCGCGAAGAAATTCATGGCCGAAGCGCAGAAAAACGGCGTCATCGACAGCGTCCGTTCGGATCTCCTCCTTCAAGAAGCCCTCGAATTCCTCAAGGCGAATGCTGTCGTCGAGGAGACCGAACCCGAGGCGGAGAAGTGCGACACGCACGGTTGATCCGGCAGGGCGGGATGGATGGAGTGTTGGAGTAGTGGATGGGTGGAGTGTTGGGTATCCCAGCACTCCAATTCTCCATCACTCCAGTTCCCCAGCCTTTCACCGCCCCTTCCGCTTCACCACCTGCTGAGTCTGCCGCGTCTTCACCATCAGATCGTGGCCCAGTACGCCGCCAAAGTGCGTCAGCGGATACAAAATGCTCCGGCGGCCAATCAAAGTGCCCGGGCTGATCACGCTGTTGCAGCCGATTTCGGCATAGTCACCGATCACCGCGCCGAATTTCCGCAGGCCGGTCGGCACGATATCGGACTCCGAGCGCACGGTGACCTCCTGGCGGTCGAGCCGCACATTGGAAAGCACCACGCCCGCGCCGAGATGCGCCCGGTGGCCGAGGACGGAGTCGCCCACGTAGTTGTAGTGCGGCACTTCGCAATCATCGAAGATCACGCTGTTCTTGAACTCGCAGGAGTTACCCAGCACGCAGCCATCACCGACGAGCACGTTTTCGCGGATGTAGCAGCCCGCACGGATCTGGCAGTTTCGCCCGATCCAGGCCGGACCACGAATCACACAGCCTGGCTCCAGCGTGGTGCCTTCGTCGATGAAGACATCCTCACCGATGAAGGCCCCCGGCGGCACCTGGCAGCGAACCTCCCGCTGGAGGCGAAACTCAAGGTATTGCTCGATCCGCGAAAGCGCCGTCCACACCGGTGCATCCTCGGGAAAGAGGATGCTGTGCTTCGTGTGGGTGAGATCGAGATAGTCGCGAGCGTTGAACATGGGAGAGAGTCCGCGAACTTGGCCGGATACAGCCAAAGGCAAAAGGTTTCCCTTGGAAACAAGGCCTGCATGCCTTCAAAATGCCGGGTATGAAGCTCCCACCCTGGATTCTCGCCGTTCTTGGCTGCGCCACGCTGACCACTCACCTTCACGGTGCGGAGGTCGTGGAGCATGAGGGAGCTCGCTACCATCTCTTTCGTGTGGATCAGGCTGATTGGCCGAAATTGCAGCTCGCCTGGCTCGGAGCCGATGGAAAGCCGCTGAGCGATTTCAATGGTCTGCGTCGTGAATTGGCCGCGAAAAGTCAGAAGATCGCCTTCGCGACCAACGCGGGCATTTTCGAGCGCGGCCCCAAACCCTGTGGATTGACGATCTGCGATGGCAAAGTGCTCGTCCCGCTGAATCTCAAACCCGGCGACGGGAACTTCTACCTGATGCCGAATGGCGTTTTTTATCTCGATGACCAGCACGGGCCCGGCGTGATGGAGGCAGGTGAGTTTGCCCGCAGCGGCCTGAAGCCTCGTCTCGCCACGCAAAGTGGTCCGCTCATGCTGCGAAATGGCGTTTTCCATCCCGCTTTCAACCTCAACTCGCCCAACAAACGCCTGCGCAATGCCGTAGCCGTGCGCAAGAAGGACAAGCAGATCATCTTTGCCATGAGCGACCGCGATGACGCGAAACTCGGTATGGTGACCTTCCATCAATTCAGCCGCTTTTTCCTTCATCTCGGCTGCGAGGACGTGCTCTACCTCGACGGCGACCTCTCCAACATGCTCGTCAATCCGCCGGCCGATGCCAAGCTCACGCCGAACACCTTCGCGGGAATGTTTTACATCGCGGAGTGACCCACCACACACGCATAAGCTGCGGTGTTGCAGCCGGGCATGGAAACGGCCACGGAGGTCTGTTGATCGCGGCTTTCGAGGGTGGCGAGCACGAGTTGGAGGGCGGCGGAGGCTCCCATGCTTTCGCCGAGGAGCTTCTTGGGGCTGTGGCGGGCTTGGAAAGTGAGTTGAGACCAGGCGGCAGCTTCGGCGGCATCGTGTTTGGCGATGCCGTTGTGGTCGTCGATCAAGATGGAGGCGGGAAGAGCGAGCTGCGGAATGAGTTCGCCGCGTTCTTTCCAGGAGTGGAAGGGCAGCGGGCCGGCGATGCGCTGAATGGATGGGCCTTTGCCAGTGGCGGAAACGAGCAGCGCCCCGGCACCCTCGGTGGCGATGTGCGCCTCGTGGTAGTAGGTGAGCGCCTCGGCGCTGAGCCAATCGCATTCCTCGGCACCGACGACGAGGCAGTGATCGCACACGCCGCAGCTCAGCCACACGGCAGCCATGT
>Ga0209298_10002740_pt1 | contig 10865 bp, 9 predicted proteins | sample S_140806_EF_Meta_FD_187325 | JGI IMG/M metagenome (GOLD analysis project Ga0209298, IMG submission 187325) | Freshwater microbial communities from Lake Simoncouche, Canada to study carbon cycling - S_140806_EF_MetaG (SPAdes) (version 2) | ecosystem: Environmental > Aquatic > Freshwater > Lake ... | reverse complement strand
GGTGAGCACCGGACCACCATCCTCTAGCCAAATAAGACCCGCAAAAATCAACCCTACTGGTGCCAGTAAGGCAAGCAAGAGAATCATCATCAGGCGTACCGTCAAGCTTACGCCTATCCGATGTTGCTGATTTGTTGATTGAGTTGTCATTCGCATCATGGATATCCAATTCAGGCAACATTGCCTGACCATAATGGAGTGTTCCCATGTTTCGCAAAATTATCATTAATACGTTACGCGATTGTGAAATATTTGAGATTATTTCTCAAGGTGCACCGCATTCTCCCTGATTTAGTATGCTACCGTCAATGCAAAATGAAACGTGCGGACGATTGTGATATCCAGTGTGCGTAAATAGTAATCGCCCCCTGCAGCGAAGCTGCAGGGGGCGATTCGTGAACCGATGTCTGCCTCGGATTACTTGAGGCTTAACTTCACCGCAGTAAAGACGCCGTTAGCAAAGCTCCCCTTGAGTGAAACGCGTTTCGCCGCGGCAAGTCCGGCAAAGAATCCTGTACGATTCGTATCCTTACCCTTGTCATCCTCAAAGGCTGCACCCGTTGCAACGACAACATTTATACTGGAAGTCCCTGGTATGAAACCATCATATTCGGCAATAGGACTAATCGAAAATGTACCAGCCGTCGCATCAATCGTAACAGCCTTCCCCTTGACTTCGGCTTCAGATGCACTTCCGCCATCACTACCGCCATTTCCACCGCCGCCATTTCCACCGCCATTGCCTTCTGCTTCGGATTCTGTCTCAGACTTCACCAATGTTGCCGTTAGTGTGTTTGTAGCTGCGTTGTATGTACCCTTGACTTCAGCCATCGAGGTTGCCCCAAGAGAAGTGAAGTACTCGGCTTCCGTCAACAACACTCCACGGTTTGCCCGGAAAACTGTAGTGTCGGTGACAACAACAGTGACGGTGCTTTGCGTAGGAATGAAGTCATTCGAATCAGCGATGGTCATCGAAAACGATCTACCTGCTACGGATGGCTGAGTGATTGCACCCTTGACTTCAGGAATACCGCGGCCATTCGACTGTCCATTTTGCGACTTGTCTTCAATCTTTATCGTGGCTGCCTTAAGCACACCGGTGACAGTATCAAATGTTCCGACAACTTCTACCTGAAGGTTATTTGCAAGCGCTGGGCTGGACTGGTTCTTTTCATAGAATACGACTGTGGCTGCATCTACAGTGACTTCTGTCTTCCATGCGCCGTTCGTCAGCGTAAACGATTGGACTGGGGCTGTACCGGTTAAACCAGAAATGGTGCCTTGGTAGTCCTCATCATGGTGGCGTGTTTCGTCTGACAGTGTTGAGTCATCCCCGCGCTTAATCTTGGGCGTGATTTCACCATTGGTAAGAACAAAGTTTGGAAGATCGAAGTCGATGACCAGTTTGCTCGTCACACCTTCTGCAATCACTGTTGGCGTTTCAAGCGTACTTGTGAAGAGGACATGTCCAGCTGCATTGCGTGTAAGGGATGCTGCGAATGGAGTCTTTACACCGGTGGTGCTGCCCTTTGGAAAGCGCGTGATTTCAGGACCCATCGTGAGGCGAACCTGTGTATAGGTGCCAACTGCGATGGCGATATCAGAGAGGAATGCAAAGCGTGGACCAGCATTGTCATGCAGAAGTTGCAGATCCATGCTCTTGCCGACAGCATCTTCGAAAACGGTAACAGCTGCGCCACTGGCATCCAGCAGCTCAACCCTATAAATGGTTGCCCAGATTTGCTGATGGTCTTCACGGAAGTCATCCGCAGCAAATGCCTGCAAACGTCCCGTTCCACCACTCTTGGAACTACTACCACCGCATCCGGCAATCGAAACCACTGCTGCTAGTGCAATGACTAAACCTAATCCATATTGCTTCATTTCATAATCTCCTCAACCATGCAAAGGCTTTGCCGGGACGTCAGCAAATCCGTGTGCTGTCCAATTAGACACTGTTTGTTATACGTATAGTTCCACACGAAACACAACCTGTCATACCTACGGTATTTGTTGCGTGAGATATATTGCATTCCCCATTAACTTAGGTTAATCGCACCTTTAATCAAGTCACATGGTCGCCTAAAAATTAGCAATTCGACTTCTATATCCGGTGTGCTTTCGCGATGTCAGGATAAGACAGTTGGGTCATCAAACAGTGCGACTTTACTTATAAGCGTCTATCAGAATGAATATGGTTTATGAGCATCAACTCCGGCTATTCAATCTCAATCAATCCATCCCGTGGCAAGAAGACTTGAAATGAGCGAGTCATCACCGATGAAGCGGAGCGGCGAACGGACATCACCCACGGGGATACCAAGCGCATTCAACAAGCGCTTTTGTGTAGGGACCACACTACCCGTGACCAGCATCCGGATTAGGTCCTGGACATTACCAGAAAGCTGGCGGGCTGTGGTGAACTGGCCGCCATCGATCGCCGCTTGAAGCTTGTGATACAGCTGCGCACTATGGTTATACGTACTGCCGACAAACGTGATGGCTCCCGCAAGCACCGCAGAGAGATAGTACTCATCGCAGCCCCACGGGAGGTCATACGCATTTCCGTATACACGAACCATTTGGGCGTACTCAATCAGATCCGGCTTGCTGTATTTGCAGCCTGCAAAATTCTCGATCCGCGATGCCTTTCTCATGAAATCAATCATTGGAAAGTCTACCTGCGTAAGCCCCGGGAGGTGGTAATAGTACGTTGGAAGGCCATCGGCAAAAGCGGCGATGGCAGCCAGACTGTCGACCGCTGCATCCACACTCGCCGGACGGTGGTAAAAACACGGCAGCGCTGCAACCGCATCCGCCCCTGCATCCGCGGCATGCTTTGTCAGTGCAATCGCATCCCGCTCGGAAGCTGCACCGACGTGGGCGATGACGTGAAACCCTACTGGTTTTGCAGTCAGCCAAGCATCCAACACATTCATCCGCTCGATAAGTGTGAGCGAAAGACCCTCTCCTGTGGTCCCGCAGACGAAAGCTCCAGAAATGCCATTGCGCACGAGCGCATCAGCCTGGCTCTGGATGACTGTGAGGTCGACATCCCCATTTGCATCAAATGGCGTATGTGGTGCGGCCAGCAGACCGCGTAGTTTCAAGTTCATTCTCAATCCTAATTCCGTTCCAAGAGGTTAGATCCGGCTACAGGATGGAAGGCAGATTCAGCCCGGATGTGAACTACGTTTACCGATTCCACTACAGGCGCATCGCCTTAAGACGGGCATCCGTTTCCGAAAGCTTTAGGCGTACCGTCATGATGTATGGCTGCTCGCCTTTGGTCCAGTGGCCATAGGTTGTCGTGACGATGGTGCCATCCTTTTGCAGTAAAACCCCAGGATAAGCACAGTCACCAGAATAGGTATTGTCCATCAGGCGGATGCGGTACTGCCCTTCAGTGCCATCGAGGATGTCTTGATAGTTTCCCACCCACCCCACCCAATCACCAGCGGTTGGGCTCTCGAGCGTCGTGTCGCGGAAGGAGATAAACAAGCGGCCATCCTGCGTGTAAACACCCGTGTGCCGATCGCCGGTCAGCGCTCCCGGGAGCTCAACAGGGTCTGTCCAAGTCACACCCTCATCATTTGTGTGGATGACCATCGAGTTAAATTTGCGGCTGTTTTCACGCAGCAAAATCGTGATGCGCTTGCCGTCCGGAGAGCGCAAAACGCCGGGTTCGCAAAGATGCGCCTTTGGATGTCCAGCGATTACGGTTGGGTTTGACCAAGTCTGGCCACCATCCGCGCTGCGGATGGAGTAAACCGTGAACTTTGTAACCTTTTTGCTGTTCTCGTAAAAACGACCATCATCGTGGAAGAACGCCAAATGATCGCCATTTTTCAGGCGTATCACACTGCTCATTGGGACAATGCCACCGTAGTTTCCAACGGCGCGGAGCTCGCTAAATGTACGGCCATCATCTTCAGAAATAGCAGACCGCACCGGGAAGAGCCCACTAAACATCACCAGGCGTTTTTTGTTGTCCGGGCCCATCAGACGAAACAGCGTTGGGCACTCCCCGCTGGTCGTCCAGTTGGCGGGCGTCTGGAGGCGCGCCGACCAGGTCTTACCGCCATCCGTGGAACGCTTGTAAACTACCGGTCCCTTGCCATGGCCTTTTGGGTAGACGCACAGGATTGTCTTGTTGTCATCCAGCAAAACAGTCGTAGGGTGACCAAGATACTGACCAGGTTCGCGGTCAACAAGAAATTGTCGCTGCGTTTCCCCTGCAAGATCCACTACCGGAATTTTGTAGCCACGGTCGACTGCCATTTGTAATCGCCATCCTTCACATCACGTACCGCTAGAACGCACCGCACATTCACAAATTTTGTCCGAAAATCCTGCTATGTGAGCACTCGCTCACGGTTATCCCTTGCATGTTTTACCGAAACTTACCCAACACACCGGAAAGGTCATCGTAGAGGTGCAATACTTTGCCTATCGCATTGCCGCAATGAGGATATCTGAATGATAAAAGCCAACATCACCGTTGATAAAGACTACACCTTCTCCGCTATCGATCCCCGCGTCTACGGCGGCTTCGCCGAGCACCTCGGACGCCATATTTACACGGGTATTTACGAGCCGGGTCATCCGCTGGCGGATGCCCAAGGGTGGCGCACGGATGTCATCGACCTCGTGAAGGCTTTGCAGATGCCGATTATCCGGTATCCAGGTGGGAACTTTGTGAGCGGCTACAACTGGGAGGATGGCGTCGGCCCCAAGGCTGACCGTCCCCGCCGCCTCGAGCTTGCATGGGGCGTGACTGAAACCAATGAAGTCGGCACAAATGAGTTTATGGACTGGGCAAAGAAGGTTGGTACGGAGCCGATGATGGCCGTGAACCTCGGGACGCGCGGTCCTGCGGAAGCGCAAAACCTGGTCGAATACTGCAACCATCCAGGCGGTTCAAAGTTCTCCGACCTCCGCAAGTCCCATGGCTATGCAGATGCCCATAATGTCAAGGTTTGGTGTCTGGGCAATGAGATGGATGGCCCATGGCAAATGGGAGCGAAGACCGCTTACGAGTATGGCCGTATCGCAAATGAGTCAGCAAAACTAATGAAGTGGACGGACCCTCGTATCGAGACGATTTTGTGTGGGTCGAGTGGCCGAACGATGCCATCCTTTGGCAAGTGGGAATGGGAATCACTGCACGAGTGCTACGAAAATGTCGACTACGTTTCGCTTCACACCTACTACGCCAACCGTGAAAAGGACTTCGGTTCGTTCTTTGCAGAGCCCGACAACATGAGCGACTTCATCGCGGAAACAGCAGCCCTCTGTGATGCGGTCAAGGCAGCAAAGAAGTCGAAGAAGACAGTCAACCTCAGCTTTGATGAATGGAATGTCTGGTACCACTCGGGTGACTGGAATCAGAATGGCGAGCGCTGGGATGATGTTCGCCCTCAGCTGGAAGACATTTACGACATGGCGGATGTGCTGGTTGTCGGCGGGATGCTCCTGTCGATGCTCGAGCATGCCGACCGCTTGAAGATTGGCTGTATCGCGCAGATTGTCAATGTCATCGCACCGATCATGACGATCCCCGGCGGCGGCGCGTGGCGTCAGTCGACCTACTGGCCATTGATGCACGCAAGTGTTTACGGTCGTGGCACCGCGCTGCGCGCGGTCGTAGATGCGCCGCTCTACGACGCCAAGTCCCGTGAGCGTGTCCCTACAATCAAGCAACAGGCAGTCCTCAGCGAGGATGGCTCTGAGCTAACATTGTTTGTCATTAACCGTGAGCCAAGCGGTGAGCAGTGTGAGCTAACGCTGGATCTTCGCTCGTTTGGCAAGTTCTCGCCGCTTAGCCATACTGTTATCGCTAACCCAGATATGAACGCGGTGAACTCGCTTGAAAATCCGAATAATGTGGCGCCATCCGATGTCAAGCTGGGCCAGCCAGATGCTGGGAAGCTGAATGTTGTCCTCGCTGGGCGTTCGTGGAATGTAATTCGCTTCAAGGTTAGTTAAGTAGTTATTTGTTTTGAAGATGGGACCCTCCTAGCAGAGTGATGCTGCTAGGAGGGGTTTTTTTCCTTCTAGTTGATGTGAATACTCTGGCGCGTTGGACATATCGCGTTGTCAGGCTGGTCCGACAACAACTCTGGCTTTCGATGAAAAAAGCCCTGCGTAGGGGCGGACCGCTGTGTCCGCCCGCGCGTTGCGATGTGTAGCTGGTTGATGGATTTGCATTTGCCAGGTGTTGGCGACCTGGGTAAGTGCGCTTGCGTGGTAGGTGCCTCGCACGCGTGCCGAAGTCGCCGGTACACACTCGCATCGCAGTTAAGATGTGCCCACACTTTCGTCTCCCGGCACTTGTACTCAACATCCCACCACGCGGCGCGTTGCGACGTTCGTTCTATAACAACGATGTTATTTCTGAAGATTCTGTCTGGTGGCGGACCCGGTGAAACCAAAGATGGAGTCAAGCGCTTGCACCAAGGTGGTAACTATGTCCAAAAGACCGAATTTATGACACGGTACGATACACAATGCGCAAACACTTTCTGCTCATCTACCATTTTGTACCAGATTACATCGAACGCCGTGCTGAGTTTCGCTCCCACCACCTTACCCTCGCAGCGGCGGCCACGGATGCCGGAGACCTTATCCTCGGTGGAGCCCTTACAGACCCATTCGACACCGGATTGCTGCTGTTTCTAAGCATCGACAAATCCACCGCGGATGCATTTGCACAAGCTGACCCCTATGTCACAAATGGACTCGTCGAGCGCTATGAAGTTCGCCATTGGACCACGGTGGCTGGCGCACTTGCCGCAGAGCCTGTTTAGCCCGCATCCATCAAGATTTTGCGGGTTTACAAACTAGGGTATTCGCCCCTGCATGTCGAACCAGTAGCCATGAGTTCGCTACGCATTTCCCTCATCACCGCTGCCGCTGCCCTGGGACTCACTTCCATCGCCAGCCAGCAGGCACCGAAAATCACACCTGCAACCGAAAAGCCCCTTTTCACCGTAAATGCTCTTGCGATTGGTCGCGAAAATGATTGCGAGGCAGCTGCGGCAATCGATGTCGACAACGATGGCAGCCCCGACCTCGTCTCCGGGGACATTTGGTACCGCAACCCAGGCTTTGCCCCGCGCAAGTTCCGTGAAATTGGTACTTGGGGCAAGGGACCGGGCGCGAGCGGCTACCGGGATGACTTTGCGGACCTCCCTGTAGATGTCGATAACGATGGCAAGATGGATCTTGTTAGCGCGGAGTGGGCTCGCGAAGAAGTCAGCTGGTACCGGAACACGGGCGGCAACGGAACAATCTGGCCACGCACCGTAATCGCAAAACCGGGTAACAGCGAAACGGCTGCTCTCGTGCCAATCTACGGGAAGAAAAGCATCTGTATCCTCCCAAATGTAGCCCAGAAAGTCGTCTTTTACGAGCTGCTACGCACCAAGACGGCTCCCGGCTACCAGTGGGTTGAGCATGTCCTTGGCAAGGATGGCGCGGGCCACGGTATCGGCTGGGGGGATGTCAACAAAGATGGCCGCACAGATGTCATCACCAGCCGTGGGTGGTGGGAGCAGCCCAAAGAAAAAGCTGCTGCATGGATCTGGCACGGGAGCTTTAACTGCAACCCTGGCGACTGCTCGATTGGGATGCCGGTCTACGATGTGGATGGCGATGGCGATCAAGACATCGTCTTTGGAAGCGGCCACAACTACGGCATGTACTGGCTGGAGCAAACAGGCAAGGATGCCTGGAAGCAACACACCATTGATAACACCTGGTCGCAGGCGCATGCTGTCCACTTGCTCCGTCTTCCCGGCTCAAAAGAGCCTGTCATTTTGACGGGAAAGCGCTACTTGGCACATGACCACGACCCGGGATTTGATGAGCCTCTCGGCGTTTTTACCTATCGCTTTGACCGAAGCGCAAAAGCATGGCTTAAGACAGAATTGTCTACCGGTGGCAAAGTTGGGACAGGCCTCCACCTCACTGTAACGAATGTCAATGGTCTCGGGGATGTCATCCTCTGCCCAGGCAAGAGTGGCTTTCATGTCCTGCAGCTGGAGAAGTAGTCGTTTATGCAACGTGCACTCACATGGGTCGATGCCCAGACACTAACGATGGGTGGTCAGGGCTGGCCATCCGCCGACCCGTTCACCCGCCTCCCGAACATCGCAAAAGGTCGTGTCCCAGAAAGCGTCTGGGGACTCAGCCGCGACTCGGCGGGAATTCACTGTGACTTCCAAACCCACTCCACCGTCCTCTCCCTCCGATGGACGCTGCGCTCTGACAGCCTAGCGATGCCGCATATGCCGGCGACGGGTGTCAGTGGCCTCGATGTCTATATCCACGATCCACGCCGCGGCTGGATATTTGTTGCAAATGTTCGTCCAAGCGGTCTACAAAATGAAGGCCGGGTCATCCTCCCACCGCTTGGTGGTGGCAAGCGCAAATTCCGTGTCTATCTCCCCCTCTACAATGGTGTCTCAAAGCTCGAGCTCTCTGGAAACGAAGGGATGCCCCTCGAACCCATCGCCGCGCACCGCGAAGACAATGCCATCGTTGTCTACGGCACTAGCATCGCCCAAGGAGGATGTGCATCCCGGCCGGGTAACGCGTGGTCAAGCATGGTCGGACGCGATTTCGGACGTAGTGTGATAAACCTTGGCTTCTCCGGCGCGGGCCGGATGGAAACTGAAGTCGTCGAGCTTTTCGCACAGCTGACACCTGCAGTGTTTGTGATTGATTGCCTGCGTAATATGGGCAGCTTCTCGGAAACCGAGCTCAAAATGCGCGTTTCCCGGACTGCGGTCTTGCTCAGCACAGCTCACGCAACGACGCCGCTTGTGTTTGTCGACCTCGACACGGATGGCGGTCGTGACCGCTATACGGATCGCAACAACTGGCAACGCGATGCGGTGCTCTCACTTCCTGAACTTCGTTCACGCAAGTTAGCCTTTGTCAGCGGTGAGAAGCTGCTCGGGACGGATAACGAAGGAACCGTGGATGGTGTACATCCGAATGACCTCGGGATGCGCCGGCAGGCAGATGCGGTCTCTGCTGTCCTGAAGCACATCATCCGGAAGCAAGGGCAGTAACGCTTGCCTGCCGAGGAGCGCTTTGCGAGCATCGCCGACTATGACGCGTTTCAGTCAGAGCCGACCGCAGGCGTAATCGACAGCCTCTCGCGCATCGGTGGGAAGCTGCTGGTCCTCGGCGCTGGTGGCAAGATGGGCCCAACGCTTTGCCGAATGGCTTTGCGCGCCGCAGAAAGTGGTGGCTATCCACTACGCGTTGTTGCCGTTAGCCGCTTTGGGGATGCGTCGACACGTGCGGTGTTTGATGAAATGGGCTGCGAAACCATCGCCGCCGATCTCCTTGATCCAGCTGCCCTTTCAGCACTCCCGAACATCGAAAACATTGTTTATTTGGCTGGACAGAAGTTTGGCAGCCAGCACGATGAAGCACAAACATGGCGGATGAATGCCATCCTCCCGGCGCACGTGGCGGAGCGCTTCCCCACCAGTCGCTTTGCCGTTTTGTCGACCGGAAATGTCTACCCTTTCAGCGAGCCGGTTACGGGTGGCCCCTTACCATCCGCTCCAGTGGCCCCGATTGGACACTACGCGAAAAGCTGTGTCGCACGGGAACGAGCCTTCGTAAATGCCGCAGCCAAACAGGGCACAAAATCCAGCATCCTCCGCTTGAACTACGCAAATGAGCTTCGCTACGGAGTGCTGACTGATATCGCGCGTAAGGTGTGGAACCGGGAGTCTGTTGATATCTCGATGGGAGCGGTGAATGTCGTCTTTCAAGGGGATGCGTGTGCGTGGACATTGCAGTCGCTTGCATTGGCAGATAATCCGCCGCGTATTTTGAACCTTGCCGGCCCAGAGACCATCGGAATTCGTGAGCTCGCGATGTGGTTTGGAACACGTTTTGCGATACCGGTTACGCTCACTGGAACTCCCGCCGCGACCAGCCTCCTCTCAAATGGCACGGAGTCGCATGCTCTCTTTGGCTATCCGCATGTTTCGCTGTACGAAATGATGCTGCAGGTTGCTAGCTGGACGGAAAGCGGCGGTGCGATTAGCGGGAAGCCGACAAAATTCGAGGTGCGGGATGGACGCTTCTAAGCTTCGCTCCCGTTTACTGCAGGGCGGCGTTATTCCCGCGCACCCGCTTGCACTGACATCCGAGCGGCGCCTCGACGAAACCGCGCAGTGGGGCCTAACGGAATACTATATTTCAGCCGGAGTCCACGGTATCGCGGTCGGTGTGCACACAACTCAGTTTGCCATCCGGAAGCCGGAGATTGGGTTGTACGAACCGGTACTGGCGCTAGCAGCTGATGTGATGTCTTCTACAGACATCCTCAAAATTGCCGGTGTTTGCGGTCCGACCAGCCTGGCGCTAGCGGAGGCAGAAACGGCTAAGCACCTTGGCTACGATGCCATTCTTCTTAGTCTTGGCGGGCTTGCTGCGTGGACGGAGGCTGCACTTCTGGATCACTGCCAGGCGATCGCCAATGTCATTCCGATCATCGGGTTTTACCTCCAGCCGGCCGTGGGTGGACGTGTTTTATCGCGTGCATTTTGGCGGATGTTCTTTCAAATCGAAAATGTTGTTGCCGTAAAGGTTGCGCCATTTAACCGCTATCAAACCTTGGATGTCATTTTCGCGCTGGCTGAGAGTGGCCGTACGGATATCGCGTTGTACACGGGAAACGATGATGCCATCATCCACGATCTGATCACTCCTTTTGTCGTTGGCGCTAGGACACTACGCTTCTGCGGGGGGCTGCTTGGCCACTGGAGTGTGTGGACACGGAGTGCGGTTGATGTTTGGAAGCGGTGCCGTGCGGCGGTGGATGCAGGTGTTGT
>Ga0209298_10002738_pt1 | contig 10872 bp, 9 predicted proteins | sample S_140806_EF_Meta_FD_187325 | JGI IMG/M metagenome (GOLD analysis project Ga0209298, IMG submission 187325) | Freshwater microbial communities from Lake Simoncouche, Canada to study carbon cycling - S_140806_EF_MetaG (SPAdes) (version 2) | ecosystem: Environmental > Aquatic > Freshwater > Lake ... | reverse complement strand
GACGATCCAGGGCGTGCTGCCGCCATCAGGCGCGGGGACGACCAACGCAATGTGCGGGAGCTTCCCGGCGACGGTGCAGGTGATGAGATCGCCCGGAAGGTAGTCGGAGCCGTTTTGCGTGACGGGTAGCGAGGCACCCTGACGCTTGAAAAACATCTGCAAATTAGGCACACGGCGATGGTCGATGTTTTTATCGGGAGCAGCGAGGCCCCAGATGCGTGGATAAACGGCGAAGTGACGCTTCATGTCCTCATGAACGAGTTTTTGTAGGTCAAAGCCGAGCTTTCGATAGCTGCGGATGACCTCATCCGTGCAGACGCCGGTCTCGGCGGGCACATCACCGCCGGGATAATCGAGTCTCACATAAGCCGGATCATAGCGCACCACCTGATGCGTGCGGTCCAGCGCCGCATGCACAAGCCGCGAGGCCAAGCTGCCATCCTCAGGCATGTGCTTCCGAGCTTGTTCCGCCTGCTCACGCGTGGTCTGTGCTGGCATCGGTAGCAGCGCGAGCGTGAGGAAGAGCAGCAGGCGGCGTTTCATGGCGGCCTTTTTATCGGAGGGACGCGAAAAGGTCAAGAGGGGTGGTCGATCATGCCGCTCCGAAACTTCCCGCGCCCGCCGCCGTTTGAAGCGCTCGCATGAAAAAGCTCCTTCCACTCCTCGCTTTCTTGTCACTCAACGCCGCTGCCCAGCAGCGGCCCAATCCCTTCACCAACTGGGATCGCAACCAAGATGGCAAACTCAGTCCCGAAGAGCTGCCGGAAGGTCTGCGGAAGAATTTTGACCGCGTGGATGCCGACAAGGACGGCTTTGTCTCGAAGACCGAGCACGAAGCCATCTTCAACCGAGCCGCGCAGGCACTCAACAACGCCCTCACCCCGCAGGGTATCGACGCGAAGCGCGATATCGTCTACGCGGACACCGAGAACCCACGCCAGCGTCTCGACCTCTACCTGCCGAAGAAGCGGGCGAGCGACAAGCCGCTGCCGGTCATCGTTTTCATTCACGGCGGCGGCTGGAAGGGCGGCGATAAAGCGGGCGGCATCAGCAACGTCGGCCGCTTTGTGGGCAGCGGTCACTACGCCGGTGTCTCCGTGGGCTATCGACTCACCGGTGAGGCGCAGTGGCCCGCACAGATCCATGATTGCAAAGCCGCCATCCGCTGGATCAAAGGCAACGCCAAGGAACTCGGCCTCGACGCCAGCAAGATTGCCGTATGGGGCTCCTCCGCCGGCGGACATCTCGTCTCCTTCCTCGGCACCAGTGGCGATGTGAAATCGCTCGAAGGCACGCTCGGCAAGCACACCGATCAGGACAGCAAAGTCGCCTGCGTGGTGAACTTCTTCGGCCCGGAGAACTTCCTCACCATGGTCACCCAAAAAAGCACCGTGGACCGCACCACGCCGGACTATCCTGAGGCCTTGCTGCTCGGCGGTCGCGTGCAGGAAAAGCAGGAAGCCGCGAAGGAAGCCTCACCCGTCACCCACATCTCCGCGGGCGATGCGCCCTTCCTCACCGCCCACGGCACGGAAGACCCACTTGTGCCTTACGAGCAGGCTACGGAACTCGATGCCGCCTTGAAGAAAGCCGGTGTGGAATCCCTCCTCATCACGATGACGAATGGCGGCCACGGTTTCCGCAGCCCGGAGCTCGATCAGCGCATCCAGCAGTTCTTCGATCAACACCTCCGCGGCATCCCAGCGGAGATTTCGACGGCTGCGATCACCGTCGAGCCGAAGAAGTGAGGGCGTTTCAGGTTCCAAGTTTCAGGTTTCATGAAACCTGAAACTCACGCCGAGAGCGCTTCATCAAACCTCGCGATGAGGTCGGCCGTGTCTTCGAGGCCAGCGGAGACGCGGAGAAGCCAGCGGCTCACGCCGACGCTTTCCACCCATGGCAGCTCGTCGTAATGGGCGAGCAGCGTGTAAGGGCAGGCGAGGGTGAAATTCGTGCCGAGGCTGGGGCCTTTGGTGACGCGGAGGGCATCATACACCACGGGGCTGCGTGTCTCGGGGTTCTTCAACGTGAAGGAGAACAAGCAGCCGTAGCCGCCGTTGTCGCGGCGGATGAATTCGTAGCCGCGTCCACCATCCACCTTGGCATGCCACACGCGATCCACCGCCGGATGCGAGCGGAGATGCTCGGCGAGAGCGGTGGCGTTCTGGCTCATGCGGGTGACACGCTCGACGAAGTTGCGGCTGTGTTGTTCCAAAGAGACCGCATCGCCACGCCACAGCTCGTGATCGGCATGCGCATGCAGGAAGGCGGAGAACGCGCGGTGATGCGGTGAGCGGCGGTTCAGCACCACACTGCCGGCGAGCACATCGCCAGCACCCGAGAAGCTCTTCGTGAGGCTGGTGGTCACCACATCCGCCACGCGATACGCATCCGCATGCGCCACGGTGGCGATGGTGTCATCGACGACGATGGGCGTGTCTGGTTGCGCCTCTCGGCGGATCTCCAGCAAGCGCTCAAAGTCCACGCAGCGCAGCAGCGGATTGCTCGGTGCTTCGCAGAAGAGGCCTGCGAGCGCTTCACGTTTCAGCAACGCACGCAGATCATCATACTCGCTCTCCTCGATCATCGGCAGGAAGTGCGCCCCGCTGCCCAAACGCTGCTGCAGCTTCAGCACATCCACATAGGGGAAGTCGAGCTGGGCGGTCTTCCGGCCGGGGAAGAGCGTGGTGAGCATGCGATGCACCGCGTAATTGGCCGCCATGCCGCTGGGAAAGAGAAACACATCTTCCGGCTGCTGCCCGGCGAGCGCGGCAATGCGGGCGCGGATGGTTTGATTGGCTTCGTGGCCTTGCGCTGCGGTGACGCCAGCGAGGTGCGTGCCCAGCGCATCCGCTGCCTGGCGGGTGCTCACGCATTCACCGCAGAAGCGCCAAAAGCGCCGCGCTTCATCATAGGCCGCCGCAGGAAAGATGGCCACGCCGAGGCGCTCATCCGTCCACGTGGTGGCATGGCCGGTTTGAATGAAATCGAGGCACCTCTGCGCATGCACGAGGCGTGGGAAGACGAGGCAGCGCTCGCCTTCCTTGGCAAACTCACGCTCCGCCAGAGCGAAGAGCGAGCTGATGGCCGGCGGGCAGCAGAAGCGCGGGTAGCCGCTTTGGAAGCTCGCCACAATCGCAGGATCTTTTTCCTCGTAGCCGATGACGTGTCTCCAAAGCGGCAGGCATACCGACACGCCAAATTCGTGAGGTGGGATGGCCTTGCCGAGGTCGGCGGCATGGCAGAGCGGGTGCTGGAGGAGGTCGGTCATCGGAGGCGGCTTTTCTTCACGCAAAGCCGTCGCCGCGCAAAGGATCATTGCGCAGGATTTGCAGCCCCGGTAAAGGTCACACGACATGAGCGACCTCGCCGAACGCATGCGCCACGACCTCGAAGAGATCGGGCGCACCTGCATGCCCTTTGGCAAATTTGGGCCGCAGCACTTCCCGCCGAATGGCGCTCCCATCTTTGACATCCCGGCCGAGTACCTCGCGTGGTTCGCCAACAAGGCCGGTTTTCCCAAAGGCCGCCTCGGTGTGCTGCTGCGCATGGTGTATCAAATGAAGGTCGATGGCAGTGACATCGTGTTTGAACCCTTTCGGAAGCGAAACGGCGGTCGCACTCCGCTGAGGGCCGAGAGGCCAAAAACCATCGTGCGGAACGATGACCTGCCGTTTTGATCAGCGAGTCATCTCATACACCCGCGCATGCTGCGCGATGCCGATGCGCGGGCCGGCGAAACCGCGACGGATGAGTTCCTTCCGCAGATAAAGCATCATCCCGGCATGCGAGACGAGCAGTACCTCGTCGTTTTGCGATTCGATCAGATCCGCCACCGCCTTCACGCGGGTGAAAAAGGCATCGCGCAGATGCCTTTGCGATGCATGACCGCTCAACCAAGCCAAACGGATAACCATCCGCCAAGCCCACACCGGCAGCCGCAGCTCACCGGTGCCAAACGGACCAAACTCCGCCTCCCGCAGCGTGGGCAGCCGCGTGATCTCTCCGCGAAACAGCGCCCGCGCCGTCGTTTCCGCCCGCGGCAGATCGCTCGCGTAGCAGCGGGACCATCGCGGCGTCTCATCGGCCACCGGAAAGGGATTCACCTCCGCGATGTCGTAATGCGCCCGCCATGCCTGAAGCTCCGCCGAGGTGCGCCAGCCGCTCGGCCAGGGCACCGAGACAGGAAAGTGACGCGCTAGACCGATGCGCATGGCAGGCTTCTTCATGGTGAGCGTGCATGTAGGCCATGAATCCGAGCACGCAAGAGACCTGACCCGAGATACCAATTTGGCTTTTGCATGGTCCGCCAGCCTTCCGCCGTATTGCCAAGCTCATGCGTTCCTTGTCGTCACCCATCCAGCTGGCCTTAAAGCTCGTCGTCATGGCCATTGGCATGGTCGGCAGCCTCCAGGCGCAGGATGACGAAGCCATCCCACGGCCGATGCGAGAGGAGACCTTCGAGGCCCTCATGGCCAATCCGCCTTTCACCCGCTCGCTCGGCTTCTCCGACTCCATCATCCTCACGGGCGTGGCCAAATTTGATCAGGACACCTTCGCCACCCTGATGGACACCCAGACGATGGAATCCCAAATCGTCTCCAAGATTCCGAACCGCGAAGGTTGGCAATTGATTGGCGTCGGCGGAAATCCGGCCAAGGCAGAAACCTGGATCGCCAAGATTCAAATTCGCGGCGGAGAGATCGTCTCCATCCGCTATCAAAAGCCACCGCCACGTCCCCCGAAGTCCGGTGCCAGCGGCAAAGGAAGCAGCGGCAGCAGCGGCGGATCAGGCACGCTCACCACCGCGCAGATCAGTGAGGCACGTGCTGCCGCCGTGAACTACAAAGAAGGCTTCACCTCCGACGGTTATCCCCGTCAGCCGCCACGCGAGATGGTCGAAAAACTCTCCCGCCTGAACGTCAACCAGCGTGAAGAGATCAACCGCGAGATGATCAGCCACCGCAACCGAGGCCTCGGACTCGACGAGCGCCGCAAAATTTATGAAGGTCTCGTGGACCGCGCCATGCAGCGGCGGTGATAAGCGCAAGTGCCGTAGCGAGAGAAGGGTTGGCTAACCGTTCAGGAATTGAACACCCTCACAGCAATTCCCGCAGCCCGGTGAAGCGCTTGCGGCTTTCTTGTTTGCTGATGGCGAGGGAGAGGGCGCGCTCATCGCCGACGAGGATGCAGAGCTTTTTGGCGCGGGTGATGGCGGTGTAGATGAGGCTGCGCTCGAGGAGGACGTAGTGCTGCGTGCTGACAGGGATGATGACGCAGGGAAACTCGCTGCCCTGGCTTTTGTGAATGGTGAGGGCGTAGGCGGGCTGGAGCTCGTCGAGCTCGCCGGGTTCGTATTCGACGGTGCGCTGGGCATCAAAGCGGACGTGGAGCTTCACGGGATCGGCGTCGATGGCGGTGATGTGGCCGATGTCGCCATTGAAGACCTCTTTGTCGTAGTTGTTGTGGGTCTGGATGACTTTGTCGCCGACGCGGAAGGTCGTTTGAAAGCGCTCGATCTCGAATTTGACCTCGTTGGGCGGATTGAGGGCGAGTTGCAGCGAGTGGTTCAGTGAGGCGGTGCCGAGGAGGTTGCGGTTCATCGGCGTGAGCACCTGGATATCGGCGATGGGATCAAAGCCGTATTTGGCTGGCAGGCGGGTGTGGGCGAGCTGCACGATCAAATCGCGGATCTCTTCGGGCTCGCTGGCTTCGAGGAAGAAGAAGTCGCTGCGGCTGGCGGGCTTCAAATCGGGCACCTGGCCGCGATTGATGGCGTGGGCGCTGGTGATGATGCGGCTGCTGGCGGCCTGGCGGAAGATTTCGGTGAGCTTCACGCAGGGCACCGCGCCGCTGGCGATCAAATCGTGCAGCACCATGCCGGGGCCGACGGAGGGGAGCTGATCGGCATCGCCCACGATAAGCAGATGCGCACCCGGTGGCAGGGCAGAGAGAAACTGCGCCATGAGCGGCGCGTCGATCATGGAGGCCTCATCGACGACGAAGAGCTCGCCGACGAGCGGCTTGCCGCGATGTCGCCCCCAGTCGCCCTCGCCTTGGTATTCGAGCAAGCGGTGGAGGGTCTTCGCTTCGAGGCCGGTGCTTTCGCTGAGTCGCTTCGCGGCGCGACCGGTGGGCGCGGCGAGGACGAGTTTGACCTGCTTGCTCTGCAAAATGAGCAGGATGCTGCGCAGGATGGTGGTCTTGCCGACGCCGGGACCTCCAGTGATGATGAGTAGGCGCTGTCGCAGTGCCTCACGCACGGCCCGCTGCTGGCTTTCGGCCAGTTCGGTGACGGTTTTCTTCATCACCCAGGCCAGCGCGGCATCTTCGTCGATGGGCGGATAGGCGGCGGGCGAGGCGGCGAGGGCTTTCACGCTGGCGGCGATGCTTTGCTCGGCGGCGCGGAGGGGCGGGAGGTAGAGAAAAGTGGTGTGGGCATTCGCTTCGCGGCTTCGCAGCATGCCCGCAGGGTCAGCGTCTTCATGGCGGGCAGGAGTGCCCGCATCACTGGTCACGCGCTCGATTTGGCTGCTTTCGATGAGGGGCTCAATTTGGGAGCGAACGAGCTCGTCGGAGGCACCGAGGAGTTCGAGAGCCTTTTCGATGGTTTTGGCTTCGGGGAAGCAGCAGTGGCCGTTTTGGGCCGCCGTCTCCAAAACATGCAAAAGACCGGCTTTGAGGCGCTCCGGGGCATCATTGGCCACACCGAGGCGGTAGGCGATGTCGTCGGCGGTTTTGAAGCCGATGCCACGGATGTCCTGCGCCATCCGATAAGGGTTCTCTTGGAGCACCGCCTGGGCTTCATCGCCGTAGGTCTTGTAGATGCGCAGGGCGCGGGAGGAGCTGATGCCATGCTGATGGAGGAAGAGCATGATACTGTGCAGCGATTTCTGCTTCATCCATGACTCGCGAATCTCCAGTCGGCGCTTTTTGCCCACGCCCTCGACATCTTCGAGCTTCTTCGATTCGTTCTCGATGATATCGAAGACCTTGGGGCCGAATTTTTCGACGATGCGCTTCGCATGCGCCGGGCCGATGCCTTTGATCAAACCGCTGCCGAGGTATCGCTCGATGCCGCCGAGCGAATCCGGCCGTTTCAGCTTCAAGTCATCGGCTTTGAACTGCGGCCCGAAGTCGCGATTCGGCTCCCACACGCCGCGAGCCTCGAATTCCTCGCCCGCGACGACACGCGGCGCTTTGCCGAGCAGGCTGACCGTGCCGGTTTTGCCATCCGGGATGATTTTGAGGATGCAGAAGCCGTTCTCTTCATTGTGAAACACCACACGCTCGACGAGTCCGCGGAGGACTTCGGCTTTGGGGGTGTTTCTGGGTGGTGGCATGCGGCGGTAGAAACAGAGTGAATCCAGAATAAGACCAGGTTCGCAAGGACGTTAACCAAATCCTATTTATGAAACGCCCTTGGAAAGACATCTCCGTGCCGCTGCGCGATGGCATGGCGCACTGGCCGGGTGACCCGGAGTGTCGCATCACGCGGGTGAATAAAATGGAGGAGGGGGCGGTGTGCAATCTCACGCACCTTTCCATGAGCGCCCACACGGGCACGCACATGGATGCGCCTCGGCATTTTGTGGCGGATGGCCTGACGATGGAGCAGATGCCGCTGGAGCCGGTGATCGGCCGATGCCGGGTGGTGGAGTTTGAGGTGGAGAGCCAGATCACGGCGGATGATTTGAAGGATCTGCGCCTGCTGCCGGGTCAGCGGCTGCTTTTCAAGACGCGGAATTCCACGCGAAGCTGGGCGATGAGCGAGTTCGACAAGGACTTCATCTCCATCCGGGCGGACGCCGCGCAGCTCCTCGTCGATTTGAAGATCGTGACCGTGGGCGTGGATTACCTGAGCATTGGCGGTTACGGCAAGGACGTGGTCGAAACGCATCAAATCATGCTCGGCGCTGGCATCTGGGTGATCGAGGGCTTGAACCTCGCGGCGATCAAACCGGGTTACTACGACCTCATCTGCCTGCCGCTGAAGATTGAGGGCGCGGATGGTGCTCCCTGTCGGGCGGTGCTGCGCTAGCGGCGCTTTCGCATCTCTTGGCTGGCTTTGTCGAGGATGCGGCGCTCTTCGGCGGTGATACTGTGCATGCCCTGATGGCTGATCTTGTCGAGGATGTCATCGACAGTGGGAGCGGCCGGTTTCGATGGCGGGGCGGCTTTGGCGGGCTCGGGAGAGGTTTGAGGCATGGAGGGGAGCTTCAGCTCGCCCTTCTCAAAACGGATGAAGGCATACGCGGTGCCGACGGTGGAGGCCAAAAGGATGAGCGAGCTCAAATCGCGGACGAAGAGGGATTGCAGCACATTCACGCCGACGAGGATGGCAGCGAGCACCCAGGCATCGAGCGTGACGATGAGGATGCTGACCTTGGCGGTGGGATAGAGCGTGGCAAAGGCGATGAAGATGGCGAACTCGATGGCCATGATGCCTGCGCAGGCAAAAGCGCCCATGCCGAGCATGCCGAAGAGGGAAATGACCACCGGTGGAACCAGACAGAGAAGCAGCAGCAACCTCACAAAAGCACGGCGGCCGATGTGGCGCTCCACCGCCTCGCCAAAATTCCAAAGAAGGTAGCAGCCAATGAGGGTCCAGAGGCTGGGCGGATTGAAAAACGGGTAGGTGAAGGGCGTCCAGAGATGGTGCTGCCGGAATAAGCTCTCGTAGCTGAAGATGAACTGCGTGGAGATCTGCGGCCCGAGCAGGGCGGTGAGGATCATGCTGGCCAAGGCCCCGAGTGCGAGGATCGCGGCGAGGTAAACGGGTTGCTGCCGCCACCAGGTGAGCGGCAGATGGTCTTGGGAGGGTGGGAGCCAGCGGTCAAACATAGGTCAAAATGTTCACGCCCGCGGATGCGCGAGGTCATAGACCTCTTTCATGCGCTGGGTGGAGACGTGAGTGTAAATCTGCGTGGTGGAGAGGCTGGCGTGGCCGAGGAGGCTTTGCACGCTGCGAAGATCGGCGCCGTTGTTTAAAAGATGGGTGGCGAAGCTGTGGCGGAATTTATGCGGCGTCATGTGGACGGCGAGGCCGGAGAGTCGCCAGTATTTTCCCACCACATCCGCCACGGCCACGCGGGTCATGCGGCGGCGAACCTTGCTGAGAAAGAGAGGGCCGTTCTGCACGCCTGCCTGATGCCGATAACGCTGGATGGCCTCCAGGGCGGGCCTGCCGAGCGGACAGAGGCGCTCTTTGCGGCCTTTGCCAAAGACGCGGGCGACTTCGCCGATGACATCAATGTCCTCCACATTCAGCCCGACGAGTTCGCTCAAGCGCATGCCGGTCGAGTAAAACAGCTCGAGGATGGCGGCGTCACGCGGCGGGCCCCAGATGGGGGCTTGTTTGTCCTTCGGCGTTTTGAGTGGCAGGGAGAGGAGATCATCGATCTGGGTCACGGTGAAGACCACGGGCAGCTTTTTCTCCATTTTGGGGAGCATCACATCCATGAGCGGATTGTGCTTCCAGCCACGGCGGCGGGTGAGCCATTTGAAAAAGCTGCGCAGCGCGGCGAATTGCAGCCGGATGGTGGTGCGGGCACGCTCCTGCTTCATCAGATCAAAGAGGAAGGCCCGGAAGTCATCGGAGCTGAGCTGATCCCAGCCTTTGAACGGCCTGCGCCACTGCCGGAACTGCCGCAGAGCCGTCTCGTAAAGCTCCAGCGTGCGGGGAGAGCTGCGCCGCTCGGCATCGAGAAACTGCAAAAAGCCTTCCGCGAGCTCGTCAGGCGGTTCGATGGTGGCGGGGGCTTCGGGCATGCGTGGGAGCATATAGAAAGGACGAAAGGGACGGAAAGGACGAAAGAGACGCGGTGGTAGGCGAAAGGTTACGAGTTGCGAAACAGGATAACAGAGAACAGAGAACCGCGAACCAATCCGCCCCATGCCCTTTCGCATCTTTGACCGCTACCTCGCCCGCCAGATCGGCATGGCGACGCTGATCGGCGTGGCGCTGCTCAGCGGCGTGATGGTGCTGGGGAATGTCTACAAGAAGCTCGACGAGCTGCTGGGGAATACCGAGCTGCCCATCTCCGTCGTGCTGGAGTTTGTGGCGCTGGTGATTCCCTTCTCGCTGATTTACACCATCCCCTGGGCCTTCCTCACCGGCATCCTGCTCGTGTTTGGACGCCTCTCGGCGGATAACGAACTCGTCTCCCTGCGCATGACCGGCATGTCCATGCCGCGTATCTGCCTGCCGGTCTTTGGAATGGCCGTGCTGCTCAGCGCCGTGTGCTTTTATGTGAATGTCGATCTGGCTCCGGCGGCCAAGGACCGCATGAAGCGGCTGTTTTACCGCGTCGTGGCGGATAATCCCGAGACGCTCTTCCAGGAGGGCCAGGTGCTCGATAAGATGCCCGGCTACCGCATCTACACCGGCAAGCGCAACGGCACCGAGCTCAAAGACCTGCACATCATGCAGATCTCCGGGGCCACCACCGCCTACATCCGCGCCACGGATGCCACGCTGCATGCGAAGCCCGGCTCTCTCGATTTCATGCTCAATCTCCGTGATGAGCACCTCGAGCAGGCGGGCAGCGGCGCGGGCGATAAGACGCAGGCCCTGGGTTTTGGCAGCAAATGGCTCTCCTTCTCGCTGGCGAAGCTGCAGGAGGACACCGTGCGCATCAATGCCAGCATGAAATCCACGCCGGCCCTCTCGCAGGAGGTGAGCACTGGGAAGGATTGCTTCTCCGGGGTGGAGCTCACGCCGGTACAGAAGTCCCTCTCGCACACGGAGCTGAACAAACGCTACAGCTTCTCCCTCGCCTCGATCACCTTTGCCCTCGTGGGCATCCCGCTGGGCATCACCGCGCAGCGTCGCGAGACCTCCATGGGCTTCGTCATCGGCATCGCCACGGC
>Ga0209298_10002737_pt1 | contig 10877 bp, 11 predicted proteins | sample S_140806_EF_Meta_FD_187325 | JGI IMG/M metagenome (GOLD analysis project Ga0209298, IMG submission 187325) | Freshwater microbial communities from Lake Simoncouche, Canada to study carbon cycling - S_140806_EF_MetaG (SPAdes) (version 2) | ecosystem: Environmental > Aquatic > Freshwater > Lake ... | reverse complement strand
CATTCGGTTGCGCACGGCCCAAGTGCGGGCCAACACCGCTTGGACGGCCAGGGCCGCCGCTGGGGAGCCGGCCCCGATTTCATGGGGCACCACCCCCTCCAGATACCGCTCCAAGGGGACCTCCTCCACCAGGGTCCAGGTGCCATGGGCATCCGCCAGCAAGCGGAAGGGACCGGCATACACCCCCCCCTTCCAGCGCAAACCGCCCGGGGCCTCGATGCGCAGGGGCTGGCGCAGCGCCAGGGCGCCCTCGCTGGCGGTCAGTTGCAGGCCCAAGCGCCGGGTGGGGCGCTGCTCGATCAAGCGCGAAGCCTGGCCCGCAGGGGGCGCCGCCTCGGCCGGCCCCCATACCTCCCAGTCCTTGCTGCGAGCGATCTCAGTCCGTACTCCTGTCGCCTGCCACCGCCGGGCCGCCGCCTCGGCACTTTCGTAGCTGGCGAAGGGTCCCAGCACCCTCCGCCGCAGGATCTCGGGCTGGGACAGGGGCTGCCATCGCCAGGTCAGCACCAGCTCAGGCCGGCTAATTCGGCGCCCTGAACCATCCACCAAGGTGAGCTCGCCCGATGCGGCCGTCAAGCGCAAGGGAGGGGCCTGGTCGGCTTCCCCAGCCGGGCCGAGATGGGCCGCCAAGGCCACCCACAGCACCGGATCCTGCGAGCGCAGGGGGGGAGGTTCGGGCACCGGCCAATGCCGCAACGCCTCGCCGCCCTGGGGCGCCAAGGCGGGCAGTGGGGGCGGCGGGGACGCCAGGCCCAGGGGCTGGTCTGAGGCCCGGCACCCCCCGGGCAGTAGCAGCAGCACCAACCCCAAAAGTGGTGCCCGCAGATTGGCCTGGCGCCCCCTCCTGCCGGCGGTCGCCGGGGCGCTAGCCCCTGGGGCCACGGAAGGGGACGGGCGCAGCTGGCGAAGGGGCATGGGCCTGGGAATTGGATAAGGGTTAAGTCACGTCGTACTCTGCTTGTTTGTGCCCGCGCCCAGGAACGCCATGCCGAAGCTCAAGACCCGCCGCGCGGCCGCCAAGCGGTTCAAGGTCACCGGCAGTGGCAAGTTCATGCGCCGGCGCGCCTTCCTCAACCACCTGCTCGACCACAAGAGCCCGAAGCGCAAACGCCATCTCGGCACCATGGCCAGCGTCGACGAACGGGACGCGGGCAACGTGGCCTTGATGCTGCCCCACGCCTGAGGTCATGGCGCCAGTCGCCTTGCTGCCACCTACTCCACTTTCCCTTTAGTTCCCTACTTCCATGACCCGCGTCAAGAGGGGCAATGTCGCCCGCAAACGCCGTAACAAAATCCTGCGCCTGGCCCGAGGCTTCCAGGGCAGCAACGGCAGCCTGTTCCGCACCGCCAACCAGCGGGTGATGAAGGCCCTCTGCAATTCCTACCGCGACCGTCGCCGCCGCAAGCGTGATTTCCGCCGTCTGTGGATCGCCCGCATCAATGCGGCGGCCCGCCTCAATGGGCTCAGCTACAGCCGCCTGATCGGCGGCCTCAAAAAGGCCGACGTGCGCATCAACCGCAAGATGCTGGCCCAGCTGGCCTTAGCCGATCCCACCAGCTTCTCCACCGTGGTGAGCGCGGCCAGCCACTGACTTCCCCTAAGGCCGGCAACCCATGAGCGACCTGCTCCCCCAGGCCTACCTGCTAGGTCTGATTGCCCTGCTTGCCGGTGCCGCCTTCGCGGTGGGCCGCCAGATTCTGCGGGTGCGGCGTGATGAGATGTCCCTCTTCCGGCTTGGCGGCGAGGGGGGGCCTAAGCCCAGCGATGCGGCGGGGCTCTATGAACTCGCCTCGGTCCAGCTGCGCAAGCGTCTCTACAGCCAGGCCGCCGACACCCTCAAACAGGCCGTAAAGCTGGCTGATTCTGAAAAAGCGCCGCCAGAAGCGAGGGCCGTTATTGAAAATGCCCTTGGTTTTGCCTTGGCTGCCCAGAATAAGTATCCCGCCGCCATCAAGCACTACCAAACGGCCATCCGTTGCAAGGCGGATTACCCCGTAGCTCTCAATAATCTCGCCTTTGCCCTTGGCAAACTGCAACGGCCCGACGAGGCCCGCTCCGCCTACGAACAGGTCCTAAATCTAGAACCTGACAACAAAACAGCCAGCAAAGGTCTTAAAACCTTGAAGCGCCGCAGCGGCATTGACAGCAAGTCGGCCTGAATCAGAATTTCAAACCGACCAGAAACGCCTCGCCATCACCACAAGCCCCGAATGGGCTCTGGGCCAGTTGGCGCCGGTCCGGGGTTAAGCAGCAGGCGCCCTCCAGGACTAACCAATCTTGGTGCTCGCCAACTGCTCAGGGACATCGACTGCAGGCCCTGGATCTGGCCACCGGGTTCCATCCCCACCGAGCCCATGTCCCCCAGCAGCAGTAGGTCGAGCTGGTCGGACTTGGCATTGAGCGTTCCCTGCACTGGCGTAACGGCAGCACCGATCCGCAGATTGCCGCGCAGGTCGACCATCTGGCCCATCGCCCGCACCGATCCAAGATCAAGCGCCGCAGGTAGGGCCGCGCCACCCACGAATGATTGGAAGCTGCCGCGCCATTGGCGGGGAATCACCCGGGCAATCAGGGCGGCACGACCCTCCGGGTCAAAGGGTTCGACCGAAATCAGCGCATCCATGCTGCCCCCAGGATTCAAGGAACCGGGATTCAGGAACCCGGGATTCAGGGAGTCAGGGGCCGGTCCTGCCGCCGGCAGCGGCCGGGCGAGGGGCGATGGCAGGGGCACCTGGCTGCCACCCGAGAACGCTCCGGCAGGGGCGCTGAAGGGGGCCGTAAATGCACTGGGCGGGGCCGTGAAGGGGCGGGCGGGCACCGCAACAGGCGTGGCGGCAACCAAAAAGGGCAACAGCAGGGGCATGGGGGCCGCCACCAAAGCAGCGATCGCGGGTCCAGAGCGCAGACTACGTCGGAACGACCGCCTGCTTGGGCTGTGACCCAGACCGCCCCCAACGACCTCGTCATCGCCGGGCGTCGCTTCGCCAGCCGGCTGATGACCGGCACCGGCAAGTACCCCTCCCTGGCGGCCATGCAGACCAGCCTGGCTGCCAGCGGCTGCGAGATCGTCACCGTGGCCGTAAGGCGCGTCCAGAGCAGGGCCCAGGGTCACGAGGGGCTGTTGGAGGCAATCGACTGGAAGCGGATCTGGATGCTGCCCAACACCGCCGGCTGCGCCACCGCCGAGGAGGCGATCCGGGTGGCGCGCCTGGGTCGGGAGCTGGCCCGCCTTGCCGGCCAGGAGGAAAACAACTTTGTCAAGTTGGAAGTCATTCCCGACCCCCGGCACCTGCTGCCTGACCCCTTCGGCACCTTGGAAGCGGCCGAACAACTGGTTAAAGAAGGCTTCGTGGTGCTGCCGTACATCAACGCCGATCCCTTGCTGGCTCGGCGGCTTGAAGCGGTGGGCTGTGCCACGGTGATGCCCCTGGCCTCGCCGATCGGCTCCGGCCAGGGCCTGCGCAACGCCGCCAACATCGCCCTGATCATCGAGAACGCCGGCGTCCCCGTCGTGGTGGACGCCGGCATCGGCGTACCCAGTGAGGCGGCCCAGGCCATGGAAATGGGCGCCGACGCCCTGCTAATCAACAGCGCCATCGCCCTGGCGGGCGATCCCCCGGCCATGGCCAGGGCCATGGCCATGGCCACCGAAGCGGGCCGCACCGCCTTTCTGGCCGGACGACTGCCGCTGCGGCCCCAGGCCAGTCCCAGCTCCCCAACCAGCGGCGTGGTCGGCGCCTGAAGCCCGGCCCCGGCAGCCCGCTGGGGTTCAAAACTGTGACGTTCCGCTCCCAGGCGGCCTTGTTGCTGGGGAACATCCATAGGGTTGAGCAGCTGATGTCCTTCCCTTCCATGCAGGTCACCAAAGAAGACGGCGGCAGGCTCAATGCCTTCGCCACCGAGCCCCGCATGGTGGTGATTGAGGCCGGCGAGGCCCAGGGAGGGGCCAGCAACAAGGTTCTGCTGATCGGCGGTTTGGCCTTGGTGGCGGTTCTGCTGGCCGTAGCGGCTCTGATCAGTCGTACCCACGCCTGAACCAGTCAGGACCAGGGCAATGGGACTGGGGATGAAGGCTTGTAGTAGTTTGCCCATCTGAGCATCCGCTCGTTCAGGAGTCTGGGGTGAAGGTTCTCGTTCTCGGCGGTGACGGCTTTTGTGGTTGGCCCTGTGCGGTGAACCTGGCGGATGCTGGCCACGACGTGATGATCGTGGACAACCTGAGTCGCCGCAAAATCGACATCGATCTGGGGGTCGAGTCCCTCACTCCCATCGCCACCATCGGCGACCGCCTCAAGGCCTGGGAACAGGTGGGCGGCAAGCGGATTGAGTTCGTGCTCCTTGACATCGCCAAGGAATACGACCGGCTGCTGGGCCTCCTGCGCAGCGAGAAGCCTGATGCGGTGGTCCACTTCGCGGAGCAACGGGCCGCGCCCTACTCCATGAAGTCGAGCGCCACCAAGCGCTACACCGTCGACAACAACGTCAACGGCACCCACAACCTGCTTGCCGCCATTGTCGAGAGTGATCTGGACATCCATATCGTCCACCTGGGCACCATGGGGGTCTATGGCTATGGCTCCCATCGGGGGGCCACCATCCCTGAGGGTTACCTGACCGTCGAGGTGCCCCAAGCCGATGGCAGTCGCTTCACCGAGAGAATCCTGCACCCCACGGATCCCGGCAGCGTCTATCACATGACCAAGACGCTCGATCAGTTGCTGTTTTTTTATTACAACAAGAACGACAGCATCCGCATCACCGATCTGCACCAGGGCATTGTCTGGGGAACCAACACCACCTTGACCGAAAAGGATCCCCGTCTTACCAACCGTTTTGACTACGACGGCGACTACGGCACCGTGCTGAATCGCTTCTTGATGCAGGCAGCCATCGGTTACCCGCTCACCGTCCACGGCACCGGCGGCCAGACCCGGGCCTTCATCCACATCCGCGACTCGGTGCGCTGCGTGCAGTTGGCCTTGGACCATCCCCCCAGCAGCGGCGAAAAGGTCAAGATCTTCAACCAGATGACTGAAAGCCACCGGGTTGCCGACCTGGCCGAGAAAGTCGCAGCGCTCACCGGTGCCCAAACCAACTACCAGGCCAATCCCCGCAAGGAAGCGATCGAAAACGACCTGATCGTCGATAACAGTTGCTTCCTGGAGTTGGGACTCCAACCCACCACCCTCGACGTTGGCTTGCTTGCCGAGGTGGTGGATGTGGCTCGCCGCTGGGCAGACCGCTGCGACCGCTCCCGCATTCCCTGCCTTTCCGCCTGGACGACGCGGCAGGCTGAGGCCATCGCCGCCCGCCCCTAAGCGAGGGCGGCCAGTGCGGATTGCCTTCTTTACCGAAACCTTCTTGCCCAAGGTGGACGGCATCGTCACCCGGCTGACCAAGACCTTGCAGCACCTGGTCGCCGCGGGGGATGAAGTACTGATCTTCTGTCCCGAGGGCGCCCCCGATTCCTACCTGGGGGCCAAGGTGGTGGGGGTGCCGGCCCTGCCCCTGCCCCTCTATCCCGAGTTGAAACTGGCCCTGCCCCGGCCGGCGGTCTCCGAAGCCCTAGAGCAGTTCCGCCCGGATCTGGTGCATGTGGTCAACCCGGCGGTGCTGGGTCTGGGGGGCATCTGGCTCGCCAAGAGCCGCAATCTGCCCCTGGTGGCCAGCTACCACACCCACCTGCCCAAATACCTGGAGCATTACGGCATGGGCATGCTGGAGCCCCTGCTTTGGGAGCTGCTCAAGGCCGCCCACAACCAGGCCAGCCTCAACCTTTGCACCTCCACGGCGATGGTGGCCGAACTGGCCGCCAAGGGCATCCAGCACACGGCCCTTTGGCAGCGCGGTGTGGATACCGATTTATTCCGCCCTGAATGGCGCAACGACAGCATGCGCGCCCGGCTGCACGGTCCCTATGACGACACCGGCAATTTGCTGCTTTACATCGGCCGCCTCTCGGCCGAGAAGCAGATTGAACGCATCCGCCCCGTGCTGGAGGCCATGCCCCAGACCCGCCTGGCCCTAGTGGGCGACGGACCCCACCGGCAACAACTGGAGCGCTGCTTCGAAGGCACCCCCACCACGTTTGTGGGTTATCTGGCGGGCCAAGACCTGGCCTCGGCCTATGCCTGCGGCGATGCCTTTCTGTTTCCTTCCTCCACCGAAACCCTGGGGCTGGTGTTGCTGGAGGCCATGGCTGCCGGCTGTCCCGTGGTGGGGGCCGACCGGGGCGGCATCCCCGACATCGTCAGTGATGGCGAAAACGGCTGCCTTTACGATCCTGACCAGCCCCACAGCCTCACCGCTGCCGTGCAGCGACTGCTGGGCGAATCCCAGACCCGGGCCTGCCTGCGGCAGGCGGCCCGGCAGGAGGCGGAACGTTGGGGCTGGGCCGGCGCCACCGACCAACTGCGGGGCTACTACCGCAAGGTCCTCAACCAGGCAAGGGTGCCACTGACCACCTGAACCTTGGCTTAGGGGCGCTGCTGGGCTGCCGCATCGGCCGCCCCCCGGAACCAGGTGGTCATCAAGGCCCGCACCATGGGGGCCGCGATGGTGCCGCCGTAGCCACCGCTGTTTTCGCCGAAGGCAACGATCACCAAGGTGGGTTGGTCGGCGGGGGCATAGCCGCCGAACCAGGCATGGTCCGGGCGGGGGGGATCCTCAGCGGTTCCCGTCTTGCCGGCCACGGGCGGCAGGCTGGGATCGTTGAGCACCTTGCCGGTGCCCTCGGTGACCACTTGCCGCAGGCCCTTGCGCAACACCTTCAGGGTCTCGGGCTTGAGCCCCAGCCAGACCCGCTGCACCGGACGCTCCACCAGGTGGGGAGTCACCAGCCAACCCCCGTTGGCCACCGCTGCATAGAGACGGGCCATTTGTAGGGGAGTGACGGTGACGGCCCCCTGGCCGATCGATGAGGTGATTGTGTCCACCGACGACCAGGGCTCCTTGAGCACCTTGCGTTTCCAGTCGGGATCCCCTAGCAGCCCCGGGCTTTCCTCCTCCCGCAACTCGACCCCGGTGTAGGCGCCATAGCCCAGGCGCCGGGAGGCCTTGAACAACTCGCTGGGACCTAGCGCCAGCCCAAGCCGGTAGTAGAAGCTATTGCTGCTGACCGCCAAGGCAAAGGGAAAGCCAATCGAGCCATGGGCAGCATGGTCGGTGTAGCACTGGCCGTCATAACAAAACGAAGCGGAGGTGGGCAGGGTGGAGCTGGCCTGGAACTTGCCCGACTCCAGGCCTGCAATGGTGGTGACGATCTTGAAGGTGCTGGCCGGTGGGAACCCCTGCAGGGTGCGGTTCAGCATTGGCGCCTCCGGCCGGTTCAGTTGGTTCCATTGGGCGGTGGTGGGACCATCGGAGAAGATGTTGGGATCGAAATGGGGCCGGCTGGCCATGGCCAGCACCGCCCCGGTCTGGGGATCCATGGCGACGATGGCCCCTTTGCTAACGGTGTCCAGGGCCCGTTCGGCGGCCTGCTGCAGGTCGAGATCGATGGTGAGTCGCAGGTCTTTACCGGCCTGGGCCGGTTTGTCCCCCAAGACGCGCTGCACCTGCCCTGCGGCATTGACCTCCAGCTGCTGGCCGCCCCACTCGCCGCGCAGATGCTTTTCGAAGACCATCTCCAGGCCCGTGCGGCCGATGCGGTCGCTGAGCCGGTACCCCTGGGGTTCGAGCCGTTTGAATTCCTCTTCGGTGATGTTGCTGGTGTACCCCATCAGGTGGGAAGCCAGGGCGCCATTGGGGTAGGTGCGGCGCACCTCGATAGCCACCTCGGCGCCCGGCAGGGAATCGGCCCGTTCGCGAAAGCGCAGCACCTGCACCGGCGTCAGGGGACCAGCCAGGCGGATGCGGAAGCCCTCGCTGTGGGACCCCTGCTGGCGGCGGGTCTCCAGATCGGCGGAACGCAGCTTCAACAACTCAGCCAGCTGGTCGCGCAGGGCGGGCCAACCGCCTTTTTTTAGCAACCGTGGCTGGAGGTAGAGATTATAGGTGAGGCGATTGGTGGCCAGCACACGCCCCTGGCGATCCAGCAGGCGCCCCCGCACCGGATCGCGCGGCAGCAGGCGAATGCGGTTTTCATCGGCCATCGCCTTGAATTCGGCGCCATGGAGCAACTGCAGCCAGGCCAGCCGACCAAAGATGGCGAGGCAGCAAAACAGCACAAAGGTCAACAGGACCCCAGGCTGGTGGCCCACCCCGGTCTGGCGGGAACTGCCCGAGGCCACAGGCGCCATCAGCGCCGGCCCGCCGCACTGCGATCATCGAAACCCGAGCCAACGCCAGGGGCGCTCTCTCTGCCGTAGCTGATAGGACCGGCAGCATGGGCGCGTGGGGCCGCAGCCAGGCGCCGCTCTAACTCAGCCAAGCGGGAGCCAATGCGAACCAAGGCAGCCTGCAGTTCGGCCGCATCCTCTTGGGGTTGGGCTACGGACTGGGCGGCGGGTTGGGCGGCGGGTTGGGCGGTTTGAAAGGGCACATCGCGCACTTCCACCTTGACCACCGGATTGCCAAGTCCTGGCTGGAGATTGTCCAGGCCGGCCCGCAACTGGGTTGCGGCCGGTTCGCCTTCTTCTCGCAGGGTGCCGAGGGGATCGGGGCTGGAGCCATCAAAAGCGGCCATCACCTCCCGAGGGCCCCCCTTGCGGGCCCGTTCGACCACGGCCAGGCCCACAGGCAACAGGTCCTGCATCAGGGTGAGACGCAGCGAATCAAGGGGATCGGCGGCCATTGGCGTACGTTCAAAACCAGATTGACCCCAGTCTGGCGCGGCAGTGCCCAAAAGACCGGGGCCAAAGGCGCCGGCGCACCATCTGGCCGTGCCGCAGTCGTATGCAGGGCCAGGATTAGGGACTCGGCTGCTGCACGGCCGGGGCCACCAGAATCTTGCGACAGAAATTCTGGCTGCCCAGCCACCAGCCGGTGCTGCCGGCCAGCACCAGGGCCAGGGAAAGGGGCAACAGGGCCTGGCGGGTGGTGTCGAGGGCCAACCATTCACCCCAGCCCCGCAGGAAGCGATCGCGATCGAAGCGGCGGCGCTCCCGCAGGCTGAGCTTCTGGCGGCGCTGCAGGGCCCGCTCGACCCAGCGCTCAAAGGGCCGCTTCTTGGTGACGGCCATTTTGCGCTCGACTTCGAGCAGCTGGCCGGGGGTGAGCTCGGGGTTGAAGGTGCTGATCAACTCCAGGCTTTTGACGAACATCTCAACTGCGCCGTCATGGATGGCCCGATCCGCCGGTTCAAGGCTGTCCCAATCGAGTTCGGGGTAGAAGCGCAGACGGTTGGCCGCGATCTGCTCTTCGGGCAACTGGCCCGGCTCCCGCAGCCAGCGGTCCGTGTTGGCATCAAAACGACGCCAATAAAGGAAAGGGTTGAGATAAATCGTCTTGCCGCCAATGAGGATGGTGTCTTGCTGAAGGCGGCGCTGCAGCTGGGGATCCGGCTCGACGGCAACGGCTTGGGTCACGGCGGCCAAGGGGCTAGATGGGGCGCCGATCGTATCGGCGGTGGGCGGGCTTGGCCAGCCCGCAGGGGATGTTGCTGGAACTCGGGGCTCCGGTCCGATCCGCTCGGCGCAAGCGCGTCATACAGAAACCTTCGCAAACCCTTGGTCAGAAAAAGCCCTAGGCTCACCTGCCAACTTATCCAACAGCGGTTTCATGTTCATGATGAGAAGGCGACTGCCATAGGGAGTCAGGTGGTCACGAGTCTGAAAAAGAGGGTGGTCTTTCAGATCTGGTCGGCATACCTTGGGGTTACATAAATAGATGCCAGAATAGAAAAAGTGAAAATCTGAATAACGCTTTGAAAGTCTCTCCAACATTTTACAATAAGCATAATTATGCTTTATTGTCTCATCGCGCCTGACATCAAGAGAGCCAGGTGTCCGAACGAAGCCAGTGTGAGGTATGATGTTTTCTTCTGGCAAATTGGATAGATCATGACTATCAACCAATCCACAGAGAGCTGTCACACCATAAAATAAGCTTGGCAAAGACGAAGTGCTGACGCTGTTAACCCATTGGCAAATTTAAGAAAAATTGGAATAAAAGGGTTGCCACTGAGTTCCGTGTCTAGGCGCTCTCAACTCGTAACGTGGAAATGCCATTTTTTCAATGACAAGGGCATAAGGATAAAAGGTGATTGAGTAAATTGTGGACTGAACTTCATTAGCCGGACTAGAAATGCCTTCCTCGGAAGTCGAATGATCTGCAAAATTAAGTGCATGAACGAGGCCGACTGCGTAATTAATAAATGAATTTCGATGTCCGTGAATGTCTTCGCAGATATATACACCACCAGGTCGGATCGCCTCCAACATCTCATTCAAAGTTACCGTTTGCTGCTCTGGCGTGTGGCCACCATCATCAATCAATATATCTACCGTGCCCACGTTTGCCTTGAAATTTCGCCAGAATTCAGGACTTTCCTGGTCACCAATAAATACAGAAACCTTTTCTGACTCATAGGCCTTACAAGCGTTCTCGATATCTACACCATAAACATGGCATCCTGGACCAAAATAACTTCCCCACATTTCCAGACTGCCACCGCTGTAGATGCCAATCTCCACAAGCTTAAGATCGAGACCAACAAATTTTGACAGATGTCGGTGATACATATCAAAATAATGATCCCATTTCCATATACCTCGACCTTCATGGTGGGCCTCAAAATAATCCCTCAAAGGATTACCCTGGGACTTTGACTCAGAAAAGCTAGAAGACTGCAAAGGTTGTGAGCTACAATAATGATCGGCGCCCTGGCGTACTGTTCTGCCGGCAACCAAGTCTCGGAAGGTTGTCTCAGGAAACAGAACTGAAGATTTTAAAGTTTTGACTATGCTGGAAATGGCCTTGAGGGCACCTCGAAAAT
>Ga0209298_10002733_pt1 | contig 10883 bp, 7 predicted proteins | sample S_140806_EF_Meta_FD_187325 | JGI IMG/M metagenome (GOLD analysis project Ga0209298, IMG submission 187325) | Freshwater microbial communities from Lake Simoncouche, Canada to study carbon cycling - S_140806_EF_MetaG (SPAdes) (version 2) | ecosystem: Environmental > Aquatic > Freshwater > Lake ... | reverse complement strand
TCAGGGCGGTGTCGTACATTTTGGCCAGCGTGTGCTCGAAGGTGTGCCAAGCGGCGGTGCGTATGTGCATCCGGCATTGGTTGAGATCGCCGCGGGTGCTCCTATCTGTAAAGTCGAGACATTTGCGCCGATTTTGTATGTGTCTCCTTATGAGCATTTGGATGATGCCATTGGGTTGAATAACGATGTCCCTCAGGGCTTGAGCAGTGCGATTTTCACATTGGATGTCCGTGAGGCGGAGCTGTTTTGCAGTGGCATCGGTTCTGACTGCGGGATTGTGAATGTCAATATTGGCACAAGTGGTGCTGAGATTGGCGGGGCCTTTGGCGGTGAGAAGGATACGGGCGGCGGGCGCGAGTCGGGGAGTGATTCCTGGAAAGCCTATATGCGCCGCGTTACCAGCACGGTGAACTATGGGACGGAGTTACCGCTCGCGCAGGGAATCCGGTTCGATATCTGATGGCGCCATCGTCTTACGGGGCGGCCCTGTGGCAGAAGGTCTTTGGTGGCACGCTGTTTGGTGGGTTGTCACTCATTGCGGCGTTTTTATGGCGTGAGGGTGAAAATCGAGTGGAATCTAAGCTCGACCCAAAGGTGTTTACTCTTGTGATGGGTGGCTTATTGCTTCTGTCCATTTACATGCTGGTCGACATTTTGGTGCACCGGTATGTGATTACGGATGATGCCCTTGAGGTGTATCGCCCATGGGGTAAGCAACGGATTTTATGGTCCGATGTCGCAAAGGTTCGGTGGCGGGATGTCAAGGGGAGCAAGTATCCGTACCCAGTGCCGGTTTTAGTCGCAGCAAATGGCTGGGAGATTCTGTATCCGCGTGCGAATCTGCTCATGGACATGCCGGCGGCGGAAACGGAACGCGCGCATTTTTGGAATGAGGTTGCGCGCCGAGCGGGCGACAAGTCGGTGGATTTGGATTTGTTTGTGTAGGAGCGCAAGTTACATATTGTGCTTGATGCGATTCTCCGCGCAAGGGCGAGCTGCCACGCCCACCCGAGAGTAAATGTTGTCGAAGCGTAGATACAGGGCTTTCTTTGACCTAGTTTTAGGCTTGCGGGGTGGATGTTCCGCGGTCATGCCTATGCCGGCGGACACGGCGGTCCGCCCCTACGCGGAGGATTTGGATTCTGTGAAAATACATCAATAGACTTAGATCAACGTATCAGCGCGTAGCGTGGTGGAATGTGGAGCGCAAGGGCCGGGAGCCGAAAGTGGTACCACACAACAGCTGTGGTGCCAGTGAACACCGGCGACTTCGGCACGTGTGCGAGGCATCTACCGCGCAAGCGTTATTAAACCGTCCATCATCCAGATAAGGATAGCAAGACAACACGGCTGCGACAGCGGTCCGCCCCTACGCGGAGGATTTGGATTCTGTGTAACGATAAACAATCGTCATAGACCAACGTAACAGCGCGCAGCGCGGTGGAATGTTGAGTGCAAGGGCCGGGAGCCGAAAGTGGAGCCACACAACAGCCGTGGTGCCAGTTAACACCGGCGACTTCGGCACGTGTGCGAGGCATCTACCGCGTAAGCGGCATGACATGGTCCATAAGCCAATTACAGAGTGCAAAGTAGCACAGGCGGACACGGCGGTCCGCCCCTACGCGGAGGATATGGATACTGTGAACCGATAAACAATCGTCATAGACCAACGTAACGGCGCGCAGCGCGGTGGAATGTTGAGTGCAAGGACCGGGAGCCGAAAGTGGAACCACACAACAGCTGTGGAGCCAGTGAACACCGGCAACTTCGGCACGCGTGCGAGGCATCTACCGCGCAAGCGTAATCACACGGTCGCGTTTACTTTGGCGGTTCTGGTAGCCGCGTGGTCTGCCAGGCCATCAGCTGCCAGTTTCCTTCTTTGTTACGCATATGGACTGCCGTAAAGCGGGCATCGAAAGACTTCAGGCCATCGGGGGCTTTGACGGTTATTGACACCAATCCCGTGACAACCACGGTGCCACCCTTGGCGCGCACAACGGTGTTTCGCGGTTCAATCTTTTCGTAATCCAGAGTTCCTGACCGAATCGCATCCAAGAAGGACTTCTTGTCATCCACTTTGCCGCTGGAGTGCGTGTAAACCAATTCATCCGCAACCAAGGCACTGATTTTCTCGATGTCGGCCGAGATCATAGCCGCCCTACGGAGCTTATCTGCCTCCAATGCCGGTTCGGCAGATTTCGGGACCTGATCTATTTTGGGGACTGCGGTAACGGTGGGTTTGTCTTGAAGACGCGCAATCGCCTGCGTTAATCCAAGCATTGCGATGCCGATGCATAGGAAAGCATATCGACTAGATTTCATGGTGAGACTCCAGTTTTAGAAAACGCGATTATGGTTATCTGCTTAATGATTCACAAATCGGTAATAAGAGACAAACCGTGTAACTCTACGATGGCTATTGGCGCATGGCAAATGTCTCTCTGAGACGCATCGCATGCTATTCCGTGTAGGGGCTGGCTGCCACGCCCGCCCGCGGTAACGATTGTTGACACACGGGCACAGATCAATGTTCACATCAAGAAATCTATAGCCACGAGATGGCACAGCAGTCCTTCCAGACACGGAAATTTTGGAGTTATTCACCGTGGATGTGTGAACGTATATCCGCCATCCAACGATCAACAGGTTCAACCAACGCAAAGGGCAGGCACAGAGGCCTGCCCGTATACAGTATCTGAAAACACTCACTGCCCAAACTTAAACGGAATACACATCAATTATCTAACCGTAATTCATTCCTTGGCTGTATCGAAGGGAAGACAGAGACAGGATGACTTTATTTGAACATCGGATTCGCTCCAGACAGCCATAAACTTTTGATGTTGAAGCTGGCTCTCTGTATTCTTTCCCTGCCTTTCCAATGATTGTGACAAGCCATAAAGGGACCATCCGTTCATCGGGAGCTTTTCCAGGTCAGCCTTATACGTTTTTTCTGCATCACGCCACTTGCCAGCACGCATCTGTGCCGCGCCCAATGCATGCCGTGTTGGAATTATCCAATCCGGAGGTTCATCGTAGCGAAGTTGGTCTTCCGCAATGACGGCGTTCTGCAATGCTTTGATTCCAGTTGACAAGTGGCCTTCAGCAACCAGGATTTCTCCTTCAAGCATGTGTAGCGCAACGGTAAGCAGTGCAGAAGCAGTATTGTTACCAAAATACCTGTCCGAGGGTACTTTCTTAACGGCACTACGGAAACGACTTAGCTCCATCCGGGCATCAGCTGTCTGCTTAGTAGAAGCAAACGCGATTCCACGAGCCATATGCCACATCGCCCCAGCCAGAGCAAATTCTCCTGATGGCTTCTTTGCCTTCAGGACATCCTCCCACTTACCAAAACGCACACGTACCTCGATTGGCATCGCCATAAAACCATCAATAATTCCCACATTAGCACTTGCCCATTTGGCCGGAATATTTGCCACACCTTCATCCATCGTGCTTATCGCCAGTTTGGATTGCCCACGCATCATCGCCGCAAAAGCAAGCATGTGATAGTTGTGTGTCATGTACAGCCGATAAAACCCTTGCTCAGGCTGTTGATGTGCATAGTCAAGATCAGCCCGTATTGATTTTTCATTTGCAATGACAGCTGCCTTCCACCGTCCCTGTCGAACATCGATGTGGGATGGCATGTGCACCATGTGCCCAAGGCCCGGTTGCAGGTCGCGCAGGGTATCTGCTGCACGATTAGCCTTTTCTGGATTTGGGGATGCCTCCATTGCGTGTATGTAGAGGTGATTTGCTAACGGATGGTCAGGAGAAAATGACAGCACTCGCTCCAGGACGTTGACGATTTCAGGTGTTCCTGGCTGTGGTGAACCATTTGATTTCCACAAATCCCAGGGCCTGAGGTCCATCATTGCTTCGGCGTAGAGTGCACCGATATCCGGATCCTTTGGGAATTTCTTCCATACGGCTTGCATCTCCAGGGCATAGTTACGATCCAGCTGTGATCGATCGAGAGGTTGTTTCTGCACGAATCTCGCAAAGAGTGTCTCTATAAGCGCCTTTTCTTGCGGTGTGCCGTTACTCGCATAGCGTTTAGCCTGGTTGGCTGCTTGCCAAGCAGCTTTTGCCTTTTTTGCATCAACAGTTGGATTGTTGATGTGTGGACCATTTGCGGTAGCGATGCCCCAGTAAGCCATGGCAAATGACTCATCCGACATAAAGGCTTTTTGAAAGGAGCGAATTGCCTCATCATGATTGAAGGCATATAAAAATGCTAATCCATCATCAAAATGTTTCTGTGCAAGGCTTGATGTCGTTGTAGCTTTACGATGAAACTTACCCAGGTCGTAGTACGACCGATCAGTCATTTGAGGTCTATAAAACATTACTTGTCCCCTAAAAGATCGTTCTTATGGAATATCCACCACCCTTAGGCATAACTAGACTGCCAACTGCTGAACTCACGTACGCCCAGATTTAACTGCATTGCTACTACCACTTTATTCTCACTGCTTGGCATGCTAAGGCTGGTACAGGCAACTCACTAAGTTCACTATAACAAGTTCCAGTAAAAGAAATTAGTTACACAAGAAATGTAACAAAAACTGGCCCTGCCGGAAGGAGACTAAACTTCCTGCAGAGCCAGTAGGTATCAGACCTGTCAAGGGGAGACTAAACCCAGACAGGATCTGTTTGACTGACCTTATTTCTGGACAGTCAAAGTGGCGGAACGCGTTACACCAAGAGCCGTACCACTGATGACAGTAGTTCGGTTCGTCGTTCCTGTGACCGATGTTACAGTAAACGTGACCCTGCTGGCACCGGCAGGGATAGTTACCATTGCTGGCACCGTAGCTGCTCCAAGATTACTGGATGCCAGATTTACGACAACAGCAGTTGGTGTAACGGCCCCCAGAGTAATTGTTGCAGTAGAGTTTGCACGGCCTCCGCGCACCGATGTCGGACTAAGCGTCAGCGTGCTAAATGTAACAGCGACTGGGTTCACTGTAAGCGTTGTCGTCTTGCTCACACCAAGCGATGATGCGGTGATCACTGCAGGTGTGCTTGCCGCAACAACGGTCGTGCTAATCACAAAGGTCGCCGTAGTAGCTCCCGCTGCCACCGTCACCGATGCAGGGACAACCGCCGTCGCCGAACTACTCGTCAATGCGACAACAACACCACCAACTGGTGCCGGTGAGCCAAGCGTGACGGTTCCAGTAGCAGCTGTTCCCCCATTGACGCTGACCGGATTCACACTAACTGTCGACAATGAACCAAGTGGAAGCGAAAGCGTCTTGACGGCTTCCGTGTTTCCGGCGATGTCAGTGCTGTACGCCGCCACCGTATGAATGCCATTGTCCAGTGTAATCGGCCCGGAATAGGCGACTGCGGGCGCGCCATCCACGGAGTAGAACGTTCCAGATACACCGGATGTCGCATCGGTGCCGCTGATAACAACACTTGTGGATGTCGCACCAGGCGTAGCAGTGATGGTCGTAACCGGCGCGGTTTTGTCAACACGAACTGTCATCGATCCTGCAGGTGAAACATTGCCCGAATTGTCCGTCGCCCAGTAGACAAGCGTTGCAATACCATCGGTGGATGTCACGACATTCGCAGTCGCTCCGGCGGATGTAAGGGTTACGCCTCCATTAATGGTGTATTTGACATCCCGGACACCGCTACCACCCACATTGTCCGTACCCGTTATCGCAACGGTGACGTTGGCATTGTTCCAACCGGCGGCATTTGCGGTGGCAGGCGTTCGGACCGCATTCACTGTTGGAGGAATGGATTCGATGTTTGTGGCAGCGAGTGCGTTGAAGGCACTGATGATGCCTTCACGGCCAACCTTGCCAGCTAATGCAGTGAGAGGCTTTGTGCTCCCCAAGATTGCACTACGGACCTGCGCAGCCGTCCAGCTAGGCATTTTGCCTCGGAGCAACGCCGCAAGACCCGTTACGTGTGGCGTCGCCATCGATGTGCCGCTGTCCGAGTTATAGCCATTCGGCTGACCCAAAACGGTTAGCGCAACCGGCCAAGTACTAAAAATGTTCGAGCCAGGCGCAGCGACTTGCACGGTTGCCACACCATAGTTCGAAAACGATGACAGGATGCCAGAGTTCGCGGTGGACGCCACATTCACCATATTGGAGAGGTTGTAGCTCGCTGGGTAGGCTAGGGAGACATCAATGTTCAAAGCGCTGTTTCCTGCCGCGGCGATAAACAAGTGATCGACAGCACCTGCATTTACGATCGCCTGCTGCAGCAGCGAATCAAAGAGGCCGCCGCCCCACGAGTTGTTCGACAGCTTGATGCCATTTGATGTGCAGTAGTCAATGGCCTTGATGGCATTTGCTGTGGTTCCGCTTCCTGTGTCAGAAAGGAACTTAAGTGGAACAATCTTCGCGTTCCAAGCGACGCCTGCAACACCAATACCATTGTTACCCTTGGCAGCGATCGTTCCAGAAACGTGGGTTCCGTGGCCATTGCCATCCTGTGCGTTGTTTGTATTGGTGACAAAGTTCCAACCACTAACATCATCGATGTAGCCATTGCCATCATTGTCAATGCCATCGTTAGCGATCTCGCCGGGGTTGACCCAGATGTTGCCCTGGAGGTCTGGATGGTTGAAATCGATTCCCGTATCGATAACTGCCACTCGGTAGTTAGGATCACCAGTGTAGATGTCCCATGCCTGTGGAGCATCAATGTCATTGAGCTGGCTGGCCGTATTGTTCATCCCCCAGGTGCTACCGAAGAGCGGGTCATTCGGAATAACCTGTGTCGAAACGATGTAGTTCAGTCCTGCCCGCAATACCGCTGGATCTGCACCAACCACTGCAAGTGCCGCAACCGGGTCCCCGCCGGCTACGTGGATGAGTGCCAAGCCATTAACAATCTTATACTTGTCAATCGCGCCAAGTCCAACCTTTCGGCAGCAGCCATCCCGCTCGAAATCTGTCGAACCAGGATTGAACTGCACCAAAATGGTGTTCATGTCGTATGTTGCACCACCGCCAAGTACCTTGTAGCGGTTGTTACCCATGTTCTGCTTCTGCGTCGCTGCATAAGGCGAAATAGTCTGGGCCTGTGCAGTCGATGCAAACGATGCGACACCAATAGTTATTGCCAAAACGGCTGGAGCACTGCGGAAGCAGCGCACCAATTTAGTCTCTGTATTCAATTTTTTAGTCTCCAAACAAACCATCAATGAGTATGGTTTACGTCTGAAAACAAGTATCTGCAACAGGGTAAAACCCGTATTAAGGCGGGGTCAAGGCTAGTTAAGATGCTGGCAAAAACACCCTTTGCAACGCTATAAGGCAGAATCAAATAACATGCCTCACCAGCGTTAACTTCGGTAAACAGGATTATTATTATGTACTTATTTTAGAAATAGTCTAAATTAAGTTGACTAAACAGTGTGAGTGTAAACTCCAACGTATTTTGTGTACGCGAATTCAGGAATTATGTCTGTCACAAGGGCGTTAGCCAATGACCTTAGAGCCTTCTTCTTGACCAACAAGCTTCACAAATTCCAACAGCTCAATATGGTCGACTTTGGGCAAACCAAACCGCGGATCCTGCATCGGGAATGCATGAATCACCCCCGTCGGCACGTACCCGCGGCGCAGATAATAGGCAATCAGTTCATGTCGGAGGTGAATCACTGTCATGACAACGCGATGCAGACCCCGCGCAACAGCGATTGCCTCTATCTCAGCAAGAAGCTGCCTGCCGATACGCTTGCCCTGAGCATTGGGGCTAACGCTCAGCATCCCGAAGTAGACATGGTCACTATGAAAGGTCAGATGCGCGCATCCGAGTGTCGTTGCAACACCGGGCAATGCCTCACCGCTCTCCGCCAGCAAGACACATTGATCCCCCGCAGCGACAATCTCTCCGACCTTATCGGCATCCGTCCGCTGACCGCCGAGAAGATCCGCCTCGGTTGTCCAACCAACCTTGGATGACTCGCCTCGATAGGCACCATTGACGAGTGTCGCCACCGCAGGCGCATCCGCTGGAACCGCATTACGAAATATAACCATTGACTTATTATCTGCCATCAACGCATTTCAACCACAGCCACAGCTGCCACATCCGCCCGTTCCACAGCCACCACTGGCATTGGCAAGGCGCAGCTCAATCGCCTTGCTAGTCGGCGATATCGAGAGACCTCCAAGCGCTGTGCAGCGCAGCTCACGCGGCATTTGCGCGGACACACGCTTCGCGGTCTCGATGACTTCATCAAAGGGAATGACCTGATCGAAGCCAGCGATGGACATATTGGCGCAAGAGATTGCATTTGCCGCCGCCATCACGTTCTTGCCAAGGCATGGCGCCTCCACGCGGTTGGCAATCGGATCACAGATGAGGCCGAGCATGCTTTGCAGAGCCATCGATGCAGCAGCAAGCGCCTGCCCCGTCGTCCCGCCAGCAAGCGTCACGAGGGCCGCAGCAGCCATCGCCGCCGCCGAGCCACCCTCCGCCTGACAGCCGCCCACCTCTGCCGCAAAGCTCCACGCCGTAGTGATAAAGACACCAATCAACCCCGCTGCAAGAAATGCATCCGCGATGTCACTATCCGAAAGCCCACGCGCCTCCGCGACTGCAATCACAATCCCCGGAAGCGCCGCGCAAGCACCAGCCGTTGGCATCGCAACAATCACGCCCATGCTCGACTTGACCTCCATGAGGGCGGTGACATAGGCAATCCCGGTGTTCAGTACGCCGGCATCGAGAAGCTTGCCAGCCGCAAGTGCGGTTTGAAAGCCACCGCTCTGGTACCCGAGCACACGGTCAGCATACTCGGTGCCCGCGAGGCCACTCGCGATCGACTCTTTCAATGTCCGTACGATGGCGACCATTTTCTCCTGGATGACAGCATCCGACAGGCCGCTACGCTGCGTTTCGTAAAGAAGCGCGGCGGCCAAAAGGGAGCCATCGGTTCCGATGGTATCTACCAGACCTTGCGCCGTTGAAAAGGGAATCACCGATGTAGCCGTCGTCTCAATCGGCAGTACAGGTGCGAGGTGGTTGATCATCAACTGAGTCTCTGCACAGCATGCGCGAAGGGTATCGGGCTGAATTGGTCCGTCGGCGCAGAGGACCAGAAGGACATTGCCATCACCCGTTTTTGTGTGCTTTGTCCAGCTGATGGGCGCTGGCTGGAGGTCAGTGCTCAGGATGCTTTGAATCGCGGCAGGCGGCCCTTCGACCAGCGTCGTGTGCATATCGCCGAAGAGGGAAAGGGCATAGCCATTAATGTCGATGACCTCAATCATCCCGCCTCCAGTGGAAATAGCCATCAGGGAATGACTACCATGCGCGTTGGTCAGCTTTAGGCGGTACGTGTTTGGGTGCTCATCCGCGAGGTCAGCATAGGTGATTGTGACTTCAACGCCTGCATCGCGCTGGATGATGTCCATAGAGGATGGAAGCCGGGGATCAGTTGCCGACCAGCCCATCAGACCACCGAAGAGGCCCATGTCGGAGCCTTGGGATGCATGCGTCATCGGAAGCGAGCCGCCATTGTCGTAGGAAATGTCGACACGCGCAATGTCATGGCCCATCAAGTCACGAGCGAGCTGCCCGATGCGGAGCGCGGCCGCGCAGTGGCTGCTACTCGGCCCGCGCATCACAGGACCGATGACATCATTGAAAATACTGACCAGCATGCGTGTCTCCCCCATTACAACTGCGTGTGTAGTGATGGTCCATTATGCCGGTTTTGTGGATACTTTGGCTGTGTAAAACGGCCTATACAAAGCGCCGCGATTCAAGGATGAGGATGGCGCAGCAGCCGGCATCCCCGAGCGTGTCGTGGAGCTCAGCCGCGATGGCGATGAAGAAAGGCCCCGCGGTAATGGCTCCCAGCCAAGCGATGCTGGCAAGGGGGCGACTGTCATGTGGATGGACGATGACCAATTTCTTGGGAAACCACGGGTGCAGTCTGGGAGTCGTGGCAATTTCCATGTGCGTGTATGGGTGTTGGTACGTGGCATCCGCGTTGCGTAATGCTCCTCCCCGCCGTACAAGCATCGGCGCCCCGATGCCTCCCTTCATAGATGCCCGCAGCGTACACACCCTGTGTGGCGGCTCGGTGTTCTCGAGGAAGTAACGCTCCCCGGATGTCATTTTGAGGATGATGTCGCCATTGGCCTCATATTCAACCGTGGCGATATTGCTGTCAGTATGAACATCCCGGATGCTCCACGTACGCGTAAATGTAGTGGACGCGCTCTCAAGCACAAAGACTTTTGCTGGTGTCAGCCCCGAAGCGATGCTTTGTGAAACATCCAGAAATTCGGATAATCCTGGCTTTGGGATGGAGCGCTCCCAGCGGCTCATGATGGCGGACATCCCGATCGCAATGCCCACCGACGCCCCAATGACGAGGATGAGGATTAGAAATGGGAGGGCGCCATCCATGCGCTGATTATGGCATGGATGGCGGGATGATGTGCCGTTGTTTGGGGATGCTCTATGCCCTGCGAGCCCTCGTAATCGTCACTTTGTGACCAGCCGTCGAGACGACCCACGCGCGGCCGATGCCATCCTGGAGGACACGCGGATAGCTCACAGCTTTCCCGCCGGAAGGACACTCGGACCAGCCACGTGCACGGGTCGCCGGAGCTGTGACATCCACGACATGGGCGGCATATGGCTCCCAGCCATCCCCACGGGTTGGACGCGCCTGGAAAGCCACCAAAACGGACCCTTCCAAGCTCGAAATCATCGGGTGGTTGGGATCAAGTGTCCCCCCACTGATAATCACAGGCTTGTCCCAGATGTTTCCGTGCGTTGCGCTCGTCGCGTGGCGGATACCGCTTGTGCCCCGCCCAGTCCCCGCTGAGTACCACGCAGCGTGGAGGATGTCGCCTTGATAAGCCAGTGCACAGCCA
>Ga0209298_10002721_pt1 | contig 10909 bp, 6 predicted proteins | sample S_140806_EF_Meta_FD_187325 | JGI IMG/M metagenome (GOLD analysis project Ga0209298, IMG submission 187325) | Freshwater microbial communities from Lake Simoncouche, Canada to study carbon cycling - S_140806_EF_MetaG (SPAdes) (version 2) | ecosystem: Environmental > Aquatic > Freshwater > Lake ... | reverse complement strand
AAATAAACTAAGGTACTTTTTTGTGGACAGTGCCAAAAAACGTGGAATGGGAAACAATTTAAGCGTTTTTTTAATTCAAAAAATAAACAATCCAATAAATAAATATTACGACAATTTGAATTATTCGATAAGAGTAAAAAAACAGCCTACTCTTGGTTCTTGATTTGGATATTTTTAATTTTTAGCTTCACTTAAAATTTAAACCTTAAGTCATGAGTACAAAAAACAAATCAGTCGCAAAGCCTTCGGGCTTGTCCAAAAAGTTATCAACAGGGGGGGGTAAAATCCATTAATGTAGTCAAATTTTATTTGATACTATTATTGGCTTCCTCTCTCTTCAACTTATCTTCTGCACAAGAAGATCCAACTACAACAGTCCCACCCTGTGTGGACGGATGTTCAACACATACTTCCTTTTCGGGAAATACAAGTTCTCTTGGATCCTCCGTTCAAGGTCAATGCTTCCATTTAACTGGTAATGTTACAGTTAATAATACTATTGTTTTTGATAATTGTAATTTTATTATTGATCCTTGTGTAGCAATAAATGTTACTGCAGGCTGTACACTTAAATTTACAAAATGTATTCTTAAAGGGGAACCTAATAGCACAACAATGTGGGAAGGAATAAATGTTAGTGACAATACTTCAGGGATCCATATAGAACATTCTTGCATTTATGATGCTCAAACAGCAGTAAATATTTTGGATGAGCCTCATGTTTGGATTGCACAAAACATATTTTATGATAATCTAAGGTCAATTAAAATAAGGTTAACTAGTTCTGCCGCAAATCCTATAATGGATGTAAAGATTATGGCAAATCAATTTTCAACCTCAAATTCGATACGAGATCTTTGTAGCACTGATCCTCATTTTGCAACTTTATCAACTCCAAACCATTCCTATAGACATATTGATTTAGAACAAGTTTATAGAACCAATTACCCTAGCTATTGGGGTGTTGTAATTGGTGACACAACTTATTGTTTATTAGGCCCAAATGTATTCACCTACGGAGATTATGGGGTTTTTGGTACCCGCTCCTCAACAAGTATTATTAACTCAGAATTTCATTATATCGGGAATTCTTCTGTTGATTATAATACTGGGTTATTTCAATCAGCAGTTTTTTTAAGAGGAGGAAATGTACCTGTAGGCGGGAATGCTTATGGAAATGCATTAAGGAATTATATTGGTGGATTTTCTAATTGTTCCCCAGTAATATTCGACCATTGTTTACATGGGGCACATTTGCGTGGCAAATTCGCATATATATGTCATGTATTTAATCAATTTGTTAATAATGACGATTGGGATATCTATTTATGGGATACTGACAATGCAGTAGTTTATATTGGAAATAATGAAATTGATAATAGTGGAACAGGCAAAGGTACACAAATGGTTTATTTTAAAGAATGTACCGATGTAATCGATTTCGTTATGGAAAATAATATTGTTGAAAGTTCCAGTGTTTCAAATATTCCAGGTTCGGGAATTTATGTTTTCAATTGTAACCCTGATGTAATTGCTAGTAGTTCACCTTACATGATTTTTAGAACAAACCAAATTTCAAATAATCAAAAAGGTATAAGATTGGATGATTCCCAAGGTGCTTGGATTACTGAGAATATAATAGAAATGCCAGATTACAATTTATATAAACCAGAAAGTTTTGGTATTCATGCAAATATTGGAAGCGGACATTTAATTGAACACAATAAAATAATTGGGTTAGGCTCAATGCCGGGTTTATATTCTGGTACTTGGCCTTCTACCCCACCAACAAGCCCGCCTGCGGTTGAACAACAACAAAAAGGAATTTTAAATGATGCTTCTAATGACAATGACATTAAATGTAATTATTTAGAAAATGTAAGCTGGAATTTGGTTGTTTCTGGAACAAATAACAATACAAAATTTACGGTAAATGAGATGAATGCTGGAAATAGGGGGTATGTAGTATATAATAATGGAAGTGCCTTTGACCAGGTTTCTGCAACTACTCCATGTGAAAATACCTGGACGGGCTCCTGGGGTACAGATAGAAAAGTGTTTGCTTATTATAATCCACCTACATATACTGCAAATAACAGACTTTACCTTAGGACACCAATACAAGTAGCAAGTACAGATAATGGGTCTACAGATTATTTTAACTTTGTCCCAATTACACCTGTTACTTTATCCACTTCTCCAACCAATTTATGTGGAGATGATGGAGGATCAGGTAATAATGCAATGGCATATGGTGGCGATAATTCCTTTATCGAAGAATCTAATGGTTATTATCAGACTTTACTTGAAAAATCCGAATTGTCTGCCACCGAGTCTGTAATTTTACATGATTTGATGGTTTATCATGCAAAGAATGCACTTTTTTCTGGTGAAGAGGTACCAAGTGAAATGTCTTTAGTAGAATCTGAGGCTAAAGTTGAATTGGCATTAAATGCATCAGATTTTGAAGCAGCCTATTTCTGGAATGATAATATGAACACAGATTTTCAGGCTTCTTCTATTCAACAGTCTGTTAATAGGTTTAGAATTCCCATGCTTCAGGAAGTAACCTGGACACCTACAGATGAAGATTTTAACACCCTTTCTGCAATAGCAAATCTATGTCCAAATGAGTATGGTAGAGGAGTTAAGCAGGCAAGAATTATTCTAGAAAATTATTTGGATGCAAACATTGAATTTGAGAATACTTGCGAGGTTATTTCAGACAATACAGAAAGAAAAATGTATAACAATCCAAGTATTGGGCTTCCTTTACAGATTAAAATTTCACCAAATCCTATTTCAGTACAAGAGCAAGGCAATTTATCGATTGATGCTTCTTCTGCTGGCATTGCAAATTTAATTAGTATTCAAAATGGCAAACTTATTAGAAGCTGGCATTTTGAAAAAGGAGTCAATCAGGTATTGTTAGATAATACAGTTAGCCCAGGTGTTTATTTGTTATCCTATAAGGACTTAAAAGGTACCATTGTAAACAAAAAGGTTCTAATTCATCCATAATCTATTTGTGTTTTATTTTAATGAAAAAGCACAATTTTATTGCTGCACTATTGTTTTTGCTCATAGGTCATACGACCTATGGGCAAAGCAAGCATAACAATGTTTGGGTATTTGGAGATTCTACCTGTGTGTGGTTTGATGATAACAATATACCCCATGGTGTTTTAGACACTTTTTTAACCAAGCCCAATGGATCGAATGTAATGGATCAAGCTACCTACTGCAATCAGGATGGACATTTAAAAATCTATGCAGATGCATGTAGGTTGTATAATCCCAGCTCCCAATTTATTTCTGGATCACCTAGTACAGGAGGAACTGCTTTAGGAAGGCCTATTTTATTACCATTTAATTTGGATACAAACAAATTGCATTTTTTTAATTTTAGCGGAGCTTATGGTGCTCCAATGTACAATGTTCAAAACTGTTACAGGGCAATTGATTTAAGTTTGAATAATGCAGCTGGAGGAGTGTATCAAATCTTAAACCTATCTCCCGATTCACCTATGATTGCTGGAACTGTCGCTATACGGCATGGAAATGGTAGAGATTGGTGGATTATAAATCACAGGCGAACAGGAGCCCGTTTTATGTCCTATTTAGTGCAAAATGATTCTTTAACAGGTCCTTTTTTCCAAAATATCGGTTTTTATTTCAGTAATCCCATACATCCAATATTTGCTGACTATCCAGATGATGGGTTAGATGCTGTTTTTACAGATATGGCTGTTGCTGGGGATGGATCAAGGATTGCTATTTCTATTTTAAGAGGGATAATTATGACTTTGGATTTTAATCGTTGTTCAGGGGAGTTTTCCAATTATAGATTATTGGAAGATTACACTGATACAAGTTATTATAATCTTAGCCCTCCTTCAAATCTTGGTGGTTATTTTTCAATTGAATTTGCTCCCCGTAACCGAGATATTTTATATTTGAGTCGTTATTATCAGGATACTATTTTTCAATACAATTTGGCAGACAGTTTTCCGGCTTTAACAAAAAAAATAGTATATGCACAATTGCCCTTTGATTCATTGGCTGGGGACTCCAATGCTTTGGGAGCAATGGCCTTAGGTCCAGATGGGAATATTTACGTTCAACAAATAGGTTTTGATTGTCAAAGGTATCCCAATGTTACGGATAGTTTTGTACTCTATATGGGCAGAATTATGAACCCAGATTTACTTTGGCCAGGGTGTTATTATGACACCTTTGCAGTGAGAACTCATGGTAAAGGCAATAAAGGTGATTTAATGAATCTGGTAAATTATGATTTGGGGGCTTGGTCTGGTTCTCCTTGCGATACCCTTACAACTACCAGCACAGGGCATTGGCTCAGCCCGGCAGCGCATGTAAAAGTATATCCCAACCCAGCCAATGATAAAATCAACATTTCCTGGCCAGTGCAAGGGGGCTATAGTTGGGCTTTGAAATCTTTGGCGGGTAGTACGCTGAGTTCAGGTACGCAGCAAGCAGGTAATGCTACTATATCAACTGCACATCTTCCTGTTGGCATGTATTTCCTTGAAGTGCATTCTGCTAAAGAGCATAAAGTTGAGAAAGTGGTTGTGCTGAGGTAAAGTGAAGAGTGAAGAGTGAAGAGTGAAGAGTGAAGAGTGAAGAGTGAAGAGTGAAAAATTCGATCCCGAAGGGATAAAAGGTTTATAGAAAGGGACATTTTTCGACGATTCTAAATTGCATTAACCCCAGCCTTTAGGCTGGGGGCATCATGAAGGTAAAAAATGAATTGGGCTTTAGCCATGAAACTCCAATCATGGTTAAAGCCCATTTTTGTTTTATTCTCATCTCTCCGCACTAAAGTACGGAGTTAACAGCATTAATAATCAAAAAGAGTTGTTTCAAAACATCTTGGCAGCCTGTTTTCATTTATAAACCTTTCACCATTCATCCATCTCTTTAATTTTACTGGTAGATTGCTTTATGAAAAAAATCGGGGTTTTTACATCCGGAGGAGATAGTCCCGGAATGAATGCAGCCATTCGTTCAGTCGTTAGAACATGCATTTATCTGGGGATAACGCCTTATGGGATTTACCGAGGCTATGAAGGCATGATGGAAGGCGAAATCCAGGAAATGAGCAGCCAATCTGTAGGAAATATACTTCAGCGTGGAGGAACCATACTTAAATCTGCAAGATCCGAGAAATTCAGAACCCCGGAAGGCAGAATGCTGGCAGCCAAACAGTTAGAAAAAAATGGTATTGAAGGATTGGTAGCAATAGGCGGGGATGGGACATTCACCGGAGCTAAAATATTTTACGAAGAGTTTGGCATTCCCACCATAGGCATCCCCGGAACTATTGACTGTGATCTGTTCGGCACAGACTTTACCCTCGGGTTTGACACTGCAATAAATACAGCGATGCAGGCAATTGATAAAATCCGCGATACAGCAGATTCTCACCATCGCTTGTTCATTGTAGAAGTAATGGGAAGAGATGCTGGATTTATTGCACTTTGGACAGGCCTAGCTACCGGAGCCGAATCTATCCTTGTTCCTGAGACAAGTACCAATCTGGATTCAGTTATTCAAACCCTTGAATCCGGATATAAAAGGAACAAGGCTTCGAGTATAATCGTTGTGGCAGAAGGAGATGATGCAGGCGGAGCCTTTGAGGTAGCCAATCAAATCAAAGCAAGATTTTCGCATTTCGATATACGGGTGTCAATTTTAGGACATATGCAACGCGGAGGAAGTCCTACCTGTTATGACAGAGTGCTAGGTGCCCGACTAGGTGAAGCCGCTGTAAAAGCTCTGGTAGAGGGACGTAAAAATGAAATGGCGGGATTAATTAACAATCAGGTATGTTTTACAGCCTTCGGAAAAGCCATAAAACACAATCTGGATATTAACCTCAATCTTGTTAAACTGAATGAAGTTCTGAGTAGTTGATTTTAGTGAACAACTATTCTACTTGACATTGAGTTGACTCCGGAAATGATTCGTGCATCATACATACCGGGAGTTAACACAATATCTGACTGAATTTCATTTGAGCCTTTGGTAGCTTCACCTTTAAGTACAAGTACTTCTTTTCCTTGCATATCAAAAAGATGAATAAAATAGGGTTGATCTTCTGTAGATTCCCATGCAAAAGTCAATTTGTCTCCTGAATGCAATAATGAAGGATATACCACAAATCCTTCTGCATTTTTACCGATTTTAAGCGTGTTGCTGTAATAGGAGTTGCCATCAGAATCGTAGGCTTTAACTCTGATTTCAGTGTAATACACAGGATTAAAGGTTCCGGAGAAACTCAGATTTTCCATGCGGGCGGCATTGACTTCACTGATTTTCCCAAAACCTCTGTGATCTTCGTTTACTTCAATTTCATATTTTAAAATGGAGTGACCTTCAATTGGATTCCAGTTTAAAGAAAAACGTTTGTCATTCTTTGAAGCAAATGCAATTTCAAATGGTGTTACATCCAGAACAACACAAGTTGCAGGTGTAAAAGTTGTACAGGTAGAAGTCTGATAATACACACCGGAGAATATCCAGGAAAAGCAATCATCTCCACCGTATGCATCAAAAAATGCAGAATTCTGACCAGCAGTATAACTACAGCTATTTTCGCAATAATTATAAAACAACGGATTAATTGAAAAGTAAGTGTTGTTTAAATAAGCATCCCAGACATTATATGCAATGTTGTCCTGCATATCCCCAAAAGCAGAAAATGCAGTTCCGGCAACCGAGTTGTCACATACATTAAATCCGGTAAAAGTCTGTGAGGCGTAGGCGATTGAAACATCCTGAGTTATATTTCCATCATACAGGTATATTTCGCCGAGATAAGTAGCATTTGGATCTGTATAGAAAATAATCAGAGTTGCGCCATCCGTATCTTGACAACCAAAAGAACTTTGAGGAACACCTGAAATAGTATAAGACCCATTTCCTTCGATTATTGAAGTCACATCTGCGCGATAGTGGTAAGTGCCAGAGCATCCCCAGCATTTTCCACCAGAATAATCACCAATCATATCAGCCGTAAAAATTGCAGAATTGCCCATTGGGTTTTCAAGCTGAACCTGATTCCAAAGGTTATTTCCTTCAACGATGTAATATAGATAAGCCTGAAGTATAAATGCCGGATCACCACCACAAGGTAAACCCTGAATATCAACAGCTGCTGGTAATACCGGACCTGGATTGTTGGTATATCGTTGTGTCAGAGTTTGGGATGCCTGAGCGTAATTCAATCCGGGATAAGCATTGCTGTAATTTAATCCCAAAAAACCATTTCCATTAGAGGTTTTTGCTGATTGACCCGAAGTATGCGAGGTACAGCCGGGTGACTGAGCATTAACCTGATAGAAAAGAACCAGGAATATTGGCAGGATAAACTGTAACAGTTTTTTCATTAATTCGGATTTTAAGTAGTACAAATATCTGCATTTTTCAAAAAAAAACCGGCTATGTAGCCGGCTTTTTTATTTTGAGGAGATGATTTATTCTACAATAAGCTTAATACTTTCAGACTGGTTGCCAGAAATTAATCTAACGAAGTAAAAACCGGAGCTTAGTTGCTGAGGAATTCCAATTGTGTGGTTTCCTGCAGTATAGAGGTCAGAACCAGAATATAAAGTTCTGCCATCCAGACCAGTAACTGTCACAAAAGTAGTTCCTGCCTTATCCTGATTCCATTGGAGCACCGGATTTCCTTTAGATGGATTTGGAATCGCTTTTAATGTAAGAGGGACTTCATTTTTACCTGAAGTGCCGGTTAATACAGAAAGATAATTCTGTACATCGGTACAATTACCTAAGGACACCGAATTACAGTTATATGTTTTGTAATAAACGCCTCCAAATATCCATGACCAGCAATCACTAGGATGGTCAGCAGACAGGGCAAGTGCCTGAGTTCCTGAATCTAAAGGAAGTACCAGCATTTCGTAATCATAGAAATCCGGATAGAAATTACCTACTGAATCTCCAGCTGTAAATACGATATCTGGCAGTACGTTATCTTGAAAATCACCAAAAGCAGAGAATGCAAAAACAGAATCCACATTTTCGCATAGGTCAAGGCTGTCAATTACAATAGTATCAGCAAATCCTATATTCAAACGGTTACCATCAAATAAAACCAAGTGACCTTCGTAAGTTGTAAAAGGTTCAAGGTAAACAATCATTAAAGTTGCGCCATCTGTATCGCTGTCTGGTAAGGTATTGTTGGCATTGGTTGAATCATAAGATTGAGTAAGTCCTGTTAAGGTATAGATACCATCTCCAAGAATAATGTTTGTTACATCAGCACGGTAATGTGAATTTCCTGCGCGTCCCCAGCATTTTCCACCTGCTTCAAAGCCCAGGAAATCAGCTGTATAGGAAATAGAATTTCCATTTGGGTCGGTCAGGGAAAAAGTATCCTGAACAGTTGTCAATGGGTCACCTTCGACAATGTAATACAGGTAAGCACCGTAAATTGTGCCATCACAGGGTAAACCTGTAACCGTAAAATCAGTTGGAAGGGAGTCCCCCCGAACCTGATATCGTTGAACCAAAGGAATGCTTTGTGAAAAAACGGAGAGTCCCGGTAAGGTAAGTCTTTTAAAAGCCTGAAGGGGATTGGTGGCAGAAGTTCTGCAATGTTGCGCACTCGCAGAATTAGGAGAACCTACCTGTGCGGAAGCAAATCCTGCAAACAGGGTTAATAGAAGCAGAGTAAAGAGATTTTTCATAGATTAAAGTTCTAAAAGTAAAATATTTTGCTTTTAAAACAAAATATTTTCAAATTTCCTTTGTTAAATCAGAAAAATAATTAGTCGAAATAGCCTTCCTTTCAGGATAATCTGACCAAATCGGTGACTTCAGTTGCCGAAACCGTGAGTGGTACTTTTTCTACCGTCACATAGGAGTTGTCCAACCCAAAGCCTCTTTCTTCGGAAAGGCTGAGTTTGCGCAGAACAAAGTAGGATTTAAGCAAAAAGCGATCGAAGAAGCCGAATTTGGTTTCTTCAGACAAGTATTTCTCAAGTACAACGAATCGGAAATCACCAGCGATACTGTTGCTTTTAAGTGATTCGTACCGGCTGGTAATGTCTACTTCACCATTTTTAACTAGATCTTCAACTACTTTTCTGAAAAGAATATTGATTTGTTGCGGTACCCGGAAGCCCAGATGATAATCAATTCGGATTACATCATTATTGGCCATATGATGCACCCTGTAGGATTTTCCATACGGATCATCGGTTACTTCGACATGTATAAACCAATACACATCAGCTCTTTTGGGTTGTTTTTGTAAAATGGAGTAGATGATTTTTCTATCCAACAGATTTATTGTTGGAGAAGAAGTCAGGTAAACCAAATGAGTTGCGTATTTCGGAACAGAATTGTCTTTTGAAAGTTCCTGTAGCATAGGTAAATACGTTTTTAAAGGAACATATTCTGTAAATCGGTTTTTAATTTTCCGTGTCCTGAACCAGACAAACATCACAAAAGCGAGCATTCCACCTACGAACAAAGAAACCCAGCCCCCATGCAGGAATTTAGTTAGGTTAGCAAATAAAAAGGAAAGTTCTATTGAAAGATAAACAGATAGAAATAGTCCAATTAAAATTGCAGGCCAACGTTTAAATACCAAATATTTTCCAAGCAAAATGGTTGTCATGAGCATGGTAAGAGTTATCGCCAGTCCATAAGCTGCTTCCATAGCTGTGGATTCTCTGAAATACAACACTACAAAACAGCAACCGAACCAAAGCAACCAATTCAGCCCTGGGATATACATTTGGCCACGTTCTTCCGTTGGGTAATTTACTTGCATCTTAGGCCAGAGGTCAAGTTTCATGGCCTCATTAATCAAAGTAAATGAACCAGTAATCAAGGCCTGACTGGCAATAATTGCTGCGGTCGTTGCTATTATAACTCCTATTATTACAAACCAAGAAGGCATTATGGCAAAAAATGGATTTAGGTCACCTAGTTTCTGACCTTCAAGGCTCATCAGCCAGGCTCCCTGACCAAAGTAATTGATTAGTAAACAGGTCTTTACAAATATCCAGGAAATACGGATGTTTTTCCTGCCACAATGACCCATATCTGAATATAAAGCTTCAGCACCTGTGGTACATAGAAAAACAGCTCCCAAAATGAAGAAACCATTTGGATACAAAACCAACAAATCATAAGCGTATATCGGGTTAATTGCTTTTAATACTTCAGGATAGGTGCTCAGGGAAATGCCTCCTAAAACCGCCAACATGCCAAACCATACAATCATGATAGGACCAAAAGTTTTACCCACAGATTCAGTACCGATCTGCTGCATGGTAAATAATATGGTGAGAATCACCAGTACAATGGATACTGTTGGAATCTCTGGATTATACACCCGCAAACCCTCGACAGCCGAGGATACTGAAATTGGGGGTGTAATAATTCCGTCTGCAAGAAGTGCTGCCCCACCAATAATGGCTGGAATAATTGCCGGAATCCAAAGAATGTTTCCTTTTCTTCGTACTAAAGCAAAAAGTGAAAAAATGCCTCCTTCACCTTTATTATCAGCCCTGAGTGTAAGAATAATGTATTTTAAAGTTGTTTGTAAGGTTAATGTCCAAAACACACAACTTAGTCCGCCCAGAATAAGAGTAGAATCTATGGTATGGGTATGAACGATAGCTTTAAATACGTACAAAGGACTTGTACCTATGTCACCGTAGATAATGCCGAGAGAAATTAATACACCTGCAAGGGATACTTTATTCAGTGTATTGGCGCCTGTTCCGTGAGGCGTGCTATGAACAGCATGATGTTTCAATAATCAGAAAATGATTGGGCAAATTTAGGTTTACATTCCGGCCATACAAATGAAATTTTAGAGTATTATATTGGGGGCTCATATGAATTC
>Ga0209298_10002714_pt1 | contig 10923 bp, 6 predicted proteins | sample S_140806_EF_Meta_FD_187325 | JGI IMG/M metagenome (GOLD analysis project Ga0209298, IMG submission 187325) | Freshwater microbial communities from Lake Simoncouche, Canada to study carbon cycling - S_140806_EF_MetaG (SPAdes) (version 2) | ecosystem: Environmental > Aquatic > Freshwater > Lake ... | reverse complement strand
GATTATTGAGGCCACCGGCTGCCGCACACTGCGCGGCCACTTCAGCCCCTCACGCGGCCAGCCGAGGTAGATGAGGCCCACGCAGCGGTCTTCCCCACCCACCTTCAAAAACTCGCGAAACGAAGCGCCCTCCAGCAGCGGCGGCGATGACCAGTAACTCCCCAGCCCCGCCGCCGTGGCACTGAGCATGAGATTTTGCAGCGCACAGGCCACCGCCTCCAACTCCTCGATCGCCGGGATCTTCGCCCCCCCGCGACGCTCCATCACGCAGGCAATGACGACCGGTGCCAGCAGCGGATTCGTGCCGATCTTCTCCAGCTTATCCTCCCGGAACTCCGCCGGCGGCGTCACCTCGCGATACGTCTGCTGCATCAGGCTCACGAGTTCCTTCCTCACCTCACCTTGGAACACATGAAACCTCCACGGCTCCGTGAGACCATGATTCGGAGCCCAGGTGGCATTCTCGATCAGCTCCGTCACCAGCTCTGCCGATACCTCACGCGCAGGATCGAGATCCTGAGGCTTGATCGAGCGGCGGTGACGAATGAGCGCGGTAAGCTCCGCGAGAGTAACAAGGCTGTCCGGCATGGTGGTGATCCCTTTCCACAGGCCTGAGAGGGAAGCTAGTGGGACAGCGAGTCATCTTTTCACAAACCCTCCCCGAAAACCAAAACGCGCCCAGCCTTTCGACCGGACGCGTTTTGGGGTTTTGGGGGTGGTGATGGGAAGTGTGGTGCAGGACTCTGGCCTGCTCTGAATCAGCCCGGAGGGCTGAACCACATTAATAGCGGTAGTGATCCGTCTTGTAGGGTCCATCGACAGCCACGCCGATGTAGTCAGCCTGGTCTTTGGAGAGGACGGTGAGCTTCACGCCGATCTTGGCGAGGTGGAGGCGGGCAACTTCTTCGTCGAGCTTCTTTGGCAGGACGGTGACGCCGATGGGGCGGCTATCCTTGGTTTCCCAGAGTTCAATCTGAGCCAGCGTCTGGTTGGTGAAGCTGTTGCTCATCACGAAGCTCGGGTGGCCGGTGGCGCAGCCAAGGTTCACGAGGCGACCTTCAGCCAGCATGTAGATGCTGTTGCCAGCTGGGAAGGTGTACTTGTCCACCTGCGCCTTGATGTTGAGGCGCTTCACGTCGCTGCGGGCGTTGAGCTTATCGACCTGAATCTCGTTGTCGAAATGGCCGATGTTGCAGACGATGGCCTGGTCCTTCATCTTCTCCATGTGCTCCAGGGTGATGATGTCCTTGTTGCCCGTGGTGGTGACGTAGATGTCGCCGTAGCCGAGGGTGTCTTCGATCGGCATGACGCGATGACCTTCCATGGCAGCCTGGAGGGCGCACACGGGGTCGATTTCGGTGACGATGACCTGGGCGCCCATGCCGCGAAGGGCAGCCGCGCAGCCTTTACCCACGTCGCCGTAGCCGCAGACGACGCCGACTTTGCCAGCGATCATGACGTCGGTGGCACGCTTGATGCCGTCGAGCAGGGATTCGCGGCAGCCGTAGAGGTTGTCGAACTTGGACTTCGTGACGCTGTCGTTCACGTTGATGGCGGGGAAGAGCAGCTTGCCTGCCTTGGCCATTTCATAGAGGCGATGCACGCCGGTGGTGGTCTCTTCGGAAACGCCCTTCAGATCTTTAACGATCGTTTGGAAGATGCCGGGCTGCTTCTTGGCGATGTCCTTGAGGAGGTCTTTGATGACCTTCACTTCGTGGTTGTCGGAGGGGGTCTCGACCCACTTGTCGCCGTTTTCCATTTCGTAGCCCTTGTGAATGAGGAGGGTCACGTCGCCACCGTCATCGACGATGAGCTGCGGGCCTTTTTCACCGGGGAAGATGATGGCCTGCCAGGTGCACCACCAGTATTCTTCGAGCGTTTCGCCCTTCCAGGCAAAGACGGGCGTGCCCGTGGCGGCGATGCCAGCGGCAGCGTGGTCCTGGGTGGAGAAAATGTTGCAGGAGGCCCAGCGGACATCGGCACCGAGTTCCTTCAGGGTCTCGATGAGCACGCCGGTCTGGATGGTCATGTGCAGGGAGCCGGTGATGCGGACGCCAGCGAGGGGCTTTTTCGGGCCGTACTTCTCGCGGGTGGCCATGAGGCCGGGCATTTCGCTCTCGGCGATGTCGAGTTCTTTGCGACCGAAGTCGGCGAGGGCGATGTCTTTTACTTTATAGTCGGACATGAGGTGTCGTGTGGGTTCAGGTTTGGGGTGGAAAGGAACAAATCAACGTATCAGGATGCGTTGATACGTTCCAAAGACATGCTGGAGTGTCAATCGGGGATTTCCGCGTATTGGGGGGGCAGCGAAGCCGAGCCATGATGCCTTCGGCTTCATGTTTCAGGGTCTGGATGCACGCCTAAGCGGCGGGGAAGGCGCGAAGGTGATCCAGAAGATCCTTGCTTGAAGCGACGCCTCAAATGACGAAACCAGAATGGCGAATGAGGAATGAAGTTCGAATGCCGAAAACTTGGCGCTTCGTGCTTCGTCATTGATTCGGCATTCCTCATTGATTCACTTCGTTTTCCCTCCGGGCTCGTTTCACTCGTCTGTCTCGCTTCGCTCGGCTCTGGTTTCGTCATTCTCTCCCTTTCCATGAAAAACACCCTCCTCTTCCTCGCTCTCGCTTTGCCCACTTTCGCCTTCGACATCACCGTCGCTGACAAAGACCACGTCGCCGTCGCCAATAGCGGCAAGGTCGTGGCGAAGCTCATGATGGCGAATGACCTCAGCACGCCGGAGAAGCATCACGAGACCTACAAGCCCTACATGCACGTCTTTAGTGCCGATGGCTCCACGCGGCTCACGAAAGGCGCGGGCTTCAACTTCACACATCATCGCGGCATCTTCCTCGGCTTCAGCAAGATTGGTTACGACGGCAAATCGTATGACCGCTGGCACATGAAGAAGGGCGACCAAGTCGTGACGAAGGTCACACCCGGTGAAAACACCTTCACCGCCCACATCGACTGGCAGGGCGACACCACCGCGCCCTTCCTCACCGAAGAACGCCGCTTCAGCTTCACCACACCGGCTAAACCCTTCTATCTCGGCATCGAAATGAACAGCGCCATCAAGGCCGTCAGCGGCGAAGCCGACATGAATGGCGATCCCGAGCATGCCGGCGCTCAATTCCGCCCGAGCGAACTCGTGGACACGAGAACAACGACCTACCTCTTCCCCGGCGAAAACATCGACGCCCACAAAGTCCGCGACCTTCCCTGGGCCGCCGAAATCTTCACCGTGGAGGGCAAAACCTTCACCGTGGTGATCCTGAACCATCCTGACAATCCAAAGGACACCGCCACCTCCGCCTACCGCGACTACGGCCGCTTCGGCATGTTCCCCAAAGGCAAAGCGACTGCCGAAGCCCCCTTCAAACTCCGCTACCAATGGCTCATCGCCGAAGGTGATGTGCGAGACGCGGCCGCTTTCCAAAACGCTTGGAATGCCTTCGCCGGCAAAAACGAGCCCGCGCCTTCGCTGACGATCAAAGCCTCCGAGCAGCCGAAGCCGAAGGCGGCAAAATGACGAAACCAGAATGGCGAATGAGGAATGAAATCCGAATGTTACAATGCCCCAAATTTGATGATTCGAACTTCGTCATTGATTCGGCATTCCTCATTGATTCACTTCGTTCTCCCTCCGGGCTCGTTTCACTCGTCTGCCTCGTTTCACTCGTCTGCCTCGCTTCGCTCGGCTCTGGTTTCGTCATTCTTGATCCTTACACGATTCCCATGAACAACGAAGACGCCTTTTGGACACCCCATGAATCGGGGAACGTCCTTCGAGAAGAACCTCCTGCCTACGGCGTAACCAAGCCTGTCTTCGATCTGGAGGAAAGGACGGCTCGTTTTGGCGAGGCGGTGATTCGCTTTTTGAAAACTGTTCCGCATGGTCCGCTGACGAACCGGCTGATTGATCAACTCGTCGGCGCTGCCACGAGCGTGGGGGCCAACTACTGCGAAGCCGATGACGCGGTTTCAAAAAAGGACTTCAAAAACCGCATCGGCACCTGCCGGAAAGAATCACGCGAATCGAAGCACTTTCTTCGCATGATCGCCACGGCCGTGCCTGACAAGCGCCTCGAAGCCCGCGACCTCTGGCGCGAAGCCCACGAGCTGAACCTGATCTTCTCCACCATCTTCAAAAACACGAAAACCGACGCCAAATGACCTCCGGAATGATGAAACCAGAAACCAGAATGTCGAATGAAGCCCCAATGCGACGAACCCAGTCATTCTGGTTTCGCCATTCTGGTTTCCTCATTCCCGCGCAGCGGGCCGGTTTCGTCATTCTTTCCTCATTCCTCATTCTGGTTTCCTCATTCCCGCCACAGGCGGGCGCTGTTCACACCAAGAATGCCGGCCCGGAGAAGGTCGAGCTGAAGTTCAAGCTGCCACCTCCTGCGCCGCTTTCGCCGGAGGAGGCGATGAAGGCTTTTGCGGTCGAAAAAGGCTTCCGCATCGAGCTGGTGGCATCGGAGCCGATGATCGAATCGCCGGTGGCGATAAGTTTTGATGATCAGGGGCGGCTCTACGTCTGCGAGATGCGCGGCTACATGCACGATCTGGCTGGCAGCACGGAAAAGGAGCCCACGGGGCGTGTTTCGTTGCTCGAAGACACCGATGGCGATGGGCGCATGGACAAGGCGATGGCGTTTCTTGATAAGGTCGTCATGCCACGCGCCGTGATGGCGGTGAATGGTGGCGCGTTGGTCGCGGTGCCGCCGCAGTTGCTCTTCTGCAAGGACACGAATGGCGATGGCGTCGCGGATGTGAAGGAGGTTGTGGCGACGGACTTCGGCACGCTCGGCGGGCAGCCGGAGCACATGGCGAACTCGCCGGTGTGGGCGATGGACAACTCGATCTGGTGCGCGGGTTACAGCTCGCGCCTCAAGCTGCGCGGCGGCACGTGGATGAAAGATGTGGGCCTCGGTCGCGGTCAGTGGGGGCTGTGCCAGGACGACCACGGCAGGCTCTACTTCAACTACAACAGCGACATGCTCCGCGCCGATCTGCTGCCGACGGAGGCCTTCGCTCGCAATCCGCTGCTGCGAAACGCCACCAGCATCAATGCGAAGCTCGCCGCTGATCAGACACTCTACCCTGCGCATCCTACGCCGGGTGTGAATCGCGGTTACGATGCGAAAACGCTGAGCGCCGATGGCAAGCTGCAACGTCCCACCGCCACCTGCGGGGCGCTCATTTATCGCGGCAATGCGTTTCCATCGGCGTATCGCGGCAATGCCTTCGTGCCTGAGCCGGGCGCCAATTTGGTGAAGCGCTTCACCATGAGCGAGGCCGATGGTCTCGTGAAGGCCACGAACACCGCGAAGGGCAGCGAATTCCTCACCTCCACCGACGAGCGCTTCCGCCCCGTGAACGCCTGCAACGGCCCCGATGGCGCGCTTTACCTCGTGGACATGTATCGCGGCATCATTCAGCACCAGAGCTTCCTCACGCATTACCTCATCGCGAACATCCAGGCGCGGAAACTCGAGCAGCCCTTCAACATGGGTCGCATCTGGCGGATCGTGCCGGAAGGCAGCAGCGCGAAGCCCGTGAAGGTCAGCAAGGACGCCAAACTGCTCACGCATGCCAACGGCTGGGTGCGTGATACCGCGCAGCGACTCATCGTCGAGTCCGCCGATGCCTCCGCCGTGCCCGCGTTGAAGGAGTTGCTGCAAAACGAAAGCCCCATCGCCCGCGAGCATGCGCTGTGGACGCTCGACGGCCTCGCCGCCATCACGCCGGACCTCGTGAAGGCCGCTCTCACCGACCCAAGCGAGCACGTCCGCGCCGCCGCCGCGCGTGTGGCCCCTCGCGACTACGTTTTCGATCTCGCCGCTGAAAAACATCCGCTCGTGCTCGCCAACCTCGCGATCAAAACGATCAACGATGCCGCTTTGGCCCCGCTGCTCGCCACGCACGGCAAAAACGCCCTCATCCGCGAAGCCGCTCTCACCGGCCTGCGCGGCAAAGAAGCCGCGTTTGCCAAAACACTCGCCCAAACGCCTTCGGATGGCTCCAGGGCCGTCATCGGTGCTATGGCCGAATTGATCGCCCTCGCCGGAAAAGCCGGTCCCATCGCCGACATGCTCGATCTGGCCGCCAACTCGCCCGAAAACCGCGACACCATCCTCAAAGGCCTCGCCAAGACCGACAGCAAATCGAAGACCGTGAAGCTCGTGTGGCTCGAACAATCCCCACCGAAGCTCAAACTGCCCGCTGACCTCGAAAAACGCCTCGTCTGGCCCGGCAAACCCGGCGCCCCCGCTCCGCCCGTCATCAAACCGCTCACCGAGACGCAAATCGCCCTCTTTGAGAAAGGCAAAACCATCTACGCCACCCTCTGCGCCGCCTGCCATCAGCCGCACGGCTTCGGTCTCGATGGCCTCGCGCCCCCGCTCGTCGATAGCGAATGGGTGCTCGGCAAGATCGACGTGCTCGCTCGCATCGTCATGCACGGCCTCGCCGGCCCCGTGAAAGTCAGCGGCCGCACCTACAACCTCGCCATGCCGCCGTTGCCTCAACTCACCGACGAAGACATCGCCGGCGTCCTCACCTACATCCGCCGCGAGTGGGAACACACCGCTGGTGCTGTGGAAACGAAAACCGTCACCGCCATCCGCGAGCAGGAAAAAGGCCGCATGATGATGTGGACGGAGACGGAGCTGAAGAACCTCGGGAAGAAGAAGTGAGAAGCTCCATAGTCAGGAAGCATGTTCAGGAAGCATGTGGGAACTGAGAATTGAAATTGGTTGGCACTTTCCCGCAGACAAAAAGGCTCGGAAGGCTTCAAAGTTTTTTCCAGCGGACTACACCCCCCGGCGCTGACATGCTCTCGCATGTGGAGGCTGCTTTTTCTTTCCTGGCTGGCGTTTGCAGGCACTCCGGGAAGCGATGGGTTGGAGTCACGGCCACCCTGGCTCTTGATTGGGGCATCAGTCGGTAATGCAGAGGCACGATTTAAACGTCAATTGTCTGGGTAGTTACTCTGGAAACTAGCAGACTGAGGAATGAGCACTGTATAGCGCAGTTCGGAAACGCCCTCGGGCAAGTCATCTGGAATTCGTGGAATTGCTCTTACAGGGATAAAAGAAAGCGAGTCCTTTGCCAATTCGTCGTCAAACGTGAACGCACGAGCGTTCGAATAATCTGATCCAAGAGTTCTGATCACCTTCGATTCAACGTCAAAACCAACTTCACCGGCAAGGCGTGACTGTATTCGTCGAAGCAACTCAAGGCAGTCGCTTCCAGCCGTCGAGCGCTCGACAAACACTGAGGCAATCCACAATTCGATGTCAGATGGCGGATGCAGCTGCTCGTGCGAAAAGTGATGCCTGCGCATGCGGTTTCCCGCGCTTTTGACTTCCACTCGAAGCCTTTGCATTGCGAAGTCGTAACGCTCCATTGGGTCGTCATGCCATGCGGCAGCCCATTTGGGGAGGTCGGGACTGTTGGCGAGGACGAACAGTTCAGCCCAAAGACCTTGAATGCTTTTAGCGGGAGGTTGGCGAAGCGCTTGGAAGATATGAACCAGCTTTCTGACCTCGATAGCAACGGCACGCGGCTCGGGTAATTCAGGGAGACCGTTCAGCAGATGACTGGAGAGACGAAGAAAGGAGCCTATCAACGCCTCATCAGTCACTCGGCACTCGACAATGCTGAACACTCCAGTCACCTCGCCCTCCGGCGTCTTCATCGTGCCTGCATATCCATGAACGACTGTGAGATTCTCCAGCTTCAACGATGCAGGATATGCTCCGACTGGAAGACAGGTTTCAATCAGCAGAACCGGGTGCCCTTGCTCGGACTTGGCTATGTAGTTGCGGCTTGAAGATTCAATCCTTAACGCGAAGTAGCTGACTGTTGATGTGCCATCTCGGGGAGATGGTGTAAGCGAAGTGAAGGCTGGAAGAATGTCGGCCATCTGAGACAAGATTAACCGTTGTCTTGGACAAGCCAGTCATGAGCCATGACCGCTGGAATCCAGACCGCAATAACCGGAACGTCATTCATCAGTTGAGCACCGTTGTCGGTGAGGTTCAGCCTGTGAAGCTGAATGCTCAATTGTCCGTTTGCGTGGAGATGACGATCACCAGGGTCGTAGCCAAGATCGGCAGGTCGTCCGTTTGCACCAGAGAACAACTGATCGATCTCGTCAGCGTCTGGATCAACTGCGCGCTGCCTGGGTTCGCTCGGGCTGATCTGATACACAGTGCAAAGCTCGTTGGGATTAGCCTGAAGGTGCTGATGAATTTGCAGCAATGCACCAAAGTATTTTTGCCCATCGTCTGGAGCCCTCACATGCACCTGAGCGAGAAGCCCTTCATACACTTCTTGGAGCGGGATGTCTGCGGCCATCCGATGCTGTCTCGCAGGAGTCCGGTGGGCGTTTTGCGGCAAATCAGCGAAGGCGTGACTCGCAATGAACGAGTCGAACAGGTTGCGATTCGCTGTCACTGCGTCGTTGGATTCATGAGGTGAACGGACCCAGAACCATTCGTCCGCATATGAATCTCTCACATGATCGAGGCTTAACACATTCCTTCGAGTCGGATGGAGATTCCGCCCGAGGAGGAATGCGCGCTTCCACTCCTGAACCGGTCGCCCTGTTTGTTTCCACTCGTTTAACTGGAGTCGCACGTTTTCTTCGTGCGTCACATAGTCAGCGAATGCATCCTGGACAACTGGATCAAGGTAAACACGGCAGAAGCCGATGTAGCGTCGCTTGTAACCAAAGAATCGTGCGCGCTGTTGTAGCGTGTCTGCGTTCCCAGTTCCAAGACCTCGCGGCATGTAGGTGACGGTCAACCCTTCCACGGTGAATCCGCGATCCAGAGCTTGCCCGCCAACAAGAATCCATGCGTAGCCAGCACGCCAATCCACGTCAGCCCTTCGCGAAGTCGAATTCACTTCTGAAATATTGGTTTTACGGATGGCGCGCTTTAGGACTGCCCGGACAGCATCCCAAGGGGGAAGTGATGCGCCAACTGTTGTGGTTAGTTCGGCGTAAGCGGCTTGGAAAGCCTGAATCTCATCAATGTAGTCCGGCTCTGTTTGAGGAAGCTCAAGTGAGCTTACCCAGCGATCTTTTATCAGCCGGACCCAGTGTGCAAAATCACCCTGTGGATCGGTTTCGCGGGATGGATGGATCAACATGGACCGATTGCCTCTCCCGCCCTCAACTGCGCCCGCAGCAACACCGACGAAAAAGAATCGCATGGCATCAATGAGGCTTTCGGGCGGTGCAACGCGAGGAGCCTGCGGTGCCACATCAAGAATGGGATGAATGCGGCTTGCTGCGCCCGAGAAGAACTCGATGCCGCCAACGTAGTCGACTCCGGGATTCAACAGTTCGGCAAAATCAGGGGAGAGCGTGTCGAGAATGCTGATCAGCAACGGTGCTTGCGGTGTTGCCGTGTATTGGAGAAACGTATGATTGGGAAACAAGCGTCGAAGCTGCAAAAGCCGCGCATAGGTCGTGCTTTCTTCTTGCTGCCTGACCCTCGTATTTAGGCTCGCTTGATCTGCTTCGTCATCAATGATCAGCGCAGGAATGCCCGACCTATCCACTTGGTTCAATAGCGTGATGAGTTTGCGCAAGACGCTCCAGTTTTTCTTCACTGTGATCAGCACAAACTGGCGCTCGTGTGCAGGTGTATCATGATCTCGCCAATCCTCGAAGATTTGGTTGAGACGTTCGCGTTCCTTGCGGTCTGGCTCGCGGAAGTGCTGCCACTTGCGGTCTGTGCGATGATCAAGGCGCAGGTCGCGATCAAGCCTCTCACTCGACTGGTCAAACAACGGCTTCGTCGTACCTGTGATGACGATAATCAGTGGACATTGGTTGTCTGCTGCCAGTGCCGAAACTGTGGTGAAAGACATCGTTTTCCCGCTCTGCACATATCCCACGACTAGGCCCGTCTTCACCCCGGCAGTCGCTCCTGGCATCGCACACTGCGAGAGGATGCGGACGGTTGAGTCTTGAAGCGCATCGCGCTCCGATTCATCGAGTTTGGGAGCAAAATGCCCAAGTAGATCAAGCGTTTCTTGCCCAATGACTGGCTGCCAACCTGTGGCATTTGTCAAAGGTGGCGTGAGTTGGATGAGGGCGGGTGGTGTGCTCATGGATTAGCGGAGTTCGAACTTAACGCAGACGTGAGCAGTTCGTTAACATGCCGTCGGACTGCTGAGGTATGCTGGTAGCCTTGATCGCGAGCTACAATTTCGGCGATTGCCATCGCGGCAGCGATTCTCAGTAGAGGTTCGATCTGCTCTGCCTCGCTACCTGCGAAACGTTCCATGAACGGATGACCGCAATTCAGGCGGAGCTTGAGGACGCGAGTTTGTCCAGCCCGTGGCTGGTCACTGACTCCCAACCACTCTCCGATGGCCGGATCATTCGCCAACTCAATTGTCACATCCCATTGTTGGTCTTTGAAATCCAAGATGAACTGTTTGCTCGCAGCAGTCTCAGCCGCCGGAGGAAGGCTCACTGGAGTCACAACATTCTCAGGAGGTTGATCGCGTTGCTCCTGGATGACACTCGTTGCTTTCGATTGAAGAACTGCTGCCGTGGAAGACACGGCTGTTTCTGCGCCGCGCCGAATGTCCGAAGTCTTTGGACGCACCCTATGTTCCTTGGCCTTTGCAAGTATCGGCAACGGCTCGCTGTCGATCACGGTCTTGAGTTTGAATTGGAATTCATCTTCAAGTTCCTCCCATTGGAAACCGTCTTTGGTGTGACTGACTGCGAAGCCCTCCAGATGTAGTTCGCCAAATACACGTTGGTATCTGTAGTCGTTGGCTTGGCCGAAAATGCTTTCGGGCCGATACCCTTCGTCCCCGCTCCCCACGATAAGTCGGTTTCGGCGAAAAAGTGCAAGCCCCGCCTCTGCAACACTGGCTTCCTCA
>Ga0209298_10002711_pt1 | contig 10924 bp, 12 predicted proteins | sample S_140806_EF_Meta_FD_187325 | JGI IMG/M metagenome (GOLD analysis project Ga0209298, IMG submission 187325) | Freshwater microbial communities from Lake Simoncouche, Canada to study carbon cycling - S_140806_EF_MetaG (SPAdes) (version 2) | ecosystem: Environmental > Aquatic > Freshwater > Lake ... | reverse complement strand
GTTCACCACAAAGGCCTTCTGAGCGGCATTGGCGGCACCGTCGCGGTCGTACCAGAAGCCAACCAGCAGGTAGGAGCACATCCCCACCAGCTCCCAGAACACGTAGATCTCCAGCAGGTTGGGGCTGATCACCAGCCCCAGCATCGAACTGCTGAACATGGCCAGATAGGTGAAGAAGCGCACATAGCCCTTGTCATGGGCCATGTAGCCATCGGAGTACACCATCACCAGCAGGGCGATGGTGGTGACCAGGGCCAGCATCACTGCCCCAAGGGCATCCACCCGGTAGCCCATCTGCAGGTTGAAGTCGCCGGCGCTGGCCCAGTTGAACAGCACCTCCCGCGCGCCGGCCCCGGCCAGCTGCTCGGCCAGCACCGCGTAGCTGAGCACTGCCGCGATGCCCACGCAGGTGATTAGCAGCAATGCCACCGGCTTGCGCAGGCGATTAAACGTGCGGTTGAAGCTGATCAGACCCAGCCCCGTGATCGCGGCCCCGATCAGGGGCAGCAGGGGGATCAACCAGGCGAGCTCTGAAGCGGAGGGCATCCTGGAAAGGGCGGGCTGGGCCGAGTGTAGGCAGGGTTGCGACGCTGTTCAGGGCCCTGTCAGGCTCTGCCGCCCGGCGGGCCTATTCGAGCGATCGACTCTCCCTGAGGCCAGGTGCGCTTTGCTGCAGGCCGTGTCAGCCGAGCCAGTGGGCCAGGCCGGAGCGGGAGAAGGCTGTCGCCCCCAGGCCGATGAAGCGGTGCGCCCACCAGAACACCGCCACGGCGATGGCGATGCCCAGCTGGGCGGGCCGCAGGAATTCGCTGACCACCAGGGGCTGGCGGCCATCGAGAACTGCTCGGAACGGGATCACCGAGGTGCTGGCTTTCAGCTCCTCGAAGGCCTCCCCGAAGCGGTTGGCCAGCCGCCGGTCGCCGTTCCACACGGCGAACAGGTGATGGGCGATCAGGCCGAAGCAGGCCCAGAGGGTGAAGCTGGTGCCGATCCAGAGCAGGTGGGTGGCGCACCAGAGGATCTGTCCCACCGCCTGAGGGTGGCGGCTCACCCGGATGATGCCGGTGGCATAGAGCCGCACCTGGGGCTTCAGCAGTGCCGGGATCTCCAGCAGGTTGTAAGTGGCCGGGTAGAGGAAGAAAAAGCTCACCGCCGTGCCTAGCCACACCACGGGCACGATCCAGGGCTGGTCCTGCAGGTTCCAGAGGCGGATGCCGTCGTAGCGGTGGGCCAGGAAATAGCCGATCACCACCACCGCCGCCGGGATGCTCACGGCCGCAAACAGCAGCCGCCAGGCCCGTTCGCCGATCCGTTCCACCCCCCAAGTCCGTAGGGAGGCTCCGCCGCTGTGCAGCACCGCGAAGGCCAACAGCAGGGCCAGCATCACCAGGCTGCTGTGGTGGGGGTTGGGGGATGCCATGGGCATGGCCGTGGGCATGGGGGATGGGAACGGGGCTGTAGCGGCCATGCTGCCCGGTCCCCGGGCGCTGCCGGGGCCGGCGCCCCCTCCTCGTCCGGGGCGGCGCCCGGGGGGCCAACCGCGGCCGGATGTGAAGCCAGCCGCGGCGGTTCGTGGGGACCCGCCTAGATTTCCCCTCTGCTCGCCGGTGCCGGCCCCCTGGCCCCTTCATGGCCGATCTGCCCTTCACCCTTGATCAGCTGCGCATCCTGCGGGCCATCGCCAGTGAGGGCAGCTTCAAGAAGGCGGCAGACAGCCTCTATGTGACCCAGCCGGCGGTGAGCCTCCAGATCCAGAACCTGGAGAAGCAGCTGGATGTGTCGCTGTTCGACCGCGGCGGCCGTAAGGCCCAGCTCACCGAGGCCGGCCACCTGCTGCTCAGCTACTGCGACCGCATCCTTAGCCAGTGCCAGGAGGCCTGCCGCGCCCTCGACGATCTCCACAACCTGCGGGGCGGCTCCTTGATCGTGGGCGCCAGTCAGACCACCGGCACTTATCTGATGCCGCGCATGATCGGCCTGTTCCGCCAGAAATATCCCGATGTGGCGGTGCAGTTGCAGGTGCACAGCACCCGGCGCACCGGCTGGAGCGTGGCCAACGGCCAGGTGGATCTGGCGATCATCGGCGGCGAGCTTCCAGCCGATCTCAACGACCTGCTCCAGGTGCTGCCCTACGCCAACGACGAGCTGGCCTTGGTGCTTCCCCCTAAGCACCCCCTGGCCCGGCTCCCCGAGCTCACCAAGGACGACCTCTACCGGCTCGGTTTCGTGTGCCTCGATGCCCAGTCCACCACCCGCAAGATGGTGGACCAGCTCTTGCTGCGCTCCAAGCTTGATGTGCAGCGGCTCAAGATTGAGATGGAGCTCAACTCTTTCGAGGCGATCAAGAACGCCGTGCAGGCCGGCCTCGGGGCCGCGTTTCTTCCCGTCGTTTCGATCGAGCGGGAACTGGCGGCCGGCACCCTGCATCGCCCCCAGGTCGCCGATCTGATGGTGCGGCGCCAGCTCAAGCTGATCACCCATCCCGCCCGCTACTGCTCCCGGGCGGCGGAAGCCTTCCGGCGGGAGGTGCTGCCGGTGTTCGCCAGCCCCGACAGCCCCCTGCGCCAGGCCCAGCCCCGCACCGAGCAAGCTGGCACGCCGCCGGCCTAAGTCTGGGCGGCTTGCGCTGGCCCCTGTCCGGTCCAGACCCGAACCGCAATCGAGCTACGGGGACAGACCCGGTGCGATCGAACCGGCTTGCTCAGAACTTGTCGCCTTCTGGGGTCACCCCCACCGCATCGTCGGCGGCACCGGCCACGCCAGGGTTCTGGAACTTGTTGCCGGTGATGTCGGTCTGATACACGCAGCGGACCACGGGTTTGTCGCGGATCGAGCCGATGTAGGCGAAGGTATTCATCCGCTGCTTGCATTCCCGCATCTGTTCGGAGGTGACGGCACCCTGTTTCTGAAGCACCGCCCAGTTCTCCCGGCGGATCACGCAGCCCGGCTGCAGGGTGGGCTGGGTCACGAAGCTGCTGCTCGGGTTCATCGTGGTGTACAACTCCACGTCCATCACGAAGGCACTGGCCCCCCACTGCTTGCAGAACTCAGGGTCGGGCACCGCCATGTCGAGTTGTTGGCCGCTGGCGATGTTGCCCTGGCTGCCCTGGGTGGTGCTGGTTACGGCGCTGCCGATGCCAATGCCCACCACCAGCACACCGGCCAGCAACGCGGCGCCCCCCACGTTGAAGGGAGGTTTGCCGGAGCCCTCGCCATTGCCCCCGGGTCCGGGCCGGCCCGGCGGACCGCCGTTGCCGTAGCCGCGGGGGGGCATCCGGGATGGATCGCGGTAAGGGGGCTCTTCAGGGCCACGGCCGCCGTAGGGATCGGGGCGGCGCTGCCGGCCGTAATCCGCCTCGGCCGGGCGGGAGGAGCCGTAGCGGGATTCGGAGAAGCGCTCGGAAGAGCCGTCGCCGCGGGGTGGTGTCACAGCGCCTCGAGGGTGCGGGGCAGGCCCATCGAATAGTTCAGCACCCTGCTGTCCGGGTTGTAGCGGATCTGCCCGGCCTGGAGCAGGGTGCGGATCTCACCCTCAAGCTCCGAGCCGATGCGGCGCAGGTTGTAGTCGTTGAGGTCGGCACCGGCGTAGTCGGCCACCAGGGAGCGGAAGCGGCTTCGCAGCTTCTCAAGCGCGGCTTCGTCCCAGAGGAATTCGTTGTCGGGATCGATGTCCAGCGTCAGCTGATGTGGATCGGGCACCAAGTCACCGTTCTCCACCCGGGCCGTGAACAGCCGGATGTGCCGGGTGGTGGACTTCAGCAGGGTGTCGGCCATGGATGGGACGGCTGGCTGGAAGGAAGGCTGGCTGGAAGGCTGGCTGGAAGGCTGGCTGGAGGCGAGGGCGCTCAAGGGTGGGACCCGGACCCTGCCATTGACCATGCACTGACGGTCCGACTCTAGGGATGCCCGCCCTTGTCCAGCCGGAGACCAACCATCCCGCCGCACAGCGGGGGAAGGGGACCGATAAGGTTGCAGCCTGTTCAGAGCTTTGCAGGATGCGTGTCGCCATTGCCGGAGCCGGCCTGGCAGGACTCTCCTGCGCCAAATACCTCAGCGACGCCGGCCACACCCCGATCGTGCTTGAGGCCCGCGACGTGCTCGGCGGCAAGGTGGCCGCCTGGCAGGACGACGACGGCGATTGGTACGAGACCGGTCTGCACATCTTCTTCGGCGCCTATCGCAACATGCGCCGCCTGTTCGCCGAGCTGAACATCGAGGACCGGCTGCAGTGGAAGAGCCACTCGATGATCTTCAACCAGAAGGACAACCCCGGCACCTACAGCCGTTTCGATTTCCCCGACATCCCCGCCCCCTTCAACGGCGTGGCGGCGATTCTGGGCAACAACGACATGCTCTCCTGGCCGGAGAAAATTTCTTTCGGACTCGGGCTGGTGCCGGCCATGCTGCGGGGCCAGTCTTATGTGGAGGAATGCGATCAATACTCCTGGACCGAATGGCTGCGGTTGCACAACATTCCTGAGCGGGTTAACGACGAAGTGTTCATCGCCATGGCCAAGGCGCTGAACTTCATCGATCCCGATGAGATCTCGAGCACGGTGGTGCTCACGGCCCTGAACCGGTTCCTGCAGGAAAGCGATGGTTCGAAGATGGCTTTCCTCGATGGCAATCCCCCCCAGCGTCTCTGCCAGCCGATCGTGGATCACATCACCGCCCGTGGGGGCGAGCTTCATCTCGATTCGCCGCTGCGGGAGATCAGCCTTGCCGAAGATGGCAGCGTGTCTGGCTTCCGCATCGGTGGGATCAAGGGCCAGGAGGGACGCACGATCACGGCCGATGCCTACGTGAGTGCCTTGCCGGTGGATCCCCTCAAGCTGCTGCTGCCCCAAGCCTGGAAGGAGCTGCCCTACTTCAGCAAGCTCGACGGCCTCAATGGCGTGCCGGTGATCAACATTCATCTTTGGTTCGACCGCAAGCTCACCACGATTGATCACCTGTTGTTCAGTCGCAGTGCATTGCTGAGCGTTTATGCCGACATGAGCAACACCTGCCGCGAATACGAGGATCCCGATCGCTCGATGCTGGAGCTGGTCTTCGCCCCAGCCAAAGACTGGATTGGCCGCAGTGACGACGACATCGTGGCCGCCACCCTTGAGGAACTGAAACGCCTGTTCCCCCAGCACTTCACCGGCGATAATCCGGCCACACTTCGTAAGGCGATCGTGGTGAAAACGCCCCTTTCGGTGTACAAAACCGTTCCCGGTTGCCAGGCCCTGCGGCCGGACCAGACCAGCCCGATCGCCAATTTCTTCTTGGCCGGGGATTACACCATGCAGCGCTATCTCGCCTCGATGGAGGGGGCCGTGCTGAGCGGCCGGCTCTGCGCCGAGGCGATCGGATCCGCCAAGGTTTCCGGAGTGATCGGAGCCACGGCAGCGCTAACTCCTTCGCCCGGATCCGTCGCTCCCTCTGCCGCCGGTCTGGCATCGGTCTGAGCGTGACGCTCACTTTCCCACCCCTAGCGCCCGGCCTAGACGAGGCCTACGAAGCCTGCCGGCGCGAAACCGCCGAGTGGGCCAAGACCTTCTATTTGGGCACTCTGCTGTTGCCGCCGGTCAAGCGCCGCGCCATCTGGGCCATTTACGTGTGGTGCCGTCGCACCGATGAGCTGATGGACAGCCCCGCGGCCCAGGCCCTGCCCCCCGCCACCCTGCTGGGGCGGCTCGATGCCTGGGAGGAGCGCACTCGGGGCCTGTTCGCGGGTCGCGTGAGCGACAGCTTCGATCGGGTGATGCTGGACACGATTGAGCGCTTCCCCCAGCCGCTACAGGCCTATCTCGACATGATCGAGGGTCAGCGCATGGATGTGGTGAAGCACCGCTACGCCGACTTCTCCGAGCTGCAGCTCTATTGCTATCGGGTGGCCGGCACCGTTGGGCTGATGACCCAGGACGTGATGGGCCTTGATCCCGCCTACACCACCGCCCCCTGGAGCGAGCAACCCGATCCCACCGAAGCCGCCGTGGCCTTGGGCATCGCCAACCAGCTCACCAACATCCTGCGGGATGTGGGCGAGGATCGCGGCCGCGGCCGCATCTATCTTCCCCAGGAGGATCTGGAGCGCTTCGGCTACAGCGAAGCCGAGTTGCTGGCCGGAACCCTCAATGACAACTGGCGCGCCCTGATGGCCTTCCAGCTAGAGCGGGCCCGAGCCTGGTTCGCCCGCTCCGAGGCTGGCGTGCGCTGGCTATCGGCCGATGCCCGCTGGCCGGTGTGGGCCTCCCTGCGGCTCTACCGCGGCATCCTGGCGGTGATCGAGCGCCATAACTACGACGTGTTTAACAAGCGGGCCTACGTGCCCCGGGCCGGCAAGCTGCTCGATCTGCCGCTGAGCTTCATCGTCTCCCAGGCACGCTGAGGCTGATCGGAACGTAGGAGTGGCCTGGTGCGGCGGGGTCCGCGTTGATGGATGCTTTCCTTTGCGCCAGGGAATTTGACCCGTTTGGGTCATTGGGCCTTGCTTGCGCCGGAGTAGCCATGAAAATGGTGTAGATTTGCCCTACAGCCTATGTAGTGCTGCGTCCTGTCCCAGTCCTCCGTCTGGATCGTTGCCGTGAAACGTCTTTCCATCGAGGTTTCTGACGCCCTGCATAAAGAGGCCAAGCTGGCCGCAATGGTCGAAGGTCAGACCCTCTCCGGTCTTGTGATCGAGTTGCTGAATTTGTTTCTCGAGGAGCGAGGTGTCGGCGCCCAACCCAGGCGCCGTGCCACCGACCATCAGATGACTTCCCCTGGGCCCTGCTCTGGGCACGTACCAGTCAGGCGCTGATTCCTCCGTTGCCGGGTCCGTTCTTTTTTTCCTGAAGCCACTTCACCAGGATCGGATTCACCCGCTCCGGCGCTTCATCATGGGGGCAGTGCCCCAGTCCGGGCAGCACTTGTAGTTCCCGAACGCATGGGAAGGTGGCAGCCCAGCGCCGCGCCTCGGCCACCGGTTCCCAAGGGTCGGCTTCGCCCCACAGCATCCGCACCGGCAGATCCAGCCCGGCCAAGAGTTCTGGGGCTAAGCGGTCGTTGAACAGATTCACGAAGCCGCGGAAGCTCTCCGGCGCGCCGGGATCGCGGCTCGGTTCGAAAAGCAGATTCACCAAGTCTTCGTCCACGTTGGTGCCGCTCGGATAGGCCTGGGCCAGCACCTGCCGCACCACGGCCGGCCGGGCCAGGAGCTGGAATAGCCCCTGGATCAGCCAGCGCTGCCGCACCGTGGCCATCAGCAGGGGACGGCTCCAGCGCTGCAGCGGCGGCAGTTCGGCCAGCCGCTTGCCATCGAGCGCACGCTGGGCGCAATCGATCAGCACCACCTGCTCGGGGGGCCTGCCCTGCTCCTGCAGCAGCCGGGCAGCGTTGAGGGCCACCACGCCCCCGATCGAATTGCCCACCAGCTGCAGGGGGCCAGGGCCGATCCTGGCGCTGCAGTAGTCCACCACCAGTTCGGCCCAGAGGTCGAAGCCGTAGCGCACCGACCCTTCAAGAGGGGGGTCGCCGTTCAGGTGGGAGGGGGGTTTGGCGCTCGCGCCGAAGCCCAGCAGGTCGAGGGCGTGGACACGGAAGCCGGCGGCGCTCAGGGCCGGGATCGTGTGGCGCCAGTGCCGCCACGAGGCTCCGAAGCCATGCACGAGAAGAACGGCCCCCCGATCTGGAAGGCCGTTCTGGGGTGGGCTGCAGACGGTGCTGATGGTCTGGCCCCGCCAGATCCACGGCAGCGTCTGCACTCCCGCGATCACCGGCTTCAGACGCCCACGGTCTGGTTGGCCAGCAGGCTTTTGAGCTTGGCGAGATCGCCGGCCCAGCGGGGATCGGGGGCTTCGGCATCGACGGTGTCGGCGTGCACCACCTTGTTCACCGCCTTGCGGCTGGCGGGGGAGGGGGAAGCGCCAACGCGGCGCTCGCCAGGGCCACCGGCGGGGCGGCTGTCACGGCGCTCAGAAACCTCGATGCGCAGGGCGTTGCCGCCGAAATCGCGGCCATTGAGCTGCTCGATCACCGCATCGGCCAGCTTGGCGTCATCCACGTTGGCGAAGCCGAAGCCGCGGCAGCCGCCGGTCTCACGGTCGTTCACGGCCTTGAAGCGCACCCCCGCGCCCACGCCCTCGAAGAGGGCTTCGAGTTCCTTGGCATCAAAAGTCTGCGGCAGGTTGCCGACGTAAAGGCGAATGCTCATGACGGGGGGCAGGAAAGAAAAATAGGAAGACTTCGGCTCGCGAAGAATCACGCCGAGGCACACGCAGTTAACCATGGCGAGGAACGTCACCTCTGGAGAGCCAGCGGCGAGCCTCGGTGAGCGTCTCCCCATCATCGCCATCGACCTGCGCCGGCAATCGTCCGAAGGCGCGTTCCTGGGTGAGGTGCTCAAGCAACTGCCCCAGCTCCCGGCTCGGCTTGAGGTTCAGCTGGCTCTGGAGGGCGGTTCCGTCGATTGGTGGGCGCGGGTGGAACAGGGGATCGGCAGGATCGCGCCAGCGGCGCAGGGCGCTTCGGGCCCATTCCGCATCCAGCAGCAGGGCCAGGGCGGGCAGATCCGCCTCCAGCTGACGCTGCAGCAGCACACGCTCCGGTTCCGGCAGGCGCTCGGGATTCCCCCCCACCGCGCGCAGCCGCTCCCACCACTGCCGCAGCCGCTCGACGGCCTGCTGGCGGCGACGGCTGGCATGCAGCCGCTCCAGTCCCTCGCCAGCGAGCACCGCCGCCAGCCGGGCCAGGGGCAGGGCCTGCTCCGTTTCGGCCCGGCTGAGGCCCCGGGTTGTGGCCTCCTCGGGGGTGAGCCTGCCCAGGCTGGCCAGCAGGCCCCCATCCCCCGGGGGGTCGGCCGTGTGCTGCGGGGCCTTGCCGCCGCGCCAGCACTCCAGCAGGCCGCTCTCCACGGTCAGGGCCAGGCCCGCGGCGCCATCTGGGGCTGCCGCCAACCGTTCCAGTTCGGCCAGGATCCGCTCGCCGGCCACCGTCTGGAGCTGCTGGTGGTGCTGGCGGATCCAGGCTGCGGTGGTGGCTTCGAGGCGGAAGCCCAGTTCGCAGGCCAGTCGCATCCCCCGGAGCAGCCGCAGTGGATCGTCGAGCAGGTTGGCTTCGCTGATGGCCCGCATCTGGCCCGCCGCCAGATCCGCCAGTCCGCCGCTGGGATCGACAAGATCGCCGTTGAGATCGGCCGCTGCGCTGCCTGCGCTCCGCGCCGCCGGCAGCGGCAGGGCGATGGCATTGGCGCTGTAGTCCCGGCGGAGCAGGTCGTCGTGCAGGTTGGCCCCTAGGCAGCGGGCCAGGTCGATCGTCCAGCCGTGGAGCACCAGCCGGGCGATCGAGCGTTCCTGATCGAGCACCACCACCGCCCCCCCCAGCCGCCGGGCCAGGTTCCGGGCCAGCTCCACGGCATCGCCCTGCACCACCAGGTCCAGGTCGGGCCTTGGCGCCAGCCGACCCAGCAGGGCGTCCCGCACCGCCCCTCCCACCAGCACGGTTCCCTGCGGAAGGGCCTCCAGGGGCACCGGCCAGGATTCGGGCGCCAGAATGCGCCACAGCTCCCCGGCCAACGCCTCGGGCTCACAGGCCACAATGGGGGCCTGGCTTGGCCCCGGCGACATGTGCATCTGCGTGGATTGCCGCTGGGTGGATCGCTGCCAGGCCTACCACGCGGTGGAACGCCAGCACGGTGTCCCCCACCTCTGTGATCAGCCTGATTTCGGGCCGCGCCAGCCCCGCATCCACGTGCAGGTGCGGGCACTTCCTGCTGGGGCGGTAGGGGTGGAATGGGATGTGCGGGCCTGCCCAGACTTCCAATCCGACCCCGGTCGCTGGCTGCGTCTCAGGCCCGGCGAGGCGGTGCCGGCATGACGCTGGTGCTTCCCTCTGAGGGCTGCGACCCCGCTGCGGAGATCGGCCTTGAGGCGGCCAGCGATCCGGGGCCGGGCCCCTGGCTTCTGGCCCTGCACAGTTCCGGCGAAACCCTCGGGGTGGCCCTGCAACGGCTAGGGGACGGGGCACCGCCACGCCTGGCGGCCTTCCCCCTCGGCCGGGCCCTCTCCAATGATCTCTTTGGCTGTGTGGAGGCGGTATTGCCGGCTTCCCGCTGGCCGCAGCTGGCGCGGTTGGCGGTGGCCACCGGCCCCGGCGGCTTCACGGGCACCCGGCTCACGGTGACCCTGGCGCGCATCTTGGCTCAGCAGCTGGGCCTTCCCCTCGATGGCGTCGGCAGTTTTCTGCTGATGGCAAGGCACCGGCTGGCCCAGCCCGAGCCGCCCGCCCACCCGTTCTGGCTGGTGCAAGAGCTTCCCCGCCGCGGGCTGGTGGCGGGGCTCTACGCCCCGGATCCGGAGCAGTGCGGGGCGGCCCTGGAACTCACCGCTCCCCGCCTGTACCGTGAACCCGCCGCCTTGGTTGAGGTCGAGGCGAGCCTCGTCATCGGCCCCGGTGGAGAGGGGCTGTCCCGTCTGCCCGTCGCCCGATGCCCCGCCCAGGTTCACCAGCCCCAGGACGTGGCCGAACTGCTGCGCTGCAGCCAGGAAGCCGCCGCCGCCGGCCGGCCGGCCCCCTGGTCGCTGGTGTTGCCCCTCTACCCAACCAGCCCGGTGGATCCCGCCGGGCTATGAAGACACGGCCCCGGCGGCGTCGAGGAGGAAGAGCCCGTCTGTGGGTGCTCGCCCTCGCCGGGGGCTGCCTGCTGTGGCTTTCTCGGGGCTGGTGGTGGCCCCAGCCCCCTCCTCCCCAGATGATCCTGGTGCTGGGGGGGGATAAGGACCGGGAACTGGCGGCTGCTGAGCTGGCCCGGAGCCACGGGCTGCCGGTGGTGGTGAGCGGTGGCACCAATCCCGAATACGCCCACTGGATCTTCGAGGAGCGGGAGGGGCTTCCACCCCATCAGGTGCAGCTCGATTACCGCGCCCGCGACACCCTCTCCAACTTCACCTCCCTGGTCGAC
>Ga0209298_10002707_pt1 | contig 10932 bp, 10 predicted proteins | sample S_140806_EF_Meta_FD_187325 | JGI IMG/M metagenome (GOLD analysis project Ga0209298, IMG submission 187325) | Freshwater microbial communities from Lake Simoncouche, Canada to study carbon cycling - S_140806_EF_MetaG (SPAdes) (version 2) | ecosystem: Environmental > Aquatic > Freshwater > Lake ... | reverse complement strand
CACGGTGGAGAAAGACCTGGCCCAGGCGGAGGCCAATTTCAAAGCGGCCAGCCCGCAAGTGCAGGAACTGCGCTCTAAGCGGGATCGCCTTAAACCCTTGCTCCAGCAAAAAGAACAGGATGCCGTCAATGCGGGGCTCACCCAAAACCGTGGCGAACAAGCAGAAATCAGCCGTCAGCTCACTGCCCTCAATCAAGATTTTGCAAGCAATCCCCAACTGATCAAAAAATATGATGCACTCCAGCAACAACTGGACGTCGCAAGAACCAACCTCACCTCGTACATCCAAGCCCGGGAAAATTTCCGTCTGCAGGTAGCCCAACGCACCGTTCCCTGGAAGGTGATTGACCCACCGCAGTTCGGGACGAGCCCGGTGAAGCCAAGCGTGCCTCGCAACCTTGCCCTCAGCCTGATACTGGGGGGCCTGGCCGGTGTGGGCGTCGCCCTGCTGCGTGATCGATTCGACCATGTCTTCCACCGGCCCAAGGAGGTGCAGGATTCCTTGGCAATGCCGCTGCTGGGAGTGGTTCCCTATCTGCCCGGCCGCGAAGCCCGCACGGTGAGCGAAACGGTGGCGGAACTGGAGAGCGGCGAGCGCTTTGCCCTGAAGGAATCCCTCCGAAACGTGTTCACCAATTTCAGGATGCTGAGGGCGGACAAAGCGGTGCGCCTTGTGGCAGTCACCTCCGCCACTCAAGGAGAGGGCAAAAGCACCACTGCGGCCCTGTTTGCCCAAACGCTGGCAGACCTTGGCCAGAGAGTGCTGCTGGTGGATGCAGACATGCGCCGGCCGATGCTGCACACTTACGTGGGCGGGGATAACACCCTGGGCTTCTCAAGCCTGATCAGCGATCCGGCGATTCGAATCGCCGAAGTAATCCAGCCTCTTCAGTCCAATCTCCATCTGCTAAGTGCCGGTCCCAAACCCCCAGATGCGGCAATGCTGCTGAGTTCCGAGCGCTGCGCCGAGGTCGTAAACGTAATCCGGCAGCTCGCAGACTATGACCTGGTGTTGTTCGACACACCGCCAGCCTTCACCCTCAGCGATCCGGTGCTTCTGAGCGAGCATCTGGATGGTCTGGTGTTCGTGGTTGGACTGGAGCGGGTGAACCGCGAACTGCCGAAACAGGCCTTGCATCGCATCGGCAATACCGGGGTGGATGTGCTTGGCGTCCTAGCCAACCAACCCGCCAAGGCGAGCCTGGCCAAGCAAGGGGGGGGATATGGCTATGGCTATGGCTATGGCTATGGCTATGGCTATGGCTATGGCTATGGCTACAATCACTATGCCGACGTCGACAAATCAATGAAATCCAAAAAGAAAGAGTCGTCCGTCAAAAAAGGAACTAAAAAAATTCTCAACTGGCTCGAAGACAAAGAATAAAAATATTTCCAAAATAATGTCAAAAATCTTATTTTTCTTAAAGCTGAAGTCGCTTAAACCTCTTTGGGATGCTCTAAGCCCTAAGCGCCGCCGCCAGCTGCTTGCCTTACAGCTTTTAAGCATCGGAGCGGCAATCGGAGAAGTAGCCAACCTAGGCGCACTTCTGCCCTTCCTTAAACTGCTATCCAATCCACAACAAGCATTAGAAGCTATCGGACCAATAGGAACATTGTTCGTTGGATCAGTTCCCATTCAATACTTACTGCTTGCCCTGGGAAGCGGGTTCATTGTGGCAGCAACCGCAAGTACATTACTACGAGTTTTCACAATTAGAGTTCAACTGAAACTTGCAGCGCTTATAAGTAGCGACTTGGGAGAAAAGATATTCAGCTCTGTCTTGAAACTTCCCTACTCGTGGCACCTAAATCACAACAGCAGCACAACTATGGGATATCTTACAAAGGATGTCGACCAAGTCTCAGCAAGTGTCCAAGGCCTTCTAGTAGTGATAGTAAACTTCGCGATTGTAATACTTCTAGGAGGATCCTTAATTGCCATATCACCCAGCATCATGATAACATTAGCTCTAATCCTTACTGGATTTTACATAGCCGTATTTCAGTTTACTCGCGGTGCACTAAGGGCAGACGGAATTCAACTAACAGAAAACTATCAGGGCAGTCTACAGGTAGCTCAAGAAGCACTTGGAGGGATCAGAGATGTTCTTTTAGATTCCACTCAAAAGTTCTTTTTAGATGCCTTCCGAAATAAAAATCTCCTTTTTCGTCTAGCAGGCGCTTCAATTAACACAAAAGCGCAAGTACCTCGTTATCTAATCGAAGGGTTTTCCATAATTCTGATAGTAGCATTATCTATTCATCTAGCCCTATCTGGCCAAGGAATTGAAAAGCAATTACCATTACTCGGAACCCTAGCATTAGGAGCCTATAGACTGTTGCAACCACTACAACAATGCTTCAATGGAATAAGTGGCCTCCAAGCCAATCAAGCCTCCCTAAATCGAATAAAACCATTCTTAACCATTAACAAGAATAGCGTTCATTCAATAAGTAAATATAATCAAGATTATTTTACCAAACACTCATCTAAACCACTGATACAGCTCCAAAAAATTAGCTTCCGCTACAATCCCAAGGGGCCATATATTTTAGAGGATCTTGACTTGTCTATATTATCCGGCGAACGGGTGGCTTTTGTTGGCAGCACCGGAAGCGGGAAAAGTACATGCAGTGATCTTATCCTTGGTCTACTAATGCCTACTCAGGGCAGCGTACTTACCCATGGCTTAAATCTGCACATAGATCCATCATTTGTTTTTTATTGGCAATCCAGAGTTGCCCATGTCCCTCAGCAAATTTATCTAAGCGATGCAAGCTTCGCCTCAAACATAGCATTTGGTGTTCCCGAAAACCAGATTAATCATCATCGTGTTCGCATCTGCGCAGAGCAAGCACGTATAGCAGATGTGATCGAGACCAGCCCAGAAGGCTACTCCACTATGGTAGGAGAACGGGGGGTTAGACTGAGTGGAGGGCAACGGCAACGCATAGGCATCGCACGCGCCCTATACAAGCAAGCCGAACTACTAATTCTTGACGAAGCCACGAGCGCGTTAGACAATCGCACAGAAGCAGAGGTAATGGAAGCCATTGAAGACCTGGATCGGAATCTAACTATTATAATCATAGCTCATCGACTAACTACTGTTCGCAATTGTGATCGAATTATAGTAATGGAAAAAGGCCACATTAGCGCAATCGGCACCTACCAAGAGCTGGAAGCCACTAATGCCGGCTTCCAACGCCTGGCGGCACAAGACCCCATCTAATCAGCTCATGAAAGCAGTAATCCTTGCTGGGGGCCTAGGCACCCGCATCAGCGAAGAAACCCACCTTAAACCAAAACCAATGGTTGAGATCGGGGGCAAACCAATTCTCTGGCATATTCTCAAGATCTTTAGCTCACATGGCATCAACGAGTTCGTCATCTGCTGTGGATATAAAGGCTATGTGATTAAGGAGTACTTTGCCAACTACTTCCTGCACATGAGTGATGTGACTTTTCACATGAAGCACAACACCATGGAGGTACATCACAAGAAAGCTGAGCCCTGGGAGGTCACTCTCGTGGATACTGGGGAGGCGACAATGACTGGCGGCCGCCTCCGCCATGTGCGCGACTACGTGGGCGACGATTCATTTTGCTTTACCTATGGCGACGGCGTGGCGGATGTGGACGTCAAAGCTCTGATTGAGCATCACCGCAGCCATGGGCGGCTAGCCACAGTCACAGCGGTGCAGCCACCTGGCCGCTACGGGGCCCTGCAGTTCGGAGAGGCCGATGACGTAAGGGGGTTTCAGGAAAAGCCCCAGGGTGATGGTGGCTGGATCAACGGTGGCTTTTTCGTGCTTGAGCCCGAAGTGATCAGCAGGATTGAAGGTGCTTCTACTATTTGGGAGCAAGAGCCTCTCAAGGGATTAGCCGCCGACGGACAGCTAACAGCCTTTCACCACAACGGCTTCTGGCAACCTATGGACACCTTGCGCGATCGCCAACTGCTGGAGGAGCTCTGGAGCCAAGGCCGGGCCCCTTGGAAGGTGTGGTGATGCTTGATCTCAACTTCTGGCAAGGCCGCCGCGTGCTCCTCACCGGTCATACCGGTTTCAAGGGAAGCTGGCTGCTGCTGTGGCTCCAGCAGCTGGGTGCCCGTGTGTGGGCTACGGCTCTCGAACCAGAGCCCGAGCCCAACCTGTTCCGAGTTCTCTCCGCCGCCAAGCCCCCTGGTGAAGAGTGGATTCACCACATTGCTGACTTGGCAGACGGAGAAGCTCTGGTGGCCGTGGTGGAGCAGTGTCAGCCCGAGGTGGTACTCCATCTCGCCGCCCAGCCCCTAGTACGGCGCAGCTACGCCGATCCGATGGGCACCTGGGCCACCAATGTGATGGGATCTCTGCAACTGCTGGAGGCGTTGAAGCGATTAAGCCACCCATGCGCGGTGGTCATGATCACCACCGACAAGGTATACGAAAACCGCGAGTGGGCCTACGGCTATCGCGAGCCCGACCGACTGGGCGGCCACGATCCCTACAGCGCCAGCAAGGCTGCGGCCGAAATCGCGATTGCCAGCTGGCGTTCCAGCTTCTGTGGCACGGCGCCCCACCAAACACCCCACCTTCTCATTGCCACCGCACGCGCCGGCAACGTGATTGGTGGTGGCGACTGGGCCGCCGATCGCATCGTGCCCGATGCCATGCGTGCCCTCGCCGCAGGCGAGCCCATCGCCGTGCGCAATCCAAGCGCTACGCGCCCCTGGCAACACGTGCTCGAACCCCTGGGCGGTTATCTGCGGCTGGCGGAAGCGCTGTCCAACGATCCCGAGCCCCCCTGCGAGGCCTTCAACTTTGGCCCCCAGCTGGAGAGCAATCGTCCCGTGCGCGATCTGGTGCACACCATGCTCCAGCATTGGCCCGGTGCGTGGGTGGATCAGAGTGATCCAGCCGCGCCCCATGAAGCTGGCCTGTTGCATCTCCAGATCGATAAAGCCCATCACCGCCTCAACTGGCAGCCCCGCTGGAATTACGCCACCACAATCGAACGCACCGTGGGCTGGTACCGCGCGGTGCACGAGGGGGGCAGCCCTCTGGAATGTTGCCTCGCTGATCTCCATGCCTACCAGGGCTTGTCCTCCTGATGTCTCAACCCCCAGCCATGTCTGATCCCTCAGCCCTGAGGCAGGAGATCCTCCGCCTCACCCGCGAATACTCCCGCCAGGTGCATGCCCCCTTCCGGCCTGCCGCCGATGCCGATCGGCAGCCCTGGCAGCCGGGCACCACTATCCCCTATGCCGGGCGGGTGTTCACGGAAGACGAAGTGGAGGCCGCGGTGGGGGCCACGCTTGATTTCTGGCTCACCCTGGGCAAGGAGGGAGAAGCGTTCCAACAGGAGCTGGCCGCCTTCCTTGGAGTCCGCCACAGCCTGCTGGTGAATTCCGGTTCCAGCGCCAACCTGGTGGCCATCTCGGCGCTCACCTCGCCCAAGCTGCCCGACACCCGGCGCCTCAAGCCCGGCGATGAGGTGATCACGGTGGCGGCGGGCTTCCCCACCACGGTGGCGCCGATCGTGCAGGTGGGCGCGGTGCCGGTGTTCATCGATGCGGATCCGATCACGGGCAACGCCCGTTGCGATCAGCTGGAGGCCGCCTACAGCCCGGGCAAAACCAAAGCCGTGATGATGGCCCACGCCCTCGGCAACCCCTTCGATCTGGCGGTCACCCTGGCCTTCTGCCGCCAACACAACCTCTGGCTGGTGGAAGACAACTGCGATGCCCTGGGCTGTAGTTACTCCATGCCACGCGCCCTGGCCGAGAGCCTGGGCTTCCGTGAGAACAGCCCCGGCCTCGATGAAGGCCCCGATCGGGTGGTGCGCTGGACCGGCACCTGGGGAGATATCAGCACCCAAAGCTTCTACCCGCCCCACCACCTCACCATGGGGGAAGGGGGAGCGGTCAATATCGTGAACGACCAGAAACTCAAGGTGATCGCCGAGAGTTTTCGCGACTGGGGCCGCGACTGCTGGTGCCCCAGCGGCATCGATAACACCTGCAACAAGCGCTTTGGCTGGCAGCTGGGAGAACTCCCTGAGGGCTACGACCACAAATACACCTATAGCCACCTGGGCTTCAACCTCAAACCGCTGGATCCCCAGGCCGCCATCGGCCGGGTGCAACTCCGCCGCTTGCCGGAGTTCATCGAAGCGCGCAAACGCAACTGGGACACGCTCAGGCGCGGGCTTGCCGACCATGAGAACGTCCTGGAATTCGCCTTACCCACCCATGCAACCGGCTGGGATGCCGAAAACGGGTTCAGCTGGGATGACACCGGTTGCCGCACCGACTGCTCCTGGTTTGGCTTCAAAATTGCTGTGCGTCCCGATGCACCCTTCAGCCGCACCGACCTCGCCCGCAAGCTCGATGACAACGCGATCGGCAACCGCATGTTGTTCGGGGGCAATCTGATGCGCCAGCCGGCTTTTGTCCAACTCAAGCACGATCGTCCCGAAGCCCTGCGCCAGGTGGGTGAGTTAGCCGATTCCGATGTGATTATGAATACCACGCTGTTTTTGGGAACCTATCCAGGGCTTACGGCTGAGATGTTGGCTACCGAGATCGGCGTAATCCAGACGTTTGTAGTGGCCAAAAACGATGGCTGAGCTCAAGATTATCGATCAACCGCTTCCCGGTGTCTATGCGATTGAATGTCCACATTATCCAGATAGCCGCGGCGAGTTCACTAAGTTGTTTCATTCCGATGCCTTGCTAGAGCAGGGAATCGAGTTCACCCCAGCCGAGTCATTTCTCACGCGCTCCAAAACAGGAGTTGTTCGGGGAATGCATTTTCAAATAGGTGAAGCGAGCCACAGCAAAATTGTCGCGTGCCCCAAGGGTCGTGTTCTTGATGTAGTTGTGGATATACGACCTGAGAGCGAAAACTTTAACAAGCCATTTTCCATTGAACTATCGGAACACACCAGCACTGCCTTACTTGTCGGAAAGGGCTATGCCCACGGCTTCTTGGCCCTTGATGACGACAGCTGGATGCTGTACTTCACCTCAACCGTCCACTGCCCTCCCCTTGATCGAGGAGTACTTTGGTCTTCAATAGATTTTCACTGGCCAATCCAGAAACCAATTCTCTCCGACAGAGATAGCCGCCACCCACTGATCCAGACATTAAAGTGAAAATTTTCCTCACTGGTGGAACAGGCTTTATCGGTTCACACTTTCTTAACCAAGCCCTTGCTGCTGGTCACAACATCATTGCGTTGCGTCGCAGCCCTGCAAGCATGCCGCGCATTAAACTTGAACATCAGCCTTTGTGGCTAGATCTGCCTATGGATCAAGTTCCTGCAAGTGAGCTTGAGGGATGCAACGTCCTAGTTCATCTCGCTGCTCATACAGGCAACGTACCATACGACACTCTTGCCAATTGCTTGCAATGGAATCTTATCGCGGTACTAGACCTTTTTGAAAAGGCACGGCTGGCCGGGATTCAGCGCTTTATCGTGGCAGGCAGCTGCTTCGAATACGGCAAAAGCGGTGAGCGTTATACCGAAATACCCACTGATGCGCCCTTAGAACCTACCAACAGTTATGCAGCCTCAAAGGCTGCAGCCTCGATTGCGCTGCTTCAATGGGCTGAAGAGAACAAGCTTTCTTTGGAAATCCTCAGAGTGTTTCATGTGTTCGGAGAAGGTGAGCCAGAAACTCGCTTTTGGCCCTCTCTTCGACGTGCTGCCTTATCTGGGGAAGATTTCCAAATGACTGCAGGGGAACAAATACGTGATTTCCTACCTGTGGAGGAAGTTGCACAAGCATTTTTGAGCCGAGCCGAACGCGAGAATGATTTAAATTCAATGACTACGGTTTTTAATCTTACAAGTGGAAAATCCTGCACCATTCGTGCCTTCGCAGAGCATTGGTGGAAGCATTGGGACGCCAGCGGAGAGCTACTAACCGGCCAAGTCACCTATAGAGACGCAGAAGTCATGAGATACGTTGCAGGCCCAAACCATCTCACCTTAAAAATAAATTAAATTGACAAATTCCTCCGACGCAAAATCTTCAGGCAAGTGCCGGCATTAAACAAAAAAACGAGCCGCAATCCCCCAAGCCACAATCCAAATGGTATGCTTTGAATACAATCTCCCCCTCCCACCCGCTCCCTCGCAGGCGAGAGAAGACAATCCCTCCTTCTGTCGTCCACTTTAACTACCAAGGGGCGGGGCCCAATGAAACCGGCAAATTCTTCTATACAGTTAGTTCGACTTGGCCAAGACCTCTGCAAAGAAATTAATCATATATCACCCAAGGAATAAATTAGGCTAGGCGCCAAAGCATGGTAAAGATTTCCCAGCCAAGTCTGGACAACGAAAAGATCAACCTCTCCATAGTGGGTAAGGCCTCGCAATTAAAGGCGAAAGTGGTACCTATCAACCAGTCAGAGACAAGAACCTTGAGGCCCCGCCGGCTAGCTCACGCTCGTACTGTCAATCACGTGGCTGAACCCAATTAAATCGAGTAAGTCATCCCGTGAGAAACGCCTGTCTCCCGCGCAGCAGCACAAAGAGAATAATCAGTGGGAGTTCGAACCACTCCAACAAAAACGGCGCCCCAATGCCAAGACCCTTGCGGAGCCGGGGGCCTTTCTGAATGCCCTTAAAAATGCATCCCCAATGGGAAATGACAGTTGGGAATGAGCCAGCCCACTGATCAGCGCATGACGCTCAGAATTCACGATGTCCGCAGATGACCAGGTGAACAGCCCTGCAAGTTGACAAGCCAAAGAGCGACGGCCTGTCCACCCTGCAGGGCTACAAGTGTCGATCGTGGGTGAGGAGAACGGACCTGATCGCAATAAAGACTATTATCATCATGTTCATCACCGCTGCAAGGATAAAGAGCACAACGAAATCTAACTACGTGCTACCAACCTGCGCTCCAATGGAACCTTGCAAGATCGTCTTTTATCAAATATTAGAAGCCAATGATCAGGCCAAACGGAAGAGGCAAGTCCAGCCGCCATGCAAAACAATCACCGTCCCATCCCACACCTATGTATTAACCAAAAATTGGAATCTCCTTTCGCGCCCATCACAGTGAATAGGCTCTAAATTCAACTTTATTTAGAGGCTCATGACTAGATCCCTAAAATCATATACTGAATCGTGACAAAACGAGAAGACCCTCCGATCACCGTCGATCTCGTGACCAGTGACTGCCCCAAGGATCGGATAATCCGGGAGAAAGAACAGCCGCTGATTTTGCATGTGGATAACAGCAACCCCATGAGTACCGCATCTCAGGAGAAACGCCTTAAAGAGCATAGAGTACTCAGATCTTTCTATATGGGTATAGTCAGCAGTGGCGTTCCCTTCTCGGTGTCGGTATTTCACACACTAAAATATCTCCTAATGCCAGATTATCTCAAGCGCTTTTTCCAAACCGTTAATGAGGTCTGCTCCGAGGTCATGGCTGCGCCAAGTGATGCAGCCACCGTCATAGAAACGCCAGCATCAAGATCGTGACGCACGATCATCGCCAAAGCGGGCAGGCAATAAAGCTCTGAAGACGTCGTTTCGTCCTGAATACCCAGGCTACTGACGAAATCCCCCGCCGCTGGAGTCCCAGCATCATTTCGAAAATTAGCAATCTGATTCATGTTTCCAGACAATATCAAAGCAACATTATATACAGGGCATTTAAACCATCCATCTCTCAAGGATGCAAACACGACTCCTAATCAGCAGACCCATGCGAATAACAGAGGAGGTAAAGGATAGGGGACGTCAGCAAGTAAACCATTTGCCCTTTAAAATCTCTATCAACAAACAAAATTCAAATAACAGATTACCACAAGTAAATCTCATCCTGCCGCATATACTATTAATTCCCTAATTTACAGATTCAAAAAAAATGACTAAAACAACAATCCTAGGAGCTGGCCTAGCCGGACTAAGTTGCTCCTATCACATTGGTCATCAAAATTGTCTTATTTTTGAACAAAAATCTCATGTTGGGGGGCACATTTACAGCCATCCCATAGGAGGCTTTACTTGGGACGAAGGGCCACATGTATCCTTCACTGAAATTCGTACGTGAGGAAACTCCTTGAAACGAGCGTCAATGGAGAACTGCATGAATATCCAGTAGAAGTAAGCAACTACTACCAAGGAAGCTGGATTCCACATCCTGTTTAATCAAATCTTCATGCTGTACCAGAACCTTTACGCACAACATGCTTAGTAGATTTCCTACACGAAAGGGAGTCAAACGAACAATCGCCCATCCTACCAACAAACTATAGGGCACCTCGAATAATCAGCAAATCGCAGAAGCTTTGTAGACATGAAGAAGCCGCCAAAGAGGCGGCAGAGAAGAAAAATGCTATATCGACTATTGACAAGATTGCTTAAACTTTAGTTGGTCCTCCTCAGGATTCATGCAACCACTGCTGTGTGACAAGAGCGCTGGAGATAACGAAGGAAGTTGAATGTCAGGTTCTTGAGGCCCCACCAAGCCTCGTTCCTTTCTAGCCCAATCTTTCGTGTCAGCTTTCCACCCATGGACATGGTCATGCCGCCAAAGACATGCTCCACACAAGCTCTGATTGACGACTTGACACGATTCAATTCCTTGGCTGCGTCGCTAAGCGGATGATTGCGAGCGCTTTTTTCGTGGATCAGGCTTTCGAAGCCACCGAGATTCAGAAGATTCTCAAAGCATTCACCGGAATACGCTGAGTCTGCCCAGACATAGTCATGTTCATTTTCTGGATCCAGCAGGCGTGGAAGCATCTGGCTATCGTGGATATTGGCAGGAGTGACAGCATATCGGCGGATGAATCCATGATCGACATCGATGCAGATGCTGTTCTTGTAACCGTAGTAACTGATGCCGTTCTTTTTTGTCCAGCGAGCATCTAAATCCTTTTGCTGCAAGCGATCTGGGTTTTCATCCCAGCCCTCCGGCA
>Ga0209298_10002705_pt1 | contig 10935 bp, 15 predicted proteins | sample S_140806_EF_Meta_FD_187325 | JGI IMG/M metagenome (GOLD analysis project Ga0209298, IMG submission 187325) | Freshwater microbial communities from Lake Simoncouche, Canada to study carbon cycling - S_140806_EF_MetaG (SPAdes) (version 2) | ecosystem: Environmental > Aquatic > Freshwater > Lake ... | reverse complement strand
CCGACCGTCTGGATGTGTTCGGCGGCGTCGTCCGGGATTTCGATGTCGAATTCTTCCTCGAAGGCCATGACCAGTTCGACGTTGTCGAGCGAGTCAGCGCCCAGGTCGTCGATGAAGCTGGCCTTTTCAACGACCTTTTCCGGATCGGCGTCCAGGTGGTCGATGACGATCTTGCGGACGCGTTCCAGGGTGTCGGACATGGGTGTCTCTGCTTTCAGGGCCGCCGCAGCGGCTGTTGTCTCAAATCCTGCCGTATGACGACGGCGACGGCGACGCAAGCCTTGAACGCAGACTCACCTCGGCCGGGTAAAGAGGCTTTAGCACGGCGGCGCAGGCGGGAAATAGCCCGTTACCGGGTTTGACCGCCCCGGTTGACCCACCAGGCCAACCCCGCGCCCACCACGGCCATGGGCGCGCCGTAGATCGCCCAGATGATCTGCCCGGTCATGAAACTGCCCGGCAGGACGTTGAGCCCCTGCAGCACCCAGATGATCCCGATCAGCAGCAAGGGTCCGCTGAGGATGGTGGCGATGACGCGAAGGATGGCCATTTGAAGCTCCCGTTCTGTCAGACCCTATATCATCGCCATGCCGCCGTTCACATGCAGGGTCTGGCCCGTGACATAGGCAGCCTCGTCCGAGGACAGATAGACGGCGGCGGCGGCGATCTCATCGCCCGTGCCGAGCCGGCCGGCCGGAATGCCCTTCAGGATGGTCTCGCGCTGCGTGTCGTTCAGGACGTCGGTCATCGGCGAGGCGATAAAGCCCGGCGCGATGCAGTTCACCGTAATGCCGCGCGAGCCGACCTCCTGCGCCAGAGACTTGGAAAAGCCGATCATCCCGGCCTTGGACGCCGCATAGTTGGTCTGGCCGGGGTTGCCGGTGACGCCGACCACCGAGGTGATGCCTATAATCCGGCCCGACCGGCGCTTCATCATCCCCTTCATCGCGGCGCGCGAGAGGCGGAAATAGCTCTCCAGATTGACCCGGATCACGTCCTGGAAATCCTCGTCCTTCATCCGCATCAGCAGGCCGTCCTTCGTGATGCCGGCGTTGGCTACTAGGATGTCGAGCGGTGCGCCGGCGGCTTCCTCGGCCCGGGCAATCAGGCCGTCGACCGACTCAGGGTCCGACAGGTTGGCGGCGGCCACGAAGGCGCGCTCGCCGAGGTCCTTCGCCAGTTCCTGCAGCACGGCCTCCCGGGTGCCGGACAGAACGACGGTCGCGCCCTGGGCGTGCAGGGCCCTGGCGATGGCCCCGCCGATGCCGCCGGTCGCGCCGGTCACGAGGGCGGTCTTGCCGGTGAGATTGAACATGCTTGCCTCTTCTTCCGTCATCCTCGGGCTTGACCCGAGGATCAGACTATCAGGTGCTCCCAGCCAGATGGGCTGAATGCGGTTTTGAAGGCCGTCCCGGGCGCGGAGCTTGCCCAGACCTCTGATCCTCGGGTCAAGCCCGAGGATGACGGCCGTGGGATCAAAAACTTTTCGCGAACGCCTCCAAGTCTTCCGGCGTGTTCAGCGACAGGCTCTCCGCGTCCGGCGCGATCCGTTTGGCCATGCCGGTCAGGACCTTGCCCGAGCCGATCTCGACGAAGCGGGTGACGCCGCCCTCCCCGGCCATCCACTCCATGCTCTCGCGCCAGCGGACGCGGCCTGTGACCTGTTCGACCAGAAGGCGGCGGAGGACCTCGGGTCGCGCTCGGGGCGGGCGGTGACATTGGCGACGACGGCGACCGAGGGAGCGACGAGGATCGCGGAGGCCAGGGCCGTGGCCATCTCGTCGGCGGCGGGCTGCATCAGCGGGCAGTGGAAGGGGGCGGAGACGTTCAGCGGGATGGCCCGCGCCCCCAGTTCCTTGGCCTTTTCGATGGCCCGATCGACGGCGGCCTTGTCGCCCGAGATGACGATATTGCCGGCGTTGTTGTCATTGGCGACGACGCAGACGCCGACCTCGGAACCCGCGGCAGCGGCGGCCTCGGCCAGGGCCAGGTCGGTCTTCGGCCCGATCAGCGAGGCCATGGCACCCATGCCGACGGGCACGGCGCGCTGCATGGCCTGACCGCGCAGCTGCAGCAGTCCCGCCGTGGTGCTGAGCGAGAAACAGCCGGCGGCACACAGGGCCGAGTATTCGCCGAGCGAATGGCCGGCGACGAAGGCGGCGCGGGTCACATCGACGCCGAACTCGACCTTCAGGACGCGGACAGCGGCCAGCGACACCGCCATCAGGGCGGGCTGGGCGTTCTCGGTCAGGGTCAGCTGGTCTTCGGGTCCCTCGCGCATCAGCACCGACAGCTTCTGGCCCAGCGCCTCATCGACCTCGGCATAGACCTCGCGTGCCGAGGCGAAGGCGTCGGCGAGCGCCACCCCCATGCCGACCGACTGGCTGCCTTGTCCGGGGAACAGCAGGGCGAGGGTCATGACGGGTCTCCGGCGGTGTTGAATCGAGCCGGAGGGGTAGGACGATCAGGCGGGCTGGGCAAGCGGGACCCGCCCCGGAAGCACGAACCCGAGCAGGTTCATCTCGAAGGACACAAAGGAATCACAAAGGACACGAAGGGGCCGGAGGGCCCGCGTCTCCCGTCAGGGAGGCGCAAGAGAATTGAACGGCGGGCAAGGGCCCGCGAAAGGCGAGATCAGGCACCGTCCTTCGTGTCCTTCGTGCCTTCTTCGTGGTCTTCGTGATGAACCAGCTTGCGTTGGCCGCAGCCGCCGAGCCCGGACCAGGGCCCCTCGTCCGCTAGAACAGCACCGCCGGGTTCATGATCCGGTGTGGGTCGATCGCGTGCCGGACGGCCTGCATGGTGCGGATTTCCAGCGGTGACTTGTAGCGACGCGCCTCGTCGGTCTTGAGACGGCCGAGGCCGTGTTCTGCGCTGATAGAGCCGTCGTAGCGGGCCACGATGTCGTGGACGATCTGCGACCCCTCCTCCCAGCGGGCCAGAAATCCCTTCAGGTCGCCGCCCGGAGGACACAGGACGTCATAGTGGAGATTGCCGTCGCCGACGTGGCCGAAGGCGCTGACGCGGGCACCGGGATGAAAGCGTTCGACGGCGGCCGTGGCCTCGTCGAGGAAGTCGGCGATGCGGGAGAGCGGGACCGAGACATCGTGTTTCCAGCCGCCCCCCTCGGGCTTCTGGGCGGCCGACTGTTCCTCGCGCACCTTCCAGAAGGCGGCGCGCTGGGCGTCGTTCTGGGCGATGGCGGCGTCATTGATCAGGCCGGTCTCGAAGGCGTGGGTCAGCAGCCGCTCCATGGCCGCATCGGCCGCGCCGGGCTCACCGGAAACCAGTTCGATCAGGACGTACCAGGGCGGCGTCGAATCCAGCGGCTCGCGCGTGTCGGGGATATTGCGCAGCACGAACGCCATGCCGATGCGCTTCATCAGCTCAAAGGCCTCGACCCCGCCGCCGGTCTCGCCCTTGGCGCGGGCCAGCAGTTCGATCGCAGCGGCGGGCGCGTCGAGCCCGACCATGGCCGTGGCCCGGCTGCGCATGACGGGGAACAGTTTCAGGGTCGCGGCGGTGACCACGCCCAGCGTCCCCTCGGACCCGATCAGCAGCTGTTTGAGGTCGTAGCCGGTGTTGTCCTTGCGCAGCCGTTTGAGGCCGTTGAAGACCTCGCCGTCCGGCATCACCGCCTCTATGCCCAGCACCAGATCGCGCATCATGCCGTAGCGGAGCACGGCGGTACCGCCGGCATTGGTCGAAATGACCCCGCCGATGGTGGCCGTGCCCTCGGCGGCGAGGCTGAGCGGGAACAGCCGATCGGCGGCGGCGGCGGCCTGTTGCGCCTCCAGCAGGGTGATCCCCGCCTCGACGGTCATGGCGTCGTCCAGCGGGGTCACATCACGCACGGCGCGCAGCTTGCGGGTCGACAGCAGGACCTCGCCAAAGGGGATCTGGCCGCCGACGAGGCCGGTGTCGCCCCCCTGGGGCACGATGGCGATGCGATGTTCGGCGCAGACGCGGACGGCGGCGGCGACCTGGGCGGTCGAGCGGGGCGTCAGCATCAGCGGCGAATGGCCATGCCAGCGGTTACGCCACTCCGTCAGCCAGGGGGCGATCTCAGCGGGATCCTCGGTCCAGCCGCCGTCGCCGAGGGCGGATTTGAGGGCGGCGAGGGCGGCAGGCGAAGGAGCGGTCATACAGGCCTTGTCTCAAAGTCATGGACGCGGCGAAAGGGCCAAGCCACGCTGGTCGGATGACCGGTAGCCTGCCCACCCCCGTCCCCGCCGTCGGCGTCGTCTGTCTGCGCGGTGATTCGGTGCTGCTGATCCGGCGCGGGACGCCGCCGCGTCAGGGCGAATGGAGCCTGCCCGGCGGCCGGATCGAGCCCGGCGAAAGGGCGGTCGACGCCGCCTTGCGGGAGTTGGGCGAGGAGACCGGTGTTGAGGCCGAGATCACGGGCCTGATCGACGTCGTCGACGGGCTCTTTCCCGAGGCAGGCCGCCACTATGTGCTGATCGATTATGCCGCGCGGTGGGTGTCCGGCGAGCCCGTCGCCGGGGACGACGCCCTCGAGGCCCGGTTCGTGGCACTGGATGAGGTCGAGAGCCTGATCGACTGGTCGGAGACGCGTCGGATCATCCGGATGGCCGTCGCGGCGCGCTGACCCCCGGCGATGACGCCGATGTCATCTATGCCGCAGCCGGTTTCTGTGGCGTGCCGGCCACAGGGTGCTAACCTGTTCGGGACAGGGAGATATCATGGACACCTCGGTTCTTTTCGTTATCGCGCTGGTCGCGCTGGCCTTCGTGCTGCTGTTCAGCGTGGTCAAGATCGTGCCCCAGGGGCGCGAGATGACGGTCGAGCGATTCGGCAAATACACCCGGACCCTCGCGCCCGGCATCAGCATACTGACGCCCTTCGTTGAGCGGATCGGCCGCCGCATGAACATGATGGAGCAGGTCCTGGACGTGCCCCAGCAGGAGGTCATCACCAAGGACAATGCCATGGTGAAGGTCGATGCCATCGTCTTCATCCAGGTGATGGAGGCCTCGGCCGCCGCCTACCGGATCGAGAACCTGCCCTATGCCATCACCCAGCTGTGCTCGACCAATCTGCGCACCGTGGTTGGCTCGATGGAGCTGGACGAGGTCCTGTTCCAGCGCGACTCGATCAACTCGCGCCTGCTTACCGTGATCGATGCGGCGACCGAGCCCTGGGGCGTGAAGGTCAACCGGATCGAGATCAAGGATCTGACCCCGCCGGCCGACATCACCAACGCCATGGCCCGCCAGATGAAGGCCGAGCGCGAGCGCCGCGCTGTCATCACCGAGGCCGACGGCGAGAAACAGGCCGCCATCGCCCGTGCCGAGGGGGCCAAGCAAGCGGCCATTCTCGAAGCCGAGGGCCGCCGCGAAGCCGCCTTCCGCGACGCCGAGGCCCGCGAGCGCGAAGCCGAGGCCGAGGCCAAGGCGACGGCCATGGTGTCACAGGCCATCGCGGCCGGCGACGTCAATGCCATCAACTATTTCGTGGCCCAGAAATACGTCGAGGCCTTCGCCGAACTGGCGCGCAATCCGACGGCCAAGACGGTCATCGTGCCGGCGGAAATGTCCGGCCTCGTCGGCACCATCGCCGGCCTGGGTGAACTTGTCGGCCTGGCCAAGGAGCAACAGCAGGGCCGCAGCGACGTGCGCCGCGACGCCCCGCCGCCGCCGCCCGCGCCGGTCCGCCCCGCCCCGCCCCGCCCGCCGCGTCCCTCCGTTCCGAGGACCTGATCCATGGAAGCCCTGACTGACCTGAACGCGGCCCAGCCGTTCTGGATCTGGCTGGCCCTGGGCGTTGTCCTGCTGGCGACCGAGGCGGCCTTCTCGACGGAATGGCTGCTGTGGCCTGCGGTTTCCGCCGGGGTGGTCGCCGTGGTCACGGCGCTCGGCCTGCCCCTCGACTTTACCGGGGAGGTCGCCCTGTTCGCCGCCCTGACCGTCGCTACGACCCTGCTGTCACGGCGGCTGATCCAGAAGGTCAATCCATCGGACGCGCCGGACATCAACGCCCGTGACGTTCGTCTGATCGGTCAGCGGGCCCAGGTGGTCCAGGCCTTCGTCGACGGCCGTGGCCGGGTCTTCGTCTCGGGTGCCGAATGGGTCGCCGAGATCGAGGGCGCGACCCCGGCAGAGGGCGACAGCGTGATCGTTGAAGGGATGGACGGGCCGAAGCTGAAGGTGCGGGCGGCCTAACCTGCCCGCATGTCCTCGATCCCGCGATTGGCCAGCTGGTCGGCGCGTTCGTTCAGCTCATGGCCGGCGTGGCCCTTGACCCAGTGCCATTTGACCTCGTGGCGGGCGCGGGCGGCGTCGAGGCGCTTCCACAGGTCCTCGTTCTTGACCGGTTTCTTCTCGGCCGTCTTCCAGCCGCGCGCCTTCCACGGCCCGATCCATTTGGTGATGCCGTCCATGACGTAGCGGCTGTCGGTGTGCAGGTCGACGCGGCACGGGCGGGTCAGGGCCTCGAGGGCGCTGATGGCCCCCATCAGCTCCATGCGGTTGTTGGTGGTCAGGGGCTCGCCACCGCAAAGTTCCTTCTCATGACCGCCGCCGGTCTGGAGGATCGCGCCCCAGCCGCCGGGGCCGGGATTGCCCTTGCAGGCGCCGTCGGTGTGGATGATCACGTGACTCATGCGCGCCTCCTAACAGGTTCACTTGGCGTCGCGCCACCGAACCGCCTATATGCGATGCAAGTGTTTGAACGGGCCCGGCATGGGCCCGAGCGAGGAGACGGTTCGTGGGTACTATGAGCATCTGGCACTGGGCCCTGGTCGCCGTTGTCGCCCTGCTGCTGTTCGGCGGGCGCGGCAAGCTGTCGGGCCTGATGGGCGACGCAGCCAAGGGCATCAAGGCGTTCAAGGATGGTCTGAAGGACACGGATTCGGACAAGCCCTCGGACGAGCGCGCGGGTGCCCTGCCCCGCACCAACGCCGAAAAAGAAGATCTGAAATCGTAAGCCCCGCATTGACGTCGGAGACCTGACGGATGGGTGGCCTCGCCCCCGGTATCGGTGGCCTTGAAATCCTCGTGATCGGCATCGTGGCCCTGCTTGTCGTGGGGCCAAGGGATTTGCCGTTGCTGATGCGCAAGATCGGCAAGGTAATGGCCCGTGCCCGCGCCATGGCCCATGAGTTCCGCTCGAGCTTTGACGAGATGGCGCGCCAGTCCGAGCTGGACGAGCTGCGCAAGGAGGTCCAGGCGCTTCGGACCGGTCAGGGCATGGTCCCGCTGGGGGCCGAGGCCGACGCCGCCTTTCGTGAAATCCGCGACGACCTGAACCGGCCGCTGGACCAGCCCGTCATGCTGGCCGCGCCGGACGAATGGCCCGACAGCCCGCCGGTGATGACGCCCCTTGAGGCCGAGCCGATCCGGCAGAAGAAGCCGGGGGCCAAAGCCGACATCCCCGCTGAAGAGGCATCCCCGGCCAAGCCTCGCGCCAAGGCCCGTTCGACCGGGACCGATGCGAAGACGACATCCGCCTCCAAACCGCGCGCGCCGCGCAAGACGGCGGTCAAGTCATGACCCGGATCGAGACGGACGAGGACGAGATCGAGGCCTCACGCGCGCCTCTGATGGATCATCTGATCGAACTGCGCGGGCGGCTGGTGATCTGCGTGGTCGCCTTTGTCCTCGCCTTCTTCCTCTGCTTCGCCTTCGCCGAGCCGCTGTACATTTTCCTGGTCAAGCCGTTTGCGGCGGCGGCGGCCTTTCACCAGTCGGTCGGCCCGCATGGGCACGTCTCGCCACTGGACCTGATCATGGGCACGGCGGGGCTGATCCCCCTGCCCGGCGTCGACGGGCAGACGGTCAATCTGATCTACACAGCGCCGCTGGAAATCCTGTTCACCAAGATGAAGCTGGCCGGTTTCGGGGCCATCGTCCTGGCCTTTCCGGTGCTGGCCTGGCAGCTCTACCGGTTCGTGGCCCCGGGCCTCTACCGGAACGAAAAGGGCGCCTTCCTGCCCTTCCTGCTGGCCGCGCCCCTGCTGTTCACACTCGGCGCGGCGCTGGTCTATTTCGTCATGCTGCCGTTCGTCATGTGGTTCTCGCTCAGCCAGCAGATCAGCGGTGGCGGCGTCTCGGCGGCCCTGCTGCCCAAGGTCTCGGACTATCTGAACCTGGTCACCGCCCTGATCCTGGCGTTCGGCCTGTGCTTCCAGCTGCCGGTGGTGATGACCCTGCTGGGTCTGGCGGGTATCGTCTCTTCAAAGGTCATGGCGGAAGGCCGTCGCTACGCGATCATGGCTGTGGTCGTGGTCGCCGCCGTGGTGACACCGCCCGATCCGATCAGCCAGATCATGCTCGCCATACCCCTGGTCCTGCTCTACGAAATTTCGATCTGGTGCGTGCGGTTGATCGAGCTGCGCCGCAGGAAGGCGGATGCGGCCGAGGGTCTGGCCTGAGCCGAGGCTCCACCGGAACCTCGTCAGAGCCTGGCCGTTTGCACCGGATTCCCCCCAAGGAGTCCGAGCATGATCACCCCCCATCGCCACTTCAGCCTCGCCGCCCTCGGTGTCATCGCCTTCGCCGGCGCGGCCTGCACGCCGGCAGACAATACCGTCGACCGCGCCACGGATACGACCATCATCGAGACCCGCGAGGTCCCCGCTGACCCGATCGTGATCGAGCGCGAGGTCGCGGTCCCCTCGCCGCCGGTGGTCATCGAAACCGACCGCCGCGAGGGCGACTCCAGGACCGTCCGCGCCGGCTCGAATGGCCTCGAGGTCGAGACGACCGACCGCTAGACCTCGCCCGGCACCATGAAAAAGGCGCCGGACGGTTTCCCGTCCGGTGCCCTCTTTCGTTCGATCTCAGCCGCCGATCAGCAGCTGTAGTACATGTCAAATTCGACCGGGTGCGGGTGCAGTTGCAGGCGCATCACCTCTTCCATCTTCAGCTCGATATAGCTGTCGATGAAGTCGTCATCCATGACGCCGCCCTTCTTGAGGAAGGCACGGTCCTGGTCGAGGCAGTCGAGGGCTTCCTTCAGCGAGCCGCAGACCTCGGGGATCGAGCCGCGCTCTTCCGGCGGCAGGTCGTAGAGGTTCTTGTCGGCAGGCGCGCCCGGATCGATGCGGTTCTCGATCCCGTCGAGGCCGGCCATCAGCAGGGCAACGAAGGTCAGATAGGGGTTGCCCATCGGATCGGGGAAGCGGGCTTCGATCCGCTTGGCCTTGGGCGAGTTCACCCACGGAATCCGGATCGAGGCCGAGCGGTTGCGCGACGAATAGGCCAGCTTGACCGGGGCTTCATAGCCGGGAACCAGCCGCTTGTAGGAGTTGGTGGTCGAGTTGGCGAAGGCGTTGATGGCCTTGGCGTGTTTGATAATGCCGCCGATGTACCAGAGACAGAGGTCCGACAGGCCGGCGTATTTGTCACCGGCGAACAACGGCTTGCCGTCACGCCAGATCGACTGGTGCACATGCATGCCCGAGCCGTTGTCGCCGAAGGTCGGCTTGGCCATGAAGGTGGCCGACTTGCCGTAGGCGGCGGCGACGTTGTGGATGACGTATTTGTAGAGCTGCAGGCGGTCGGCCATGGTCAGAAGGTCGCTGAACTTCAGACCCAGTTCGTGCTGGGCCGGAGCGACCTCGTGGTGGTGCTTCTCGGGCTGCATGCCCAGATCGCGCATCACGCCCAGCATCTCGCCGCGCAGGTCCTGGGCGCTGTCGGTCGGGTTGACGGGGAAATAGCCGCCCTTGTGCCCCGGCCGGTGACCCATATTGCCTTCGGAATACTCGGCACCCGTATTGGCCGGCAGTTCAATGGAATCGTAGGTGTAGCCGGTGTCGTGCGGGGCCGTGCTCCAGCGCACGTCATCGAAGATGAAGAACTCGGCTTCCGGGCCGAAGAAGACGGTGTCGCCGACGCCCGAGGACTGGACATAGGCCAGGGCCTTCTTGGCCATCGAGCGGCTGTCGCGGTTGTAGGGCTCGCCGGTGTCGGGGTTCAGCACGTCGCAGAACAGGAACATGGTCGTCTGCTGGTAGAACGGGTCGATCCAGAAACCGTTCAGGTCCGGCTTGAGCAGCATGTCGGACTCATTGATCGCCTTCCAGCCGGCGATCGACGAACCGTCGAACATGGTGCCCTCTTCGAGGAACTCTTCATCGACCAGGTCGATGTCGAAGGTGACGTGCTGCATCCGACCCTTGGTGTCGGTGAAACGGAGATCGACGTATTTTACGTCCTTCTCCTTGATCTCCTTGAGAATCTTGCCGGCGCTCATGTCTTGCGAATCCTGTCTGGCGGGGGAGGAGAAGTAATGGGCCGCGCCTCTCGGAACGACCCGTCGAGGGTGCGGTTATACGGCCTGGGCGCCGGATTCCCCGGTGCGAATACGGATAACGTCGATAACGTCAGAGATGAAGATCTTGCCGTCGCCGATCTTGCCGGTGCGGGCGGCTGCCTGAATCGCGTCGACCACCGAATTGACCAAGTCGTCGGGAACCACCACCTCGATCTTGATCTTGGGGAGGAAGTCGATGACGTACTCTGCCCCGCGGTAGAGCTCGGAATGACCCTTCTGGCGGCCATAACCCTTGGCCTCCAGCACCGTCATGCCTTGCACTCCGGCGTCCTGCAGCGCTTCCTTCACTTCATCCAGCTTGAAGGGCTTGATGACGGCTTCAATTTTTTTCATCGGCGATCCCAGGCGGGCTGCTTCGAGCCGCACACTTGGACCGCAAGGGGACATTGCATTGCACAATAAGGCAAGTGTTTTTCGTCCGGGCGCGCCATACGTGAACGGAGACAAGCCGGGATGACACGCCCCGCCCTGCCCGACTGGCGCGCGGCCCTGCCCTGGCCGGGGGGCGAGACGCACAAACACGCGCGCGGAAGGCTTGGCGTGGTGTCCGGAAAGGCGAGCCAGACCGGGGCGGCACGACTGGCGGCGCGGGCAGGCCTGCGGATCGGTGCCGGCGTGGTGCGTATCCTTTGC
>Ga0209298_10002703_pt1 | contig 10938 bp, 17 predicted proteins | sample S_140806_EF_Meta_FD_187325 | JGI IMG/M metagenome (GOLD analysis project Ga0209298, IMG submission 187325) | Freshwater microbial communities from Lake Simoncouche, Canada to study carbon cycling - S_140806_EF_MetaG (SPAdes) (version 2) | ecosystem: Environmental > Aquatic > Freshwater > Lake ... | reverse complement strand
CGGCCACGGCCTATATTAGGCGGGCGTTTCCAGTAAACGTATGGACTCGTTTTTGCGTGTTCATTGCACTTTTAAGCGTGTGTGGGGATTTTATCTCCCAATAGATGAGGTGAATTGGTATGGGTAAGGCTAAGTTCGAGCGTTCAAAGCCGCACGTAAACATCGGAACCATTGGTCACGTTGACCACGGTAAGACTTCGCTGACAGCAGCAATCACCACGGTTCTTGCAAAGTCCGGTGGTGCACAAGCGCGTAAGTACGAAGATATCGATGCTGCTCCTGAAGAGAAAGAGCGCGGCATCACGATCAATACGGCCCACGTCGAGTACGAGACGCCTGCCCGCCACTACGCACACGTTGATTGTCCAGGCCACGCTGACTACATCAAGAACATGATTACTGGTGCAGCTCAGATGGACGGTGCAATCCTCGTTTGTTCCGCAGCTGATGGACCAATGCCTCAGACCCGTGAGCACATTCTTCTTGCTCGCCAAGTTGGCGTTCCTTCCATCGTCGTCTTCTTGAACAAGGCTGACATGGTTGATGACCCTGAGCTTCTTGAGCTTGTTGAGCTCGAAGTTCGTGAGCTATTGTCAAAGTATGACTTCCCTGGCGATGACACACCAATTATCGTCGGGTCTGCCACCGAAGCGCTTGCTGGTGGACAAGGCGAATACGGTGAGCCTGCTATCCATAAGCTCATGGCAACGGTTGATTCCTACATCCCAACACCTGAGCGTCCAAAGGACCTTCCATTCCTGATGCCAGTCGAAGACGTCTTCACGATCACTGGTCGTGGAACCGTTGCAACTGGCCGTGTCGAGCGTGGACAGCTCAAGGCTGGTGAGCAGATCGAGATTATCGGCCTCAAGGACACTGCTACTACAACAGCTACATCTATGGAAATGTTCCGCAAGACACTCGACTATGTCGAGGCTGGCGACAACGCTGGTATCCTCCTCCGCGGTGTGGATCGCAAGTCGATCGAGCGTGGTCAGGTTCTTGCTAAACCAGGTTCGATCAAGCCACACACCAAGTTTGAGGCTGAGGTCTATATCCTGTCGAAGGAAGAAGGCGGACGCCACACTCCTTTCTTCAATGGTTACCGTCCTCAGTTCTACTTCCGTACGACTGACGTTACCGGATCGATGAATCTTCCAGAAGGTGTCGAGATGATCATGCCTGGAGACAACATCAAGATCTCCGCCGAGCTGATTGCTCCTATCGCTATGGAGCAGGGATTGCGCTTCGCAATCCGTGAGGGTGGACACACGGTTGGTGCTGGCGTCGTCGCCCGCGTCATCGAGTAGGTGTGATTGCTATCGGTCATTCTGCTATAGCGGGATGGCCGACCTGCGGAAAGTGTAAGTAATATGCGAAAAGACAAAGTTCGAATCCGCCTTCGTGCGTTCGATCACCGCGTTCTTGATCAATCTGCTGAGAAGATTGTAGATACGGCCCGTCGAACAGGTGCAAGGATATCTGGTCCTGTGCTCCTTCCGACCGAGAAGGCGATTTATGCAGTTCAGCGTAACGCTACCATTGACAAAGAGTCGATGGAACATTTTGAGATGCGTACTCACAAGCGTCTCATTGATATCTTGAATCCAGGTCCTAAGACGATTGATGCGCTTATGCGCCTTGATCTTCCAAGTGGCGTTGATATTGAGATTAAACTCTAAGTTAGAGAAAGTACCGCGTCACGCAAGGATATGAGTCCCCAGGTGCGCCGTGGAGGTTAGTTATGTCAATTAAGGGAATTCTCGGCCGTAAGGTCGGTATGACCCAGCTCTTCGATGAAGAGGGTAAGGTTGTTCCTGTTACTGTTTTGGCTGTCGAGCCAAACATTGTTACTCAGGTACGTACGGTTGAAGTCGATGGCTATTCCGCAGCGCAGGTTGCGTTTGGTACATGTCGTGTCGATCGCTTGACCCGTCCTGAGCAGGGCCACCTGCGTGCTGCTGGTGTTCAACCTCGCCGCCACCTGCGCGAGTTTGCAATCCAAGCGGATGCAACTGTGTCGGTTGGTGATGTGATCACCGCTGATATCTTCGCCATCGGTGAGCGTGTCGTCGTTAGTGGCACATCCAAGGGTAAGGGTTTCGCTGGTGTAGTCAAGCGTTATCACTTCCATGGTGGTGACATGACGCACGGCTCGATGGTTCACCGTAAGCCACAGTCTGGTGGAGCCACCGATGCGGCACGTACGTTCAAGGGCAACAAGAAACCTGGACGTATGGGTGGAGAGCGAGTGACTCAGTTCGGCCTCAAGGTCGTTCGGTTTGACGTTGCGGACAACCTTTTGTTTGTTCGTGGAGCCGTTCCTGGTCCCGATGGCGCACTCGTCGAAGTGACGAAGGCGCGTCGTGCTGAGAAGGTTAAGGTTCGTGTCGAGTCCGTTCGCTCAAGTAAGAAGAAGTAATCAGTGTTGAATCACTGGTTCGGAGAATAATTATGCCTACGTTGGCGATAAAAACGATTGGGGGAAAGCAGGCAGGCGAGGTCACCGCATCTGAGCGTGTGTTCGCTGCCCGCGTCAATATCCCTTTGATGCACCAAGCTGTCAAAGCCGAGATGGAAAACCGCCGCCAGGACACGCGTAATGCGCCTGGCCGTGGAGATATGTTTGGTGGCGGACGCAAGCCATTCAAGCAAAAGGGAACTGGTCGTGCACGACAGGGTTCCATCATTGCGCCACACTGGCGTAAGGGTGGAGCTGCTCACGGTCCTCACCCACGTGATCTTGGGCATGCGCTTCCTAAGAAGATGAAGCGTTTGGCTATCTGGAGTGCACTTACCGCAAAGTTGAACGATGCTGAGCTTATCGTTGTTGACTCCTTTCCGATGGAAAAGATTTCAACAAAGGCTGCTGCAACGTTCCTCAAGGAAGTCACTGGCGGTGCTCGTAAATCACTCGTGATTATCGAGGGTGAAGACGAGACTGTCATCAAGTCTCTCCGGAACATCGAAGGTATCACGCTTCGTGTAGCTCCGGCGTTTTCGACGCGTGATGTTGTCAATGGCGGAATCATTGTTGCTACACAGGCTGCAATCCGGAAGATTGACTCCGTGTGGGCGCCTGAGGTGACTGAAAATGCCTAATCTCTATAGCACTATTCTTCGTCCTGTCATCACTGAGAAGGCATTGACCATGAGCGGCGAACGCAAGTACGCGTTTGTGGTGCATGTCGGTGCAAACAAGATGCAAATCCGTGAAGCTGTAGAAAAGCTGTTCACGACCACAGATGGCGGCGCGATTACGGTTACAAACGTAAACACTATCTTGACCAAGGGTCGTGTCAAGCGTTACCGTATGTTTGGTCGCTCGAGCACTGGCCGTACTCCATCGGTCAAGAAGGCTATCGTAACCGTTGCCGAGGGTCAATCGATCCAGATCTTCGAAGGAGTATAAAATGCCAGTACGAAAGTTTAAGCCTATAACACCTGGCCGTCGTCACATGGCGATTTCCTCATTCGAGGAAATCACGAAGGACAAGCCGGAGAAGAGCCTCCTTGCACCTTTGAAGAAGAGTGCTGGTCGTAACAACCAGGGACGCATTACGGTTCGCCATCGTGGTGGTGGACACAAGCGTATGTATCGCTTGGTTGACTTCAAGCGTAACAAAGATGGAGTTGAAGGAACGGTCTCGGCGATCGAGTACGATCCAAACCGAACATGCCGCATCGCGCTTGTTCAGTATGCAGATGGCACAAAGGCTTATGTCCTTGCTGCTGTTGGCATGAAGCCAGGTGATGCGGTCTTCAACGGAGCTGATTCTGACATCAAGGTCGGAAACGCACTTCCGTTGGTCAATATTCCTGTTGGTACAACAGTTCACAATGTTGAACTGCGCCCTGGTGCTGGTGGACAATTTGTCCGTTCCGCTGGCTCCGGTGCTCAGCTGATGGCGAAGGAAGGCAAGTACGCTACCCTGCGTTTGCCATCCGGTGAAATGCGTAAGATTCTGCTGACCTGTCGTGCAACGATTGGTCAAGTTGGAAACCTTGAGCATGAGAATGAATCCTGGGGTAAAGCTGGTAAGACCCGGTGGATGGGACGTCGTCCTCAAGTCCGTGGTGTTGCTATGAACCCAAGAGACCACCCCCATGGTGGTGGTGAAGGCCAATCTCCTGTTGGTCGTAAGAAGGGCCCGGTTTCGGCTACGGGTGTGCTCGCTATTGGATTCAAGACGCGACGCAACAAATCAACCGATAAGTTTATCGTCAGACGGCGTAAGTAGTCTTCCTACAAGCGTCGATGTGGCATCAAGCGTTGCTTGGTGCCACGCACCCGGTAGATGGTTCTACGTCTGGGGCAATGGTCGGATGCATTAATCCGACGAGGAGTAATAATGGGACGATCTCTCAAAAAGGGTCCGTTTGCGGATCCGAAGTTGCTCGATAAAGTCGATCAGCTGAATGAAAAGGGTGAGAAAAGGATTATCAAAACCTGGTCTCGCCGTTCTACGATTTTTCCGTCGTTTATTGGACATACATTTGCTGTCCATGATGGCCGGAAGCATGTGCCTGTTTTCGTTACTGAAAATATGGTTGGTCACAAGCTTGGGGAATTTTCTCAGACTAAGACGTTCAAGGGTCACGCTGGCGGTACTGGCCAGTCGACTCGTATGCGGAAGTAGGGGGTAGAGATATGGAAGCACAAGCTACAGCCCGCTACGTTCGTATGGGGCCTCGAAAAGTTCGTTTTGTACTTGACACTGTGCGTGGAAAGTATGCAGCCGATGCGCTGGATATTCTTAAGTTCACGCCAAACCATGCAGCCGCTGAAATCAGCAAGGTTCTACGGTCTGCTATGGCCAATGCTGGGAACAATCACGGTCTTGATTTGACGAATCTCAAGATTGCTCGCTGCTTTGTTGACGTAGGACCTTCCATGAAGCGTGTTCAACCACGTGCTCAGGGTCGTGCGTATGCAATTCTCAAGCGCTCCAGTCACATCACGATTGTGGTCGCCGAAGGCGCTCCGAAGCCGATTAAGACTGGTAAAAAGGCTCCTAAGGCGCCTTTGATTGCTGAACTTAAGGTCGAGCCAGTCGTTATTGAAGAGATTGTCGACGTTGTTACAGATGTGACAATCGAGGCACCTGTGGATACGACCGTAGAGGAACAAGCATAATGGGACAAAAAATTCATCCTATCGGTTTCCGTATCGGTGTAATCCGTGATGCCGATTCGAAGTGGTATGCAGACAAGCAGTACGCTGCCTTCGTTCTGGAAGACTACAAGATCCGTAAGATTGTCAAGAAGCGTCGTGGGTGGGAAAACGCTGCTATCGCTAAGACTGAAATTGAGCGCCAGGCAAACCAAGTGCGAGTTACATTGCACACTGCTAAGCCTGGAATCATCATTGGCAAGGGCGGCGCTGGCGTCGACTTGCTTCGTGGTGATCTCGAAAAGTTGACAAAGAAGACTGTGCATGTCAATGTGCAAGAAATTCGTCAGCTGGAAACAAATGCGCAGCTGGTCGCTGAGTCTATTGCTCAACAGATCGAAAAGCGTATTGGTTACAAGCGGGCAATGCGTCAGGCAGTAACCCGGGCCATGCGTCTTGGTGTACTCGGAATCCGGTGTCATGTGGCTGGTCGCCTCGGCGGTGCAGAAATGGCACGTAAGGAATCGGATCGTCAAGGTAAGATTCCTCTTCACACACTGCGCGCTGATATCGACTATGGGTTCTATGAAGCTGTAACGGCGTACAGTACTATCGGAGTAAAGGTCTGGATCTACAAGGGCGACATCCTTCCTGGCGCACGCCGTCCGATGGACAATCCTACTGCACGTCCTAGCGCGGGTCGTGGTGATGATGATCGCCGTGGCCGTGGTGGCCGTGGCGGTGGTGGTCAACGTGGTCCTGGTCGTCCTGGAGCCGGTGGTCCACGTGGGCGTGGTCCTCGCGAAGGCGGCGGTTACGCTGGATCCGGTTCGTTTACATCTGGTGGAGGTCAGTAAACTATGTTGGCTCCTAAGCGCGTCAAATATAGACGCATGCATCGTGGACACCGACGGGGAGTTGCCTCCGGTGGAACACGTCTCAACTTCGGTGACTTTGGACTTCAGGCACTTGAATCTTGCTGGATGACAGCAAATCAGATTGAAGCAGCCCGTATTGCAATGACCCGTAAGATTCGTCGTGGTGGCAAGATCTGGATTCGTATTTTTCCAGACAAGTCTTATACGAAGAAGCCCGCGGAAACGCGTATGGGTTCTGGTAAAGGCGCACCAGACGGCTGGGTTGCTGTTGTCAAGCCTGGTCGTATGCTGTTTGAAATGCATGGTGTATCTGAAGAACTTGCACGAGAAGCTATGCGTCTTGCTGCACACAAGCTACCGATCAATACAAAGTTCATTTCACGTGCCTCCGAAGCGGCGGCAGTGGAGAAGGAGACGGTTCATGCCGAATAATAGATTGGCAAAGGAGAGCCGTGAAGATTTAAAAGGGTTGGATGCCACTGGTCTTCGGGCCAAATTGGACGAGACCCGCCTCAAGTTATGGCAACTCCAGTTTTCATTGGGTAAGCGACAGCTTGAGAACACGGCAGAGTTGGCGAATACGCGCAAGCAGATTGCCCGGATTCTGACGTACTTGAATCAGTTGGAGGCTAAGTAATGTCTGAAGAGTTGCAACGCGGAATTCGTAAAACGAGACAAGGTATTGTTGTTTCTGACAAGATGGATAAGACCATTGTTGTACAGGTCAATACGCTCAAATCTCACCCTCTTTACGGACGTACAATGAAGCGGTCCACCCGTTTTCAAGCACATGATGAAAATGGAGAAGCCGGTATTGGCGACACAGTAGATATCATGGAATGTCGTCCGGTTTCGAAGAATAAGAATTGGCGCTTACTGAAAGTGGTTGAAAAGGCTAAGTAGTTAGCATCGTACGCCATTCATGGCAATCGGCAGGCGGGGGCGACCCCGCGCTGCCGATGGGAGTTAGATATGATTCAACAATATACGCGGCTGCGTGCTGCGGATAACTCCGGAGCACGGTCATTACTGTGTATCCGTGTTCTGAAGGGTTCTATGACGCGTGTTGGGCACGTTGGTGATGTAATCGTCGCTGCCGTAAAGTCCGCGACGCCTGGAGCTGCGGTGAAGAAGGGTGATGTTGTCAAAGCTGTCATCGTTCGTACCAAGCAACCAATCAAGCGTGCAGATGGTTCAACCCTGCGCTTTGATGAGAACGCTGCAGTTGTTCTTAACAATAACCTCGAGCCGCGTGGGACACGCGTGTTCGGTCCTATTGCACGTGAACTTCGAGATGCAACCAATGTTTCTGGTGGCATGAAAATTGTTTCGCTTGCACCGGAGGTACTCTGATGCCACGTTCACCAATCAAGTTCGAAGCTAAGCTGAAAGTGCGATCTGGCGATACAGTCAAGGTCCTCGCTGGTAAAGACGCTGGGAAGACCGGAGTTATTTCTCGGGTCTATCCTAAAACGGGGAAGATTCTTGTCGATGGAATCAACTTTGTAACAAAGCACCAAAAAGCGCAACCGACGCCTGCTGACCCTAACCCAACGGGCGGTAAAGTTGTTGTCGAAGTGCCTATCCTTGCTAGCAAGGTTGCGTTGGTCAATGCTAACGGCGAAGCGACACGAGTTCGTTCGGAAATCGTCGATGGCAAAAAAGTACGTGTAGCAGTCAAGGGCGGTCAGGTTATCTGATCGCTCTTGCGAAAAACCACCCGGCACGCCTAGCGTGTTCTTCCGGGATTTCACTCGGTTTATAGCGAGAAATTATGTCAAATTACGAACCACGTCTGAAGCGTGTATACGCTGAGCAGATTGCTCCTGCGATGATGAAGCAGTTTGGTTATGACAATGTCATGCAGTGTCCGAGGCTTGAAAAGATTGTTATCAACATGGGTGTTGGTAAGGCCGGTCAAACCGGTGGTGATCCTAAGCTCATGGACCATGCAATCAAGGATATGACCGCAATCTCTGGTCAAAAGCCGATGGTTTGTCGTGCCAAGAAGTCCGTTGCCAACTTCCGTCTACGTGAGGGCTCTGCAATTGGATGCAAAGTAACGCTTCGTGGTGCACGGATGTGGGAGTTTCTTGACCGTCTGGTTAATATCACTCTTCCTCGTGTTCGTGACTTTCAGGGCGTCAATCCTAACAGCTTTGATGGACGTGGCAACTTTGCCATGGGCATGAAGGAGCAGCTTGTTTTCCCTGAGATTCAGTACGATCAGGTTGACAAGATGCGGGGTATGGACATCATTATGGTTACAACGGCTGAGAATGATGCTGATGCTCGTCACCTTCTTGCACTTTTGGGAGTTCCGTTCCGGTCATCCGCTAATGCTGGACCTGGCGGCGCGACTCGTATGGAGTTCTAGACGTCTGCAGACCAAGCCCCCCCTTTTGTGAGGGGGGGCTTTTTTGTTTTTTGGGGGTCCCTTCATTAGTGCAAGACTTTGTCGAGCGCACTTGACTTTAATTTGGCATTTTTTTCGTAATGTTGGGAGTAAGTGCAGTTTGTGGACGGCTGAACAGCCTTCTTTTTGCTTCGTATCTAGGTGTAGGTTCGGAGTGGGCTTGTTCTTGTGACAGGCATACGAAACGGCATGCTATACAATGATGTAATGGGCGATTTTCAAAAGATATTGAGTTCCTTTCGCCCTCATAACATCGACCCAGTTATCAGGATTGCGCACAGAACGAAGGTTACTGCGCCCACAGTATTAGCCGGAGAGATTGTTGTCATTGCACACCCTGATCTTGATTCAGTGGCAGCCGAGGGGCTTGTTCGTGCGAAACCGAGCGCCATCATCAACTGTGCACCATTTGTGACTGGTAAGTACCCCAATCAGGGACCTGTTGTCTTGTTGTCGGCGGGCATTCCGTTATTCGAATCTGACCGTAACATTCTGGAGTCAATACCTGATCGTTCATGTGGTCGAATTGAGGCCGACAACCTTGTAGTTCGTGGTACTGGTTCCTTTACACTCAGAAGTGTTAAGGACGTAGATATTGATCAGGCACTTGCTGTTGCGCGTGAAAATCTTGACGGTGAACTGGATACGTTCATTCGCAACACGTTGAACTATCTCGAACGTGATAGTGAACGTACATTGCTCCTTGATCCTGTGATTCCTCCTGATGTTAAGACAGACTTCTTCGATAAACCAGTGGTTGTAGCAGTGCGCGGAAACCGCTATCGCGAAGACCTCCGCTTGCTGGCTAACTTCTTCGCTGATGCCAAGCCGCTTATTATTGCTGTTGATGGCGCCGCGGATGAGCTGCTTTCAATCGGGCTTATCCCACATGTAATTCTTGGAGACATGGATAGCGTCTCTGATCGGTCTCTTCGCTGCGGTGCCGAATTGATTGTCCATGCGTATGCGTCAATGTTGAAGCCGGTTGCTGCCCCCGGTGCAGCTCGTTGTCAACAACTTGGACTGCCCTATATGACATTTCCTGTGGCAGGAACGAGCGAGGATGCAGCATTGCTTCTAGCGTATGAACTAGGGGCAAAATTAATTGTTGCTGTCGGTACGCATACGCATATGGAAGACTTTCTCGATAAGGGACGGGGAGGAATGGCATCCACTTTTCTTGTCCGACTCAAAGTTGGTGGTCGTCTCGTTGATGCCAAAGGTGTTTCCAGTCTGATGTCGATGAATCAACCGATTGGTCCATCTCTGTTGCTCCTCATCTCCGCTGCACTTTTCCCAGTGGTCGTATTACTCCTACTTACCCCGGCTGGCCAAATACTTTCTAGATCTCTATTGCTTGTATATAAGGCATTCACCGCATGAATCCTGGCTTTCGTTATCATATTGCGTCGTTGGCATCCATATTCTTCGCGCTGGGTATCGGAGTTGTTATGGGGACGTTAGTCGTAGGTGGTAAGGTCGTCGATCGACAGGCGCGTCTGGTGCAGCAATTGGAACGCCGAATGGAAGACCTTCAGGTTGATATCAAACGACGTGGACAGTCAGATGTTGCATTGCTACGACTTGTCAGTGATGGTGCCACATCACTCTGGAAGGCGAGTTCGGTGAGTGTGATTGCTGTTGAAAAAGCAGGGACCAAGAAAATTGATAAGATTGTCGGTGAACTTGGGATGCCTTACGACAACCGTAACATCAGCTATCAAAAAGATAAGTGGGTCGATGATCTCAATCCAGATGTGTCTCCAGCCATTTCCCTTAAACTGGATGGTTCTGACGAGAAGATGTCGCGCATTTTGCTATTCGTCCTGCCAAATGGATCGGCATTAACCACCATGTCAACAGTGCAGCTTGACGGCCTATTGACCCTTATGCAGGACGTTGAATCACTTGGTTGTAAAGTTGTCATTCTTACAGCTGATGATGGCAATTCAGCCTTTCTTCATCAATGTACGTCAGCACGATTACCTGTTGTTACTAACGCTGAGACCAGCGTCGGTATGTCGGCCGTCATGTTGTCTCCGTGGGCAAAACCTGCCATCTACGGAGCAGGTCAGTTTGTCGATGAAGATATTCCCTCATTCAGATGGAGCGCATCTGCACCGTGACCATTGATGTCGTTATCCCAGCACATAATGAAGAGAATTACTTGGCCAAAACACTTGAAGCACTTTCAACTGTAAACCAGATTTCAAATGTGATCGTAGTTGATGATGGCTCCATGGATCAAACTGCTAATATTGCGGTGTCACATTCAGCAATTCTGGTTAGTCTAAGCCGTAATCAAGGCAAATCTGCTGCGCTGCTGGCCGGTGTCCGTGCGGCAAGAAGTGAATTTATTCTCATGCTTGATGCCGATCTAGGTGAGTCGGCCAGTGAGATCACGAAGCTCATACAGGCGTACCCGGTTGGTCAGGATGCCTGTGTTATAGCGTTGTTTCCTGTGATACCCGGGAGAGGTGGGGGGATCGGGCTTGCAGTCTGCATAGCCCGAATTGGCGCAAGGCTCCTTG
>Ga0209298_10002691_pt1 | contig 10979 bp, 5 predicted proteins | sample S_140806_EF_Meta_FD_187325 | JGI IMG/M metagenome (GOLD analysis project Ga0209298, IMG submission 187325) | Freshwater microbial communities from Lake Simoncouche, Canada to study carbon cycling - S_140806_EF_MetaG (SPAdes) (version 2) | ecosystem: Environmental > Aquatic > Freshwater > Lake ... | reverse complement strand
CTCATACTGTTTTTGAGCCATATCATATTGTTCTTTTAATTTTGATTGCACACTCTGGGCATTAGCAGTTTGGGGATCATCCGTCGGTGCTGAATCTGAGACAGTAAGTGAGGCGGTTAATCTAGTTGCATTAAGGGATGCCTGCCAGGCGTTATATGCAATCTCGGCCGCCTTTTTACGCTCGGCCGCCTTGCTAGTTGCACTCTGGGCAGTGGCATTTAGTTTTTCATACTTCTTGGTTACATCATTGAGTTCAGTTTGAGCAACTTTGATGATTTTTTCATTTTCTACCAGGATTTTTTTACTATTATCAATCTCAACTTGGATTTTTGAAATCGCATAATTTGCTTCCGCCTGTTTTGCAACCGCTATATCTTGCTTCTGGGTTGCAACTTGTAAGCTTTTGCTTGCAGTTAGTAACTCACTCTTTGATTGATTAAGTTTTGAGAGTGCAACATTCTCTTTTTCTTTCAAAAGTGCCAAGCTCTTATTAACTTTTGCTAATTGATCTAAGGCAAGATCGTAGGCAGACTTAATCTCAGTGGCTGACTTATTAATCTTCTCGCTATTTTTTTGCGCATCATCTTCAATTTTTTGAATTACTTTTTTAGAAACAGCACGATCTTTCGCTATTTGATTTCGAGCTGCATTTCGTTTTGACTCTTCCTTTGCTAATGAATCTGCTGCTGCTTTATCTGCGGCAGCCTTTGCTTTAGCTGCAGCATCTTCAGCAGCTTTTTTCTCAGCTAATGCTTTTTCTTCAGCAGCCTTTGCCTCTTTTGCTTTTCGCTCTGTCTCTTTAGCTTCCTTCTCCGCTTGAGCAGCAGCCAGTTCTAATGAATTAACACTAGGACCTGAATAAGATGGATTACGAGCAGCTAAGGCTGCAGCAGCCTCTGCCTCTTGGCGCAATCTAATTGCATTAGCTTGCGCTGCTGCATCACGCTCGGCTGCTGCTGCTGCATTTGCGGCAGCATTTGATGCGGAATTAGATGCAGCGGCAACATTTTGAAACGATGCAAGTGCTGCTGCAGCTAGGGATGCTGAGTTACCACTATCTGTTGTAATGCTTTCTAATGTTGCAGCAGCACTTCCCAAAGTTGTGGCGGCGCTATTGGCGGCTGTAAGCAATGCTGCTTTTTTATCTGCTTCAGCTTGGGCGGCAACAATCTCTGCTTGCCTTGCTAAGACCGCAGCCTGTTGAGCTTTAATTGCATTTTCTAATCTGGTTCGTTCAGCAGCAGCAGCTACGGCTGCGTTATCAGCTGCAGTCTTTGCCAGGGCGGCCGTAATAAATGCAGCTTGAGCTGCATCAGCAATCGCCTTTTTCTCTGCCAATGCTTGAGCCGCCGCTGCTTTTGCCGCAATTGCAGCATCTGCTGCAATTCGATCTGCATCTGATCTTGCCTTTGCGTTTTCGTAAGCGATACGCAGTGCTGCTAGTTCAGCTGCGGTGACAAATATATTTGGTATCTCACTTTGTATTTTTAAGTTACCAAGAGTTCTTGGCTGGGTAAGTAATGATTGTTTATTAACAACAAGAGATTGTGAAATTACTTGATCATTCGCAACTCTAAGTGCAACTCCACCAGCGGCAAGATAGGCTTGCAAGGCATTTGCGGTTACGTTAGCGCTAGCGTTAGCAGCAGCCACCGTAGCTAGACGAGCCGCCTCTGCCTCTGCAACCTGTCGGTCCAATGCAATTCTTTCTTCAGCAAATCTTGCCGCCGCTGCATCGGCCAATCTTTTCTTTTCAAGGGCAATTCCTTTCTGCCTATCAGATTCTGCCCTGGCATCAGCTATATCTTGAGCAATTTTTGCCTGCGCATCTGCCAATTCTTTTTCAGCAGCTAGTAATGCTGCCTGTGCTCTAGCTTCTGCCTGTATCTTTGCAGTCACTGCTTCCTCTGCTGCAACTTTTGCAAGCCGCGCAGTCTCAGCATCTCTAATTGCTTGTTCTGCTGCAGCTTTTGCAGCAGCCGCAGCCGCTGCCAAATTTCCCTGTCTTATTTGTTCTGCCAATGCAGCAGCCGCAGCTTGATCAGCCGCAGCTTTCGCCGCCGCCGCCTGTGCTGCTGCTCGATCTGCTGCTGCAACCGCAGCAGCAGCAGCAGCTCGTTCTGCCGCTGCATTATCTGCTGCCAACTTATCTGCCGCAGCTCTTGCCGCCGCAGCAGCTGCTGCCTCTTGTTGGGCAGCGACTACTGGATCTAAACAACCTGGTAAATCTGGTGGATATGCAGCTTCACCCTGACAAACAACTGCAGCAACTGCTGGTGTTAGCGGTGTTTGCACAAAGGTAAGCGTCAATGAGATAGCAAGGAGTGCTATCAAGTTTGTTCTTAATCGTTGCCTCATCATGATTTACAACTATCCTTTATTTCTACATTAGTTTTTCGAACCAATGGTTGGTCAACATAGGTAATTTTACCAACACCACCGGTGAAGTTAGCGGTGACAATCTCACTCTGATTAGGCGCTAAATCCACATCGGTTATATAAATTGGCCGCCTGCGCTCAGCTCCGCCGCCGCCTAAATCAACCCCAGGGGTGGATCTAGATACGGGGCCAAGCTTGGCATCTACTGGTCCGTAGATAAAGAGCTTAAATCTGTGTTGGCCAGTTTTTAAATCTGCTGGCTTTCCTTTATCTGCTCTAGTCAAAACATAAGCTGGCAGATCCTGAGCATTTTCAACTGTGTTAGTCACAGTAACTGTTACTAAGGCTTGTTTATTAACCTTACACTCAGTTGATTCCACCGTAACAGCTCGATCAAGGTAGTAATCAAGTTTACTGGCATCAATATTTTGGATTACCACTCGATACTCATTATTGGCAACAGTTTGTAATGCACCACCTACTCTTATCTTCCCAATCTGGGCTTGAGCATCTTTATCGGTGGTGTAGACCAACAATCTATTTTCAATGATTGCGCTCTTAATCGCTTGCGCCATCTTTACTTTATTAAACTGATTAGCCATCAACTTAGTAAAGGTAGTGTTCATAATTTCAACCAAGTACTGCTTTCTCGCATTATTATCTTTTTCATACTTTTTATACGCTTGCGATAGTGTTTTATCGACCACATTATCTGCAGTAATTTTCTCACCACTTGCTAACTTCACATCCCCAGTGGCTTTAAGGATGTAACTAATTGCAGTGGGATCAATACCGATAACGCCATCTAATTTGACGCCATACTGCTTCTGCCAAGTTGCCATCCAAATTTGAGCGCCATAGGGAAAGTGAGGGGAGAGATTTGAGTTCAGAAAGATCGCCGGGTTTTTTCCATAGATTCGCATAAATTCATCTGGCATCTTTATTGGAATCTCGGTATTCCACTTCACATCGGCATTGGAGGCAGTTTTAAGTATTTTAATATCACCATTATTAAATTCAACTATTGCATAGGCGCCCAAAATCCCTCCGGTGCCGCGGGCCTCAGCGGTATTTTGAAAGGCAACTAAATACTGCTTTGGCTTGTTATCACCTAACAAGATTGGCGAAAGCTTGGCGAGTGTGGTGATCTCAGATTGAATTGGCGTGAAATCAAGCCCTGCAAATTGAGTCAGTTGCTTAATTACCGGCAGCTCTAAGATCCTAAAGCCCTGACTTATGCCGGAGGCCAGATCACTACTTTGTGAAGTACTTACCTGATTTGAAGATTTTAGAGTGGTAAGTAAACCCTTACTATCTCGATAAACATTAATCGCGCTATAGCCGATGAAAGATAGAAAAAGGCCAAAAAGTGTTAGCCCCACTACCAATCCCAGTCGCCAGTACCTACCTAGCCAAAATCTCATTTGGCAAGTATAGGTAGAGGGGAAACCCCCTATGCATCACTGGCATATTCTGAGGTTAAAAATGAGCCCAGCAACTCACAGATGGGCTCAATCAGCGATGTAATTCGGTAAAAATTCACTTAGTTGAGCGGTTTTGCTCCTGCTGTCTACGCTCCTGGGCTAACTAGCACCTGCCATAGCGTGCTTAAAAAAATACTTTACCTAGATGGTAAAGCTTCCGCGCAAGGCCAGTGTTGAAGAGAATGTTTTACCCTCAGTAGATGTGGCAGTTACCTGAAATTTAGTCGAACCTGTTGTGTCTGTCTTCATAAAGTTTAGCGAGCGAGCAGTACTGGTGAGAGTTTTAATCTCCATAAAATCTTTATCGTTTTCAGCGCTCCTAATTAGAATCGACTCCACATCAATACCTTTCACACTCCAAGCAAGGCGAATACCAGTTGAGGTATAGGTAATTGATGTTGTGATTGGTTCTCTAGTTGCCACCGTAATTGGTTCTGTAATTGGTGCAACAGCCTGCGGTTTAGCAACAACATCACTCTGCACTTCATCTAGTGTGGAAGGGTTGTTTGCGAGCATAAAGCCACCAAAACCTAGGACAAGAAGCAGGGCAACAATTGCAACATTTCTATTACTGCTAGCTTTCTTCACTTTCTTCACTTTATTCGATTTCTTCGGAGCAGCAGCAGGTGATTTCAAAGCTGTGATGGGTGTGCCACGATTTGTTTTTTCAATTACATCATAAATATCTTTAAATGATTTAGAGATAGGAACATCAGCGAACATTGAATGTGAATTCATGGTGGCACGGGCAGGCTTAATCTGCGATTTCACCTTCTTCACTGGGGCTTTCTTTTTAACACTCTTCTTTACTACTTTACGGGCAGCTGGCTTCTTAGTAGCAGGTTTCTTCTTAACACTCTTCTTTACTACCTTGCGGGCAGTAACTTTTTTAGTAGTAGCTTTTCTTTTCTTTACAGCCATGATATTCCCCTTAACCTTGGGTAATCGTTACGACTACGCATTTGTTTTTGTATTTAGCACATAGCGGCTGGCTCTTTGAACCAGATCCTCGTGTTATGAAATTAGCTTTTGGAACTATCTTTGAAACTGCCTTCTTTACTTCAAGCGCCCGATCAAGGGACAAGGCAATATCTGCTTGAGCAGCTGAAGATTGGGCAAAGCCAATCACCTGGATTTTGGCAGCTTTAACCTGCTTAATAGATTTTAAGATAGCCATTTGTGAGTTATTTAAGGTGTATTTGTTTGAAGAGAATGGAACTACAAAGACTAAGTTATTAATAGTTGGCGTAATAGGTGACTTAGCCTTCTCATAGATTGCTGGCAGCGTGGTTGATCTGACCTGATTATCTGGTGAGATTCCATTTACCTGGATTAAGTGATTACCTACGGCAACATCTTTTAACATTGGGAATATGCCGATGAAATTACCGTTGCTATCTGTAGTAGTAGTTCCGATTAATCTTGGCGTTGAGAATAGGTAAACATGAACCTCAGTATTTGGTTTAAATCCTGGCCCGCTCACCCTTACCTGCTGATCCTCATTAAGAACTAGAGATCTATTTGGTGAAAGTGGGGCAGGATTTCCATTAGGTTCAATTACTGCAAGTGATAATCCCCAACCATTAGCAACAACCTCCATACCATTCTGGCTGGTATTAGCTTGCACAACTGCACTAGTTTCAGCTCCATTTAAAGTTACATATGGATTTGATTGCTTTTCAACAATAGGTGTGATCGCAGTAAGTTTTGGCTCAGGTATTTGCTCTACTACCTGCCTTGGCGCTGGAGGCGCTGGAGGAGGTGGTGGTGCTGTGACCGCCGCCGTAACTGTGACAGAAAATAAATTTCTCTCATTAACAATTGGATAGTAAGTACCAACAGGTGATCCAGGGTTAAGACTCATCGTGAAGGTACCGCTTGCACCAGTAAGTGTGAGCGTAACCGCCACACCAGCAGTTACAGTCGTGTCAGATAGGGTGATGTTTTCACCTGCGCTAATACTCCAGGTTCCACCAGCAGAGGCATCCAGAAGTATTGTTGGATTTGAACCGTAGTTACCACCTCTTTCCAGAGTTATGGTTGTAGATGTACCGGTGGAATACCCAGTTGTTACTTCAGCGGTTGCAAGGGATGACCTAAATGAGGTAGCAAAATATATTCTTGGTCTTTGATAGCTGAATGATTCGCGCAAATTTGCGTCTCCACCATCTTCGTTTACGACATAAATGCTAAATCGACCTCCCCGATCAGAGATAGGTGTTTTACAGGTAATAGTGGTGGTAGAGATCTCGACATCTACACACCTCCACAATTCCTCCGGGCTATCCTCCTCATAAAAATAAACGAGGGCATCGCCAAAGAATCCAGTTCCAGTGATGGTAATTGGTGTACCGCCAGCAATTGTTCCAGAGTTTGGCGAGACTGATGTGATGGTGGGGGTTGACCTAAGGTATGTAAATCCAGGTAGCGAGACTGCATATCCGCCATCGTCGTTTACGACAGTAACACCATATACATCTGGCCAAAAAGTGAGAGGTGTTTTACAGGTAATGGTGGTGTCAGAGATCGTTTCAACTTCACAATCGATTCCTTCTCCAAGGTAAACCCGGGCCAGAGGTAAGAATCCAGTTCCAGTGATGCTAAGTAATGTACCTCCAGCGGTTGGTCCAGATTCTGGTGAGATTGATGTGATGGTTGGGGTTGAAACCGGTGGCGCACATCTCGTAATACCTACTGCCCATGAATTTAAATATAAATTAAAGCTTGCCAGAGATGCATTAACGCAACTTAAGTTCGGTGGACCGGCTCCATCAAATGCTTGTGAACCAATACTTGTTAATGTATCCGGAAGTGTAAGTGAAGTTATACCCATTGAGCCCAAGAATGCGCCACTACCGATTGATGTTACATTCGCCGGAATATTCACAACTTGTAATGAGCCACTGCCAGCGAACGCGTTACTTGGAATGGCTGTTATTCCGCTGCCAAAAGTAACAGTTGTTAGCAGGCTCATGTCAGACGCAAAGCTGGCACCCAAGGTCGTAACGGAATTTGGGATATTTAATGTTGTCAGCGCTGTTCCTTTAAATGCCATTTCGCCGATTGATGTCACTCGGTTTGGAATAGCACCAATATTGGCTAGTTGTGGACTACCTAAAAATATAGCAAACGGTATATCGGTAATATTTGAAGGAAGTACAACCGATGTTAAAAGTGGACATTGTTGAAAAGCTTGGGCGCCAATAGTTACCACAGAGTCGGGAATGGTCACAGATGTAATCAGTTGATTAGATAGAAAGGCTTGATTACTGATACTTGTTATTCCTGGGGCAATAGTTACAGCCCCAGTACAAGCCGATCCACTAATTAAAGTTGTGCCACTAACGGTATAACAAGGTGGGGGCGGTTGGGCTGTTCCTGTAAATGAAATAGTTTCTACGGAGTCAAGACCACTCGCTTGATCTCGGATTTGGAAGGTAAATGTGTCATGTGTTCCACCTTGTAGAGGAGCAGTGCTCTTCGGTGTCCACCTGAATGTCAAATTGCAAGCACCATAAAATCCAAAATTGAAATAGCAATTTGTATAGCGGGCATCTGATATTCCATCGTTTATTGCACCAGCACTGAGAGTGCCAGCACCATTGCCGACAAGAAATGCGAAATCTGATGAGATACCAGTTACGGTTACCCTCAATTCAACTTCTTCGCCAACCACTGCACCAACAAACTCTGTTGAGCTAAACGAAACCGGAGCGGCAGGAATTGCATCAGCGCTCTCCACAACAAATATTGGAAAAAGAAGGGCTAGCACAAAGCCAATTTCAACAAGCTTTTTTCCTCGACTAAAGCCCTGCGTATTCATAGAGAATACTTTTTTATTTTTGTGCTCCGCAGTCATATTTACCACTGCTAAAAAATAAAGGAAGATAAGAAAAACTGCTCAAAAACTGTAAATTTCAAGGGGTCAACCCTTCATCAAATGACTATTTAGAAAATAGTTGAGGGGTTAACCCCCAGCATCAAAATCATGCTTATTAGCAAATATGTGCTCAAATTTAACAAAATAAGCAAGTTTGCTTTTGAGCAATCGCGAGGATTAGTAATCAAACCTTGATCATTGTTAAATTCTCCTATGAAATCCACCAACGTATCTAGTCCTATGCCAAAGGTTATGTTGGTGGAAAATGATCGAACTCTGCTTACGATGCTGGCAAACTCATTGGCCCAATTTGGCCAAAATATTACGGCAATTGCAAGCAATTCATCTGATGCGATAAAGCTTTTTCAGAAAGTAAATCCGGAGGTAGTGATTCTAGATATCGATCTTGGCGATGCAATCGACGGTATTGAGCTGGCAAATATCATGCAAAAAAGTAATCCTAATATCGGTATAGTATTTCTTACATCTTTTAATGACCACAGATTTGCTTTTGTTTCAAAAAAAGAAATTCCTAAGAATTATATATATCTACGAAAGCAACAAATTAGCAATGTTAAAATGGTATCTGATGCCATACTTGAGGCAGCAACGAGTTCAAAGAAATACTCTTATTCAACACCTGTAATTAAGAATTATCATGCAGAGCTAAGTGATCGAGATATTGAATTGATGCGCCATATCTCGAAGGGATATTCCAATATTAAAATCGCTAAAATATTGAAAATTGAACAAAAATCTTGTGAGAATGCGATTTCAAGACTTCTGAAAAAACTTGAGATACCTCCCGATAAAGAGGTGAATCAAAGAGTTTTAGTAACCCAAAAATATTTTGAGTTGTCCGGCAAAGAAGTAATTTAATTGGATTCGTTAAAAGGCTTGGATGGAATTGGTGGGAAAAAACTTTCTGTTAGATTTGATAATTGGGTAGTAGATCTAACCTTCCTACCTATTTTCATAGCTGTTTTCCTAGTACCTTCAATTTTGGTCGAAGAAGACTCCACTAAAACTTTTACGCTCTTTACCTATTGGCTAATTGAAAAGATATTAGCGTGGGGAAGTGCTTTATTAATTTGGTGGTCAAGCGCATACTTTATTACGAGAAATGGCACCAGAAAAGTTTCGCTACCTTGGATCTGGCTAATCGGATTTTTGGGTGGGCTTGTTGGATGCGCGGTTGGAGAAGTCTGTAAAAACTGGCTGGGTCTTACTTTCAGATTAGAGTTTTATCAGAGAACAATTTATACGAGTATTACTTGCATATGTATAGTCATGGTTACCTCTATCGCAGGAAGGGGCCGCAGAAGTTTCATATTTGTCAAGAATGAAATCATCCGTGCACTAATCAGGCAGCGAATCTATGAAATTCGAAATAGTAAAAGCTACTTAGCTCGCTTTGATAAATTGCAGGAAGAGATTGCAAAGAAACTAAATGCTGTTATTAATATCAAATCTGACCAAAATGATTTTAAAAATCTAAGAGTTCAACTAAGAGATTTCTCACATGATTTATTTAATGGCTTAAGTAATCATAAAGTAAGAAAGCGAAGAAGTAAACAATTCTTTTACTCAGATTTTTCTTACAAACTATTTCTGCTAAGTATTCGCAGTGAACCACTTAATCCAAATATTTTCACAATGATATTATCTCTTTTTGTTTGCATACCACTACTGCGGTTAGAAAATTCTGTGGAGAGTTTATTCGCAGGCTTATTTGTGATACTTGCAACCTTTATTATTCATAATGCCCAGAACTACTACTGGAAACTTAAGGCTCCAGTTAAATTTATGACACTTTTGGCCTTTGATTTATTTAATCTATTGATTTTAATTATCGGACTTTCTTTGTTAAAAAGTAATTTTGGGTTTTATAAATCTGTTTCAAACAGCTCACTTTTGTTACTAATGCTTGCGATTTTATATACATTTTTTTATATTTTAGGCCACCTCTCTCGCGTTGGGGATATTGCAAAGATTAATCAAGAGGCAGTTAGGCAGGATCAGATTGCCAATACGCCAAGTCACGCCCAGCTGGTTGAGGATGAGAAGTATCGGATCAGGGTGGAGTGGTCAAAATTTATCCACGCAGCCCTGCAGCCATACCTATTGGTTTTAGATCTATCAGATAAGCCAAGTGATCGCAAGCAAGTTATATCAGAATTAAAATCAAAGGTTTTAGATTTTCAAAAAAGCGTAGTCTATTTTGCAGAGCCACAAATTTTGAGTTTAGATGATTGTTTTAGAAATTTAGATAATAAGTGGAATGCAATTCTGAACATAATTACCGATACTAAGAGTAGTTTAAAGAATACTAATATCAGCCCCCAAGCTATTTTAGATTTAAGAGATGTGTTAAGTGAGTTAGCTGTGAATGCGGTTAAACATGGTGGGGCAGATACGTTAAGAGTTGAGGTTAAAAGCAGGGGAAGCAATTCACTAGTTGTTAGAGCAGAAAATAATGGAGCGCCATTAAGTAAAGTTAAGCCTGGGCTTGGCTCATCTATTTTCGATCTTTTATGTGGTGAAAGCTGGAGCCTTAAAAATTATGGTGGAGAAGTTGTTTTCACTTGCCGTATTTATAGCCACTAGCTAGATACTGCTTAAATCTTTGCCCTCTTTTTACTCACAACTTTCTTTCTAGGGTAGGCCTTCACCGGCGCTGCAGATCTCTTCTTTGTTGCTGCCTGCTTTTTAATCAATGCATTAATTCGGGAGTTAATATCAACAAGATCATCGGCGTATTTGGGCTTATTTGGGCTTACTGCAATTAGATCAGGCTCATCCTCATTGCTCTTTATTTTCTTAGTAAGAAATAACCAGAATAAAACTGGCAGTAGTAACAGTGCTGCTAAGAGTATAAATAGGGTTGTAGATGATTGGGCGGCCGGGGCGGCAACAGCTGCCGCAGTGATATTCATAAATAGCGTAATGGTTCTAGTTTTTCCATCCTTAGTTAAACCAGTTGCTTGAAAGTGGTGGGGGCCAAGGGGCAGAATCGGCAAAGTAACACTGGCATTAAACTCACCAATACTGCTAGTAGTAATATTTCCTAAGAATTTTTCAGTTGAAAATACATATAGTGCAACCTGGTCATTGGCTCTAAAGCCAGTACCGGTCGTCGCAATGGTGGTTTGTTGCGGAGCATTTACTACCGGCTTACCATCAATTACCGTCACACTTCCAATGGTGGTCTTTCCATCATCTTTAGAGGTGGTAGA
>Ga0209298_10002680_pt1 | contig 10998 bp, 10 predicted proteins | sample S_140806_EF_Meta_FD_187325 | JGI IMG/M metagenome (GOLD analysis project Ga0209298, IMG submission 187325) | Freshwater microbial communities from Lake Simoncouche, Canada to study carbon cycling - S_140806_EF_MetaG (SPAdes) (version 2) | ecosystem: Environmental > Aquatic > Freshwater > Lake ... | reverse complement strand
CCTCCCGCTGGGTGGCCACAGCCCGCGAGCGCCTGCCGGCGGGCGATGCGGTGCGGCTGGTGAGCGTGGTGGGCTTTCCCTTCGGAGCGGTGCCGGCCGCGATCAAGCGCGCCGAAGCGGAGGCAGCAGCGGCCGCCGGCGCCGATGAACTCGATGTGGTGCCCGATTTCGGCGCCCTGGCCGATGGCGACAGCACCACCTTGCTGGCGGACCTGGCCCCAATCATGGAGCTGGGCCTGCCGGTGAAGGTGATCCTGGAGATGGGCCGGCTGGAGCCGGAAGCCCTCGCCCTGCTGGTGGAGGTGAGCCTCGATGCCGGTGCCCGCTTCCTGAAAAGCGGCAGCGGCTTTGGACCTGCGGTGTCGGCGCCGCAGGTGCGCCAGCTGGCGGCGCTGGCCCGGGGCCGGGCCGGCATCAAGGCCTCGGGTGGCATCGCCTCCCTGGAGCAGGCCCTGGACCTGGTGGAGGCCGGCGCCGTGCGGCTGGGCACCAGCCGGGGGGTGGCCCTGATGCAGGCGCTGCGGCGGGGCGCTCCTGCCGCCGGGCCCAGCGGCTGAGGAGGCACCTTGCCGGAGCAGGTGCTGGAGGGATTGGTGATGAGCTGCCGCCCGCTCGGCGAGAACGACCGGCTGCTCACCCTGCTCAGCGAGGCCGAGGGCATGGTGCGGCTGGCGGTGCCGGGAGCAAGGCGCCCCCGCAGCAGCCTGGCGGCGGCGGTGCCCCTCACCCTGCTGCGGCTCCAGGTCGGGGGCCGGGGCGAACTGAAACGGGTGCGGCAACTGCAGGTGCTCCACAGCCATGGAGCCCTCGGGGAGCGCCTTGAGACGCTCGCAGCGGCCCAGGGGTTGCTTGAGCTGGGCCTGGCCCTGGTGCCGGGTGAGGATCCCGTGCCGGGCCTGCTCGCCGACCTGCTGCTGCAGCTGGTACGGCTGGAAATGGTGGTGCGGGAGCGGCAGGACCGTGCCGAGGCCCTGGCAATTGCGGTGCAGGGGAGTGTGCATCTGCTGGCCCTTGGGGGTCTGGCCCTGCCGCTCCAGAGCTGCGCCCGCAGCGGTGAGGCGCTGCAGCCCCCCGTGGGGAACTGGGACTGGCGCTGCAGCCTGCTCCCCCAGGAGGGGCTGGTCATCGGCGCCATTCCGGGAGCGCGGCTTGTGCTCAATGCCTCGGAGCTGGCCCTGCTGCAGCGGCTGCCGCGGGCCGGCACGCCCCGCCGCCGGGACGGGGATCTGCTGGGGCCGGAGCGGGTGTGGCTGCACCTGCTCGAACTGATCGAGGCGTGGTGGGGCGAACACCTGGGCCGACGCCCCCGGGCCTTCAGACTGCTGCGTGCCGGCTTCGAACCCGGGGAGCCCGCCCGTTGAACCGCCAACCGCCATGAGCCAGACAGGTGACGACCGCGGCCCGGCAACCGCTGCATCCGAACCCGGACCGGATGCCCCGGCGGCTGCAACGGGCGGGGAGGGCGGCATCGCTGCCCTGCTTGCCAGCGTGCAGTTTCGACGGCTCTGGCTGGGGCAGATCTTCTCCCAGCTGGCGGACAAGTTCTACATCGTGTTGATGGTGTTCCTGATCGCCCAGTACTGGGTGACGGACAACCCCGCCAATCCCGCCTTAGTGGATGCGGCAGCGGCAATCCGCATCGATCTGGAGACCCGGGCCCAGGTGATCACGCTGATGGCCACGGGCATCTACGTGGCCAACACGATTCCAGCGATCCTCCTGGGCACGGTGGCGGGGGTCTGGGCCGACCGCTGGCCGAAGCGCAAGGTGATGGTGGCCTCCAATGCCCTGCGGAGCGGCCTGCTGCTGTTGGCGCCCCTCTGCCTGCTGCCGGGGCCGGTGTGGCTGGGGCTGAGCTGGGGCTACTGGGCCCTGGTGGGCATGACCTTCCTCGAATCGGTGCTCACCCAGTTCTTCGCCCCCGCCGAGCAGGCCATGCTGCCCCTACTGGTGCCCTCGGGCCAGCTGCTGGCGGCCAACTCGGTGTATCAGGCCACCAGCATGGCTGCCACGATCGTGGGATTCGCGGTGGGGGATCCGGTGCTGCGGCTGCTGCAGAAGGGTCTGGCCCAGATCGGAATTCCGGGTGGTGAATTCGTGCTGCTGCCGCTCTGTTACGGGCTGGCGGCCGTGGCCATCGCCGGCATCGCCCTCGAGGAGCCAGCCCGGATTCCCCGCGCCATTTCCGTGTGGGAGGAGATCGGCGAGGGCGTGCAAGTGCTGCGCGAACGGCGCAGCGTGCGCGCCGCCATGATCCAGCTGGTTCTGCTGTATAGCCTCCTGGCCGCCCTCTACGTGCTGGCGATCAGCCTGGCTGCCACGATCGAGAGCCTCGGCCCCACAGGCTTCGGGATCCTCCTGGCTGCCAGCGGCGTCGGCCTGGCGCTGGGCGCCCTGGCGGTGGCCCAGATGGGGGAACGGTTCAATCGCCGCTTGCTCGGCAGCAGCGGCCTCGGGGTGGTGGCCTGCTGCCTGGTGCTGCTGGGACAAGCCCGAGGCCACCTGGTGCCCACCCTTGCGCTCTGCGCCCTGCTGGGGGTGGGGGCAGCGGTGCTGGCGATCCCGGCCCAGACCACCATCCAGGAGGACACCCCCGAGGACCAACGGGGCAAGGTGTTCGGCCTGCAGAACAACCTGATCAATATCGCCCTCAGCCTGCCGCTGGTGCTGGCCGGGGCGGTGGTGAGCCGTTATGGCCTGCTGCCGGTGCTCTGGGGCCTGGCGGCGATCACCCTGCTCACCGCCCTGCTCGAGCAACCCTGGCGACGCTGCTAGCTTTCCCCATGGATTGCGAGTAGATCGGTGGCTCAGATTGCCTGGTTGGGCAAGAAGTCACCCTTCTGCGGCAACGTGACCTATGGCCTGAGCACCACCGAATCGCTGCGCCGCCGAGGCCATGCGGTGCACTTCATCCACTTCGACACCCCGGCCGCTCCGCTGGGGGCTCCCATGGGCCGGGCGGATGGGGGCTCCCCCCAGGCGGTGGCTGTCCGGGCCGGAGGGGGCGAGCTGGAGCCGGAGGTCACCCTGCCCTACTTGGTGAAGTCGCAGGTGTACACCATCCCCTCCCCTGGGGCCCAGCGGGAGCTGCGGGAATCCCTGGAGCGGATCCGGCCCGACCTGGTCCACGCCAGCCTCACTCTCTCCCCCCTCGACTTCCGGCTCCCTGACCTCTGCCAGCAGCTGGGATTGCCACTGGTGGCCACCTTCCATCCCGCCTTCGACGCCAGCCTGCGCAACCTGAGCGCCGGCACCCAGCAGCTCACCTACCAGCTCTACGCCCCCTCCCTGGCCCGCTACGACCGGGTGATCGTGTTCTCCGAGCTTCAGGCTGAGTTGCTCGAGCGGTTGGGGGTGAGAAGGGAGCGGCTGGCGGTGATCCCCAACGGGGTCGACATCGACCTTTGGTCGCCGGCCCCAGGAACTCCGGGCCCGGTTCTCAGCGACTTGCGCCGCCGCTACGCCGGCCGCAGGGTGTTTCTTTACATGGGCCGTATCACCACCGAGAAGAACCTGGAGGCGCTGCTCAAGGCCTGGCGCCTGGTGAGGCCGGCGGGCTGCGTGCTGCTGATCGTGGGCGATGGCCCCCAGCGCGCCTCCCTGCAGAACCCCGGCGAGCCGGATGTGGAGTGGTGGGGCTTCGAGGCCAGTCTGGAGCGCCGGATCGCCCTGCTGCAGCTGGCGGAGGTGTTCCTGCTGCCCTCGCTGGTGGAGGGTCTGTCCCTGGCCCTGCTAGAGGCGATGGCGGCCGGAACGGCCTGCGTGGCCACCGATGCCGGTGCCGATGGCGAGGTTCTGGAGGGTGGAGCGGGGATCGTGATCAGCACCCAGGGGGTCACCACCCAACTGCGCACCCTGCTGCCGGTGCTGCGCGACCAGCCGGTGCTCACCGCCGAGCTGGGGCGTCGCGCCCGGACCCGGGTGATCGAGCGCTACACCCTCACCCGCAACATCGATGCCCTCGAACAGCTCTACACCGACCTAACCCGGGCCCATGTGGTGGCTTGAGCGGAGCGCCGCCGCGCCCCCGCCCTCACCACACCTCCAGCTCCGCCTGCTGGGACCGGATCGCGTCGAGCCCCACCAAGGCGTTGTAGGCCTCGAAATCCAGCATCCGCTCCTGGAAACCGGCGCTGCTGCCGTGGACCTTCAGATGGGAGGCCCAGTCCTGGAGAGCACGGGCCGCGCTGAACACCAAACCGCAAGGGTGGGCCACCACGGCGTAGCCAAGCTCCTGTAGGGCCGCGGCATCGAGCAGGGGAGTGCGACCACCCTCGATCAGGTTGGCCATGCTGGCGGTGCCGCAGGCGGCCAGCACGGCATTGGCGGCACGCATCTCCTCCACCGTGAAGAGCGCCTCCACGAACACCAGGTCGGCGCCGGCCTCGGCGTAGAGGCGGGCGCGGCGCAGCGCCTCCTCCAGGCCATGCACGCTGGCGGCATCGGTGCGGGCGGTGATCACCAGATCGGGATCGCTGCGGGCGGCCAGGGCGGCCCGCAGCTTGGGGAGGTACGCCTCCACGGGTACCACCTGCTTGCCGGCCATGTGGCCGCAGCGCTTCGGGAAGGTCTGATCCTCCAGAAACAGCGCCGCAGCGCCGGCGCGCTCCGCCGCCTGCACGGCCCGCAGCACGTTGTTCAGATCGCCGAAGCCCGTATCGAGATCCACGAACACCGGAACCGCCACGGCGGCACAGATGCGGGCGTATTGCGCGATCAACTCCTGGCCCTCCAGCAGGCCGATGTCGGGCATGCCCAGCAGGCTGCCGGAGAGACCGAAGCCCGCCGCGGCGATCGCCGCGAAACCGGCCTGCTCCAGCACCCTGGCCGAGAGGCCGTCGTGGCAGCAGGGCATCACCAGGATCTCGGGGTCCACCAGCAGCTGGCGGAAACGGGTGGTGCGCCGCATCGGCGGAAGGGCCGGGGTGACCATCATCGGTGTGTGGGCAATCTCCCGGGCCGGAACCCAGCAGGAAGGAACCCGGGGATGCCCCCTCAGTAGCGCTCAGGCCGGGGGCGCCACCAGGTGGAATTGAGGCCCCCCCGGGCCAGCTCCACCGCCCGGGCCTCCAACCGCCGCCGGTCCACCCGCCAGAGGCGATACAAGCCGCTGCGGGCCAGCTCCGTGGCCCCCACCCCCCGCCAGTGGGGAAGGGCGGCGGTGGCCGCATCGATCACCAGCAGCACGGAGGGTTGCTGTGCCGCAGAGCTGGGAAGCTGGCCAGCACGGCGCTCCCGCCGCAACCGATCGGCCAGGTTGATCGGCCCCTCCGGGGGGTTGCCCTCGTAGAGCACCACCCGGCGGCTGTAGTAGTGCAGCGAAGGCTTCAGGATCCCCACCATCGCCACGGGCTCACCGGGTCGGGCCTGGTGCCGCACGGCCTCCGCCATGGCCCGTACCGGAGCGCCGCGCAACTGATCGCCCAGGTTCCAGAGCGGCAGCAACACCAACGGCACGAAGGCCACCAGGGGGAGCTGGAGCAGCAGCAGCGGCAGGGGCCAGGGGCCGCGGCGCCACCACCAGCCCAGGGTGGCGGCCAGCAGATAACAGGCAGCGGCCAGGGGCAACCGTCCGCTGGCCAGAATCCCGGCGGGCAGGGTGGGCAGCTCGGGGTCCTGGATCAGCGGAACCCAGAGGGGGCCGGCCAGGTAGGCCAGACCGAGCAAGGCGCAGAGCGCCAGGCTCATGGTCCAGGCCCGTTCGAGGGCGCGATCACGGGCGCGACCGGGCGACGAACCGCCGAGGGCCGCGCCGCCAGGCCCCGGTCCTCCGAGCGCTGAGCCGCCGGGCCCCGAACCGCCAGACTTCGAGCCGCCGAGCCCCCGACGCCCCGCCTCACGGGCCCCGATCTCCTGGGCGCCCATCGCCATCGCCCGTGCGACAGGCCCACCGCCACCGGCGAGCAGGATCAGCAGAGCCGCCGCCGGCGTGGCCGGCAGCCAGTAGCTCGGCAGCTTGGTGGCAGCGATGGTGAAGAACGCCAGCACAGCCAGCAACCAGCAGGCCGCGAACCGATGGAGCGAAACCGCAGGGGACACGGAGCGCAGGGGCCAGGGACCCAGTGCCCGCCTTAGCCCTAGCAGCAGCAGGGGGGTGACGGGCAAGCTGGCCACCACGAGGATCGGCCCAAAGAACCACCAGGGCTGGAGGTGGTTGTTCACCACCGCGGTGAAGCGCTGGAGGTTGTGGTAGCCGAAGAAGCTGTCCCAGAAGGGGCGCCCCTCCCGCAGCAGGGCCAGGCCGTACCAGGGCAGGGCCAGCAGGGCCGCCAGGGCGATCCCCGTCAGGGGCCGCAGCCGGCGCCGCAGGGTGACCGCATCCGCCTGCAGCGCGGCGAAGAGCACCAGGGTGAGGGCCACCAGCACCAGGGCCACAGGCCCCTTGGTGAGCACCGCCAGGGCCAGCACGGGCCAGGGGATCCACCAGCGGGAACCGGGATCGGCATAGGTTCGCCAGCAGAGCAGCAGGCTGGAGGCCAGGGTGGCGGTGAACAGGGCGTCGCTGACGCCGATCCGGCTCCACAGGAGCACCAGGGGGGAGAGGGCGTAGGCCAGGGCTCCCACCAGGGGAGACGCCAGCGGGACAAGGGTCGCGGCGGGATCACCGGCGCGCCCGCCGTCGACCTGGGGCCAGCGCCACAGCGTGTCGGCCAGCAGCAGCATCAGCCCCACCGTGGCCAGGGCGGAGGGCAGGCCAGCGGCCCAGCTGCCGAGGGGATCCCAGAGGTTCTGGCCCGGCAGGCGATGGACCAGGGCCATCAGCCAATACACCAGCGGTGGTTTGTCGTAACGGGGTAGACCGTTCACCTGGGGAACCAGCCAGTCGCCCGTTGCGGCCATCGCCCGGGCGGAGGCGGCGAACAGGGGCGGTGTTTCATCCACCAGCCCCGTGCTTCCCAGCCGCCCCACGAACAGCAGCAGTCCCAGCAGCAAGCTGACGAGCACAACCACCAGGCCGGCCCTGCGGTGAATCCATCCGCCCATCAGCCCGCCTCCGCCTCCTGGGCCGGTCCGCTCGCCTTGCCTCCCTCCGGAGCCGCGGGGCCGATCGCTGCGACGCTGGCTCCAGCCACCGCCGGCTGCCAGAGCTGACCCCGTCGGTTGATCAGCAGCACCGAAAGCAGCGCCAAGGCGGCTCCGAGCCACTGCAGCGGAGCGAGCCGCTCCTCCAGCAGCAGGAAGCCGCAGAGCAGGGCGAACACCGGGGTGAGAAAGGTGAGGGCGGTGAAGCCGGTGAGGTCGCCGCGACTGGCAAAGCTGAAGAAGAGCCCGTAGGCCAGGGCGCTGCCGAACAGGGAGGCGTAGGCCATCAGGCCCCAGTCGAGGGTGCTCCAGGCCGGGCGCAGGGCATCGAGAACCGCCGCCGCCGAGGCCCCCGGCGCCAGGAGCGGGCCCAGGGCCACGGCCAACAGCAACGGCACCCCCCCCAGCAGCATGTGCCAGGCGGTGACCGCCACCGGATCACTGCGGCGGGTGGCATAGCGGCAGAGCACCGTGCCCACCGCCATGGCGGCGGCGGCGCCCAGCATCCAGGCCTCGCCATGGCTCCAGGGGTGCAGGCCCTCCACGGCCGGACCCTCCAGCCACCACTGGCGCAGCAGCTCCGGCGGCAGACCGAGACAGACGATGCCGAGCAGCCCCAACAGCAGCCCCAACCAGCCCACCGGATTGATGGCCTCCCCGAACAAGGCCCGCGCCAGCAACGCCACCAGAAGCGGCTGGGAATCGATCAGCACCGAGCCCAGACCAGCTCCAGTCTGGCCGAGGCCCCTGGCCAACAGGCCCTGGAACAGGGTGGCATCGACCAGGGTGAAGGCGATCAGGGCGGGGATGTCGGCGGGATCCACCCGCAGGGAGCGGCCGAGGAGCCGGGCCACCAGAAGCAGCACCAGGGCCGCAGGCAGCAACCGCAGGCTGGCCACCAGCAGGGGGTCGACCCCCTCCAGCAGGGGCTTCATCGCCGCCATGGCCGTGCCCCAGAGCGCGAAGGGCAGCAGCATCAGCAGCCAGCGCAGCAGCGGGGGGAGGGGGGGTGCCAGGTCGGCCTGAGCCATGGGGAAGGGTTGGGCCTAGGACCGGCGGCGGGCCGGATGCAGGCCCTCTTTTTAAGATCCGACCAAACCACCTTGATCCCATGCCCTGGCCCTGGCGCCGCAAGACCCGCCGCACCCTGGCCCGGATCGCGATCGAGGGTCCGATCGCCGGAGCCACCCGCACCCGGGTGCTCAAGGCCCTCGATCAGGTGAGCCGGCGCGAATGTCCGGCCCTGCTGCTCCGGCTCGACACCCCGGGCGGCACGGTGGGCGACAGCCAAGAGATCCATGCCGCCCTGCTGCGCCTGCGGGAAAAGGGCTGCCGAGTGGTGGCCAGCTTCGGCAACATCTCCGCCTCCGGCGGGGTGTACGTGGGGGTGGCGGCCGAAAAGATCGTGGCCAATCCCGGCACCATCACCGGCTCGATCGGCGTGATCCTGCGGGGCAACGACCTCTCGCGTCTGCTGGAGCGGATCGGCGTGCGCTTCGAGACGGTGAAGAGCGGCGCCTACAAGGACATCCTTTCGCCCGACCGAGCCCTGAGCGAGGCGGAGCGGGCGCTGCTGCAGGAGTTGATCGATTCGAGCTACGGCCAGTTCGTGGCGGCGGTGGCCCAGGGGAGGGGCCTGGAGGAGGAGGTGGTGCGCCGCTTCGCCGATGGCCGCGTGTTCAGCGGCGCCCAGGCACGCGAGCTCGGCCTGGTGGATGAACTGGGCGATGAGGAGCGGGCCCGCCGCCTGGCCGCCGAACTGGCCGGCCTCGACCCGGAGCACTGCAAGACGGTGACCTTTGGCAAGGCTCCCGGCCGCCTGGCAGCCCTGGTGCCAGGCCGCAGCCTGCTGGAGACGATCGGCACAGCGCTGCGGCTCGAGCTGGCCTGGGCCGGCCAGCCCCTCTGGCTGTTCCGGCCATGAACGACCCCGCCTGGACCCTGCGCGCCCTGCGGGGTGCCACCACCGCCACCGCCAACACCAGCGAGGCGATCGGCGAGGCCGTGGCCGAACTGATCGAGGAGCTGGTGCGGCGTAACCGGTTGGAGGGAGAGCGGGTGCTTTCGGTCACCTTCTCGGTGACCACCGATCTCGATGCCTGCTTCCCTGCCGCCATCGCCCGCCGCCGGTCCGACTGGGGCGCGGTGGCCCTGCTCGACTGCCAGCAGATGGCCGTGGCGGGCGATCTGGAGCGCTGTATCCGCCTGCTCGCCCATGCCTGGCTGCCGGTGGAGCGGGAGGTGGCCCACATCTACCTGCGCGATGCCACCCGACTGCGGCCTGATCTAGTGAAGGAGGGCTGAGGCCGCTGGGGGCCGGTGCGGCAATCCCACCCCCAGCCAGCTCCCCCGCCGACCACTCCACAGGCGGGGGGTGAATCACCCTGCGGAGAATCGATCCACTCATTTCGCCCCAGCCCATGGCCCCCTTCCGACCCCTCGGGGCGATCCGTCAGGCCCTCCGCGGCACCGCCGGCGGCGCCCGCTCCAGCGGCCGGGGCGTGGCTGGCAGCCTGCTGGGCAGGGCCACCGCCTTCGGAGCCGCAGCCAGCCTGGCGCTGGCGACCACCCAGCTGCCCGGCGTGATCCCTGGCCTGGGAAGCAGCGGCGGCAGCGCCCGGGCCCAGGGCACCTCGGGCCTGGTGGAATTCCGCTGGGACAACAACAAGGACTACAACAAGCTTTACTTCTTCCTCACCAACACGATCCGGCAGCAGCGTTCCGACTACTACCTGATCCTGCGTCCGAAGGACCGCAAGACGGCGATCCTCAAGCTCACGATCACGATCCCCGATTACTTCGACGCCAAGATCGATCCCAAAATGATCCAGCTTTGCCGCATGAGCAGCGGCGGCATGACCAAGCGCACGCGCTGCGAGAAGAAGTTGGCCGCCACGATCGAGGTGAGTCCGGGTGGCAAGGCCATCGAGGTGTTCCCCGACACCCCGATCCCGGTCGATGGCACGGTGGGTGTCCTGATGACCCTGTTCAATCCCTTCAACGCCGGCATGTTCCAGTTCAACGCCCTGGCCCAGGCCCCGGGCGAGGTGCCGATCTCGGGCTACCTGGGCAGCTGGCTGATCGAGATCGACCCCAACTGAGTCGAGGCCTGTGCCTGATAGGGTGTTGGGCTGAGAAGCCAACGTCATGACGAAGCGCACCCTGGAAGGAACGAGCCGTAAACGCAAGCGTGTGTCTGGCTTCCGCGTACGCATGCGCAGCCACACCGGCCGCCGCGTGATCCGCACCCGCCGCCGCCGCGGACGGGCCCGTCTGGCGGTCTGAGCCGGGCAGGGGCGGTGTCCCTGCCACAGCGGCATCGGCTGCGGGGGCAACGCCCCTTTGATCGGCTCTACCGCCAAGGGCGTCGCCTCCACGGCGAGCTGATGGTGTTGCGCCTGCTCCAGGCCCAGGCTGAACTCCTTCCCCTTACCGACCGCAACCGCAGCCCAAGCCCCTGGCGCTGCGCCGTGGTGGTGAGCGGCAAGGTGAGCAAGCGTTCTGTACGGCGAAATCGTCTGCGGCGCCTGCTTCACGCCCATCTGCTGCGGCAGGCCCTCAAAGGCACCCACCCCGTTTGGCTGCTGCTCAGCCTCAAACCGGAGGCCGCGACCACAGAGGAGCCTCGGCTGCTGGAAGAATGCACCCACCTCTTGCGCAAGGCAGGCCTGCTCCATGAACCAGCATCGCCTCCCTGACCCGGGCCCCACAGCCGGTGGCTCCGCCTCCGCCTCGCCCTCCACACCCAGCGAACCCGCCAACCTCTCCAGCGGCGAAACCGTGCACTACGAAGGCGGTCCGGCCCGGGGCGACCTCGTGCTGAGCCTGCTGATCGGTCTCACCCTGATCGGCCTGCCGATCGCCGTTGGAGCGATTGTGCGGGCCCTCTGGCTGCGCTATCGCATCACCAGCCGCCGGATCTCGGTGAGTGGCGGCTGGTTGGGCCGGGATCGCACCCAGGTGGTGTACTCCCAG
>Ga0209298_10002678_pt1 | contig 11004 bp, 22 predicted proteins | sample S_140806_EF_Meta_FD_187325 | JGI IMG/M metagenome (GOLD analysis project Ga0209298, IMG submission 187325) | Freshwater microbial communities from Lake Simoncouche, Canada to study carbon cycling - S_140806_EF_MetaG (SPAdes) (version 2) | ecosystem: Environmental > Aquatic > Freshwater > Lake ... | reverse complement strand
TTCTTTTAAATGCTTCTTTGTAGTTCATGTTTATCCTTGATGTGGGGGACTAAGCCCCCTATTAAATTAAAAAGGTATTTCAGAATCGTCAAACTCTGCTTTTTTAGGCTTCTTGTTTGGAGAAGCGTCAGCAGATTTGTTCTTGATAGACAGGGACATAAACTTCTGCCCATCTTTGCTGACCTTAATCCAAGCGGATAGCCAGTAGTCGATACCATCTACGTTTAAACTTCCTTTGTAGTCAGGAAACTTAGCATCGTCTTTTCTGTCGTTCTTAAAGAGCGAGCCTCGGTTATTGTTGTCGTATTCCATCATTCTTTCGCTTTCTTAATTGCTGATCTCACTTTACTAGGAAGCAAAGTCCACAATGCCACTTTTTGTTCAGCATCTAGGTTTTCTGCTTCCAACTTTACCCAAGCTGTCTTAGGTTCTTCTTTATCACAGATAGCAATTAAATCCATTGCTAATTCTTTTAGATAAATTTGGTCTTCCTCTGGGATGCTATCCATTGCGCCCTGTGTAGGCGTGATGATTACTTGCTCTTTAAGAGGCGCAGATGAGTCTAGAGCATCGTGTTCAACAATCTCCATTGCTGTGACCCACAGGTAGCGTCTGGTGTATGTCTCGACTGCACCTAGGTTCTGGATAGGATGACAGCCCTTTAGGTTAGCTTCTGCCATTGGCGAGGTAATAACGATGTTAGTACCATCGTCTGTATCTGTGATAGTCAGGCTTGCGATCTCGGTATCGTATGACACTACACCGCAAAGGCCAACCTCATTAAAGATTTTGTTAATCGTGGGAATGAAGTCGCCTAACTCAAAGTATGAGTAGCCAGCAAACTTATTGTGGCCTGACTTCTTTAGTGGTGCTTCTTGCAGACTTATTCGTGCTGCCATTAACTTCTTGTGTACCATTTCAATTCTCCTTTAAGTATTCTTCAATCATTGCTTCTTTATCTTCTTCGTACAAATCTGCGAAAGGTACAAAGTGGTTTTCTCCACAGCAACTAAAACTGCTACCTTGTGGTTCAGTACAGTAGCAGCAGTAATTTCCTGATAGGTCTTGTATTGCGTCTTCTCTTGTGACTAGCTTAATCATCCTCTCCATGCAAGCATTACGCCCCATCCTCCGAAAACAATGATTGCTAACACGCACTCAACTATCGTTTGTATAATTTTGCTTTTCATTTGCTTCTCCTTAAATTGGGGGACTAAGCCCCCTGTTGATTTAGCCATTCCAATACTCATTGAATGACATTGGTTGTGCATAAGTGTTCCATGCTTCACGATTTGGAAAGACTGCATAAATATCCATCCAGTTTGTTGTTTGACCAATTTCAAGAACTTGACCATTAGCAAGTTCAAAACACTTGCTACGATTATCAAAAACACGATGACCTTGAATGGGTTCTGCACCAACCATGTTAGGGCGTGAAATGGGGCGATCTGGTTGAATTACATTAGGATTCTTTTCTTTCCAATTTGCTAAGTATGATTCGTATGCGTTGCTCATCTTTATTTCCTTAATTACCCACTTACGTTTTGTTATGGGCTGACTGAAGTATAGCAAAGTAAACAGACTAAACAAGCTATTTATCTAGGTGTTTACCCTAAAAACAACAAATAAATTATTTGCTACAATGTTTAGATGGATAAACAAACAGCTACTACACTTGCTGGCTCACAGAGTGAGCTTGCTAGAATACTCGGAATCACTAGGGCGGCTGTCTTTCATTGGAAGACAATCCCTAAACTACGCATCTATCAACTAAAAGAATTAAGGCCAGACTGGTTCAATGACTCAACTACAAGTAATACAAGCACTACAAAACGGCTCACTCACATCGAGAGAGATAGTAGAGAAAACAGGGATGACCAAAGAGACAGTTCTGTCAACAGCAAAGAAGCTACGCTACCAAGGTAAATTGACCACAGATAAAGTCAAAGATGGAAATAAATGGTTAGCCAAATACACCTTAGCAGACTACATGATTGAAGCACCTAAAGAAGCTAAAGAAGAAAATCCTTGGGACAAGAACAATCCATTTGATTGGCGCAACGCAAAGGGTATCTTTACATCAGATGAGTACAGGGTTATGAAGCAACAGGCTGCTAGGATTTACAAAGGTAATTCTTACTTTACTGATGGAATAACAAGTAACCAAAGTATCTGATACAATGTTTTGAAACACGGCTAGGTTTGGGGTTGCTCCCAGACCGAAAAGAGTTATCCCCTCTCCTGCCGCAGTTTCTTTTAGGGGTGTTTAAAAGGCGGCTATGCACTACTATCAATTTCACATTGGTGACTACATGAGTCACACACGTCATCTTTCTCTTTTTGAGGATTTGGCTTACAGGCGATTGCTTGATTTTTATTTTCTCCATGAGCAACCAATAAAGCACAGAGATGTTGCTCGGCAGATTGGTATGCGTGAACATGAAGAAGATGTTTTAACAGTCCTTAATGAGTATTTTCTCTCTACGCCAGAAGGCTTTGTAAATCCAAGGGCTGATAAGGAAATAAAGCAGTACAAAGAATTCTCTGCGGCTGGAAAACGTGGGGCGGCTAAGAGGTGGGGAACACCTGCTGATGGGGAGGCTATTAGCCCCCCTAATGCAACCCCAATAGCAACCAATAACCATAAACCAATAACCAATAACCAAGATAAGAAGACACTCGGCAAACGCCTCGCTTCTGATTTTACTTTTCCAAAGGAATGGGAAGAGTTTTGCATTGAGACAAGACCAGAACTTCACCCAACAAGAACATTTGACCAATTTAAAGATTACTGGACATCAGTAGCTGGTCAAAAAGGAGTGAAGTTAGATTGGTTTGCTACATGGCGCAATTGGGTGAGAAGCACTAACGCACCTAAACAAAATCCTGCTGACATTGTTAGGCTCACAGTTCCGAGTAGAAATGAGCCAGATGCGGCATTGGAAAAGATTAAAGCTGACGAAAAGATAACCAGACCTCCAAGCCTTGCGGAATTGGAAAGAATGGCTCAATTAAGGAGAAAAGCATGAAAGTAGAAATTGGTAACGCAACACTTTATTTGGGTGATTGTGCAGAAGTTTTGCCATTGATTGACAAAGTTGATGCTGTGATTACTGACCCTCCTTATGGAATTGGACAAGATGGTGGAGCGCAACGCACCAGAGGAAGTAAAAGAACAAACGGAGAAAAGATGGGTTGGGACAATCAAAGACCAAACAAAGAAATATTTGATGCAATTCAACTTGCTGGTGACGTACAAATAATTTGGGGTGGTAATTATTTTGCAGATTACTTGCCAGCTTCAATGGGTTGGCTTTATTGGGAAAAACGGATGGGTGGAGATTTTGCTGATGGAGAATTGGCTTGGACAAGCCAACATAAAGCATTAAGACAATTTTGCCATTACAAAAAAAACAAGGGCGACGAGCATCCTACTCAAAAACCATTAGAACTAATGTTGTGGTGCATTGAGCAATGTAAAAACAAACCACAAACAATTCTTGACCCATTCATGGGAAGCGGGACTACTGGTGTTGCTGCAATTCAAATTGGAAGAAAGTTTATTGGCATTGAGCGAGAGGAAAAGTATTTCGATATTGCTTGCAAGCGAATAGAACAAGCTGTTGCTCAACCTCAACTATTTGAGCATGAGTCTGTAAAGCAAGTTCAGGAGTCAATGTTTTGAGCCATTCTGACGCTATGAAACTACTAGACAAGGTGCGTGATGGCGTACCTTACCCTCTACACCTAATAAACAAAGCATTGGAGTTAACTGGTGACTTACAGCAGACGCACGATTGAAAACTCAAGCGATAGAGTAATCCTTGAGCAAGCAGAAGCAAGGGAACTGTATCGCACTTGGGAAACAAACAAAGATAAAGACTTTGTGCGTGGTCGGCTAGAGAGAGCAGAGAGAATTTATGGTTCTGGTGCTAGAGATCGAATTCGTAACTACATGAACATGATTAAAGATGGGAAACTAGAATGAGACGAGCCGCAAGAGTTGACGCAAACCAAGAGCAGATAGTCTCAGCACTTAGAGCCGCTGGCGCATATGTCTGGATTATTGGCCTACCTGTTGACTTGCTAGTTGGCTACAAGAATCACACCTTTCTGGTTGAAATAAAAACAGACTCTAAAAAGCGTTTAACCAAGCTACAAGCCGACTTTTTCGAGAATTGGTCTGGTAGTACCTTGGCGAGAATAGATAGCCCTGAGGCGGCAATAAGAATGATCGGAGTAGTCAAATGAGAATAGTCTGTTGGTTTTCCTGTGGTGCGGCTAGTGCAGTAGCTACAAAGTTGGCAATAGCTGATAACGCTGGAAAATTGCCTTTAATCATTGCTTACACCGAGGTCAAAGAAGAGCACTCAGACAATATGCGCTTTCTTAAAGAATGTGAAAAATGGTTTGGTCAAGAAATACAAATTCTAGGTAACGACTTTTACGATAGATCAATTTATCGGGTATTTGAGAAGAACTATATTCGCACACCCAAGGGCGCACCATGTACCAGAGCCTTAAAAAAGCAGATTAGAGAGCGTTTTGAGGAGGCTACTGACAGGCAGGTCTTTGGATATACGGCTGAAGAACAGGCTCGTTTAGACCGATTTATTGATGCCAACAATGACGTAAACATTTGGACACCATTGATTGACAAAGGTCTAAGCAAAGAAGATTGTTTGGGTATGCTAGAAAATGCCAATATTGAATTGCCAATGATGTACCGACTTGGGTATCACAACAACAATTGCATTGGTTGCGTAAAGGGTTGGATGGGTTATTGGAACAAGATAAAAGTAGATTTCCCTGAACATTTTGATCGCATGGCTAAGTTGGAAAGATTTAAAAGCCAAACAATCTTTAAAGATCGTTATTTGGATGAGTTAAAGCCTACAGATGGAAACTATCCAGAAGAACAGCATATTGAATGTTCTATCTTTTGCCAGCTTGCAGAGGAAGAATACAAATGAAAGCACCCTACAAAGCCATCGAATACATCATTGAAAATTCATGCAAATTTGCAGAGGCAAAGGCTCAAAGAGTGTTCATAGAAAATTTCTTGCGTACAAAAAAATCTTTACTGATGAAAGAGGCTATGGCTAAAGGAATAGATTCTGGTGTAGCACAAGAGCGTGAGGCTTATGCTCACCCAGAATACGAGGAATTATTAAGAGGCTTACAAGAGGCTACCATTCGTGAGGAGACTCTGAAATACATGTTGATTGCTGCCCAGATGAAGGCTGATATATGGAGATCAGAGCAAGCAAGTGAGCGAGTTGGCGTAAAAACTACTGAGTAGGTATAAACACCTAGTAAATACTTTGTTTAGTTTGCTATACTTACGTCAGCCCAAGCAATTCGCAAGGGTACTTTTAAGGATTAAGAAAATGAGTACATGGGAATTTGATACAACAACAGGTCAAGGTAGCGAAGTTGTTAAAGTTGTTTACGAGTACGAGTCTGACGAAGATGGAACTTACAACGAGTCAATCATTGAAGTCTGGTTTGAAGGCAGAGATGTTGTAGGTTTGTTTTCTGATGAGCAGATGAAGGAATTAGAGATTGAAGCTGCTATGCGTTTTAGAGAGCATAAGCAGAACTACAAATACACAGAAGAATACGTAGAATGATACTTAATTGCAAACCATCTCATCCAGATGCAAAGTGTGCAAACTGCAAAAGGCCGTTGTCTACGCATAAAACGACAGTTCATGTTATTAACAGCAAAGACAAGGCTTGCATCTATGTGCCTATATCTTTACAGGTGAAGACATGAAAAAAGCAAAGATTATTAAGTTTGCAGAAGCTACTGCTAATCATGGAACTCATGTAAACGGTGAAGACCATTACACATTTTATGGCGAACAACTTGAAGCATTTGTTAAGTTGATTGAGGAAAATGAGCGTGAGCAATGTGCAAAAGCATGTGAAAAATTAAGAAAAAACATGAATCCTGTTGCTTCACTAAGTGCATGGGCTTGTTCAGTAATGATAAAAGCAAGGGGACAAGTATGACTGATTGGACTCAAGAGGAAGACGAAGCCTTTAACCAAGTGGAAAGGCAAAGCAATCTTGGTAAGCAGATTCTTAAAGCGCAAGGACAGCCCTATCATTGGGCGGCAGAAGCTACCAAGTCTGCGGTGATGATTGAGCGTGAGGAGTGTGCAAGGATTGCTGAAAAACAACTTAATTGGAATACTGCCGTTGCTATTCGGGCAAGAAATGAACAATAAGCCCAATGCTCGTGAGCGACTGCACCTAGCAAGGATTAAAGAATTGCCTTGTGGGGTCTGTGGTCAATCTGGGCCATCAGATGCTCACCACATTGAACAACACCAGCAATATCTTTGTATTCCGCTATGCAAAGATTGCCATCAGGGTTCTTTTAATGGAATTCATGGGCAAAAGCGTATTTGGTCAGTTATGAAGCATACAGAGATGACTGTGCTAAACGAAACGCTAGGAAAGTTGTTAAAATAGCTTAACTCAGTTGCCATTGAGTTTTTAGAGAGTCTTGTACTCTCTTTTTTTTTATGAGATAATGGTACAAACTCCACAGGGATAGCTATGTCTGGACTACTCGAGCCATCAGTAAAAATCGAAATTGAGATACAAAGCCAAGAGAAAAATGGTGAGGCGTGTCCAGTAGCAACAGGCGATGTATCTATAAACCTAGAGAATCGTCAAAAAGCCATTGATAAGGCCAACTATGGCCCAATGAATCCTAACGAACAGAACATGGATTACTGGCGTGAAATCTCTAAAGTCTGGAGAAACTCACCAGAGCAAGCTAAAAAATCTCGTTGCGGTAACTGTGCTGCTTTCATTCAGACCACAAAGATGTTAGATTGCATTGAATCTGGCTTAAAAACTGGCGACACAGAGACTGACGCATGGGCTGTTATTGATGCTGGCGACTTGGGTTACTGCGAGATTTGGGACTTTAAGTGTGCTTCTATGCGGACTTGTAGTGCTTGGGTAACTGGTGGCCCGATTACTGATGATTCTGAGAAAATGTCAGAAAATATGTCTAACGATATGGGAGACGAATATGGGAACGACTAACCAACAAGCTGCTGGAATGATGGGACTATATGCCAATATCAATGCAAAGAAAAAACGCATCGAAGCGCAAAAGGCGGCTGGTAAGACTCCAGAGCGTATGCGTAAAGTTGGCTCGAAGGGTGCGCCTACTGCGGATGCGTTTAAGCAAGCAGCTAAGACTGCTAAAAAGAAGTGATTAAACGAGGCTCAGAGCAGTTTTCTGGCTATAACAAGCCCAAAGCTACTCCTAAGCACCCAACCAAGTCTCACGCTGTTTTAGCGAAGTCTGGTGAGGATGTAAAGCTGATTCGTTTTGGTCAGCAAGGCGTAAAGGGTTCTCCTGATGGCACGAAGCGTAACGAAGCGTTCAAGGCTCGTCATGCGGAAAATATTGCCAAAGGCAAGATGAGTGCGGCATGGTGGACAAATAAAGTTAAATGGTAAATAACTGGAGAATTTAAATGAGTAAATTAGTTCGTGACGATAATGGTCAATTGACCCAGATTTATGAACTTGGCACAACTCAAATTCTGACTGTTTCCGCTTCTAGCGTTCAGTCAAATGCTTTTGATGCTGGTTGCACAATTATCCGTTTGGCTACAGGTAGCACAGCACATTGCCACTTTCAGATTGGCTCAAACCCAACAGCTTCATTGACAACAAGCCCAATGATGCCTCCTAGTTCTGTTGGTTATTTTAAAGTTAATGGCGGTGATAAAGTAGCAGTTATCCGTGGTGGTACTGCTGTTGATATTTCTATTTCACAGGTGGTCTAATGAAAACTCCTAAAATGAACAAGGCTGGTAAAGCTAAGGTGGCTAATGTCATGCACGAGTTTGGAAAGGGTGAACTGCACTCTGGTAAGGGCGGTAAAGTCGTTAAGAATCCCAAGCAAGCCATTGCTATTGCTATTTCAGAAGCTGCCAAGAAAATGGGTAAGATGAAGTAATGGCTGAACTAAGGGCGACTCCTTATGCTAACCCATTAACTGGGTTATCAAATGATGCTATCCAAGGATTATTGGATTACATGAGAGACCCAAGACGAACTCAGCAAATGCAGGGTTTGGTAGGATTGCTAGAAAGCACAGGAATTCCTAAGACTGTAGAGAGAGCCGCATACGCTGATAGTCCTAGAGCATTGGTAGATGCATTGACTAACGTGAACAGGGCTAATGTGCCATTGCTGAAGCCTGAGACTGCTGATGCATTGATGACACTAGCACCAGTACCATCAGGTACAAACAAGGCTGCTATGGCGGCTGGTCGTGCAGGTGAAAGAGTTGCTGAGAGAGTAGTTCCACAGATTATGGAGCGTGGTGGTTTACCTGCTGATTTATTGCAAGGTATGGGACAAGGTACTCAAAGTGCTGTTTATCGTCAATCTACGCCATTAAAACCTGATCCATCTGTTGGCTCTAGGTTTGAGCGTGAGTTTATGGGTGGATTGCTTGATAAAACTCCACTTAAACTTGAAGACTACCAAGGTTCAAGTTTAATGATTATGCCTTGGGATAGCACCAGTAGAAATTATAAAATTCTTGGCGTATCTGACGAAGCATTGGCTAATCCAGTTGTTACACATGGTGGACAAGATTACGCACGAGATATTTCTCATATAGAACAAAATATTGCTGGGGCATCAAATTTAGGTATTGCAAAACGTATTCGTGATAGAGATGCAATGGCTAGAATGGAAAATATTCAAGCTGGAGGAACTGGTGAAATATTGCATTTACCAGTAACAATGGGTTCTGGTTCTGAAAACTTTTCTGTAATGCCTGTTGAGGTATTGATGAATTTTGCAGATAAAGCAAATTTACCAGCATCTCAAATCAAAGAATTTGATAACAGTATCAAAAATTTTAAAGTTTTTAAAGGTACTGGTGAAAATAGAAAAGTTAGCTATCCATTCAAAGACTTTAAAGGAATCATGTCAGAAGAAGGCAGGATTCAAATGTATTCTGGTGAGGGTATTGGCTCTACAGCAGGTGAATTGCGTAAAGCCATTACAGATAGATTTTATTTAAAAGAAAACCAAGAAAAGTTTGGGTTTAATGCTGAAGATGTTAGTGCAGCATTGACAGACCCTGCTCTAGTTGGTGTTCCTAAAGGTTATGTTGGCAATACAGTAATTATGTCAACACCTGAAGGAATGCATTTACGCCCATCTACAAATAGAACATATAACACAGACTTTACAGGGCAGTATGAAGGAACTTTAGGTCAAAGCCTACCAGTAGAAGTATTGATGGCTGAAAAGTTTGGCCTACTTGGAAATGAATTTGCTGGTAAGCAAGGTGATATTAGAAATATGGTTCTTGGCGCACTTGAGAAGCGTAAAGAAGGTGTATCTCAAATTGTGGATGAGCCAATGATCGAGCGTTACTACAAATACCTTGCTGACCAAAGAAAAAAAGGCTTACTCGATTGATTCGTAGAGGCTGAGTAGCATTGACTCTATGTTGCGCTTGGCATCTTCTAGCAGGATAGCCAAGTCATCGTTAGATAACTTTATTGCTTCCTCATCTAGATTGATGTTAATGACACTTGGACTTGCTTTTTCTATGATGACTTTCATATATACCTTTGTAGACTTTATTGAACTATAATTATCTCACAATATTTCTTGTATAGCAACCTTGACCAACCCTAGAGGAGTCAAACAAAATGGCACAAGTCGGAAGACCAATTAACAAACTACATCAGGAAGATGTACGTAAAAAAATTCAGGTAAGTCAATTACTAAATGTTTTGCAAAATCATGCACTTGGTGAAACTGAGGAGTTAAGCCCTACTCGCATGAAGGCTATTGAGATACTATTGCGTAAATCAATGCCTGATATGGCTTCAGTAACTATAAGTGGAGACTCTGACCAACCACTTCAGCACATCGTCACATGGGCGAAGTAATCGAAATCCCTTATGCACCAAGGGAGCACCAGATCAAGGTTCACGACTTACTAGAAGCAAATAGGTTTGCGGTAGTAGTAGCGCATCGTAGGTTTGGAAAGACTGTTGCTGCGCTAAACCATCTAATCCGTGATGCGGTGCTAAACCAACGAGAGACACCAAGATACGCTTACATTGCGCCTACTTATGGACAAGCTAAGAGGGTGGCTTGGGACTATCTCGTTAAATACACTACACCGCTAGGCGGTACTAACAACATCTCAGAGTTACGAGTTGACTTCTGGGGTAGGCGTATCCAGTTATATGGCTCAGACAATCCAGACTCCTTACGAGGTCAATACTTTGATGGCGTAATCATTGATGAGGTGGGAGATCAAAACCCTAAGATATGGACAGACATTGTTAGACCTGCTCTGACAGATCGTAAAGGATGGTGTCTATTCATTGGGACACCTAAAGGCCATAACCACTTCAAAGAATTGCGAGATAGGGCAGAGAAGGAAGACGGCTGGGGATTGCTAGAGTTCAAAGCATCAGAAACTGGCGTGGTGGATGATGTAGAGCTAAAGCAAGCTAAGAACGAGATGGGTGAGGATAAGTATCGCCAAGAGTTTGAGTGTAGCTTTGATGCGGCAGTAGAAGGTTCATACTATGGACAAATCCTGAATGAGCTAGAAGACAAGAAACATATGCAGGAGATTCCTTGGGATGACATAAGCAGGACATTTACTGCTTGGGACTTGGGAATGGGTGACTCTACAAGTATCTGGGTATCTCAGTTAGTAGGCTCAGAGATTAGATTGATCGACTACTACGAGAATCATGGCGTAGGCTTAGACCATTATGTGAAGTGGATTAAGGATAACGATTATCATAAAGCAGAGCATATCCTGCCACATGACGTAAGAGTTAGGGAGTTAGGAACTGGTAAGAGCAGACTTGAGATGCTTGAGGAAGCAGGATTAGAGGTCAAGATAGCCCCTAGAATGGGTTTAGACGATGGTATTCAGGCTGTTAGACGTATCCTACCTAGATGCTGGTTTAA
>Ga0209298_10002676_pt1 | contig 11007 bp, 14 predicted proteins | sample S_140806_EF_Meta_FD_187325 | JGI IMG/M metagenome (GOLD analysis project Ga0209298, IMG submission 187325) | Freshwater microbial communities from Lake Simoncouche, Canada to study carbon cycling - S_140806_EF_MetaG (SPAdes) (version 2) | ecosystem: Environmental > Aquatic > Freshwater > Lake ... | reverse complement strand
CTTCCCGGCTGGCCCGGTCAATGATCTGCTGTCCGGGGCGCTGCTGTTGACACGGCGCGCGCTGTCGCTCATCGAGCCGGTGGCCTCACCGTCGACCGCCCCCGTCGCCACGTCGGTGTGGCTGCCCAACGTCGGCACCTATGGCACCGACGCCCCGATGAACTTCGTGGTCAACTTCGACAGGCCTGTCGTCGTCACCAACGCGAATGTGGCATTGCCCGTCGAGATCAACTATGTGCTCGCCAACGCGCAGTACGTCAGCGGTTCCGGAACGGGCAGCCTGCTTTTCAGGCTGAGCGTTCCGGCGGAGGAACTGGATCCCAGCGGCATCGACCTTGGAGTGGTGAGCAACCAGACCGGCATCCGGGTGTTTGACTTCGGAAACCGCATTGTCGCTAGAAACAATCCTGCCTTGGCGGCCGACAACACCATCCCGACGGTCAACACCAGCCGTGTCGCGGTCGACTCGATGGGGCCGCAGATCGCGGGCCGCAGTGACCTGCAGGTCGATGGCAGCAACGTGACCCTGACCGTGACCTTCGACCGTCCGGTCATCGTGACCGGAACGCCGACCGTGCCGGTGGTCGTCAACGGGGTGAACACCGAACTCAATTATGTGCGCGGCAGTCGCACCGACACCCTGACGTTCCGCCTCAGCAATCCGTCTGGTGCGACCATCAGTTCGGCGGCGTTCCGGGGCTTCGTCGGTGACGTGATCTACCTGTCTTCGACGGCCGGCATCTGCGACCGGCTGGACAATCACATCTACACCCTCGAGGGCGATATCAATACGCCGCTGATCGAGAATGGCAACCACGTTGTGGTGATCGGCAGTCATTTCGAGAAGCTGCAGTCATGGAAGAAAGAGGACCTGGATGCCATTCTCGCGGGCAGAGGGGGGTTCTGGTACGAGTCAACCCTGGGGCCGCCGTTCTATTCGGGCACGGCGGATCCGCTGTATGCTCCCGCACCGGTCCCAGCCGTCGGCCCGTTCCCCTATATCAACTGGCCCTTCAACGACACCTATCTCCCGCTCCCGGCGGCCCCGGCGGCGCAGTATGGCGTCGACGTCTTCCGGGTGGCGTACCGATCATCGATCCCCGAGCAGGGTCGCTACACCACGGCGTACGGTATCGCCGCGGTTCCCGTCAATGAAGACCAATACGGACAATTCACTCCGATAACCGGCCCCGTCCCGGTGGTCGAATGGCAGCAGCCGACGGTATTCGATCTGACGAATTCGGCTCCATCGCAGGCCTTCTCATGTGGTGCGGTACCCACCTGCGCCACACAGGCCGAGAACGTCCCTCCCCGCATCAATATCGCCCAGTTCGGCGGGCAGGGATACGCGGTGTTCCTTCCGGATCCGTTCGGCCTGGGCAATTCCGTCGAGCGGTACGCCTACCAACTCGTAGGCAGTGCCGCGCAGTGGAGTACCGATATGTTGGAGGCCGGGCAGGCGCTTCTGTCCGCGCGGGATATGGGCCAGAGCGAACTCTTCCTCGGTGGCTGGTCGGCGGGCGGCAATGAGGCTTCGGCTTTCCTGCAGAGTCTTCAGAGCCAGGGGCAGGCGGTGTCTGGAACGATGATCGCCTCGTCGCCGATGGCACTGAACGCGACGTTGTCGAACGCCATTTTCAACCCGCGGTTCTACACCCCGCAGGAGACCGGGAATGCCGTCTGGCTGAATGTGGCGATCGGGTTCTCCTCCCTCTCCCAGGGCGGGTTCTCGGGTCAGCCGACGGCAGGGCTGGATCTCATGGGCCAGTACTACGACGCCGCGCGGCGTCTCTACACCATGCAATACGACACGGTGGAATTCGGATCCGACCTCCCGGGTAATCCAGCGACCCAGGGCGTGATTGTTCACTACACCGACGTCGACGGTGCCGAGCAGAAGGAGTTCCTTCCCTACACGCTGACCGACCTCATCGTCCCGAAGTATTCCGTCAGCGAGGAGGCCTTCCAGACGAGTGCCTATGCAGGGCTGATGACGGCCAACCAAACGGGTAACGTCCTGTGGACGAGTCCGGTGAGGTTGAACTACGGCAGCCAGGACGAGGTGATGCCGGTCTCCTTAGGACGTCTGGTCTACGACGAACAGCTGGCTCTGGGCAATCAGGACATCCAGTTCAACGTCATCGACTCGGCCAACCACCGCGGGACCTACCTCGCGGCGCTGGCGAATGCACTGGCGTGGTTCAACTCCATCAAGGCTGCGAACTGAGATCCGTTCTTGAGCGGACCGGCTTCGGCCGTGAGTTCGGCCGCTACGGCATTGACGAGTTCGTGAACAAAAAGTTCATCCGCACGGGGTAGATCTGAATGTGGGCCCTGTTGACGCCGTCAACAGCTCTCGCGTTCTCCCAGGTGTTTTCGCGTCGTTTGGCGTACTTTCACGTCGTCTGATCCTAAATTGCCCCAGTTCAGGGCGTTCTCCGGAGCGGGTTCGATTCCCGGCAGCTCCACCGATATAGCAGCAGGCCAGGGCCACAAGCCCTGGCCTGTTCTGTGTCATGCCTCGACGTCGCGGAAGCGCTGCTGCGCCGCTTGGCGTGTGACACCCAGAACCATCCCGATCGTGCCCCAGCTTTCGCCGTTGGTACGGGCTTCGGCCACCGCGCGGCGCAAGTCGTCGGCCGCGACGTCGGTGGCGTCGGCGGCCTCGCGAACGTGTCGCAGATAGCGGCCGTCGCGCACCTTGACAGTGGGATCGGCGGGGTCGAGTTGGTCGAGCCATTGTTCGGCAGCGGTGGCCTTGTTGGCCTTGGTTGTCATAGTCATCACCTCACAGATAGTCATAGTTCTTTGGCTGCAGCAGGTTGACGTGGATGATTCGTCGGGGGTCGTCGGCCGGAATGACGACGACTTCCAGTAATCGCGCACCTAGATCGACGCCGATGATCAGCAGATGACCTTCGTAGTCGCCTTCCTGCTCGATCAGCCGGAACGGGTTGCGGATGACATGCAGCGCATCCGCGTCGGAGATTCCGTGTTCCGCATAGTGCTTGCGCGCGGACCCGGCGAACTCCACAACGACAATAATGGATTAACGTCAGGCGGTTGTCAATGCAGCCTTGACGGTCGTTTCCAGTGTTTGCAGTGAAAGAAGATTTGCGCGACGGCATTGCGTGTCTTGAACCCGGCCACTTCGAAGGCGGTATGAAGGGCGCGGTTGACGTCGCGCCGAAGACCTGAGCAGACCAAGTGGCACGCTGGATTACTGTCTGACGCCGCGCAGCAAATTACTCCGCGATTAGGTCCGACGCGGTAGGGCAGCGGTTCAGCCGAGGGCTTGCAGTCCGGTCGCGGCGGCCACGGCAGCGCCGGCGAAGTCACCGTCGCGAAGCTTCGGTTCGATGGTGTTGACTCGCAAGTCATCGGTCGCCTGACGGTTCGCGGCGGCCGGTGCGACCAGGAAGGCGTACTTCCGCTGCTTGGTCGCGACGGCGAGGATCGCGTCCCGTTCCCCCATCTTGGTCAGGGCAAGGGTCTTACGGGCCCACTCCCCGGGCGGGACGTTGAATGCGTCAACGTAGACAACCCAAAGCCGGACGTCGCGTGCCGCCTGCAGACTCTTGACGGCGGATTTCACCTCTGCGGTCTGCTCGCTGCTCAACGTCCCGGCGGAATCGGTGACGGCCTGGCTCAGCGCCATCGGCGCCGTCGACCCGGTCGGCGACTGCGGGGCTTGAGAAGCTCCTGGCGCCGGCGATTGCGGGGCCTGCGTCGGCGCGGGCGCCGGGGATGCGGACTGCACCGTCTCCTGGCTTGTGCTCGCTGCGTCGTCGGACTGCAGAAGGGTCTTCGCGCCGAAGCCGATCCCGCCCACCACGGCCAGCCCCGCGAGAATTACGGCGATCCGCTTCGGCCAGATGTACTTGATCGGCACCCGCGTTCCCGTGGGCTGACCATCAACATTGCCGAAGGAATTGGCCTCGGGGTAGGGCGGGATGCTCATCGGCGTTGGCTCCGATCGTCGTGGAGGTGGCTTCGAATGAGCCTAGCGACGACGCTATCCGACTGGCCGTGGCAGCGGGTGCCCTCGGAGGGCAGGACTGGGCTTCAGACGCCCCCGAGTCGCCCTGATCAATGCCGCTAGTATCCGAACCCATGGCAACACCCCAACGCGTCCACATCACGCACGAGTTCACGTCCGACCCCCAGACCGTGTTCGACAAGCTCGCCGAGCACGAGAACCTCGGGCCGGTCTTCGGTGCCAACATCACCCGCGTCAGCGACGGCGCTACCTCGCGCAATGGCGTCGGCTCGGTGCGTCGCATCAAGCTTGGCCCTCTTCCGGCGTTCGAGGAGACCACCACAACTGCTCAGCCGAACACGCTTATCGAGTACACGATCACCAAAGGCAGTCCGCTCAAGGGTCACTGGGGTCGCCAGGAGCTGACACCGACCCGCAGTGGCGGCACGAGACTGGACTACACGATCGGTTTCGACTCATCGATACCCGGGCTCGCCGCACTGGTCGGCAAGGTGCTCGGTTCCGCGATCAGCAAGGGTCTCCCGAAGCTCACCGACTAACCATGTGACGTGGACCAGGTCCCTGCCATCATTTCGATGTGGTGGCTGCTGCCAGAACCGCATCGTTGATCGCAGTCGGTGTGACTCCGACAACGGCCTTCTGTGCGCGACTGGCGAAATCCAACAGGTACCGCCGTTTAGGGCGCCGCGATGTCAGCGCATGGTCGACGGCCTTGGTGACCCGGCTGGGGTCGGCGGCAAGTTTTTGCATACGTCCCAACAACTTCCGGGTCCCAGCCAGGTGTGGCGCATACAGTCGGCGGTGCTCGTCACTGAGGTGCTCGGCCATCCGGTCATGCTCGTTGACCACTTCTGTCCAGAGATCGGTGCGGATCGGTCCGGGCTCGATCAGTGAGACCGGAATCTTCCACGGCCGCAGTTCCATTCGGAGTGCATCGGCCAGGGACTCGATCGCGTACTTCGATGCGTTGTAAGCACCGGTGCCCGGCGTGGTGAACAGCCCGCTGACCGACGAGATGAACAACACCCGCCCATGGGACGCACGAATCTTCGGCAGTACCGCCTGCGTCACCGCGATCTGCGAAATAACGTTGACGTCGAACTGTCTCGTCAAGTCATCGAGCGCCAATCCCTCCACCGGTCCGTTGACGACGATGCCGGCGTTGTTGACGACGCCGTTCAACTGAGCGGGGAGCAGATCGGGAAGGGCTGCGATCGCAGCGTGGTCGGTGATATCGAGTGGGATCGCATGCACGTTGGGTATGCGCCCGAGACTCTGCAGGGCGTCGGCGGATCGTGCGGTCGCGTAGACGTCCCAACCCCGTCGGCTCATATGCTCGGTGATCGCCAGGCCGATTCCACGGCCTGCGCCGGTAACCAATACGGAAGGCATGCCGTCTCTTCTCTTGTTGTTGTTGGGTGCATCTTGGCACTTCGGTTACGCGCTCGGTTTGCCTAACTCGGCCCGAACTGAGTAGCGCTGCCAATTTGCGGCGAGGTCTCGCAGAAGGTCGACACCGGACAATCCGGCGGTGCTGAATACCGCCCCGAATGGCATACTTGTGGCATGGCCCGCATACGGTTGAGCACTACAGTCGATGCTTCCCTGCTCGAAGCGGCTCGGGGTCTTCACTCCGGGCCGACCGATGCCGCGCTGGTGGATGACGCGCTGCGAGCTCTCCTGGCCCGGAATCGGGCACACGAGATCGACGCCAGCTACGCCGCCTATGACGAAAAGCCGACTGATCAGGCCGACGAGTGGGGCGACCTCGACTCGTGGCGGAGGGCGGCAAGCGCCTCGTGACGCCGCTTCCGAATCGAGGCGATGTGTGGTGGTGTGAATTGACGGAGATTGGTCGTCGGCCCGTCGTCGTGCTGTCGCGAGACGCGGCGATCCCCAGACTCCGTCGGGCAGTCGTCGCCCCGTGCACCACGACTATCCGCGGACTGGCCAGCGAGGTAGTCCTTGAGCCAGGGGAGGATCCGATTCCCCGGCGTTGCGCCGTCAATCTGGACTCATTGGAAAGCGTGTCGGTTGCCGCTCTCGTCGAAAGGGTTGGACGGTTGGCAGACGAGCGGATGCGACACGTTTGCGCCGCACTGGCCGTGGCGGTGGACTGCTCGCCGTAACAGGATTTCGAGTCCGCCCCCGAGGCCAGCGCGATGGTGCACAACCAACCGAATTCTGCGGGGTCTAGCGTGAGCCGAATGGGTGACCTCAGTGACGACGAATGGCAGGAGCCGGATAGCCACACCGACAGCCCGCTACGTCGTAACGAGGTTGCTCAGACGAGCTGGGATGCCGAGGTTAGCGAGTACGCCATCGACGATCCCGTCGTCGTGGGGCCAGGTTTGCCGCCCGAGGATGGTTCCTGTGGTCAGTTCGCTGTGCAATTTCATGTCACCACCACAACGGTGGTTGGGCTCAAACGGATCGCCGATGCGCGCGGGGTGAGTGTGCCGGAATTGTGCCGACAGGTCGTCGGTGTTTTCGTTGCCCAGCAGGAAGGTGAGTTGGGCGCGCTGCTCGCTGCTGAGGCCGAGGTCGCCGACTACCGGCCCAGCTTGCGCCAGTCGTATCGCGATACCTTAGGCGGCCGTCCCAGCAACGGCGTGGAAAGCCCCTACCAGGGGGGGTAGACCCATCCGTACATCGTCCACGCGCCGAGGTTGGCGGTGGGCAGAATTTGCACCTGGTGTCCATCACCGTAGCCGGGTGAGAGCCCTTGTACGCCACCGGAAACGAACGTACCGTCGCCCCGAGAGATGTCGACATGGTTGCCGTATGGGCCGGCGGAGAACACCAGTGCGCCACGCGGGATCGGCGTTTGGTGATGGTCGAGCCCGCGGGCGGCCAGCGACTGGTAGAAGGACAGGGCCATGTCGTGACCAATGCCGGTTTCGGTAGTGAGGCCGAATGCGGCGTCCACGAAATCTTCGCAGCCATAGGGGCCGAACACGTCGGTGCCCACCATGCTCTCGGCGACCAGTACGTGATCTCCTGCCGGGTATTGGGTGCCGAGGCTTTCGGACGCGGGCCGGGGTTCGAAGACAGGCGGATCCCCGGCTGTGACGTCAGTCTTGCTGGAACTTGCCCCGGGCCCGCTGAGGCGACCCTGCGCTGAAACCGAGGACTTCCCATCGAGCTGGGCTGAGAAGCTGGTCTCCTCAAGGGCGCATTGCGTGCCGACGTCGATACCCTGGCCCAGCGTGCACGAAGCGGCGGCGACCCCAGCCGAACTTACTGCCGCCGTTACCGACGCGGAAACCAAGGCGCCCAGAACCAACCCGCGTGCCGCGAGCTTCAGGCTGCTGTCTGTCACCAGACTCCGTCTGGTCGGCGTGTGACTACTCATAGAGATGTAGACCGTACGCGTCTGGCGGCCCGGACGATGGATTCACCAGGAAAAAGACCCCGCGTCGCCGGGCTACCTCAGCCGCAACCCGTAGCTCACGAGATCGGCTGCGCGCTTAATTAACTCAGCAAGTTGCGCTGGGCCCTGCCGCAGGTCGTCGTGGCGCCAGGCAAGGCTGATGATTCCGTTCCAGCTTGCCCAGAGGATCGTCGCGGTCGCCTGCGGGTCCAGATGCCGGATGCTGCCCTCGGCAATACCGCGTTCGATGGCGTCGACCATGCGAGCGTTCTGCTCATCGACCCGTAGAGCAAGCAGTGCGGTGGTCTCGGCGGCGGCGGGGTAGGGACTGGGTTTGGTGGGGAAGGCCAGCATGCGGAAGAACTGCGGATGGTCCAGAGCGAAGCGCAGGTACTGCTCGGATGCGGCAAGCAATTGCTCAATCGGTGTGCGATCGGGGGTGTAGGCGCGATCCATGTAGTCGCGGTCGACGTCGAGCGCTCGGCCGACTACGGCGGCGTATAGCCCTTCCTTACTGCCGAAGTTGTTGTAGATCGAGCCCACCGCGACGCCGGCGTGCTGGCCGATCTCCTCGACGGTGACGTCCGCGAGTGGGCGCTCGGCGAACATCTGCTGGGCTGTGGCCATCAGCGCATCCATGGTCCGCAGCTTGCGCGGATCCATCCGGCGTTGCGTTACGACGTCCACTGGGTCATCTTACTGCGGAAAGACGACTTATTAAAATGGTTGCAATAAGTCCACGGCCGCTTTACCATCGGCCACATGTTGAAACGATTACAACAAATCCGACCGGGTTGGGAGCTCGCGCGTGTCGGCTGACGCGCGCCTCGCCGAGCTCGGAATCGAACTGCCCGACCCGTTCCCGCCGGCCGGTGAATACATCAACGCCGTCCGCACCGGTGATCTGCTGATCCTGGGCGGCCACATTCCCTTCAGTCCGCCGCAGACGGTCGTGTTCGGCAAGCTGGGAGCCGACCTCGACGTCGACGCCGGGCGCGAGGCGGCGCGATTCGCCGCCATCACCGCGTTGGCCACCATCCGCTCCGAACTCGGAACTCTCGACGCAGTGAAGCAGATCGTCCTCGTGCGCGGGGTCGTCAACTCCGCTGCGGACTTCATCGGCCACACCCAGGTGATCGACGGCGCCTCAGAAGTGTTTGTGAATGTGTTCGGTGACGCCGGCCGGCATGCGAGGCTCGCTGTCGGCGTGTCCTCACTGCCGGCCAACATCGCGTTGGAGATCGAAGTGACCGTCGAGGTGGCGCGATGACGACCGCCGAGTCGACCCTCTCGGTTATCGGCAGACTCGGACGAGCCCAAGTCGAGCAGAGTCTGCGACGCGCGGCCCGCATGGTGGGCCGGAACCGACCAGAGTTGTTGGCAATCAGGGACATCGGATATCCGGAGACCACCACCGCCCTCGAGGCCGCAAGTCTCCTGCGTGCCCAGGCACCAGGTGTCCTTGCCGCTCACTGTTACCGGACGTACCTGTTCGGCGCTGCCCTGGGAACCAGGGACGGCCTCGACTGGGACGCCGAACTGCTCTTCGTCTCGGCCATGCTGCACGATCTGGGACTCACCGACTTCCTTGGCGGCGACGGGCCCTTCGAGCAACGCGGCGCCGCAGAAGCGCAGTCGTGGCTCATCGATCATGGCTGGCCGGAGGATCGTGCCGCCGTTGTCGCGAAAGCAATTCGGATGCATATGGATGTCGGCCGTGCCGGCAAGGAACGACCCGAAGTGGCACTACTGCACTTCGGCGCCGCCGCTGACGTCACCGGAATGCGGTTGGAAGACATCCATCCCCGCACCGTGGAGGAGGTTCTCGCATCACATCCGCGCGACGGCTTCGGCCGATATTTCGCCGAGAAGGTCCGCACCGAGGCACGCGCGTACCCAAACTCGGTCACCGCCGGCCTATGTCGCTGGGGCCAATTCGCCTGGCGCATCGAACATTCGCCGTTCCAGGAGTGACATGACGCTGAGCAACCCGACCATGGCCACGCTGCTCGCGGCGGGCCTGATCTTCCTCCTGGCCTTGGTTCTCGGGATCTGGAAATACCGGCAGATGGCCACCAGTCCCGATCACCTCGCGCACCCCTACGTCGACATCGCGCACCGCTCGGCACTGCTGTACTCGTTCGCCACCCTGCTGTTGGCGGTGTTCGTCGAACTCAGCGCGTGGCCGGCATGGGTGAACGCGGTCGCCGCGGCGACGGTGATCCTCTTCTTCGTCGGTGCGATCGGCAGCTACATCCTGCACGGCGCCAAACGCGATACGACCAACCAACTGAGCCAACCGGGGCGCCGTATCCATGTCGCGATGTGGGCGCTCATCGTTGCCGAGATCGGCGGCTTCGTCGTTCTGCTCGCGGGCTTCCTTCGGGGGTGGCTGTGACCACCACCGTAGTGATCGTTCTCGCCGCGGTGTTCTTCCTCGGCATGGGCATCTTCGCGCTGGCCCGTCCCGCTGCGCTGATCCGCCCGTTCGGCATCACCCTGCCCATTGCGGAGTCACGTGCCGAGGTGCGCGCCGTCTACGGCGGATTCGGCCTCGCGATCGCCGGGATGCTGGTGCTTGCCTTAACGGGTCATCCGGCACGCGAGGGCATTCTCATTACGGTCGCCGCGGCGCTGGGCGGCATGGCGTTCGGACGGTTGGTATCCGGGTTGGTCGACCGGCCAAAGGACTTCTATCCCAACTGGTTCTACTTTCTTGTTGAGATCGCGGGTGCTGCGGCCTTGTGGTGGGCGGCGACTGGCTGAAGGCAATGGCAAGGTGACACGCCGCGGCCGTCACGCATCACGTGTTGACGTCGTCAAAAACCCACATATTTCCGACGGTGTCTTCGCGTCGTCTGACGTAGTTCTACGTCGCAGAGGCCGGCGGTCGCCCGTTCACAACGTTTTCTAGATCCAACGGCGCACTGTCTTGGAGTAGGTCAGATACGGGGCTCCAAACCGGCGCGAAAGGGCACGCTCCTCCGGGATTATCTGAAGGCGAGTGATGGCTGGCATGAACAAAACGGCGATCCCCATCGAGAACGGGTTGCTGAGTAGACATCCCCATGCCACCAGACCCAGCAGCATCGCCAAGTACATCGGGTTCCTGCTCCTGCGATAGATGCCACTCGTCACAACGGCAGACGTTCGCGTCAGATCTAGTGGATTCACCGACGTTCGTTCCTCTCGAAATCCCTTCAAGGCAAGACTCATCACGAGCAATCCCGCGACGGCGAAAGCGACTGCCGGCATTGCCCGCGTCGGCAGGGGGACGTCTAACTCAGGGGTGACCGCGGAGACCGTCCACATGAGAATTGCGAAAATCACAGTGAGGAGAACGGGCGGAATCCGCTTCGCGCACCGCGTCGCCATCGCGTCTCCTTCCTGGGGTTGGTTGTCACTCCATGGCGGAACTCGCAACCGCGGACAGTGCGGCGGTGGAAGACCTTACCCGCGGAGTCGGTAACGAGGCCGTGCGGGCCGTACCCGGTAACGCGGCCTCCGCGGGTCCCGACTTCGCTTCCACGGAGCCGAGAGATTATTGCTGCATAATTGTGTGAAACGGCTCGCCGTCACGGGTGGCTTAGCCAATCCCGCGATGCACTAGGGCAGGGAGATTCGCAGGTGAAGT
>Ga0209298_10002674_pt1 | contig 11009 bp, 10 predicted proteins | sample S_140806_EF_Meta_FD_187325 | JGI IMG/M metagenome (GOLD analysis project Ga0209298, IMG submission 187325) | Freshwater microbial communities from Lake Simoncouche, Canada to study carbon cycling - S_140806_EF_MetaG (SPAdes) (version 2) | ecosystem: Environmental > Aquatic > Freshwater > Lake ... | reverse complement strand
CCCTGACCCCGTTCGCTGCACACCTGGATTGGGCCGCCATGGGCGCGGCAGATGCGGGAGGCGATCGCCAGGCCACGGGTCCGTGACCCACACTGGCCAATGGGAGAATCCCCTCCGCCGCTCTGGATCGCTGATGTCCCGCGCGTCAGGTCATCAGCCATCCGAAAGCACCCGCAGCCCGGCCGCCCCTGAGCCCAGCATCCAAGCTGGCGCTTACTCCGCCGTCGCCACAACCCTGATCGCCCGCGGGCTTCCGTCGCTGGCGCGCCGCAGCGCCCCGATCGGTGCGAGCCTTCTTCTGATCGCCCTGGGCCTGGGCACCCCGCCCGCGTTTAGCCAGGGCAAGGGCCCGGAGGGCTTGAGCACCAAGAGCGCAGATGCCGCTAGCCCAGGCACCCGCGCCATCCCCAACGCCGGAGCCCAACCCGCAAGCGAAGCTACGGAAAGCCTCAGCCAGTCGATCCAGCGTCGCCGGGAGTTCCCTTTCCCCACCCGCTGCGATGGCAACACGCAGGAGATGGTGGCCTGCCTGTGGCAGCGGCGGGATCGCGGGGATCTGCGCCTGCGGAGGCTGCTGGGCAACGAGAACACCTTGGAGCGCTGGCGCACCGCCCGCCTGGCGGTCTGCCACCGCTCAAGCGAGCGGGGCGCCGGCGGCTCGATCCAGCCGCTGCTCTGGCTGGGCTGCGAGAACAACCTCAACACCACGTTGATCGAGCAGATCACCAGCCCCCTGCTGCGCTGAAGGCAGCGGTCGGGGCGGCGCAGACGGAGCCTGGGGTTCCAGGGCTACGGATGGGGATGGGGGCCCAGATAAGCCGGTGCGGACCCAGGAGCAACCGGAGCGGCTGCACCGCCCCCGCCCCTCAACCCGCCACCAGCCGGCAGCGCAGCACCGCCAGCGCCTCATCGGGCAGCCCCAGAAAGCGGTCCAACCACTCTGCGCCGGTGGGCTCCACCACAGCCACCCCCACCAACACACCCCGCCCGTCGTGATCGAGCGGCACACCCACGGCGCTATGGCGCTGCCCCCGCGCTTCACCGGTGCGCAGCCGGGTGCGCACGATCAGATCCGGAGCCCGATAAAGGCCAGCCACGGCAAACACAAACCGCGCCTGAAACTCCAGCTCCACCGCTCCGCTCTTCTGCTGCCAGCGCCCGGCTAAGCGCTGCGGCGCGATGGCGATCGAGAGCCCCGGCGGCAGGGGCAGACCCAGCACCCGCGTGGTGCGCCTGGTGAGCGGTGGAATGGTCAGGCCCTCCGGCGCAAAGGCCAGCGGCCGCCAGCCTTCGCCATCCGCTTCCTCCAGCTGGCCGGAGCCGCCGCCGCCGCGGGCGTCGTAGCGGAAGTGGGGATAGCGGCCGATCGCCAGTCCGCAGCCGGCCTCCGTGGTGAGCGCAACGAGGGGCATGGCGGCCGGCCAATCACCCCGCGATTCAACCGCAGATCAGCCAAAGCGGGGCCGGAGGGAACGCACCGCTCCCATGCACTGCTCCGATCACCGATGCGATTAACCGTGTGCGTTGGTCCATCCGATTCACGGGGAGCTGCCGTTGCACGGTGCCCCGAAGCCACGGAATGCCCTCGGTTCCGATGGAATGGAGCTCCCTGATTCGCCGCCCATCCATGGATGCCGCCAGCCTGCGGGCCCTGTTCACCAAGCCCTACGGCGCCCCGGCCCCCACCCCCGAGCAGTGGCGGGCGCTCTACGCGAGCGATGTGCACTTCCAAGACCCCACCCAGGAACGCCAGGGCCTGATGGCCTATCTCGAAGCTCAGGAGGGCCTGATCAAGCGCTGCGACGACGTGTTTCTGGAGCCCGGTGCCGTGGCCATCGAGGCCAACACCGCCTTCATCGAATGGCGGATGGGCCTGAAGATCAAGGGCATCGAGTTCATCTACCCCGGCACCAGCCGCCTGCTCTTCAACGCCGAAGGCAAGATCAGCGACCACCGCGACTACTTCGACTTTGTGGGCCCCACCTTCGAACCGGTGCCGGTGGTGGGTGGTTTTGTGCGCTGGCTGTATCGGCGGTTTGTGGCCTGATCGGTGTCAATGATCGCTGAATCGCGATGGGGGCAGGGGGACTTGAACCCCCACAGTCTTGCGACCTGCGGATTTTAAGTCCGCTGCGTCTACCATTCCGCCATGCCCCCGAGCCAGTTGCTGCAACGCTTTTCGAGGATTGATCTCCGCAGGATCGCATGATTTCTTGCAGACCTTGCAGACCAGTAGCCCCTTGTGCGAGCCAGTCAACGCATCACCATCTTATGGCGTCGAAACCCTGCTCCCCGCAAGGATCCTTGGCATGAGCAGGACTCAGGAGCTGTGCGAGATCCAGCTCATCACCAGATCGCGCCGGCCCTTAGTGAGAGCACCCGCCACTAGCCCCACTTGCCAGCCGGGCCTCCCTGCGATTCAGGCACCACGCTCGGAGCCGGATGGGCATGCCTGATGCGCTACCGCCTTGGCGCCCGCTCCTCAGGAGTGCCCGAGAGCGCGAGGGGCGCTCGCCCCAGGCCCGCTGGCTGCAGCTCGCCACCGTGGCGGCCGATGGCACACCAAGAGTGCGCACCCTGGTGTTCCGGGGCTGGGCTGGATCCACGGCGTTGGATCTGCTCACCGATGGCCGCAGCGCCAAGCCCGCCGAGCTGGTCCTCCAACCAGCGGTTGAATTGAGTTGGTTGCTGCCCCGTGCCCGCTCACAGTTCCGCCTGCGCGGAAGCCTGCAAACCCTGTCGCTTGAACAGGTCCAGAAGGAGCGCGAACGCCACTGGCAGATGCTCTCGCCCGGTGGGCGCGCCCTGTGGGGATGGCCCCCGCCCGGGGAGCCCTTTGACCCCGAGGCAACCTTCCCCGAGCAGCTTCCAGATGGGTCTGAGATGCCGGATCACTTCCAGCTGTTGCGCATCGCCCTGAGCCAGGTGGAACTGTTGGAGCTCACGGGCCATCCCCACCGCCGCCGGTGCTGGAGGGAGAGCACTGAGTGGGTGGAGGAGAGCCTGAATCCCTGAATGCGGGCAATGCCTGGCCGCACAGCTGCGGCAGCTCCAGGGGGTGCAACTGCGTCCATGACCCCGGACGCCATCGGATCTGCAGCAGCAACCATGCGTCCGCCGCCATGGTTTTCCCACACCTTCCCGGAGCCCATTGGCGTCATCGCTCGAACCTTCAGGCCTGCTCGACCTCTTCTTCTGCTACGAAAGCAGCTGCAATACAGGCACCTGCAACGTCAGCAGGCCAATCCACCGCTTTCTCGTTTGATGCTGCTCCCATCCCTGTGATGCTTCTCCCCTCCCTGGCCGAGCGGCACAGGCAACCCGAGTGGATGGACCAGCCCGGCCTCGATCCGCTCGCCCACAGCCAAGCCCTGGAGGGTCTGCGCAGGATCAACGCCTTCAGCGGAGCGGTCGGGTCCCTGTTCGCTCCGATCCGCTCCCTGGCCCGGGAGCGCGGTGGCGGCCCGCTGCGGGTTCTGGATCTGGCCTGCGGTGGTGGGGACAACACCACCGCCCTGGCGGAACGGGCTCGCCGAGAGGAGCTCGCCGTGCAGGTTGACGGCTGCGACCTCAGCCCGCAGGCGGTGGCCATCGCCACCCGCAGCGCCGAAGAGCGGGCCCTGGGCATCCGCTTCTTCCAGGCCGATGCCCTCAACGATCCCCTCCCCGACGACTACCACGTGATCCTCTGCAGCCTGTTTCTGCACCATCTCGATGAACAACAGGCGGTGGGTCTCCTGCAGCGGATGGGGCGTGCCACGCGCTGCCTGGTGTTGGTCAACGACCTGATCCGTAGTCCCCTTGGCTACGGCTTGGCCTGGGCGGGCTGCCGGCTCCTGAGTCGCTCCCCGATCGTTCATTTCGACGGTCCGGTGTCGGTGCAGGGCGCCTTTCAGTTGTCGGAAGTGCGGGATCTGGCGGCCCGCGCAGGCCTTGAGGGCGCCGCTCTGCGGCGCAGCTGGCCCGAGCGCTACCTACTGAGTTGGCGCCGTTCGCCACAGCCGCAATGAGGGCTCCGGAGTGGGACGTGATCGTGATCGGGGCGGGACCCGCCGGTGCCCTGGCGGCCCACCAGTTGGCGCGACGCCAGCTGCGGGTGCTCCTGGTGGAAAAGCGGGCTTTTCCCCGCTGGAAGATCTGCGGCAGCTGCCTCAATGGTGTGGCCCTCAGGGCCCTGGAGACGGCCGGACTGGGCCATCTGCTCGATGCTCTCGGCGCGATTCCGCTGGAGCGGATCCACCTCGGTCTGCAGGGGCGTGAGCTGGAACTCGCCCTGCCGGCGGGCCGTTCCCTCTCCCGAGGCCGCCTGGACCTGGCCTTGTGCGAGGCCGCCGTAGCGGCCGGCGCCGTGTTGCGGTCGCCGTGCGAGGCCACGGTGGCTGGGTGCCATCCCGCCGGCCGAGAGGTGCTGCTGCGTTGCGGTGCCGATGTTCAGATCACCAGCGCCCGGGTCGTGCTAGTGGCCTCGGGTCTGGGCAGCCGCGCTCTGGGTTCGGAGCTGCCGATCGAAACGCGGATCAGCCCCCGAGCCCGGATCGGCGCCGGCTGCGAGCTGGATGCCGGGGTGAAGGGCTACAGCAGGGGCACGATCCACATGGCCATCGGTAGGCATGGCTACGTGGGATTGGTGCGCAACGAAGCGGGCGCTCTCAACCTGGCGGCCGCCTTCGATCGCCATCACCTGATCGCAGCCGGTGGTCCGGCCGCCTGTGCTTCCGAAGTGCTGGCCGAGGCTGGCTTTACTCCCCTCCCCGCCGCCGCCGCTGCCACCTGGCGGGCCACGCCAGCCCTCACCCGTCGCTCCACCCCGCCGGCGGCCGACCGGGTGCTGCTGCTGGGGGATGCCGCCGGCTACGTGGAGCCGTTCACGGGCGAGGGCATGGGCTGGGCCCTGGTGGGGGCTCTGGCGGTCGTACCGCTGGTGCTGCAGGGACAACAGGAGTGGCATCAGGGCCTCGAACGCGAATGGGCCCGCCGCCATGCCCGCTCGATCGGCACGCGACAGCGCTTCTGCCATGGGTTGGCCTTCGCCCTGCGGCGCCCGGGTCTCAGCCGAGCCCTGCTGGTGGCGGCCGGGCGCTGGCCGGCCCTCACCGCGCCCCTGCTTCAGCATCTCGAAGGTGCCAATCGCCAACGGATCACCCCAGAGCCATGTCCCTGACGATTCACGGCCTGGGCACAGCCCTGCCCCCCCATCGCCTGGCCCAGGGCGATGCCGCCTCGGTCGCGGCCCGGGTGGCCCTGCCGGAGCAGGAACCTTCCCCGTCCAAGCGCCGGCTGCTCGAGACCCTCCATCGTCGCTCCGGGGTCGCCATGCGCCACATCGTGTTGGAGAACCTCGCCGGCACGAATTCAGACCACGCTCCGAGCTTTTTTGGCAGCACCAGTCCCGGCACTGGGGAGCGAATGCATCGCTACATCCGGGATGCACCGCCCCTCGCCCTACGCGCCGTGCGGGCTGCCCTGGAGCAGGCGCAGCTCCCCCCCGAACGCATCACGCACCTGGTCACCGTCTCCTGCACCGGCTTCCATGCGCCCGGCGTCGATCTGGCCCTGATGGCCGCCCTGCCGCTGCGCTCCAGTGTGGCCCGCACCCATGTGGGCTTCATGGGCTGTCACGCCGCCCTCAACGGTCTGCGGGTGGCGGCGGGCTTCACCGGCGCCGACCCCGGGGCCTGCGTGTTGCTCTGCGCCGTCGAGCTCTGCAGCCTGCACCTGCAGTACGGCTGGGAGGGAGGAAGAATCGTGGCCAATGCCCTGTTCGCCGACGGCGCCGCCGCTCTGGTGGCCTCCGGGGAAGGGCCTGCGGCGGCGGTGGAATCATCTCCGGGGCTGCGGCGATGGATCGCCAGTGGCTCCTATCTGGTGCCCGCCAGCGCCGAGGCCATGACGTGGGCGATTGAGGATCACGGCTTCGTGATGGGCCTGTCCCCCCAGGTTCCCGATCTGATCGCGGCCCATCTGAGGCCCTGGCTGGAGGGGTGGTTGGCGGACCATCACCTGACGCTCGAATCGATCGGCTGCTGGGCCGTGCATCCTGGTGGTCCCCGCATCCTCTCGGCGGTGACCGAGACCCTGGGGCTCGATCCCGACCTGATCGAGCCCTCCCGATCGGTGCTGAGGGAGTGCGGCAACATGTCGTCGCCGACCCTGCTGTTCATCCTCGAGCGCTTGCGGCGCAGTGGCGCCCCAGGTCCGTGCCTGGCGATGGCTTTCGGTCCGGGGCTCTGCGTCGAAGTGGCGCTGTTGGCGTGAGAAGTGGTGCCTCAACCGCATACGATCCAGCAATAGCAATCAGTATGTGGCGGACCAGCCTTTGCCGCATGGGTGGTCAAGAGCTAGTGCTTGAAACAAGTGAAAACGATTGTTCTTGAAGGTTATTAGACGAATGATTGCTGGTTCTGGCCCGCCAGAACATCGCCGCCTTGATGCATGCAATTGGCAGGTGAATTTTAGCTGCCGCTACCTTTGATCAATAAGGCCTGCATGCGGGCCAGCTTTGATCAGCGCACCTGCCTGGGCCGCACCTGCCTGAAATGGAGCGCCCACGGAGAGCTCACAACTCTGGATCCAGCCAACCGGAGCCACTCGCCTGAGGTGCGCGGCGCAGCCTGGCTATGCCGATGTAGGGCTGCTGCGTGAATTGCGCCACTCCGGGGAAGCCTGCATCCACTCAAAACTGGCTGACCGCCTAGGATAGATGGACCACGCCCTCCAGCGGCCACTTCTGAGCCCTGCAATCTCGACCCCAGACTTGGTTCAGGCCTGGGTAACGGATGGGTCCTGGCATATTTGGCATTTCTAAACCAGGTCAATGACCTGACCATCTCGTCTACATCGCATCAAGTTGCGCCTCAGACTGCTGCAATCGTCTACTGCGAGGGAAACTTCGCCGGGCTCGATGGCAAAACCGCCCATGGCCTGGTGCGCTTCAGTGAGGCCTTTAAAATCAGAGCGATTATTGATAGCCAATCGGCTGGACTTGATGCCGGCCTGGTATTGGACGGCATCAGCAACGGCATCCCGATCGTGGCCGATCTAAGCCAAGCCCTGGCCTTGCCAGGTCTCTGCGCTACCACCTTCATCTATGGCATGGCGCCTGCAGATGGCCTTTATGGCAAAGACGATCGCCGGGTTCTGATGCTGGCCATCGAAGCTGGCCTGAATCTGGTCAGCGGCATGCGCGAATTCCTGAATGACGACAGTGAATTTGCCTTGGCCGCTGTACGGCATAACGTGACTATCCGGGACGTGCGTCGTCCACCCGCGTTGAAGAATCTTCGCCTCTTCAGTGGCTCGATCGCTAAGGCACGCTGCATTCGAATCGCCGTGCTTGGTACCGATGGCGCCATCGGTAAGCGCACCACGGCGACGCTTCTGGTTCAGGCCCTAAACGCCAGCGGTATTCACGCCGTTTTGGTGAGCACGGGACAAACCGGTCTGATTCAAGGAGGGCGCTATGGCATTCCTCTTGATGCCATTCCGTCGCAGTTTTGTTCAGGGGAGGTGGAGGCCGCTGTAGTCGAGGCCTACTGCACGGAAAAACCTGCGGTCATCGTGATTGAGGGCCAAGGTGCCCTTAGCCATCCTGCCTACCTCTCGTCCAGCTTCATCCTGCGGGGCAGCCAGCCCCAGGCGGTGGTATTGCAGCACGCGCCGGCGCGCCGCCAGCTCAGTGACTTTCCATTCTTGCCGATGCCCACTCCAGCAAGCGAAATTCGCTTGATCGAATCCTTTGCGCCAACGCGGGTCATCGGCCTAACCCTGAACCACGAGGGCATGAATGACGCCGAGGTTAGTGCTGCAATCGCCCTCTATGCAGCCGATCTCGGCATTCCTGTCACCGATGCGGTGAGCCGTGCTCCCTCTGCCTTAGTGGCCATGGTGCTGCGAGCTTTTCCCGAGTTGTGCGTATCCATTGACGGCCAGCTGTGAACGCTCCGCGGCTGGAGATTCATCTCGAGCATCTGCAGCACAACGCCACCACGATGGTCGATCGGCTTGGCCGCCAGGGAATCAAGGTGACCGGGGTCAGCAAGGCAACCTTGGGACTGCCAGAAATTGTGCGCACCTGGGTGGCGGCAGGGGTGCATTCCATCGGTGAATCGCGAATCGAAACAATCGAATCGCTGAGCCGCTGTGAACTCGGCGTGCCCCTGCTGCTGATTCGCTCACCGATGCTCAGCCAGGTGGATCGGGTGGTGGCCCATGCGGCGATCAGTTGCAACAGCGAGGCGGCGGTGCTCAGGGCCCTGGCGGCAGCTGCGCATGGTCAGGGGGTGCGCCACGGGGTGCTGCTCATGGTGGAGCTAGGGGATCTGCGCGAAGGCATTCTCGCGGCAGACCTCGAGGCGATGGTGTTGCTCACCCTGACCCTGCCAAGCCTGCTATTGGTAGGGATCGGCACCAATCTGGGCTGTCAAAACGGCGTAGCCCCAGACCCATCAAATATGAGCGTGCTGTCGCGGCTGATCGAAGCTCTGGAAGGCCGTTTTGACATCAAGCTCGCGTGGTGCTCCGGAGGTAATTCGGCCAATCTTCCCTGGCTGGCTGGTGGCGGTGATCCCGGCCGTATCAACCACCTGCGCCTCGGCGAGGCCCTACTGCTGGGCCGAGAGCCGCTCACCCGTACGGCGATACCAGGGCTCTACACCGATGCCATCACCCTGGTGGCCGAGGTGATCGAGTCGAAGCACAAGCCGACCCGTGCCTGGGGAACGCGCCACTGCACCAGTTTTGCCAAGGGGCCAGCCGCTCCCCAAATGCAATCAGATCAGCCCATGGCCATGCGAGCGCTCCTTGCCTTAGGCGAACAGGATGCCGATCCGGCCGGCCTTCGTTCCCCTGGGATCAGCATCGAGGGCGCATCCAGCGACCACTTGGTGGTGAGCGGTGCGGAATCGGCGCTGGCGGTGGGCGATGAACAGCGCTTTCAGCTCAGCTACAGCAGCCTGCTGCGGGCGATGACATCGCCATTCGTGAGCCGTTGTTTCATCGAAGGGCCTTCCTAGGGTTGGTTTTGGGAGTCCTCGAGTAATCAGGTCGCCGATTTGTGTGTTGAACAGTTCGGCTTTTGCCCATCTCGCCACACTCTGGTCGTTCATCAACCGCTTCAACCTGTGATCTCTTACCTCCTGAAAGGACTCGTAGCGGGTCTTGCTGCTGGCACTGTTGCCACCTTTGCATTAGAGACCCTTGTCCTGCCCAAGGCGCAATCCAGCGCAGCGTCCCGAGCCCAGATCGCCCTTGCCCAAACTGCTGGAGGCGCAGCCGTTGGAGGCCTAGCTGGTCTGCTTTTGGCGATGCTCAGACGCCGTCACCTCCGACGGCTTCCCTGGCAAGACTGGCGGGAATTTAGGGTGCAACGCAAAGATCAAGAGAGTGTCGAGATCACGTCGTTTGAGCTGCGTCCCGTTGATGGCGGGCCACTCCCTCGTTTTCGGGCTGGGCAATTCCTCACGCTTGCGTTGAAGATCCCGGGCAAAGCCATGTCCGTGTTGCGCACCTACTCGCTCTCCGACTTTCCCAGCGGCGATCGAGTACCCGATCACTACCGCATCTCAGTGAAGCGTGAACCAGCCCCCGAGGGGCTCGACGTCCCCCCCGGTGTTGCCTCTAACTTTCTTCATGACCACGTTCAGGAAGGTGCGACCCTGAACATCCGCCCCCCGGCGGGCAACTTCACGCTCGACAGTGACAGTGCTGAACCGATCGTGCTGGTGAGCAATGGTGTGGGCATCACCCCGATGCTGGCCATGCTGAAGGCAGCCGTGCTGCAATGCCCTCAACGGCCGATCTGGTTCGTGCACGGTTGCCGTAACAGCAAGTATCACGCCTTTCGCAGCGACGTTGACGAGCTGGCCAGGACCCATCGCAATCTGAACGTGCACGTGGCCTACAGCCGGCCTCAGCCCAGCGATCAAGGGCGCTTTCAAAGTGAGGGCTATGTGGACGGGCCCCTGCTGCAGCAGCTCATCCAGGGGCCGGCCGCCTATTACCTGTGTGGCTCAGCCGGCTTCATGGACAGCCTGTTGATGGCACTGCAGCAAGCCGGGGTGACGCCCGCAGCGATCCGGTTTGAACGGTTCAGCCAGGGCCCCCGCGTAGCGCAGACAACGGCAGCTGAGCCCGTGAGCTCCGCTGAGGTTCAGTTCTGCCGAAGCGGGCGGAGGGTCACCTGGGATGGAAGTCATCCGGAGCAGAGTTTGCTGGAGCTTGCCGAGGCCAACGGCCTCAAGCCGCCGTTTGCCTGCCGAGCCGGTGTGTGCGGCACCTGCACCACCCGCGTGCTGGGCGGCAGCGTTGCCTACCTAGCGGAACCAACTGCTGAGGTCCCCCCTGGGTCAACCTTGATCTGCATCGCCAGGCCTGCCGGAGAGAGCCTGGAACTCGATCAGTGACGATCACGGCACAGGACGTTGATCACCCGTGCTGTACCGACAAGCATGAGCCATCCGCCCCGCAAAACCCGCTATGCAAGGCGTCGACTGGTTGGCAATCCTGCATCCCGCCCTGGCGGTCGTGCTGATCTATCCCTTGATCGGCATGGTGATTCGCCTGGGGGTACAAGCACGCCATCGCCGACTGGGCGACCGCAAGCTCCCAGCCACCGTTGGCAGCGAGCACACGGATCTGGGCCGCTGGCTCGCTGCTGGAGTGGTGATCATCGTGCTGATTGCACTGATGTCTGCCATCGTGACGCATCAACCACTGAGCGAACTCAGGGGCGGCTTGCCGAGGGGGTTGCAGTTGTTGCTGGTGTTATTGGGAACCAGCATCTCGTTGGTGGCGTTATGGCATGCCACCGCGAAAGCGATGCGTTTGCTGTTTGCTTTGCTCACCTGGCTGGGGGTGATCAGCCTGGGTGCTCAGTCCGAGGTGTGGAGGGTCAGTGACAACCCTTTGGACCCCAAGTTCTGGCAATCGCACTATTGGGCAGGAGTGGCGGTGACAGGTTTGATGCTATTTTCTTTGGGGGCCCGCCCTGAGATCCTGCGCCAACTTGTATG